>JGI1_Kryptonium_JGI_1_GBS_scaffold00025.25_pt2 | contig 1151 bp, 2 predicted proteins | sample GBScelen77Swater_FD_55273 | JGI IMG/M metagenome (IMG submission 55273) | reverse complement strand
GCTCGGTCCTGTTGTTTGCTTTTTACAGCCTATGAAGAAAGATAAAGTTAAAGTGATCAAAATTAAACTCGCCAAAAACCTTTTCATTTTCATTTTGCTCTCCATTTTTTATTTTGCTAAAACCATTTTCATTGTCTTTGTGAATTTCCCAGCCGTGATTTTATAAAGATAAATCCCAGATCCAACGACATTTCCCTTATTATCTTTACCATCCCAAACGATCGTATACCTACCTGCTGGCTTAAAATCACTCACAAGAGTTCTGATCTCTTGACCAAGTATGTTATAGATTTTTAGAGTCACAAAAACATCTTCAGCTAAGTCAAATGAGATGCTCGTCGCTGGATTGAACGGGTTTGGATAGTTTTGATAAAGTTCAAATTTTTGCGGTATCTCAACTCTTGGAAGTTCAACCATTGTGACTTCGCTCTTGCGGGTCACTATGAAATGACCAAGCCTGCTAATTTCAGTCGTGATGAATTCGCCATTTGAAGAAACAATTGAGTTTAAACCAACCCATTTTGTCCCATCCCAATAGGCGATCGTCAATTCATCAATCGGAATTGATGATATCTTCACCGGGTCAAGGTAAATTTTTAAAATAGCTGGACTCGTCAATTCATATCCAACGGGGCTAACAGTGTAAATTTGACTAAACCTTGAGTTTATATTCTCAATTTCCGTATTTGTGACATCAGAGTTTCCAGTGAAGGCAATGATGTATGCATCACCTTTAAGAGAATTACGCGGGAATTCAACTTCCATTTTCCCATCCGTTGAGGCAATATATCCACCCGAAACAGATTGGAGAAATTGAACATTAAATGTATAGGCGGTATCGGAGTAAATGAATCCATATTTTGCCGTTCCCCTTACACGTATCTCAATTGTTCCGCTTGAGCTTAGTGTGATGTTGTTGTCAACGAAAACTTTGTCGTTTGAGTTTGGAACCGGTTGGAAGACCAGATTAACGACATTTGAACCCTGGGTTAAAGTTCCTGAAAGATTATTTTTATTAAGTTTTGATTGACTTGCGACAAAAACATCAAGTCGTTCGCTGAAGATTGGGTTCTGGAAAAATCCGACGACAAGATTTGGTCTCGTCGTATCAGTGTAAGCAAAGGTTGCCCTAATCATCATATTCCAACCGC
>JGI1_Kryptonium_JGI_1_GBS_scaffold00018.18_pt2 | contig 1876 bp, 2 predicted proteins | sample GBScelen77Swater_FD_55273 | JGI IMG/M metagenome (IMG submission 55273) | reverse complement strand
AAAAAGAAGATACCGCCATGAAGCCAACTAAACCAAACCTCATCTTACAAACCATTATTTCGCTCGTTCTAATCTTAACTGTAAGTAATTTTTCGCTCTCACAATCGCCAGAATGGATTGTTTATAAAACATCAAATTCTAGTCTTCCTGATAATTGGATTAACTCCATAAAAATTGACAGTGAAGGAAATAAATGGATTGGGACCATCGACGGTGGACTTGTAAAATTTAACGACGTAAGTTGGACGATTTACAATACCTCAAACTCTGGATTACCAGACAATTTTATTCGTGAAATTTTTATTGATAATTCAGGCAATAAATGGCTTGGAACAAATAATGGAGGGATTGTAAAGTTTGACGGGACTAACTGGATAGTTTATAATACTTCAAACTCTGGATTGCCAGATAATCGTGTTTATACGATTAACAAAGATCAACAAGGAAACTTATGGATTGGAACTAATAATGGTGTTGCAAAGTTTGATGGGGTAAATTGGATCGTGTATAACTCATTAAATTCTGGTTTGCCTTATGATGATGTTCGTTCAATTGCAATAGATAGTCAGGGCAATAAATGGATTTGTACTAATGGAGGCGGAGTTGCGAAATTTGATGGGGTTAATTGGACAGTTTATAATACATCTAATTCTGGTTTACCGTATGATGCAGTTTATTCAATGGTAATAGATGGACAAGGAAATAAATGGTTTGGAATTAATCGTGGTCGTATTGTAAAATTTGACGGAAATAACTGGACAGTTTATAACATGCCTAACTCTATATTTTCTGATAACTATGTTTACGCATTAACACTTGATGGATCGGGAAATATATGGATGGGGACATATCGAGAAGGAATGGCAAAGTTTGATGGCGTTAATTGGACTGTTTATAATACCTCAAATTCCGGTTTACCTGATAATTCTGTTCATTCAATTGCTATTGATCAGTTTGGTAACAAATGGATTGGTACCTGGGGAGGAGGACTTGCAGTTTATCATGAATGGGGTGTTATAATTAAAGTTGAAGATGAAGAACAAAACTTACCAGAAGATTATATTTTATATCAAAACTATCCAAATCCATTTAATCCAAATACAATTATTGAGTTTGAGTTGCCAAAAAAGGCGAATATTAAGCTGGCAGTATATGATGCACTTGGTAGAGAGATAGGCAAGCTTGTAGATCAAGAATATGAATCGGGAAAATATCAAATAAAGTTTAATGGAAATAATTTACCAAGTGGAGTTTATTTTTATCGATTAGAGGCAGGAAAATTTGTGAGTGTGAAGAAAATGATATTATTGAAATAAAAAGGATAGATTTTGACCGATTACGAACTTTTTCTAATTCTTGAAAATTATAATAAACAATAAAAAATAGGGAGGAGAAAATGATAAAGTCACTAAAGAAATACTTAAATCTTTTCAATTTTATTTTATTGTATTCTTTGGTTGCAAGTAAATTGTTTTCCCAAACTCAAGAATGGATTGTGTATAATACTTCAAATTCTGGCTTGCCTAATAACTTTATTTTGTCAATAACCTTAGATGGACAAGGCAATACATGGATTGGGACTTATGGTGGAGGGCTTGTAAAGTTTGACGGTGCAAATTGGACTGTTTATAACGACTCCAATTCTGGTTTACCTGATAACTATGTCAGACCAATAACCATAGACGGACAGGGTAACAAATGGATTGGGACCTATGATGGAGGGCTTGTAAAGTTTGATGGGGTAAATTGGACTGTTTATAACACTTCAAATTCTGGTTTGCCTAATAACCGTGTCTTTGCAGTAGCTATTGATAAACAGGGAAACAAATGGATTGGAACACAGGGTGGGGGTGTTGCAAAGTTGGATAGTATGGGC
>JGI1_Kryptonium_JGI_1_GBS_scaffold00031.31_pt1 | contig 2313 bp, 4 predicted proteins | sample GBScelen77Swater_FD_55273 | JGI IMG/M metagenome (IMG submission 55273) | reverse complement strand
TAGGGGGGATTTACCCCCATTGCTTGGGAAAGATGGTGTGTTTGAAAAATTTTGTAAGGAGTTTAAAACACGTCCGAAATTTACCGAAAAAAACATACTGGTTATAAGGGATAGAGAAGGCAACGAACTTGATGATATCCGTGATAGTGTTCATAATGAATGTGCTTCTGATTTTATAACAAGTGTGATAAGGGAATTTTCAAAAAGAGATGATGTTGTGCTTCATTGTTCGGTTGCTGGTGGGAGGAAAACTATGTCGGTTTTTGCTGGGCTTGCTATGGCACTTGTTGGTAGAAAGCAAGACCGTCTTTACCATGTTCTTGTTTCGCCTCCAGAGGTTGAAGGCAATCCGAAATTCTTTTACAAACCGAAAAAGCCAGAATTTATAGAGATAGGAAAGGGTAAAAAAATAAATACTGATGAAGTTAAGATAACGCTTGCTGAGATTCCTTTTTTGAGGTTGGGAGAGAAGTATAGAAATGTATTTCCAGATGAGATAAGTTATACAGAACTTGTTGAAAGGATTCAAAATTACGAAGATTTTAGCGAGCCGATTGTAAAAGTTGATACTGATGAAGTTAAGATCGTAGGCAAGAGTAAAAGTTTGAAAAACGCTCTCAGGGATCTTGAAAAGTATGCGAAGAGCAAGGTCAAAAGTGTTCTTTTGATTGGAGAGACGGGCACGGGGAAAGAACTTTTTGCAAGGTATCTTGCAAAGATGTATGGTAAAAGTTTTACAGCTGTAAATTGCGCATCTATCCCGGTAAATTTACTTGAGTCGGAATTGTTCGGTCATGTCAAGGGTGCTTTCACTGGCGCTAATAGAGATAAAAAGGGAATTTTTGAGGAGTGTGACGGTGGGATTGTTTTCCTTGATGAGATAAACAAGACGACAGCAGAATTTCAGAGCAAACTTTTAAGATTTCTTGAGTCAGGAGAGGTAAGAAGAATTGGAAGCAATGAGGTGAAAAAAGTTGATGTTGTTTTAGTTATCGCTTTGAACGAAGAGCCAGATAAATGGTTGGACAGAGGGGCGTTGCCTGATTTTTACAATCGCATATCAAGACATAAAGTTAGAATACCGCCATTGAGGGAAAGAAAAGAGGATATACCGCTTTTAGTGAAGTATTTCGTAGATAAGTATTCGCGTGAGCATGGCAAGAGCATCAAAGGAATTTCAAATGAAGTTATGAGAATGTTAGTTGCTTATGATTGGAGGGTTGGAAATGTGCGGGAGTTGGAAAATTACATTGCCGATATGGTAGCAAGAGCTGATGAGGATGAGACGATATTATCAAATCTACCTGATGACTTTGAAGAGAACATCAAGTCGCAGAATAGAGTGATTGGAGAAATGATACATCAGGTGACCGGAGGTAATGTTGTTGATTTACCGCTTTGCGAATTTGAAAAGCTTTATATTGAATATCAGCTTATGAAAAACGATTGGAATATTAGTAAAACTGCTAAGGTTTTGAAAATCCCAAGAACTACGCTTTACGATAAGATTAAAAAACTTGGCATATCAAGATAGCCCTTCCTATTTTTTAATGTTGGAATACCGACAGGTGTCGCCACGCCGACGTCGGAATACCGACAATATCAGATCTTTTATCAAAAATTTAATTGAAAATCAATTGGTAAAGGTTTTGGCACAGTTTTTGAAAATAAAGATTTAAAGGGCGGGGGTCCTGATGGGGGGTTAAAAATCAAAAAGGAGGAAAAATCATGAGGTTAAAAACAATTGAAGAACTTTTTAAGTTGCCTTTACCTATCATATTAATTCTGATTGGATTGGCGATGCTTGATGGAAAGTTGAAATTGATTGTTGAGGATGAGTTAAATAATGAGTTGGGTAGTAAGGAATTTGATGCTTGAGTTTGAAGAAAAAAATAATTTAATCTTATGGAGGTGATAAAAGTGAAGCTCACAACTCACGCATTAAACAGGATGAGTCAACGGAGGATAAGTGACGAATTGCTCAATCTTGCTTTAAAGTATGGTTTCGTAGTTTATAATGCTGGTGCAAAGTTTATATTTGTCAGGAAGAAAGATATTCCTGAGGATATGCCGAGGGCAATTGCTGAAAGAGTTGAAGGCATTGTGATCGTTATGAACCCAATTGATGGGACGATTTTGACCGTTTATAAGAATAAAAATGCTTTGAAAGAAATAAAGCGCAAGCTCAAGCGCTATGAGGGTAGAACGCCAAGAAGAAAATACAAATTAAGTGAGGTGCTCTGAGATGTCAGTGATATTTTCACTTACAGGTAATCCTTTTGTTGATGCAGGGATATACGTTATATCTGAACT
>JGI1_Kryptonium_JGI_1_GBS_scaffold00003.3_pt4 | contig 2361 bp, 2 predicted proteins | sample GBScelen77Swater_FD_55273 | JGI IMG/M metagenome (IMG submission 55273) | reverse complement strand
CCAGTGATTATCAAAATCTGATTTTCAGAATTATTTAGGAAAACATCATTTGGGACAAATTTTTCACCAGTTGGCAAAATTTTTTCAACAACGGGATGACGCCCACCTTTTATCTCAATCACATCGCTTTCATCAACTATTGGACAGGTATAATTATTTTCAACCGCAACTTCCGCAAGTGAAACAAAGCAATCCAGCATCGCTATCAATTGTGCATTCCTTTGAATTTCTTCCGTATATCCAGATACCTTTTCCCTTATTTGATTAAAAAGTTCAGCTTCAAGTGCAGAGATCTTTTCCTCAGCCGTGAAAATCTTCTCCTCATACTCTTTTAACTCTGGCGTTATAAATCTCTCAGCGTTCACAAGTGTTTGCTTCCGTATATAATCTGGTGGAACCTTGTCAAGATGTGCTTTCGTAATCTCAATGTAATAGCCGAACACTGAATTATAATCAACCTTTAAGCTTGGTATCCCAGTCCTCTCCCTCTCTTTCTGTTGAAGGTTAGCGATGTATTCTTTGCCCGACCTAGCTATAAACCTCAATTCATCAAGCTCAGCGCTGTATCCATCCCTTATCACTCCACCATCTGAAACAGTTGAAGGTGGGTCATCAACAATCGCACTTTCAATCAACTTAACAACTTCTTGAAGGGGATTTAAAAGTTTGTGAATTTTTTGAAGTGTCTCCGACTTTGAACCTGAAAGAAGTGATTTTATCTTCGGTATTTTCTTTAGCGACTCCTTTAAATTTATCAAATCCTTTGGATTAGCTCTTCCTGTCGTTCCGGGGATGTGCGCCCTTACTGCAATTCTTGAAATCAACCTTTCAATATCGCCAATCTCACCGAGAACTTCAAATAAATTTTTTCGCAAGTTTGGATTCTCATAAAGTTCTTTTACTGCTTCAAGTCGTTTTCGTATTGGCTCAATTTTTTTCAAAGGTCTCAAAACCCACTTTTTTAAAAGTCGTGCCCCCATGGGTGTCTGCGTCTTATCTATGACAGAGAAAAGCGTCCCATATGTCGTTTCTCCAAGATAGGAAACTGCAATTTCAAGATTTCTTTTCGTTGCTGAATCAAGCAGCATGTAATCGCCAGTGTCATAACGAGAAACTTTCTTTATGTGAATCAACCTTGCCTTTTGCGTCTCTTGAAGATAATGCATGACTGCACCAGCACATATAACGCCAAGTTCAATATCATCTATTCCGAAACCCTTTAACGACTGCGTCTGGAAATGATTAGTTAATGTCTCAAACGCGTAGTCATATTTAAAAACCCAATCCTCAAGTTTAGTAAGTGCTGGTTTAATTTGAATGTCTCCAATAACTTGCTCAACTTTATCTTTTTGAGTTTTGCAGAACAAAATCTCGCTTGGTGATATAGTGTCAAGGAAATTGCGAAGTTCATTTACCGAGACCTCACTTGCATAAAATTCCCCTGTTGAAACATCAGCAAAAGCGACGCCAACTTTCTCATCTTCAAAATAAACAGCGCAAACGAAGTTGTTAGAACGATTATCAAGTAATTTATCCGTAAGAGCAACCCCTGGAGTTATGACCTCAACCACATCCCTTTTAACGATGCCTTTAGCAAGTTTCGGATCCTCAAGCTGTTCGCAAATTGCAACCTTATAACCCGCTTTTACGAGTTTGTGAAGATATGTATCAAGCGCATGATGAGGGAAACCAGCAAGCGGAACATCAGCAGCTGCACCATTTGCCCTCTTTGTCAAAGCTATCCCAAGAACCCGAGCAGCTATTTTAGCGTCCTCCTCAAATGTCTCGTAAAAATCACCCATCCTAAACAAAACTATAGCGTCGGGATATTGCGCTTTTATCTTCCTGTATTGTCTCATCAAAGGTGTGGACATAGAAAATCGCAAAAATTTATTAAACTAAACCTTTCTCCCATATCTTAAATCAAACTCAAAACTTCTCATCATCTTCAACCAAGGATACATTTCCTTTATGTATTCCTCAACGTCTGGCGAAAATGTATAACCAACTATAAAAGCATAAACCTCAGCTCCCAAGAATTCTCGTACCCTTTCAACCTTTTCAATCAACTTATCAACCTCGCGCTTGCTTGGTCTTGACTTACATTCACCGACGACATAAACCTTTGCCCCATTTCTAAAACCTTCAACATAAATGTTAACTTCATCATATCTCCCATCCGGATAAATGATGTTCCGCCTTTCAACTAATTCAACCTCAATCCCGTACTCATCCCGAACGAAATCATACATGTAAAGCATAATCTTATCCTCAAGTCCATAGCCAACTGTATCCGACAAACCAGCAAGTATTTCTCTTGTCCTTTGATGTTCCTTGGCAAGCTGATTCACTCTCTCAGCT
>JGI1_Kryptonium_JGI_1_GBS_scaffold00018.18_pt1 | contig 2650 bp, 2 predicted proteins | sample GBScelen77Swater_FD_55273 | JGI IMG/M metagenome (IMG submission 55273) | reverse complement strand
TGGACTATTTATAACGCTTCAAATTCTGGTTTGCCTTCAAATTATATCAACGCAATCGCCATAGATGGACAGGATAATTTATGGATTGGGACAGAGGAAGGGCTTGCAAAATTTGATGGTGTGAACTGGACTGTTTATAACTCTTCAAACTCTGGTTTGCCATCTAAATATGTTAATGCAATTGCCTTTGATAAAGAAGGTAATAAATGGATTGGTACAAATAACGGACTTGCAAAGTTTGATGGTGTGAATTGGACGGTTTATAAGACTTATAATTCTGGATTACCTGATAATTCAGTTAAGACAATTGTGATAGATATCTCTGGTAACAAATGGATTGGTACTTGGGGATATGGACTTGCAGTTTATCGTGAGGGTGGAGTGATAATTAAAGTCGAAGATGAAAAAACAAAATTTCCTGAAAAGTACGTGCTATATCAAAACTATCCTAATCCATTTAATCCAAATACAAAAATTGAATTTGAGTTACCAGAAAAGGCGAATATAAAATTGACAATAAATGATATACTTGGTCGAGAGATAGAAAAACTTGTTGATAAGGAATATAACTCAGGAAAATATCAAGTAGAGTTTAATGGAAGTAATTTACCAGGTGGAGTTTACTTTTATAGATTAGAGGCAGGAAAATTCGTGAGTGTGAAGAAAATGATATTATTGAAGTAATGACTTAGGAGAGAGGAATACTTTTGAAATTGTTGTGTTTTTATGAAGCAAAAATTTGTGTAAAAACTAATTGCGTTAAACAAATAGGGAGGATTAATCCATGAAAAAAATAACAAAGAAAATCAAACTTTATGCTTTAATTTCGCTCTTTTTAACCTTGAATGGTTTTTTATTTGCACAATCGCAAGATTGGATCGTTTATACTAATAGTAAACTGATTAACTGTCTTGCTAAAGAAGGAAATTATCTCTGGATTGGTACAAATGGAGGTGGACTTGTTAAGTTAAATAGAACAACGGGTGAATTTATTATCTATGATAAATTAAATTCTGGATTACCAAACAATTTCATTTATTCTATTGTAATTGATAATCAAGGTAATAAATGGATTGGAACAAATGGTAATGGGCTTATAAAATTTGATGGCGCAAATTGGATTGTCTATAATATGTATAATTCTGGATTACCCGATAATTATGTGCGAACAATAACTATTGATGGACAGGGAAATAAATGGATTGGTACATATGGTCGTGGTCTTGTCAAATTTGATGATGTAAATTGGACAGTTTATAATTCATCTAATTCTGGTTTACCTGATAATGATGTTATGACAATAGCTTTGGACTTTATGGGAAATAAATGGATTGGAACTGAAGGGGGTGGACTTGCAATTTTTAATGATGTAAGTTGGACAGTTTATAACACTTCTAATTCTAATCTCCCATCAAACTTAGTTTATAAGATAACAATCGATAATTTTAAGAATAAATGGATTGGGACATTAGGTGGTGGACTTGCAAAACTGGATAGTTCAAATAATTGGACCATTTATAAAACTTCGAATTCTGGTTTACCTGATAATTCAATTTACGATATAATTTTGGACGAGCAAGGAAACAAATGGATCGGTACTGATTATGGAGGGCTTGTAAAATTCGATGGAATAAATTGGAATGTCTACAATAAATCAAATTCTGGCTTGCCGAATAATAGTGTAAGAGCAATAATTATAGATGAACAGGATATCAAGTGGATTGGTACATACGGTGGAGAATTAACTAAGTTTGATGGAATTAATTGGAACATATTCAATATTTCAAAATCCGGTATACCAGATCTATTCATTCGTGAAATTACCATTGATGAAACTGGAAATATTTGGATAGGTACACAAAATAGTGGAGTTGCAAAGTTCGATGGAATCAATTGGGTAAATTACAATATTTCAAATTCAGGTTTACCTAAAAACAGAATAAATGTGATCTTTATTGATGGGGATGGAAGTAAATGGATAGGTACTGATGGGGGTGGACTTGCTAAGTTTGACGGTACAAATTGGACTATTTATAAAACTACTAATTCAGGTCTACCTAATAACAGCGTCACTGCTATTGTTTCGGATAACCTGGGTAGCAAGTGGATTGGAACTTTTGGTGGTGGACTTGCAAAATTTGACGGGCAAAATTGGATTACTTATAACACTTCCAATTCAGGATTACCATCTAATTATATTCGAACAATTGCTATTGATAATAATGGAATTATATGGGTTGGAACTGAATTGGGTGGACTTGTTAAGTTTGATGGGTCTAATTGGGTTGTTTATAATGTATCTAATTCTTACTTACCAGACAATGATGTTTCAGCGATAGTTATTGAAAATTATGATACATTATGGGTTGCTACTATAGGTGGAGGTGTCGCCAAAATTAAAGTTTTACCTCAAGATAGTTTGTTATGGACAGTATATAATCCTTCAAATTCAGGTTTACCAAATTATTTTGTATATGATATTAAAATTGATAAGGATCATAATTTATGGTTTGCTACACACGGTGGTGGTATTGCAAAGTTGGTAGATTCTATTTGGTTTGTCTTTAAAACATCAAATTCAGGTTTGCCTATTGATTATGTTAATAAATTATTCATTGACGGTAAAAATAATAAGTGGATCGGTACCTTT
>JGI1_Kryptonium_JGI_1_GBS_scaffold00006.6_pt1 | contig 3497 bp, 3 predicted proteins | sample GBScelen77Swater_FD_55273 | JGI IMG/M metagenome (IMG submission 55273) | reverse complement strand
CTATGGGCGCCGGGGTTTGTTTTTTGAATTCAAAAATAAAAAATAAACAACGGAGTAGGAAGACATGTTGAAGAAAATAATACTATCGGTTATAGGTTTGGCATTAATTTTAACTTCACTTGAAGCGGGAACAAGTAAAAGGAAGGGGACGGCTGGAGCGGAGGAATTGAGAATTCCGGTTGGTTCAAGAGGTGTTGCTTTAGGTGGTGGAGTTGTTGCTGAGGCGAATGGTGTTGATGCTCTGTTTTGGAATCCAGCTGGTGCAAGCTTCACAAATAAGTCCGCCGAAGCGATGTTTTCCCATGTGACTTGGATTGCTGATATAAAAGTGAATTATCTTTCGGCTATAGCAAATTTCGGCGGTGTTGGTGTTTTCGGAGTAAGTTTGAAATCGCTTGACTTTGGTGAAATACCTATCACAACGGTTGATGAGCCGGAAGGGACTGGTGAGAAGTTTAGCCCGACATTTCTTACAGCAGCTGTTTCATATAGTAGGAGGATGACAGATAGAATTTATGTTGGGGCGAATTTGAAGCTTATCACTGAAAGAATTTTGAGAGAGTCCGCGACCGGTTTTGCTGTTGACATTGGTTTGCAGTATCGTCTTGAAAGTGGTTTAAGATTTGGGGCTGTGATGAAGAATGTGGGTGGAAATATGAAATTTGACGGTCCGGACCTTGAATGGGGTGTTGTGATACCGGGTTCAGAGCCGGGTTCACCTGTGAGGTCGTTGAGGGTTCCACTTCAGGAATTTGAGCTCCCAGCAGCGTTTGAGCTTGGATTTGCGTATAACCTCAAGCTCGGAGAGTCATCTTTGACGCTTGCTGGAAGTTTCCAGAACAATAACTTCACGCTTGATGAATATAAGGGTGGTCTTGAGTATTCGTTTAAGAATATGCTCTTCTTGAGGGTTGGATATTCTTATGTCAATGAGACGGACTATGTTTTCAACTCGCCATCGTTTGGAGTTGGTTTTAACATTCCACTTGGTGGGACACTTGAGGCAAGCGTTGAATACACATATAGGAAGGTTAAATTCTTTGATAACAACCAATTCCTCACGATTAGGTTTGCGATGTAAAGATATGTCTTTGTTTGATGTTGTTTAAGTTTTCGGGGTGAGCCCTTTTGAATAGGTGGGGTTCACCCCTTTTTATTTTGAAAACAAAAATTTTCAGCTCAAAAAATGAAGATTTTAATCTTTGCTCTGGTAAATTTGGTTTCATCTTTCTTTATTGAAGGGAAGCTTGGCTTGAATGTTGATTACGCTGTTTTCAGACATTCCGACCAACAAAGTTACCTTGAAATTTTTTATTCGGTTCAAAAATCAAAGCTCACATATGAGTTTAGAAATGGCAAATATAACATTTCGCTTTTCTTTCGGCTTGATGTGGTAAATCTTGATAAAGATTCTCTAATCATAAGTAAGGGTTGGAAGATTGAAACAGGATTTCCTGACACGGTGGGAGCTGCAGGTCAGGATGTTGTTGATGTTCTTAGATTTTATGTTCCTGCAGGGAGATACAAAGTAGTGATGAAGGGGATTGACCTTTTTAACACTCAAAATTATGATAGCGTTGCTTTTGATGTGAATGTTCCAACTTTTGTCAAGGGAGATAAACTCTTGATAAGCAGTTTGGAGTTTTGTTATTCAATAGAGAGGTCTACAGATACGAATGATGCATTTTATAAAAATTCTTTTAGAGTTGTTCCGAATCCGACGGCTACATTTGGGCAAAATGTTCCAGTTCTTTATTACTATTTTGAACTTTACAACATTTTCAGTGGGGTTGGTGGTGATAAATTCGTGATAACGGTAAATGTGCTTGATAATTATCAGCAAAAGGTTCAAGAGGTAAGGGAGAAGAGGTTTGTAAGAGGAAAGGTTTATGATTCAGCTGTTGAGGTTGGGACGGTAAATGTATTTAATCTGCCAACGGGGATTTATTACCTTGATGTCGTGGTCTCGGATATTGAGGATAAAATTCTCGTTGGGAACAGGCGAAAGTTTTTTATATTTAATCCATCTGTTACACCAAGGGTTGACACTTCAAAAGTTATAGCGCAGGTTTATTCGCTTGCTGAAGGTGAGCTTGATGATGAATTTTCAAAGGCAAGTTATATAGCGACGCAAGAGGAGAAGGACCTTTACAAGAAGTTGAGAGGGATTGAGGCGAAGAGAAGGTTTTTGGGAACTTTCTGGGCAAGGAGAGGCGGAATTGAATTCAGAGCTCAATATCTCCAGCGTGTGAAAGAAGCGGATGAGAAATTCACAACGAAGTATGAACCGGGTTGGAAAACAGATAGAGGGAGGGTTTATATCGTTTATGGACCGCCAGATGAAGTTGAAAGATATCCATATGCTGAAAATATGAAGCCGTATGAGATATGGCATTATTATAGCTTGCAAGGTGGGGTAATCTTTGTATTTGGAGATAGAAGGGGATTTGGCAGGTTTGAGCTACTTCATTCAACGCTTGTCGGTGAGATAAAGGATGAGAACTGGATGTATCTTTTGATGGAAAGGTAAATTATTAAAATTCACTATTTTGCAACTTTTCCTATTGACAAATTGTAAGGGGTTTTTTATATTTTGTTAGCAATTGTGTTCTCTTGAGTTCCGCACCTCTTGCGAGAAGTTAAGAAATCCACTGGTTTTTTAAAAGCACCTCGTCAGGTTTAGGGGTAATTTTAAAAATAAAAACAAATGGAGGGTTAAGTGCTATGAGGAAACTTTTCTTTTTCTTGGTTTTAACTTTTATTTCTCTTGCTTCATTCGGGCAGGTTTCATATTACTTGGATTATTTGAAGCCAGGCTTTAGTATATCTTATGTTGCTAATTATCCAGTGATACAAAAGATTGATGGCTGTGATGATGTTATAGCAGGGCTTGACCTTAACAAGAATGGAAAACTTGAAATTCTTGCGATTAACGACCCGACAGTTTCAAGTCCAAGTTCTGAAGATTCAACGAAGTGGATTTTTTGGTTTGAAAACGACGGGAATGATTCTTACAAACTTTTATGGTCGGTTGGTTTGCCTTTAACTGCGAACACAAATGGCTATAGTTTCCCTGGTGTGAATATAACCGATGTTGATGGTGACGGGAATTATGAGATATGCGTTGTTAACCCTTCAAATGCTGATCCAGCGGCTGGGATTTTGAATCCCGATAAAATTTTCTTTTATGAATATGATCCTGCGACAGGAAGTTTTCCGAACGAGCCGACATTTTCGTGGAACCTTGATTACCCAGCTGATGGAAACGCTGGTTTTAGATTAACATATCTTCTTGCGGATGATTTTGATGGGGATGGGAAGCAAGAGATAGCTTTAATTGATAGGACAGCTCGGATTCATATGTGGATAATATCACTTGATTCACCAGAGCTTGATCCTTTTTCTAGTTTCAAGGTTGAATTTCAGGACAGTTCGCTTACAGCGACTTGGGCATTTGACATTGTAGTGACGGATTTTGATAAGGATAGGAAGAAAGA
>JGI1_Kryptonium_JGI_1_GBS_scaffold00005.5_pt1 | contig 4276 bp, 5 predicted proteins | sample GBScelen77Swater_FD_55273 | JGI IMG/M metagenome (IMG submission 55273) | reverse complement strand
CAAGGGGAGAGGGGAGATAGAAGGGAAGATAGAGGGAAAAGATTTTAGTGGAATTTCTTGCTTTGACTCTTTTCCATAAAATAGATGTGTAAAGAAACATGGCAAAGGTTTATGTTAAGCAAGCGAGGGTGTTGAGGAAAAATATGACGAGGGCGGAGAGAGTTCTTTGGGGGAGGTTAAGGAATAAAGGGTTAGGGGTAAAATTTAGGCGACAGGAGCCGATTGGTGATTATATGGTTGATTTTGTTTGTTATGAGAGGGGTATAGTTATTGAGTTGGATGGTTGGGCAACATGTTGGGGATTTGGATGATATTAAAAGGGATAGGAGGTTGATGGATATGGGTTTTAAGGTGTTAAGGTTTTGGAGCAATGATGTGTTAAGAAACATTGATGGTGTGATGAGGGAGATTGAGCGTGAGATTGGGAATGTTAAATCTTTTAGATAGGGGAGTGGTGAAAAAATTAACGATTCCTTCTCCCGCAAGGGGAGAGGGGAGTAAAAAAGTGAAAAGAAGAAAATTATGAGAAAATTTGATTATGTTGAAAAAATTTTTTCTTTTGTTTGTCTTTGCCGTTGAAATAATTTTCGCTCAGTTTCAGGAGACAATTCCAACTGATTATTGGATTTATAAACTCGTTGAGGAGCTTAAGCTTAGAGGTTATTTCAGAGGGCTTCCACAAGGATATAAGCCATATTCAAGGATTGAGGTGGTGAAACAAATTTTAGATGAAGGAGTTTCAGGTGAATTTGAAAGGAAACTTTTTAAAATGCTTGAGGATGAATTTCAAGATGAAATAAAGTTTTTAACTTCAAATGATAAAAATGATTTTTCTGTCAAAGCTGGTCTTATGCTTTCTGAATATGCAGTAAGGGACAATTTTTCAAGTAGAACTTTTAGGTTTAGAGGTAGAGCTAAGTTTGCATTTTATTTTGGTGATAAGTTCACACTTTACAACAATTCGCTTGCCGATCAAAATCTTCTTGATGATACGACATATACTGGGAATAGATTTCGCGGTTTCTTTGCTGGTTATACGGAGCAGGGATATTTGAGGTTAAATTTTGAGCCGGTTTCAATAAAGCTCGGTCGGGATTATATCAAGTGGGGATATGGTCGGGGTGGGAATCTTTTGGTCTCGGATTATGCAATTCCATACGATGTGCTTCAGATTGACCTTTTCTCAAAAAGGTTAAAATATAGCTTTTTTATCTCTCAACTTGAAAATAGAAATTATTCGCCTGATAGCGGTAAGACGACTCTGAGCGCAAATAGATATCTTACGGGGGGAGGTTTGAGTTGAATTTGTGGGATAAATTTTTCATTGGATTTGCTCAGACGATTTTATACGGTGGAGTAAATAAGGGAATTGATATAACTTTATCAAACCCCTTCGCTTTTTATTACGAGTTTCAGGCGAATGAGGGGAAAGGAGATGAATGGAATGGTTTATGCTGATTTAAGTTTTTATCCTGTTAAAAACTTAAATTTTTATGGGGAATTTCTCATTGATGATTGGCAGGTGAGTAGACAAACAAAGGGGGACCTTGAGCCAAATGAATATGGTTTTATAGTTGGTTTAAGGTATGCTGACCTTTTTAAATTTTTAAATGTTTTTGGAAGTCAAATTCAAATTGAATATACACAAGTTAGGAACAGGACTTATAATGTTGCTGATAATAGGGGTTATCAGAAATATCTTCGCTTTAGGAGACCGATAGGTCATCGGCTTGGGAATAATTTTCAAAGTTTTGAGTTATGGATTTCGCAGTGGCTTTTTCCAGGTGGTGGTTACAGAAATAGTTTGAATTTGACTTTGAATTATAAATTTGTTGAGCGTGGTGAGGGTGGGATAGAAAAGCCGTTTGATGAGCCGTGGATGGCTCCAGAGGTGACGGTTGAAAAAGGTTACAAAGAGAAATTCCCTTATGGAGTGGTTGAGACGACACATAGATTTGGGTTGAATGTGTTTTATTTTTACAGCAAAAATTTTAACATAAATTTTGAGCTATATTTTTCAACTTACAGGAATTATAAAAATCAGCTTGGCGAGCGTCACCGAGAGTTTTCCTTTAGAATTTGGTTTTTCTTCAATTTTGATAAGTGGTATCGTTAAGTGGTATAATTTGAAAATTTATAACAAAAATGGGTTAAAAAGATGTGTGGGATTGTCGGTTATATCGGGAAGAGAAATGTCATTAACATTTTAATTGATGGATTGAAGCGTCTTGAGTATAGAGGTTATGATTCAGCTGGGGTTGCGTTTTGGAAGGATGATAAGATAGAGGTTTTGAAGATGGCGGGGAAGGTGACAGAACTTGAGAAAATTTTGGTGGGGGTGGGTTCAAGTTCAAATATCGGGATAGCTCACACACGCTGGGCAACGCATGGCATTCCAAATGACATAAATGCTCATCCACATATTGATTGCACTGGGAATATAGCGGTAGTGCATAATGGTATAGTTGAGAATTATCAATCGTTGAAGACGAAGTTGGAGAGAGAGGGACATATTTTCAAGAGTCAAACGGATACGGAGGTTATAGCACATCTTCTTGAGGAGTTTTATAGGATTTATGGAGATGTTGAGGTTGCTGTTAGGAACTTGTTTTTTGAAGTTAAGGGGACATTTGGGCTTGCGATCATTTCAAGTTATGAGCCGGATAAGATAATAGTTGCAAGGCGGGGGAGTCCCATTGCGATTGGGGTTGGGGAGGGTGAAAATGTAGCTGCTTCTGATGCGACCGCTATAATTGGGATAACGAGAAATGTGATATTTCTTGACGATGATGAATATGCTGTGATAACAAGGGATAATGTCAGCGTTAAGAAAGTTGATCACCGGAAGTTTGCAGTTTCGGAGCTTGATAAGGAGATTTTTAAGATTGAGTTTGAACTTGAACAGATTGAGAAGGGCGGTTTTCCTCATTTTATGTTGAAGGAGATTTTTGAACAGCCGGAGTCAATAATGAATTCAATGAGGGGCAGGGTCTTAATTGAACAGGGGGATGCAAAGCTTGGTGGGTTGAGCGATGTTATGGATAAGGTTTTAAATGCGAGAAGGTTTATAATCGCTGCTTGCGGGACATCTTGGCATGCGGGTTTAGTTGGTAAGTATATGATTGAGCAATTGGCGAAAGTTCCAGTTGTTGTTGAATATGCATCTGAATTTAGGTATCGCGACCCTGTGATTTATCCTGATGATGTTGCTTGGTTTATAAGTCAGAGTGGGGAAACGGCGGATACGCTTGCTGCTTTAAGGCTTGTCAAAGAAAGGGGTGCGACAGCGCTTGGGATAGTCAATGTCGTCGGTTCAACTATAGCAAGGGAAAGCGATGCCGGGGTTTATATACACGCTGGACCTGAAATTGGCGTTGCATCTACCAAGGCGTTCACAAGTCAGCTTGTTGTTTTGGCGCTTATAACTTTACTTGTTGGAAGGAGAAACGGAAATATATCGCTTGAACAAGGGAGAAAAATTGCAGAGGAGATTATGAAATTGTCGGAGAAAGTGAGAGAAATTTTGAAGTTGAATAATTTTATTGAGGAGATAGCTGATAAGTTTAAAGACCACAGGAATTTTCTGTATCTTGGTCGTGGTTATAATTATCCAGTGGCGCTTGAAGGTGCGTTGAAACTTAAGGAGATTTCATACATTCATGCGGAGGGTTATCCAGCTGCTGAGATGAAACACGGTCCTATTGCGCTTATTGATGAGAATATGCCTGTTGTCTTTATAGCGCCGAGGGATAGCATATATGAGAAAGTTTTAAGCAATATGGAGGAGGTCAAAGCAAGGCGTGGGAAGATAATATCAATTATAACCGAGCCGGATGAGAAAGTTGTAAAAATTTCGGATTATGTGATTCAGATACCGCAGACGATTGAGATGTTGATGCCGATTTTGACTGTTATCCCATTGCAGCTCCTTGCGTATCATATAGCTGTAAAGCGTGGATGTGATGTTGACCAACCGAGAAACCTTGCAAAAAGTGTGACGGTTGAGTAAATTTTATTTGGCATTGAAATTAAATTTTACTTTTAAAATGCCTGTTAGTGCAAATTTCATAAGGATGCTTGAAAAGGTTCAGCCCGAGCTTCGTGAGGTATTTTTGGCTTTGTGGGAAGAGATAGAAAGAAGTGGATTTAACGAGTTGAAAGAGATAGTAAGAGATATATCTGAAAACTTGAAAGGTCTTACAGAGGCGCAGCGTAGGACGGAGGAGAGGTTGGGTGAGTTGGCAGAGAGAATGAATCAGCTTACGGTGAGGGTTGA
>JGI1_Kryptonium_JGI_1_GBS_scaffold00022.22_pt1 | contig 4957 bp, 3 predicted proteins | sample GBScelen77Swater_FD_55273 | JGI IMG/M metagenome (IMG submission 55273) | reverse complement strand
TCTTAAAAACAACTACCGAATAAATTCAATTCTCAATCTTGTATCTTTTCCAAAACTTAATTTGGAGGTAAAGCTATGAAAAAGCTTCTTATCGTTTTAGTATTGATGTTTTTAATGGTTGCAACTACATTTGCACAGTTAGGTGCAATAAGGGGTAGGATAACAGATGCGCAGACAGGGGAGCCACTTCCTGGGGCAAACATCTTTTTGCTTAACACGGTGTATGGTGCAGCAAGCGATGTTCAAGGATATTATTTGATAAGAAATGTTGTCCCTGGAAGTTATACCCTTGTTGCAAAGTATGTCGGTTATCAAGAGTTCAGGCAAAGCGTTCGGGTTACCCCCGGGGATACAGTGACTGTAAATATCCGCCTTGCGCCAGGGCTTATAACGGTAAGCCCGATAGTTGTAACAGCTATCGGAACTGAGGAAGAGAGGGCAAAGCTTGGGACATCGGTTTCAAGTGTGACAGGAGAACAGATTTTGAGAAGTGGTTATACAAATGTGATTTCTTCAATTGCTGTCAAAGCGCCTGGTGTTTTCACGATTGAGACGGTTGGCGATCCGGGTGCCTCAACGAGAATAGTTCTTCGTGGTCCGAGGTCGCTTCAGACGGCAAATCAACCGTTAATAGTTGTTGATGGTGTCCCGATATGGAATTCAACATTTGGTGCGAGCGTTGGGAATGTCTCAACCATTTCAAGAAATGTTGATATAAACCCGGAGGATATTGAGTCAATTGAGGTTATGAAGGGTCCTGCAGCAGCTGCTATTTGGGGTGCAAGAGCTGCAAACGGTGTCATAGTTATCAAAACGAAGTCAGGGACATTTTCAGCCCAAAGGAAGGTGAGGTTATCGCTTAAGTCAAGGATTCACCGTTCTGAGCTTTTGAGACCTTTCCCATTGCAAAGGGAATTCGGACAAGGTATATATGGTAATTTTGTGTTTAATTATCCTTTGAGCTGGGGTGATAGGATAGCTGATAGACCTGGCGGTCCTGATTCATTAGAAAGACCTGATTATCCATATTCAAGAATTCTTGTGAAAAGGTCAAAGGATACATATGACCATGCGACAGAGCTTTTCCGCAAGCCGATAACTCAGAATTATTCAATTGAGATAAGCGGTGGTGATGAGTGGGGGACATTTTATCTAAATGCTGAAAGGTTAATCGAACAGGGCATTATACTTGCTAACAGTGATTTCAAGAGGACATCAATTCGCGGTAATGTTTCAAGGAGGTTTGCGGAGAATATAACAGCAAGGATAAACGCTGCATATGTTAAGACATCAACTAATAGAATTCAGCAGGGTTCAAACATAAGTGGTCTTTTGCTTGGCGCTTATAGAACTCCACCTGATTTCAACAATCAGCCGTATCTTGTAAACTATAAATCACCAACGGGTGCTATAACTCCTAACTCGCATAGGTCATATAGAAACGCTGAGGGTGATCCAGCTCGTGGTGTCGGTTATAATAATCCATTTTTTACAATTTACAAAAATAACACGCTGTTCTTTACAGATAGAGTTTTTGGTAGCGCTGAGATCAGCTACGACCCATTCAAATGGTTAAATCTCACATATAGGATTGGGGCTGACTATTATACTGACAGGAGAAATCAGCTCTGGCCGTATCAAGATGCTAGTGTTCCAACGGGTAGGGTGACAAGGCAAGTGATTTCGCAGTATCAGCTTAACACTGATTTTATGATCAGATTCAAGCGTCAATTTGGGACGATTCTCAATTCTTCTTTATTGCTTGGTTTCCACCTTGACCATGAGCAAACGGATAATACATTTGTTCAGGGGACAAGATTTATTTTGACAGATGCTCCACCATACATTCTTAACACGCTTGATTATTTGCCTGATGAAGGTAGAGCGATTGTTAGAACTGGTGCATTTTACGGAGAGCTTGGGCTTGATGTTTTTGATCAGTTATATATTCGTTTGAGTGGAAGGAATGAGAGTGCATCAACTTATGGGACTGAAGCTGGAATGACATATTTCTTCCCATCCGGAAGCGTTGCGTGGGAATTTACAAAGTTGCCCGTTTTTTCAAGGCAACCGATTCTCTCGTTTGGAAAGGTTCGTGCTGCAGTTGGGCTTGCTGGTGTTAGACCGCCAGCATATGTGACGAAAACATATTATGTGAATGCAAGCTTCGGAAATGGCTGGGGTCCAGTTACAAATGCAGTATACTACGGTGGTGGGTCAGTTCAGTCCTCACAGCTGGGGAATCCGAAATTGAAACCTGAAATGACGCAGGAAACAGAGTTCGGATTTGATTTGAAGTTCTTCAATGACAGGTTAAGCTTAAGTTATACGAGTTACTTTAATAAGACATGGGATGCAATCTTAAATGTTGCTATCCCGCCATCAAGTGGTTTCTCATCAAGGTGGGCTAATACTGCAAAGATAGAGAACAAGGGGACCGAGATTCAAGTTACAGCTGAATGGTTAAGGTTTGCTGGTCTTTCCTGGACGACAATTGTTAACTGGTCACGGAACAAAAACACAGTCGTTGAACTTGCTCCCGGGATTGAGTCCGTTGGTCTTGCTGGTTTTGTTGATCCGAGCTCAAGAGCTGTTACTGGATATCAGCTCGGCGTGATCTATGGATCAAGGTGGGAAAGATGGGAGAAGGATACAACTGTTACTATAGGTGACAAGCAATATAGCTTTAAGAAAGGGGATATAAGACTTGACAATAATGGCTTCCCGGTGCCATCACCAACTTATGGTGTCCTTGGAGATCCTAACCCTGATTGGAGGGCTGGTATAATCAACACTTTGAGATATGGAAGAGTAACTCTCAATGTTGTAGTTGACATCTCCAAGGGTGGAAAAATTTGGAACGGGACAAAGGGAGCTTTGTATTATTTCGGAACCCATGGAGACCAGAACTGGTGGACAACTCTGACACCTGAACAGGCGAATACCTTGAAGAATTACCTTGGTCTAACTCCAAACGACATGATATCACGTTTCCCAACAAGGAAAACTTATGTAAGGAATCCTGATGGCTCAGTTTCGTTCCGTGGTTATGTTGCAGATTTTGGTGGTGGACCGGTAATTGTTGATGAGTATTATTTCTGGTCCGGTCCTGGTTCAGGATTTACTGGACCGGCTGAGCAATTTATAGAGGATGGCGGATATGTCAAATTAAGAGAGGTTTCGCTCACGGTTAACATTCCGTTGAGGAGATTTGGGCTTGAGAGCATTGATCTTGGGCTCATCTTAAGGAACTTTAAGATATGGACGAAGTATACTGGGATTGATCCAGAGACGAACCTTACTGGACCGACGAATGGTCAAGGGCTTGACTACTTCAATAATCCGCCTATGAAGAGCGTTATCTTCACAATTAGCATCAATTATTAAATAAAAGTTTTGGGAGGGCAGTGAAAGCTGTCTTCCCTTCTACTTTTTAAATTTTTAAAAAGAAAAAATCGGAGCAGGTAAAATGAAGAAAATAATAAGTTTAATGGTTGTCGCATTGGCAATGATCTTATTTATAGCTGGTTGCTCAAAGATAACGGAGGATTATGTCAAAGGTTATGATACAGATCCGCTTTCGCCTACGACAGCACCGTCACCGAAAATATTTGTAGGGGCTCAGGCAGCATTTATTGAATTTTATGAAGGATTCCCGAGCAAGCTTGCGGCTGTTTGGGCTCAACAGGCAACAGGTGCAGATAGGCAGTTTGCATCTTTTGATATTTATAATATAACGGCTAATGATTTTTCAAATGATTGGTTTCTGGCATATACCCGTGTTTTGACGAATCTGAAAATAACGCAGGCAAAGGCGAAAGATGAGGGATTTATGAATTTGTATGGTGCAGCTAGAGTTCTTGAGGGAATACACATGGGAAATGTTGCTGCTCTTTGGGGTGATGTTCCATATTCGGAGGCAGCTCAGCCGGAGAAAACATTGACGCCTAAATATGACAATCAAATTGATGTTTATAATGCTGCTATAGCTGCGCTTGACGAGGGCATTCAAGTTTTACAACAAAACACGGCTGACCTTCCACAAGATATTTACTCAACCGGTGGAAAGGTAGCAAAGTGGATAAAGGCAGCGTATTCAGCAAAGGCGAGATATCTGATGCATTTGGCAAGAAAGGATAATTATCCGACAACAATTCTTGACCAGGTCATACAAGCTGGGCTTAATGGGATAACATCAACAACGAGGACTGGAACTGCGCCCGCAGCAGGTTACGGTGCTGATGACTTCGTTTTTACGCATGGAACAGTGCAAGGAGGTAATATGAATCTTTGGTATTCATTCATCGTTGTTGATAGGTCGGGTTATCTTAGGGCTTTGAAATGTTTTGCGACCAAGATGCTTGGTTCAAGAGGGGCTAGCGAAGCTGGGCGATTTAATTATTATTTTACAGCTGATAGCAATGACTTGAATACCACGCGTGCCTATGCAACGAATGCTTATTTCCCGGTTATAAGGGCATCTGAGACATTACTTTTGATCGCAGAGGCATACGCTAGAAAGGGAGATTTGGCAAATGCAGTGAATTATTTAAATCAAGCAAGGACATATGTTAATAACATTTTTGGGACTACATTGAGCACAAATCTTACCCCGGCAGATTTTGGAAATGATCAAACACAAGTTCTACAGGCGATTCTAAACGAGATGTATCTTGCGTTGATGCATCAAGTTGAGGTGTTTAACTTTTTGCGCAGGATTGATTATAGGGTAAATTATGTTGATGGGGATGGAAATATAGTTTGGCTTACTCCAAAGCGTGGGACTCAGTTCCCGCAACGCTTGTTCTATCCGCAAAGTGAGGTTTCAACGAATCCGAATACACCTAAGCAGACATCCGATGACCTTTATTCAAAGACGAGAGTCAATGGTGGAACGAAATAATTGGTTAGGTTAAGTTTCAATTTTCAAAGCCGTGGCTTTTGCCACGGCTTTTTT
>JGI1_Kryptonium_JGI_1_GBS_scaffold00023.23_pt1 | contig 6808 bp, 7 predicted proteins | sample GBScelen77Swater_FD_55273 | JGI IMG/M metagenome (IMG submission 55273) | reverse complement strand
GACCGTTTGAACAGGTTGACAGAGAAAGTTGACCGTCTTGCGGAGGCACAATTAAAGACGGAACAATCGTTGATTAAGGTTAGGATGGACCTTGCTGGGCTGTCGCGGAGTTTCTCTTATGCTTTTGAAAATGAAGCGTTTCGGCATCTTCCGAGGTTTTTGAAAGAAAAATATGGGATTGAAGTAGTTGAAAGATTGATCCGAAAAGAAGTTCGTGGTAAGGAGATCAATTTGCTCGGTATGGCGAAGAAAGACGGTCAGGATATCATTATAGTTGGTGAGGTTAAAATGCGACTTGAGAGCAAAAAATATAAGGAAGAGTTTGAAAGTGATGTTTTTGATGAGCTTGAGGAGAAAGTTGAAGCTGTCAGATCGGAATATGGTGATATTGAGGTAGTGAAAGTTCTTGTTACGCATTTTGCTAGCGAATCCTTTTTAAAGCTCGCTAGGGAGAAGGGGGTAATAGTAGTTCAAAGCTTTGAATGGTGAAATTTAAAAAACTTTTGTGAGGTTAATTATGCCAGCGAAGAAAAAAAGCAAAGTTAAAAAGGCAAAGGTTAAATCAGCGAAGAAAGTTGCAAAGAAGAAGACCGTTAAAAAGGTTGCGAAGCGAAAAAATGTTTCAACTCCAAAATCGCGGGTTGAAAGTATCAATGTCAATCCCAGCAACGCGAATCAGAAAGAGCAAGTGAAGTCATCTTATTCAAAGGAGGAACTTGAGCATTTCAAGCAAATTCTTCTTAAAAAGCGTGAGGAGATACTTGAAATGCTTGAAGCACACAAACAATCCTTGATTGAGGCGACGACACAGAACGATAAGCCAGTTGGAACGCCTTATTCAATTCACATGGAATACGGGACCGAGACAGAAGAGAGAGAAAAAACGATGTTTTTCATCGCCCGCGAGGAGAAAATGTTAAATTACATTGATGCTGCGCTTATGAGAATTGAGAGGGGAACTTACGGGGTTTGTATAAAATGTGGGAAGCTGATTGATAAGCGACGACTTGAAGCTGTCCCGCACACTCAACTTTGTATTGAATGTAAACTTGCCCAAAAGAAAGGATTTTAACTTGCAGTGAAAATCCTTTATGTATCAATTTTAATCGTTTTAATTGATCAAGCCACAAAACTTCTCGTCCGTGGTTTTGAATTACCCTGGCTTGGAATAAAAGTAGACGGTATGAGGATAGGTGAATCAAAGCGTCTTATAGGTGACTTCGTTCGGATAACTTACACAGAAAATCCCGGAATGGCTTTCGGGATAAATCTTGGAAATAAATTTTATCTGACTTTTCTCGCAATTCTTGCTGTGATAGTTGTCTTTGCCTATTTATACAGGGTGCGAAATGACAGTTTTTTAATCCGTTTATCTCTCGGTATGATAATCGGAGGTGCGATTGGGAATTTAATTGATAGGATTTTCTATGGTGTTATTTTCAACTATGGGAAAATTTTCCACGGACGGGTCGTTGATTTCATTGATGTTGATTTCTTTGATATGAACATTTTTGGGTATCACATTGATAGATGGCCGATTTTTAATATAGCGGATGCATCCGTGACAGTTGGGGTTTTAATTTTATTGTTTGCTCGCCAAAAGAAAGAGTTGACCGACAAGGAAACAAATCCCGAGATCGGTCTTAAAAATGTTGAAAGTGGTGAATGAATTTGATGAACTTGTAAAAAAGCATAAAGTTTTAAAGGAAGTTGAAATTATCGTCCCAAATGTTGAAAAGCGTGAGAGGATTGATAAATTTTTAGTGAACCAGATAGAGAACGCAAGCAGAAGCAAAATAGAGAAATTGATTGAATCAGGTCTTGTCCTTGTAAATGGAAGAACTGTAAAGCCAAGTCATAAAATTGCACCTGGTGAGAGGATAATCGTAAAGATACCAAAAGAGCCAAGACCTGAACTCCTTCCAGAGCCAATCCCGCTTGAAATAGTTTATGAAGACGAATATCTCCTTGTGGTTAATAAGCCTGCCGGTATGGTCACTCATCCAGGTCATGGTAATTACACTGGGACACTTGTCAATGCTTTGCTATATCATTGTTCAAGTTTATCGCGGGTAAATGTTTCTGGGGGTGAGGTTCGTCCTGGGATAGTTCATCGGCTTGATAAGGACACGAGCGGATTGCTTGTCGTCGCAAAAGATGATGAAACACACAGGCAACTTGCAAGGCAGTTTTTTCACAAAATAGTTGAAAGGGAATATTGGGCGATAGTTTGGGGGCATTTTAACTCAAATAGAGGTGTGATTGAAGCAGAAGTTGGAAGAAGCCGAAGTGACAGGACAAAATTTGCTGTGGTTCGCGGTGGAAAGCCAGCTGTTACGGAGTATGAAGTAATTGAAAAATTTGGTTTTTTATCCCTTGTGAAATTAAGGTTGAAAACGGGAAGAACGCATCAGATAAGAGTTCATCTCGCACATATCGGTCATCCTGTTTTCGGTGACCCTACTTATGGTGGAAGAAGGATTGCTTGGGGTGGAATTGATAGAAAGAAAAAATTATTCGTTGACGAGCTTCTTAAGATAATGCAAAGACAAGCACTGCACGCAAAAACGCTTGGATTTATTCATCCGGCAAAAAATGAATTTATGCGTTTTGATTCCGATCTTCCCGAGGATATGAAGAAAGTTCTTGAGATTTTGGAAACGCAAGCAAAATTATAGATATGTTTGAAAAAGGAAGCGAAATAGAGGTTAAAATTGAGAAAACGGTCTTTGAAGGCAAGAGCATAGCAAGGGTTGATGGATTTGTGGTCTTCGTCAGAAATGTTGTCCCTGGGGATTTGGTAAGGGTGCGAATTACAAAGGTTAAAAAGACATATGCTGAGGCTGAACCTCTTGAGATATTAAATGGTTCGGAGTTGAGAGTTGAGCCGAGATGTAAATTCTTCGGAATATGTGGCGGGTGTAAGTGGCAAAATCTTGATTATAAAGCCCAGCTTGAATTTAAGCGCGACCATGTGATTGAAAGCTTTACAAGGATAGGTGGTTTCAAGGGGATTGAAAATGTAGTGCTTCAAACATTACCTTCGGATGAGATTTTCTTTTACAGGAATAAAATTGAATTTTCGTTTTCAGATCAAAGATGGTTACTTGAAGATGAAATTAAAAGTGGAGTTGAACTTGAAAAAAATTTTGCCCTTGGCTTTCATCTTCCAGATAGATACGATAAGGTTCTTGACATTGATGAATGTTTTTTACAGTCGGAGCTGAGCAATGAGATTTTGAACTTTACGAGGGATTATTTCAAATCAAGAAAAGTTTCAATTTATTCAACTGAAAAGAATTCTGGTTATTTGCGTTTTCTCGTTATAAGAGAGGGGAAAAACACCGGGGATGTGATGGTCAATCTTGTGACGTTTGAGGATTCGCCCGAGATTATGGGTGATTTTTCAAAAGAGATGATCTCAAAATTTCCGAATATTACAACCATTGTTAACAACATAAATACCAGAAGAGCGCAAATTTCAACAGGTGAATATGAGAGGGTTTATTTCGGGGACGGGACTATAACTGAAAAGCTTGGCGATTATGTCTTTCGCATATCTTCAAATTCTTTTTTCCAGACGAACACTAAGCAGGCGGAAAAACTTTACAAGAAGATAATTGAATTTGCAAAATTTAATCCCGATGATGTCGTTTATGATTTTTACTCTGGTACTGGGACGATTTCAATTTTTATCTCTTCTTATGTGAGGGAAGTTGTTGGGCTTGAACTTGTTGAAAGTGCTGTTGAGGACGCTTGGAGAAATGCCGAGATTAACGGCGTCAAAAATTGTAAATTTATATCGGGCGATTTAAGAGATAAGCTCTATATTGATAAATCTTGGATGAAGGAGGTTGGGAAACCAAACATTATAATAGTTGACCCACCAAGGTCTGGCATGCATCCGGATGTGGTCAGAGCGATAGCTAAAATTCAACCCAAGAGAATAATTTATGTCAGCTGTAATCCAACGACTCAAGCAAGGGATGTAAAATTGTTGCTTGAATATAACCCAAATTATGAAATAGAGTTGCTTCAACCTGTTGACATGTTCCCCCACACCTACCATATTGAGAACATAGCGGTATTAAAAACTAAATAAACAGGCATAAGATGAAGATTAAAACTTTCCTTCTGGCTATTTTAATAACATTTTCTGCATTTGCCCAGAAGTTGAGTTATCCACCCACAAAGACGGTTGATGTCGTTGATGATTATCATGGGTTTAAAGTTCAAGACCCATATCGTTGGCTTGAGGATTTTGAATCAGATGAAGTAAAACGGTGGGTTGATGAGCAGAATCGGCTCACTTTTGATTTCATTCGCTCCACCCCTTTTTATGATAAGATAAAGAATAGGTTGACGGAGTTGATGAATTATCCCAGATATTCCGTTCCAGTTAAAGCTGGGGAAAGATATTTCTTCTTCAAAAATGATGGTCTTCAAAATCAATCTGTTCTTTTTATGCGGGAGGGTTTGAAAGGTAAAGATATACTTGTAATTGACCCAAATAAGTTTAGCGAGGATGGGACGGTTGCCCTTATGAATTTATCATACAGCAAGGATGGTAGATTTCTCGCTTACGGTGTATCTACTAGTGGTAGCGATTGGCAGGAGATAAGAATAAGGGATGTTTTAACTGGAAAGGATTATGATGAGGTTTTGAAGTGGTGCAAGTTTTCAAGCATAGCTTGGCTACCTGATAATTCTGGGTTTTATTACAATCGTTTCCCTGAACCTGGAACTGTTCCAAAAGGGGAGGAGAATAACTATAACAAGGTATATTTCCACAGGCTCGGAACGCCACAGTCGGAAGATAGACTTGTTTATGAAAGACCCGATGCGAAGGAGTTAAATTTTTATCCGCAGATAACAGAAGATGGGAAATACTTGATATTGACTGTCACGCACGGGACGAGCCCCAAAAATAGAATTTATTATCGCAAGTTAAATAGCAATGATGACTTCATTCGCCTTCTTGATGAAGCGGACGCAAGTTATGATTTCATCGGTAATAAAGGTGATGTTTTTTACTTCGTGACGGATTTAAATGCGCCAAGGTATAGAATTATAGCAATTGATGTAAATAAGCCCGAGAGAAAGAATTGGGTTGAGGTAATCCCAGAAAAAAAGTCGGTCATTTCAAACGCAAGAATAATTAACGACCATTTCGTTGTCGTATATACGGAGGATGTCAAGCATAAGATAGAGATTTACACGCTTGATGGTAAATTTGTTAAGGAGATAAAGCTTCCAACTGCGGGGACCGTCTCAGGGCTATCAGGAAAGCAAAAGGATACGGAGATGTTTTTCGGATTTACTTCCTTTTGTTCCCGTTGAATGTTTATAGGTATGATTTTAAAACGGAGAAACTTGAATTATTTTTTGAATCAAAACTTAAAAATTTCAATGCGGGTGATTATGTGGTGAAGCAGGTATTTTATGAGTCAAAAGATGGAGTTAAAGTGCCGATGTATGTAGTCCATAAGAAGGATTTAAAACTTGATGGTAATAATCCTGCTTTGCTTTATGGTTATGGTGGGTTTAACATAAGTATAATGCCGTCGTTTTCAGCTATAAGGTTGCTTTGGCTTGAGATAGGTGGGATTTATGCAGTAGCCAATTTGCGAGGTGGGAGCGAATATGGTGAGGAATGGCATCAGGCGGGAATGCTTGATAAAAAACAAAATGTCTTCAATGATTTCATCTCCGCTGGTGAGTGGTTAATTAAAAACGGTTATACAAATTCAAAGAAACTCGTTATCAATGGAAGGAGCAATGGGGGATTGCTTGTAGCTGCGTGTATGGTTCAAAGACCCGATTTATTCGGTGCGGTGGTTTGTGAAGTTCCTGTGATTGATATGCTCAGATATCACAAATTTACCGTGGGTAGGTATTGGGTTCCTGAATATGGGAATGCGGAGGCAAATCCTGAACATTTCAAGTTTCTTTATGCGTATTCACCGCTTCACAATGTTAAGAAGGGTGTTGTTTATCCGCCAACCATTATAACAACGGCTGATCACGATGATAGGGTTGTTCCTTTGCACGCCTATAAATTTACAGCAACGCTTCAATCTGCAAACGCGGGTGATACACCGATTTTGCTCAGGGTAGAAACAAAAGCAGGACATGGTGCTGGAAAGCCAACTTCAAAAATAATTGAGGAGCAAGCGGATATTTACGCATTCATATTTAAAGTTCTTGGGATAAATTATTGATTGTGATATAAATCACTTTGAAATTTCAAGCTTTTTTAGAAATTTTTTTCAAAAAAAAGGAGAGTGCTATGGTGGGCAAGGTTTTATTTTTAATTTCAGCTTTCTTCATTATTCTTTCCTCATCTTTGTTAGCTCAAACGCAGGAATGGCTTAAGTTTGAAGCAGCTTGGATAAATGCTATCGTTACAGAGGGAAGATATGTCTGGATTGGAACAAGTGGGTATGGACTTGCTCGTCTTGATACATTAAGTGGTCAAATAACATGGTATAATACCAGAAGTAATCCAAGCTTGCCGAGCGATTGGGTTTATTCAATTGCAATTGACGATTCAGGTAACAAATGGCTTGGTTTATATGAGTACATTGCTAAATTTGATGGAAGTCGGTTTATAAGTTATCGGAGGTGGAGTGAATTTATGAGGGAGGTTGCGGTAGATGATTCTGGATATGTTTGGGCTGGAACTGAGGACGGTTTTATCTATCGGTTTGATAGAAGAAATTTTCCACCTTCTAGTTCTAGTGCTTATGGTATTGGTACTAGAGTTACAAAAATACTTTTTGATGACTCCATGAATGTTTATGTGGTT
>JGI1_Kryptonium_JGI_1_GBS_scaffold00025.25_pt1 | contig 8085 bp, 6 predicted proteins | sample GBScelen77Swater_FD_55273 | JGI IMG/M metagenome (IMG submission 55273) | reverse complement strand
TTGAAGGTTTTCCATTGGAACCCATTGATTTGGTCTTGTTGGATGGTCGGGTCCAAAAAATGCATAAGTATAGTTTGTCTTCGTCGTGCTGTCCATTCCAACATATGTTCCGATTGTATCGTTTTCTGTAAATCCAATATAAATTGTTCCAAGGTTACTCAATTGGGAAGCATACGGGCTTAAATCAATTGTGAGAAATTGCCCATCATACCCGGGTCTATTCGTTGAAAATAGGAATGGTGTAATTATGTCATTTCCGGGCAAGCCATTGTTGTCGGACCAAATATGGAAATAAAAGTCCTTTGGAGCATTGGAAGGTATATTTGAGCCAGAAAATTCTTGTGCAAAAGCTGCAAGTATCTTAGCGTTTATAAGTTGATTCACGCTTACCTCGGGGATAAATTTCACAGCCCAGCCATATCCAATTCTATTGTTTCCAAATCCAAGGAAATTTGCTTGACCAGCAAATCTATCAGGTGTTCCATCGTCATAGGCGGTTTCAACATAAAATGCAATTTGTCTCCCTTGCGAACTATATGAGTAAGTCGCGCTTGTTGAACCAGTATTTATGACGATGAAGACAACCATCATCACGGTTGAACCAAATTCCGGGACCGAAAATTGCGTCCCAATTGGAACATCAACAACTTGTTTGACAGATTGACCAAACTTTATCGCTTTAACTTTTAAAAGTGAAGAGCTTGTAGTGAAAGTCACTTTCAGGGATTCACCATAAGCAAATGCAATATAATCAACGGCGTATCCCCAAACGCTTTGATTAGTCACATTGACATTTGGGTCGGTGTGGAAATTCGCTTCCTTCGGTTTAGATGAGATTGGATAGGTGTAGCCGTATTTAGTGTCAACGGTTTTGTCGTTTAAATAGTTTGCAATAAACCAGTTTGTCAAAAGTTGTGTGAAGTCATATCCAGCGCCAATGCTTAATAGGACATTGTTTAATCCTTGAGAACCGTTTGCTGGTTCCTGAACCACACGCTTTAGGACGCCATCCCCAAGTTGTTCTGTATAATAAAGCGTGAACAAAGCTGCTCTGGAGTAATCAGCAAGGACATTCCCGCTTATATTATTCCAATCAAAAAGTGGGACATCGGGATTGCTAAAATATGTTGACGGGCTTCTCAAAGGATAACCGCAAATTACCTCTGCAATCTCAGAAAGTCCCTCATTTATAAAAGTTGCTTCATCCCTGTCATAATTATAGTGAATCAAATGTTGATATTCATGAGCGAGCGTGCTTAAAGGTCTTTCTGGATTGCGCGAGTTGTTGTAATAAATTCCAGGATATGAATCAATGTAAAGTATATCCCTCCTGTTGCTTCCGGCATTGTCTGTTTGATCCCAGGAGAAGAAAAACCCCGCAACATAACTTCCCCCAGGTTGCCAACCGTCTTTTATATCCGTGATGAGAAAATCGGTTTTTCCGTCACCATCCTTGTTTGGCGGATTACCAAAGTATTGATGATCAAGCGCGACTATACCTTTATTTGGATCACGTGAGTTAGGCGGGGTTTGATTTTCAAGAGCATTTAAAATCGCATTCACCTCATCTTGCGTGACATGACCGTTGTTAAGCTCTGTCGTGTCAACCCAAACCTGTGTCAAATTTCCAATCGCTCTTAATTCAGCAGTGATATAATCAAATTGATTAGTTTCTAGATTATAAACATAAAAATTTCTTCTTGTTCCAATCGTATCTGCCGTTTTTGAAGGTGTAGATTTTTCAAGCGATGATTTCAGCATCAAAGCATAAAGTTCAGGGTTGTAAATCCGTGTATTTTCAAGCGCTTGCCTTGCTATATCGTCATTTAAAAATATCGTTGCACAAATCGGGGTTCCAATATCATCTGCGGGGTTATCAAGAGTGATTTTATTTATCCCATTATCTTTGGTGAGATTTTGCGCAAGCGAGAAGTTAAAGAAAAACAAAAGAAGAAATGTAAATTTTGCTTTCATGATGCCCTCCATTTGTTTATTTTGTTAAAATTTTGAAACCCTTTACCACAAGTTTTCCCTTCTCAATTCCCTTTGTCTCTTTTTTCTCAATTTCAATCACAACATATTTACCTTGGTTTTCCCACAAACTTTTATAGACGGGTGAATTTTTTGAGATCAGGTAAACTTTGCCATCCCTGCTTTCAATGGCAAGTTCAACAAATGGTTCGTTCCCAGTCGTATAAATTTTACCTTCAAGGGTTTGTTTCTGAGGCGATGAAGATGATAAAAAATAACAACCTGAAATTAGAAAAGAAATAAGAAAAATTATTTTCACATTAAACCCCTTGCCTTTGATTTTAAAAAATCTTCCTAACTATTTTTATTTCCTCTTTCGTAAAGAACCTCAAACCTAAAAGAAAGATAAAAAAGAGGATCAAAATTGTCAACTTTAAGTGTGTGACATAGCTCAAAGTGAAAGATAGGGCGGTTGCAACCCCAATTTTTGCTATGCGTTCATATTCGTACCTTATTGGATAAATCCTCTGGACAGCTATGAAAAGAGAAATAGCCATGATGAGATAACTTATCAATGTTGCCCAGGCGGAACCGTACATTCCAAGGATTGGAATTAAAGTGTAGTTTCCAAGTATGTTTGCAATTGCTCCGATCCCTGTAATGTAGGGTAGATATTTTGTCTTTTTTTGGATGTAAATTCCAACTATCAAATTAACATAAATTCCGTTGAACAGGTATCCGAGCAAAACGATTGGAACTATTCCAAGTCCCAACCAATAATCGGGATGTATTATATATCTGCCAAGAATTTTCAACTTGACGAAATCTTCAATTAGAAGTGAAACCAAAATAAATAATAATGCTCCAACCAGCGTGAAATATGTCATCACCCTTGAGAATAATTTCTTTGCGTCGGGGTTGTTCGCATTCCTTAAAAAGAAAGGTCGCCAGGCGTAATCAAACATTGAGACGAAAAGCATCATAAAGATCCCAAGGCGATAATTTGCTTGATAGATGCCAACTGTTGCATCGTCAGTCAAAGCTTTTAGGATTGGGCGGTCTATCACTTGAATTACGATGGCGGATAGCCCAGACGGAATATAAGGCAACCCGAACTTAAGAAGCTCAATGTATAATCTTTTCAAAAACGAGAATGAGAGATTTTTTAAAATTATTGGTAAAACCATAAGAAATGTCAAAGCAGAAGAAGCAACCCCGCTTATGAAGACCCCATAAACACCGAGTTTGAACTTTAAGAGCAAAACTATGTTTAAAGTGACATTTACAACTATGTTTACGATTTTTATCGTTGAGAAAATCATCGCTTTGCCTTCAAGCCGTAATGCAGACAAAGGTATTATGCAAAGCGCGTCAAAAAATAAAATCCAAGCAGAATATCTGATGCAAACGGAAAAATCAATGGGTATATTGATAAGATTTGCTATCTTTTCGGAGAAAATGTGAATTATTGAAGAAAACAGGAGCGATGTCAGAAAAATTGAAATGAAAGGGGTGCTGAAATTTTCCTTCTTGCTCCCGATTTCAAGTGATGAGGCATATCGCATATAAGCGGATTCCATCCCGTAAGAATAAATGATGTTAAGAAATGCTATATATGCGTAAATTGTCGTGACAATACCATATTGGTCGGGCTTTAAAACATTGGTATAAAATGGGACAAGGATGAAGTTTAAGAATCTGCCAATTATAGTGCTTAAACCGTAAATTGCGGTTTCCTTCCCAAGTTGCTTTATCTGGTCAAACATCGTTACCAGACGATGTGTGATTCCGCATGATATGAACTTCTAACAAGCGGACCCGACTCAACATATCTGAACCCCATTTCAAGCCCGATTTTTTTGAGCATTTCAAATTCCTCGGGTGGAACAAATCTATCAATCGGTAGGTGTATCTTTGTCGGCTGAAGGTATTGTCCGAGGGTTAAAATGTCAACATCAATTGAGCGAAGGTCCTTCATCACATCAACGACTTCTTCTGTTTTCTCACCGATTCCAAGAATAAGCCCTGTTTTTGTGACGAGACCATGTTTTTTACAATAATCAAGGACTTTTAAACTTCTTTCGTATTTTGCTTGTGGTCTGACTATTTTATAGAGTCGTGGGACGGTTTCAACATTATGGTTCAAAATGTCGGGTTTTGCTTCAATTACTATATCAAGTGCTTTTTCATCTCCCTTGAAATCGGGAATTAACACTTCAACCCTGCATTCTGGGACGAGCTCTCTTATCTTTTTTATTGTCTCTGCGAAAATTCCAGCACCACCATCTTTCAAATCGTCTCTATTGACGGATGTTATCACGGCATGTTTTATTCCCATAAGTTTAACTGCTTGAGCGACCCTTTGCGGTTCGTCAGTGTCAAGCCCAATTGGTTTGCCTGTCTTGACAGCACAAAAGCCACAACTTCTCGTGCAGATATCTCCAAGTATCATGAAAGTAGCTGTTCCCCTTGACCAGCATTCCGACATATTCGGACATCTTGCCTCTTCACAAACCGTGTGAAGTTTATATTCAGAAATGATGTTTCTCACCTTCATAAAGGACTCATTTACCTGAAGTTTTATCCTTAACCATTCGGGTCGTCTCTCTTTAATCTGCATCCGCCAAGTGGAATTTTGTTTTTAATTTCATACAAAGTTAAAAATTTTGTTTGAGAAATGAAATTTTTGTTTTTGCTCCCTATTGGTTTAAATTTAAATAAAAAAGCGATTCGTGTTAGTTTCTCTAAACGCAAATTATATTATACTTGTCCTTGCTGTTTTGTTTGGTGTTATCACATCTTTCATCTCATATTATGGGATTACTTTTCCAGGGGGCAAGGGGAGAATATATTTGCTTTTAATTTTGAGGGCTTGCGCTTTATTCTTGGCGTTTATGTTTTTATCTGAACCCATACTGACGCTGATTTCAAAGTCGCAAAAACCGCCCGTTCTTGCGATTTTGCTTGATAATTCAAAAAGTATGCAAATCGTTGACCGCACAGGGGATAGAAAGAAAATTGCAAAAAGAATTGCTGAAAAATTAAATGAAATTCAAATCAACGGAGAGAAAAAATTTTTTACATTTTCAACTGATGTAAGAGAAAAGAAAAACTTTACCCCTGATTCGTTGGATTTCTCCGGTGGCGCCACAGATATAACCAGTGCCTTAAAAAAGATAAACAGCGTTGCCTTGAAAGAAAATATAAAGGGAATTGTTCTCGTTTCAGATGGCGCTTACAATATTGGGGAAAATCCATCTTACTTTGCTGAAAGGGTTGAAATACCAATTTTTACAATTGGCATCGGGGATTCATCCGCTCAAAAAGATATAAAAATTACCGATGTTCTTTTTAATGATGTAGTGTTCGCTGGTAGTGAAAATCCACTCGTTGTTAGAGTTAGTGCATCTGGATTTGAACCCGGGCAGGAGATTTCGGTAAAACTTTATGATGAAAGTAAAGAAATTGGAAGTGAGAAAGTGAAATTAGCAAGCGGGACAAATGAATATACGGTGAATTTTAAATTCGTTCCGAGAGATGAAGGGGTTAGAAAATTTATAGTCAAAGTTCAGCAACTTCCTGGGGAAGTGACGCATCAAAACAATCAGAAATCATTCTATGTTAAGGTTTTGAAGGGGAAGTATAAAGTTTTAATTGTGAGCGGTGCTCCATCACCTGACCTTGCATTCATAAAAAGAGCGCTCGTTGAAAATAAAAATTATGAGGTTATATCATACACTGAAAAGAAGGGAAAGGAATTTATTGAGGGGAATTTTGATATCAAAAATGCCGAATCAGCCGATGTGTTTGTTTTTGTTGGCTACCCTGTTAAAACATCCGATGAAGAAATTTTAATGCGTTTGAAAAATTTGATTTCAGCGCAAAATAAACCTTTCCTTTTTATACTTAGCCGAACGGTTGATTTCAATAAACTTCGCGGGTTTGATGTTTTACCATTTAAATTTTCAATGATTAAAGTTGATCCAGCATTGACATCGGAGGATGTTGTAAGCTTATCTATCACCGAAGAGGGGCGAAATCATTCTGCAACCGACATTGGAGATGGGAATTACATTTGGAATATCTTGCCGCCGGTGTTTAAGGTTCGGGGTTCATTTACACCTGCGCCTGGATCAAGTGTGCTTGCGAAAGCGAAATATCAAAATGTTGAGACAAATGAACCATTGATAGTTGCGAATCGTGTCGGGACAAGAAAATCAATTGCGTTATTATGCTACGGGATATGGCGCTGGAAACTTTTAACCGCTACTAATAAGGAATTTGAAGGGTTCTTTGAAAAGTTTGTAAATAACACCGTCAATTGGCTTATAGCTCCAAGCGAAGAAGAATTTATCAGGTTCAAAGTTGATAAAAATTTCTTCATGGAAGATGAGGAAGTTAAATTTACAGCACAAGTTTATAACGAAAATTATCGCCCAATTGAAGATGCTGAGATTAAAGTTGAGATTTCAAGTTTAACCACCGACAAGGTTTCCGAAGAGCTTCCAGCGGGTGAACTTAATCTTGAACATGTGGGTTCGGGTATATACTCCGGTGGAATATCTCTAACGAAAGGGGATTATAAATATACAGCAAGTATCTCAAAAGCTAGGAAGACGCTCAAAGTTTTTTCAGGGCGCTTCACCGTTGGTGAGTCCGAAATTGAATTTTCTGTAACGAATATGAATGTAAAGCTTCTCAGGGAAATTGCTCAAAAGACAAAAGGAGTTTTTCTCCTGCCCGATGAAGTTGATTCACTTGATAAAATTATCAACTCCGCAGAAGAATTTAAAGCAACTGTTGTTGAGGACAGGAAGGAATATATCCTGTGGTCAAGATATGAGACGCTTTTTGCGGTGATATTTCTCCTGTCGGTTGAGTGGTTTTTGAGAAAAAGGTTCGGACTTGCATAGTTTGATAGTTTTGGTAAAATCTGGTGTAGCGCATGGTTTAATCTTGGTTAATTTGTTTAATCCAAAGATGGTTATCATTGGTAGAGGGGTTGGGGAGGCATTGGAGGATTTGTTAATTAAGCGGTTGTGTGAGTGTTTAAGTGGTTATGCTTTGCCACAGGTCTATGAGTGTTTAGAAGTTGTCAAGACGAAATTGGGATATTGGGTGCTGTAGCTTTGGCGATTATTGTAGGGGAAAGGTAAAGTTAATCACAGAAAAGCCACGGCGGATTGAAAGAGCTTTTGAAAAGTTGGAAAGATTTGTGGAGTTGAGGGAGATTAAAAAGGATAAATACACTTATAAGGTGACAAAGCAGAGGGTATATGGTCCTGGTGTTACGAACATGGTGTTATCTTTGTTTAAGGTTGGTGATGATTTTTATTCGGGTTTGGATTTGTATGAGGTGGATGAGTTATTTCCTCAGTATAGGTTGGAGGATGTGGCTGGTTTGGGGGATGTTAAGAGGTTTATTTATCAGAGGTTAATTGCTCCGTTTGAGGATGAGGAGTTAGCTTCAAAGTTGAGGCTTAGGGTTGGAGGCGGTATGTTACTTTTTGGTCCTCCGGGAACTGGGAAGACTCTTATAGCGATGGCGATAGCGAATCACATACAGGCGAAATTTATAGAGATAAGTCCGTCTGTGATTTTGGGTTATCCTGGGGAGGCGGAGAAAAGGTTAGAGAGGATATTTTCTAGGTTGGAGAAAGAGCCGCGAGCTGTGGTATTTTTGGATGAGGCGGAGTGGATATTGTGTAGGAGGGAGGAGCAGACATCGTCGGTTATGCAAAGGGTTATTCCTGTTCTTTTGAGTCAATTAAGTAGGATATTTAAGGATAAAAGCAAGCCGATTATAGTGATTGCAGCAACGAATAAGCCTGAGATGATAGATAGTGCTTTTCTCAGACCGGGGAGGTTTGATAAGTTATTTTATATTGGGTTACCAGATGAAAGTGCGAGGGTTGAGATAATAAAGATGTATTTAAGGGATAGGGAGCATAGGTTAACGGATATGCAGATCAGTGAGATTGCGAGGAGGTTGGAAGGTTATTCTGGGGCGGATATAGAGCAGATAATAGAGGAGGCGGCTTTTCTTGCTTTTGAGGGAAGAAGGGACAAGCAGGATGTTAAGATAACGGTTGAGCATATAAATGAGGCGGTTAA
>JGI1_Kryptonium_JGI_1_GBS_scaffold00001.1_pt1 | contig 15840 bp, 10 predicted proteins | sample GBScelen77Swater_FD_55273 | JGI IMG/M metagenome (IMG submission 55273) | reverse complement strand
TGCAAAGATAACTGATGAAACCACAAAGTTAGAGGCGAGAATTAATCAACGCATAACTGAAGAGGTTTCAAAACTTCGTGTAGAGATGTCGTCTTATTATGCGTCAATTGTGAGATGGATGTTTATCTTTTGGGTTGGACAGATTGGGGTTATAATTGGGATTTTATTCGCGTTTTTCAAGAGATAATTAACAAAAAAGTTGAGGTTTCGGTATGAGAGTAGAGGTCATTATGCCCAAGATGGGCGAAAGCTTACAAGAGGGGACAATTTTAAAATGGCATAAAAAACCCGGTGATAAAGTCCAAAAAGATGAAATTTTGCTTGAGATAAGTACGGATAAAGTTGACACAGAGATACCATCGCCTGCAAGTGGAATTTTAGCTGAAATTCTCTACAAGGAAAATGAAACAGTTGCAGTTGGGACGATAATTGCATATATTGAGACAGAGGGATCAGCCGTTTTTGAAACCGGGGAGGGAAAGGGGGTTGAGACAAAAGCGGAGGAAAAAGTAGTTTTTGAAGAGAAACCTTATACTGGGGTTGAGGAAATCCCAGCGAGGACGAAAAGGTTTTATTCGCCTGTTGTAAGGGAGATAGCAAAGCGTGAGGGGATATCAATTGAAGAGCTTGAGAAAATCCCTGGGACTGGACACGGTGGGAGGTTGACGAAAAATGATCTTCTGAATTATATTGAAATGAAGAAGAGAAAAGTTGAGGTCAAGCCGAAATTTGAACCAGTCAAGGAGATTGAGGAAGTTAAACTTCCTGAAGTTAAGCCGGTGGAGGAAGTTTATCCCGAAGGAAAGGTTGAAGTTATTGAGATGAGCCATGTCGTTAAAGCGATGGCTGAGCATATGGTTCGCAGTGTTAGGACATCGCCCCATGTTTCAGCCATTTCCGAATGTGATATGACGCAGATAATTTCTTTTATTGAGAGAAATGCTGATGAATTCCAGAAAAGGGAGGGCTTTAAGTTAACTCTGACGCCTTTCATTGCCGATGCGGTTGTAAAGTCATTGAAAGAGTTCCCGCTTATAAATAGCAGTGTTCAAGGTGATAAGATAATTGTAAAAAAATACATAAATCTTGGAATCGCTGTTGCAACTGATTATGGTTTGATCGTTCCTGTTGTTAAAAATGCGGATGAGAAAAATTTCATTGGGCTTGCGAGGGCAATCAACGATATAGTTATGCGAGCGAGAAATAAGAAATTGACCCCGGATGATATTCAAGGTGGAACTTTTAGTATAACGAATTATGGCGTTTTTGGGAATATAATTGGGACGCCGATCATAAATCAACCGCAAGTTGCGATTCTTGGAGTTGGGGCTGTAAAGAAAAGACCCGTCGTTTTGACGAAAAACGGCGAGGATTTCATAGCAATTCGTTCAATTGCATTTTTAACTTTGTCGTTTGACCATAGGATTATTGACGGAGCTCTTGGTGGGAGGTTTCTTGAAAGGGTTGTTTATTATCTTGAAAACTTTGATTTCAAAGGGGTAATCTAAAATAAAATAAGAAAATTTTATGCGAAGGGTTCTTTTTGCTTTATTCGTCTTCCTGTTTTTCGCTTGTGGGCAAAAGGGGGACCCAAAGGTTGAAAAGTTTGATTATTTAAAGTTTCATTATGATGCGATTGTTGCGGATACACACAACGATGTTCTATTAAGGGCTATGGAAGGTGAGGATATAAGTGTTGAAACCAAGCGTGGGCATAGCGATCTTGTCAGATTAAAAAAAGGTGGTGTTGATATACAAGTTTTTGCAGTTTGGGTTGATCCAGTTGCTTTTGAGAAGAATCCCTTTAAGAGGGCGAAGGATATGATAGACACGCTTTATTCAATAGCAAGGAGAAACGCGGATAAAATAGATGTTGTGCGAAATTCAGCTGAGCTTGAAAAAGCGCTCTCAGAAGGGAAAATTTGCGCTGTGATAGGGGTTGAAGGTGGTCATGCGATTGAAAATAGCATTGAGAAACTTGAGGAACTTTATAAGCTTGGTGTAAGGTATTTGGGTTTGACTTGGAATAACAGCACCGACTGGGCAAGTTCGGCATTTGATGAGACGACAAACCCGAATAAAGTTGTTGGTTTAAGTGAGTTCGGGAAAAAAGTTGTTGAGAAGATGAACGAACTCGGGATTATAGTTGATGTATCTCATCTTGGTGAGAAAGCGTTTTGGGATGTCGTAAAGATAACCAAGAAGCCGATAATAGCATCGCACTCAAGCGTTTACAAATTATGTCCACATTATAGAAATTTGAAAGACGAGCAGATAAAGGCAATTGCCCAGACAGGCGGTGTTGTTTTCGTTAATTTTTATGCGGAGTATATTGATTCCACCTTTAACACAAAAAGAAAACGACTTGAGGAGAAATATAAAGCTCAATTTGACTCTGTAAGGGCTCTTTATGAACACGATCAAAATGCGTATAGACAAGCGAGACGTCAATTGATGCTTAAAATTGCGGAGGAACTTCGCCCACCGCTTGATGTTTTAATTGACCACATTGATTACATAGTAAAGCTTGTTGGAGTTGATCATGTTGGACTTGGTTCGGACTTTGATGGCATAAGCGTAACTCCACTTGAAATGGATGATGTAACATTTCTTCCTAATATAACGAGAAAGCTATTTGAGAGAGGGTATTCACCGGAGGATGTGAAAAAAATTCTTGGGGGGAACTTTCTTAGAGTTTTCAAGCAAGTTTGTGGATAAAAAACTAAAGGAGGGAGATCTATGAAATTAATGAAAGTTTTATTTCTTCTTGCTTTGTTTTCTTTTTTGACTTTGGCGCAAGATTTGGACCTGCTCCCACCGTCTTTTTTCAAGTCAAATCGTGAGCAGTTTATGAAGGAGATAGGTAATGAGGCGGTCGCGATTTTTTATTCAAATTCGTTAAAAACACGATCAAATGATGTTGAATATAGGTTTAAGCAAGATAACAATTTCTTTTATTTGACTGGCTTGAATGAGCCGGATGCAGTTCTTGTTCTCATCCCATCTGGCATTTCACGTTCCGTTTTGAAACTTGCATCAAGGGCGACAGGTAAGTATTATGATTTAACGCTTGATACAATAAAGAGTGATTTTAAAATTCGTGAGATTTTATTCATCAAGGAAAGGGATTCGCTTCGTGAGGTTTGGACTGGGAGGACGCTTGGAACAAAAGGTGCGGTTGAAAAACTTGGTTTTCAATTTGCTCTGCCGATAGATGAATTTAAAAGTGTGATAAGAGGAATAATTTTTTCAAGCCGTGCGAAAACGGTTTATTTCCCATATCCTTTTGATTGTCAGGAGGGAATTTTAAAAGAGATAGTTGAGGTGATTAAGTCAGTTGTTAACTCTCAGCGAAGTCGGGTTCAATTTGCTGATCCAACCCCTATACTTGCGAGGATGAGGATGATTAAAAAACCAGAGGAGATTGAACTTATAAAAAAAGCTGTAAGCATAACGACTAAGGCGCATAAGCAAGTTATGATGTCTTGTGAGCCAGGGATGTATGAATATGAACTTCAAGCGGTGGCTGAATATATTTTCACAAAACTTGGGGCGGAATATCCGGCTTTCCCTTCAATTGTTGGCTCGGGTGAAAATTCAGTCATACTTCATTATAGTTCAAATAGGAAAAAGATAAACGATGGAGATTTGATTGTTGTAGATATTGGGGCGGAGTATCATAATTATTGTGCCGATGTCACAAGGACGATCCCAGCAAATGGAAGATTTTCACCAGAGCAAAGGGAAATTTATGAGATTGTTTTAAAAGCACAGGAAGAAACGATAAAATTGGTTCGCCCCGGGGTAAGCTTTATTGACCTTCAATTCAAAGCTCGTGATGTTATAGCCGAGGGTTTGATTAAACTTGGCATAATAAAAGATAAGAGCGATGTGACAAAATATTTCATGCATGGCGTCACACATCATCTTGGGCTTGATGTTCACGACATTGGCATTCCTGGAAATCTTGAGCCTGGGATGGTTATAACGATTGAGCCAGGGATTTACATTCCAGCGGGTTCTGATTGCGACCCGAAATATTGGAACATTGGTGTTAGAATTGAAGATGATGTCCTTGTCACGAAAGATGGTTATGTTGTATTATCAGCGGATGCGCCGAAAACAATTGAGGAAATAGAACGTCTTATGAAAAGGAGAGGCATCGGAAATGAACTGATTGATTGAATTGCAACGATTTTTCGCTTGCATTTTTTGAATTTGTGGATTAAATTGACATCGCTTTGGATAACAAAGAGATTTTAGTTTTATGAAACCGCTTTATCTTGTAATGCCCGATGGGACGGTCAAGCAGATAAATCCATTCACGGAAAGTGAGGTTTGGTCTGTTCCAGGGAGAAACAATAAGCCGATAACGAACGAAGTCCCAGAGACGGCTAAACCGCTTGAGGTTCATCCAGTTGAGGATTATTGCTCATTTTGTCAAAAGAGATATTACGAAACACCACCAGAGAAGTCACGGCTTATTAAGCTTCCAGATGGAAGTTACAAAAGAATAGATTATCTACCGCCTGATAAGTACTTTGATAGTGTTGCGGAGTTCAGAAGGGTTGGGAATTTGTTTGAAATTGTCACGCTTGACTACTGGCGTAAAAACTATGAATACAAATTCACGAAGGAAAAAGAAGAGTGGAGGAATCTTTACCTTGAGAACCCAGCGGGGATGAAGCATGTCCTTGATTTGATTCATTATAAACTTCGCATGATGGGGAAGACCGCAGAGGAGATTAATTCAATGCCAACGGAGGAAAAGATAAAGATGGCTGATAGTTTCTTCGGTGGTTGTCATGAATTGATAATTGCTCGTAGACACTACATTGATGGAGCTAAATGGACGAGCGATCTGTGTTCTTCAGGTGAATTGACGCAGGAGGAGCATTACTGGTATTTTAAGTTTACAATTGATGCGATGGTTGATATAATGAAGACAAATCGTTATGTCAGATATATTGCTGTGTTTCAGAATTGGTTGAGACCGGCTGGGGCGTCTTTTGATCATCTCCACAAACAACTTGTTGGGCTTGATGGTTGGGGTGCAACGATTGAAAGGCAAATTGCAATGGTTAGGGAAAATCTGAATGTTTATAATGAGTATGCCGTGAATTTCGCAAGTTATCATAATCTTGTTTTTGCTGAAAATGAAAATGCGATTGCTTTTGCTGGTTTTGGTCATCGTTTTCCAACAATCGCCATCTATTCAAAGTCAAAGGCTGGAAGACCTTTTGAAGTAAGCGATAAAGAACTTCGCGATATGAGCGATCTTGTTTATGCAATTCATGCAGCAATGGGGAATCAAATCCCGTGTAATGAGGAGTGGTATTACACACCTTTTGATTCCGTTTATAAAATGCCTTGGCATATCTTGATAAAGTGGAGGATAAATGTCCCTGCTGGATTTGAAGGGGGAACGAACATTTACATAAATCCGATTACGCCGATTGAGCTTCGCGATAAGCTTGTCCCTCGTCTTTTTGAATTGCGAGATAAAGGGAAAATTTCAAATCTTTTAATAGCTGAGGAATGTAAAGTTGAACCGAACCCACTGAAGTATTATCAGCAGTAGCGAAAAATTAAATTTCATTTTAACCGATGATTAAAAAAGTTTTATTTTTTCTTTTTGTGCTTCCTTGGTTTATCCTGCCACAATCTTACGAATATGATTATCTTGTGAAAAATGCCAGAATAATTGATGGCACAGGTGCTCCTTGGTTTATCGGTGATGTCGCGATTAAAGGTGATAAAATTATCGCTGTGGGCTATAACCTTAATGAAGAAAAGGCAAGGGAAGTCATTAATGCTGAAGGTTTATATCTTGCGCCAGGTTTCATTGATATACATTCGCACGCAAGGGGTGGTTTGGTTTTTGAACCAGTAATGGAAAATCTTTTAAGGCAAGGTGTTACAACTGTTATGGAGGGAAATGATGGTTCATCACCGCTTCCTTTGAGAATTGCTTTTGAGGAACTTGGGAAATTAAAACTTGGAGCTAACATCGGTTTTTTTGTTGGACATGGAAGCGTTAGAGATTCCGTTATGGGTTGGGAAAATAGACAAGCAACGAGGGAAGAGATTGAACGGATGAAGAAAATCGTTGAAGAGGCTATGAAGGAGGGGGCATTTGGAATCTCAACCGGGCTTATTTATCCACCGGGTTCGTTTGCAAATACGGAGGAGATAATTGAACTTGCAAAAGTTGCTGGTAAATATGGCGGGATTTATATAACGCATATGAGAAGTGAATCAAACAAAATTATGGAAGCATTGGAGGAAGCCATTAGAATTGGGAAAGAAGCCAAAATCCCAGTTCAGATAACACATCATAAAATTGTCGGTCGTGCAAATTGGGGGATGAGCTTGAGAACGCTTTTGCGAATTGAAAGAGCAAGAGAAGAAGGAATTGATATAACACTTGATCAATACCCTTACACTGCAACTCACACTGGGATAACTGTTTTAGTGCCTGGTTGGGCTATGGAAGGTGGAGCGGAAAAGTTAATTGAGAGGTTGAGGAATCCGGAATTAAGAAATTTGATAAAGCAGGGAATAATTGAAAATATGAAAAGTGATCGTGGAAGTGGTGACCCGAATAACATTCAAATTGGAAGTTGCCGATGGAAGCCGGAATATCAAGGTAAGACGCTTTCACAGATTTTGATTGAAAGAGGAGTTGAGCCAAATTTTGAAAATGCTTCTGAGCTTGTCATTGAGATAATTGAAAACGGTGGAGCGATGGCGATTTATCACTCGCTTAACGAAGATGACCTTCAAAGGATTATGCGTTTCCCGTGGACGATGCACGCAAGCGATGGCGGTGTTGCCAAGCCAGGAATGGGGTTCCCGCATCCAAGAACTTATGGAACTTTCCCAAGAGTTATAGCAAGATATGTGAGAGATTTAGGCATATTGACGCTTGAAGAAGCTATAAGAAAAATGACATCACTTCCTGCCTGGCGATTGAAACTTTTCAACCGCGGTCTGATTAGACCTGGGTTCTACGCCGATATAGTTATATTTGACATTGAAAAATTCAAAGATAAAGCAACTTTTGAAAATCCCCATCAATATGCTGAGGGGGTTGTTTATCTTTGGGTAAATGGTGTCCTAACGATAAAAGACGGTAATTTGACAGGAAAAACAGGAGGCAGGATTTTAAAAAGAGGTGAAGAATGATTTTTTGAAATTAAAAGATCTTTCTTTAAATTTAATCCGTATTGTAATTTGTAAAACAAAAGTTTTAGCTCTTAATGTATAGCGTTTTAGTTGCGATTGAGATAATTATAGCGGTTTTGTTGATAATTTTTGTCTTGCTTCAGGCAGGAAGAGGTGGAGGTCTTGCTGGGGCGTTCGGCGGTGCTGGTTTTGGGACTGTGTTTGGGATTAGAAGAACAGCTGATTTTTTGAGCAAAGCAACGATAACTTTGGGAGCGATTTTTCTTCTGCTTGCAATTATAATCAATTTGTTCTTTTTGCCGGGTAAAACACCAGAAAGCGTCAGAGAAAGTATAATTCAACAAAGAGCTAAAACAGTTCCGCCTGTTACTGTTCCTCAACCAACTCAATCTCAACCAGCTGCAACACCGCAGGAACAGAAATAATTTTTATATTGAAATTTCGTGTCTTTCGGTTTCGTAAATTTTGAGTTTCGCGAAGGTAAAAATGAAAAGGTGAAGATGTGGAAGCGCATTTAAAAGCGCACCTGTTAAATGTTTTTACAGGAGCGCTTGAATTTTTATATGTTCTCTTTCCAGTTGTGTCGCTCGTTGTTCTTGCCTACAGGTTGACAGCTGAAACTGGAAAAAGAACTGGTTCATCTCTATTTTTCTTCTCCGCTGTTTTTTATCTCATCGGGGTTTATGAGGGGTTTTACATAACTTTAAGATATGGGCTTATCACAAATTCAGAGCTTATCGTAATTCAGTTGATTTACCTTGCCGGTGGTTTCCTGCTCGTGCTTGGCTCAATCTCACTTTATAATTTCTTCATTAGAATCACAAACATAGGCAATTTAAACACCGCTTTTAAAAAGGTGGCGTTTTTCGGTTTAATTTATGCTATATTCCTGCTTCCCTATTTTTTGACACAATCGTATAGCAAATCGCTTTATGTCTTCACTGATGTTTTCTATGCGTTGATACAGATTCAATTTTTCACTGCTTACTTTATTTTTGGCGAGCTGATTTTTACAAATAAAAACATTTGCGATAAAGCAACAAAAAGAAGCAAGTTCGTCAAAATAATCTCAATTTACTATCTGCTTGAGCCAAATTTATGGCTTTGGGCTTTAAGATCTGAGCTTTCCGAAGCAGTGCTTGATAGAATTTACTTTTTTACGGAAACGGTTGGGGCGATCGTCGCTGGATTTTTAACTTTTAACATTCTTCATATTTTAATTTCCCACACTCCGCTTATCGTCAAGGAGCATAGACATAGGTATATTGGCACTGTAAAGTCGGGTTTTGTACGGCGACTTACATTTATTGCGATTTTTATCGGCGTCACTATAGTGTTTGCGGGGACATTTATAACAGGATTTCTATTTGAGGTTCAAGAACAGATGTTTTTGGAGGAGCTTTCTGTGGATGCCAAATCTTTAAGCGTTTTCGCTCGTGAAAGTGAGCGAGAGATTGAGAGTTTCACTTTAAAAGCTCGGCTTTTGATCAAAGAGGGTTTTAAAACAGAAAACATCAAAGATACGATTAGGAGTTTGAAGGAAAGATACGGCGAGTTAATCTCAAATGTCTTTTTCTTTGAAAGTTCGGGGAAAATTTTTTATTCTTATCCAGATGATATTGGGGTTGATATTTCACGAAGGGTTAAATTTGCGCGCGAGGAGACGAGCATTTCTTCGTTTTTCAGAGATGAGAAAGGTTTTTATCACTTCTTGATACTTTATCCCGATATTTCTAAAGCGGGGAAATTGCAAGGCGGGATAGGGATTGAACTTAATTTTGAAAAACTGCGAGAACAGATTAAATCACTGCTTGAGGAAAGGTCAAATCTTGTGATGTTAGATGATTCTTTAAATGTCATCTCCACCGATGCGAGAGATTTTATTGGGGTGAATTTTAATCAAATGTTAAATTCGCTTGTTGACGAACCTAAATCCATAAAATTTGTTTCTGAAGAATTAAGTCGAATTGAAGGGGTGAAAAGTTTTACCAGCCAGGTTTATAGAAATTCAAGAAAGACGCTTATTGGTTTTTCTGCTGTGCCGATTCATTTGAATTCAAACAAGATAATCATCGTTGACTATCATTTTCTTGATGAGTATACGCTTTTGGAATTTTTACCTAAATCGGCTGTTGTGTGGGTTTTGTTGAGTGCATTTGGTGTGATTATCGGTATAGTTGTTGTATTGTATCTTAATTTCAGGTTTTCGGAAATGCTTGAATATGAGGTTGAAAGGAGGACGAACGAACTTTTGAAGTCGGAGGAAAAATACAGGTCAATGGTTGAGAATCCATTCTTTGGTGCATATTTGATGGATGTATCTGGGTTTAGATATGTCAATGATAAGTTTTGTGAAATCTTCGGTTATACGAGGGATGAGATATTGAATTTACGTGATTATTCGGTTTTAATTCATCCGGATGATAGGGAAAGATTGCAGGAACAATTACGAAGGAGGTTGGGAGGTGAGATAGACGTAAACAGATGGAGTGCGAGAGGATTGCGTAAAGATGGCAAGGTGATTTTCATAGAGGGTTTTACCAAAAGGGTGGAGTTTGAGGGAAAGCCAGTGGCACAAGGTATGATAATTGATGTGACGGAAGAGATTAAACAAAGGGAGGCACTTCAGCAGGCGCAAAAGCTTGAATCGCTTGGGACTTTAGCAAGCGGTATCGCTCACGATTTCAATAACATATTGCAAATAATTCTCGGCGCGGGTCAATTGCTTGGGATGAAGCTTAAAAATACTGAGTTTATGCGCTGGGTTGATACTATAAATACAACGGCGATGAGAGGAGCAGAACTTGCGAAGCGACTTTTGACCTTTTCTCGGAGAAAACCCGTCGGAGAGCTTAAACCTGTTGACATACACCATTTAATTGAGGATTCTGTTAAAATTTTCAAAGAGACATTTCCGAGGAATATTGAGGTGGAGGCATTTCTTGAGGCGCAAAATTTTGTAATCCTTGCTGAGGAATCCCAGGTTCAGCAAATAATTTTTAATCTTGCTGTTAATGCAAGGGATGCGATGCCCAATGGTGGGAAATTAATTTTTAGGACTGAGAATCGTATCGGCAATGGCTTTGAAGTCAAGCCGGAGGTTGAATATATCGTTATGCATGTGATTGACACTGGGATAGGTATGAGCGATGAGGTCAAGAGCAGAATCTTTGAACCGTTCTTCACAACCAAACCGCCAGGTAAAGGAACTGGACTTGGGCTTTCAACCGTCTATGGTTTGGTGAAATCGTATGGTGGATTTATAAAAGTTTATAGTGAAGTTGGAAAAGGAACAAAGTTTTCAATTTATCTACCCGTTTATAAAGAGACAAAGGGAAAAGAAAATAGAATTGAAGTTGTGAAAAAAACAGGGACATTGCTTTTAATTGACGATGAGGAAGAAATAAGAATGATAGGGAAGGAAATTTTAGAGGCAGAAGGATTTAAAGTTTTCGTTGCTGGTGATGGCATTGAGGGAATAAACATTTATAAAGAGCATAAAGATGAGATTGATTTTGTTATACTTGACCTTAACATGCCGAAAATGAGCGGAAAGGAGACGCTGGCGGAGTTGCTTTTGATAAATCCAGAGGTTAAAGTCATAATAGCGACAGGATATATAACTGAACAAGAGAGAGAGGAGATTCAAGGGGTTGCTGGTTTCATTGAGAAGCCGTTTGATATTACAAAGCTCATTCAATTGATCTCATCGCTTTTATAGATTGTTAAATTTGTTCAAGTTTTTCTTTTCTTTCAGCAAGTTTGAGTGCTTCAATTATGGGGTCAATCTCTCCGTCAAGTATCTCTTGGAGATTGTAAAGCGTTAGATTAATTCTATGGTCTGTGACTCTATTTTGCGGGAAATTGTAGGTTCTTATTTTCTCACTTCTATCGCCCGTTTTGACTAAACTTCTCCTATGAGCTGTGATTTGTGCTTCCTTCTCGGCCATCATTTTGTCATACAATCTTGACTTTAAAATTTTCATCGCCTTTTCACGATTCTTAAACTGGGAACGTTCATCTTGACATTGGACGACTATTCCAGTTGGGATGTGGGTTATTCTAACAGCTGTTTCAACTTTATTTACATTTTGACCGCCATGCCCCCCGGCGCGATAGAATTCAATTTTTAAGTCATCTGGGTTTATCTCAATTTCAACATCTTCAACTTCGGGCAAGACAACAACGCTAGCTGCAGAGGTGTGTATTCTTCCGCTTGATTCAGTTATCGGGACGCGTTGGACTCTATGGACACCGCTTTCATACTTTAGTGCCCCATAAGCATTGTTTCCGGAGACAAGAAAAATTATTTCTTTAAACCCACCGAGTCCTGTTTCGTTAAAATCAACCACTTCAACTTTCCATCCCTTCTTCTCAGCATACCTTGAATACATTCTGAAAAGGTCAGCAGCGAAAAGAGCTGCTTCCTCGCCCCCGGTTCCAGCTCTTATTTCAACGATGGCGTTTTTGGAATCATTTGGGTCTTTTGGAATTAATGCCTCTTTTAATTGCTCTTCAATATCACGTAGTTCGTTTTGAAGTGAGTTTATCTCTTCCTCAGCAAGCTCCTTGAGTTCTGGGTCTGTTGTCGCTTTATAAAATGACCGCGTCTCGTCCAAAATTTTTTTCGTCTCAAGATATTTATTGTAAAGTTGAACGACTTCCGAAATCTCGTGATGCTCTTTTGAAAGCATCCGATATTTCTCAATGTCAGAAATAACCTCAGGCTGTGATAAAAGTTGCGTCAGCTGTTCGTAGCGTTGTTTCAACCTTTCAAGCTTCTCAAACACGGGTTTTAGAAAAGTTTATTTTAGCGTAGATAAATTTACATCAACAAGTTTAAATTATCAATTTTAAACTCGCACTTTAAAATCTAGAATGCCCTTTCAAAACCAAGCACCCATCTGAACTTGAATTTTTTCTCACCGGTTATAGGATGGCTTACATAGATCGGGAAATCAAACCTTATTGAAGATAAACCGATTTCTTTAAAAATATCCGTGAAGTTTGAAACCTGCTCAAAAATATCGCTTCTTATACCGATCCCAAAGTTGTATTTGATATCTTTTATGCTTGTCCTTTGATTTTGTCCCCAAACTTTTCCAGCGTCAAAGAAAATAGCAGTCTTGAAGATTTTACCAACTATAGGCATTCTGCTGATAAATGGAAGAAGCGATGGGAAATTAAGTTCAAAGTTAAGTGAATAAGCCCTGTCATCAGAAAGATTTTGATCGTAATATCCGCGCAACCCAACTCCTCCGAACGGTTCAATGTGAGAACGCAAATCTGATGGGAAAATCTTACTCCTGTAAACTGGGCTAAACAATTGATTAATCGGTGAAGATGTAGATGTGAAAAATTTCGTCTGTAACGGTATTTTTCCATTACCATATCCAGCGAAAAATCTCAAAGCGAGGGAATGTCCCATCGGTAGGTTAAATGTTTGAACCAGTTCTGAGTAAACCTTTGAATAATTGAAATCGGAAAGGATTGTTGATGATTCAAAAATCAACGAAAACCTTGTTCTCAAAGGTCTCCAGCGATTTAAATATGTGTAATTGAATAAAATTCTCGTCAATCTGCCCTGATCCCAATGATAAATCGGATCAAGGTAGGAGTTATCGGTTGATTTTAAAAGTTGAACTTTAAAACTCAAATCATGAAACGGCGGTATTGTAAGGGCTTTTGAAAATCTTTTTCTAATTTCAAAACTTCCGCCATATCTTCCTTCAATTTTTAAAACTTCAAGTCCTGTGAATGTGTTTCGGCTTATCTCAAATGGTATTCTCCTTTCAGCTTTGAAAAGGAAATCAAGATTTTTTGACCTTGTTGAATATAAAGCCCAAAGTTTGTGCGAGCGGACATCTTGTAAAAATGAACCTTTAAACATTATTCCAAGCTTAATCCCATCAATTGTGTTATACCAAGCAGATGGTCTCCACCTCAACCAATACGCATCAATCGGGGTCAGGAATTGTGTTAAAGATATGGTGTTGTCAAAGGTTATTTTTACTTTTGGAAATGGATGGGTATTATTTAACCTGTTTATGTCGGCAATTCTTAAGTCGGGGTTTATCTCAGCGTAAACTGGTTTTGACTGGAGGTTGACTTTGATTTCATTTTCCCATTCATCATTTAACCAAGCATCAACTGGAAGTTTAACGGTTGTCGTGTCGCCGTTTTTCATTTTGATGAAGATGTCAATTGGCATCACGGCTTTTCCTTTTCGTGAAACCTTTATCGTGGTTTGGTAAACTTCTTTTCCATTTTCGCTTATCTTTTTTGACCTGAGAGATTTAATCGCATAATCACAAGTGTATGTTCTATGAAACCACTCATCAAAGAACCATCTCAGGTCCTTATTTCCACTCACTTCCATTGCAAGTTTATAAAAGTCCTCCGGGTATGGATGTTTAAAGAGCCATCTGTTATAGTATTCCTTCATTAATTTTGCAAAGGTTGAGTCACCGAGGACATATTGTAGCATGAACATAACGGTTGCTGTTTTCGGATAAAAAGCAGTTGTTGCAGGGTAATTTTCGTTCCAGTGGTCGGCATGTGTTGCTATCGGTTCTTCATATCCTGTTAAAGCGAGCAAAAGATACTGACGCTGGTTATTTTCCCTTTCATCGGTTGAAATTCCAGATGATCGGATGAACCAAAGCGTTGTGTCAAGCAAATTATTTTTTCTTCCATAATATGATTCAAAGGCGAGTGTAGTTATGAAAGTGTTAAAGCCCTCATCCATAAAAGCAAACTCTGTTTCATTATTATTTATCATCATCGGATACCACTGATGTCCTAGCTCGTGAACTATAACACCGAAAAGACCTCTGTAAGGTGAATTTGTTATGTTGTGTCCAATGAAAACAATTCCGGGATATTCCATACCACCACCGACGGCATAACTTGACATAATAAATGCATTTGGATAGACATAAAGTCCAAAGTTTTCGCTGAAAAATTTTATTGCGTGAAGACCAAACTTTACGGCTTCATCTTTCCAATGTTTCTCATTGCTTTTGAAGTAAAGAGCGTGAATCATAACGCCACCATTTGGATGTTCATCGTTTTCCCAAAAAACGGCATCCCAGATATATTTCTCATACGCGCTCCAGGCGAAATCGCGGACATTTTTCGCGATAAATTTCCAAGTCACATAAGTTTTCCTCTCTTCGTCGGTTATGGTTCTATTTGAAAAGTCGGCAATTCTGTAAATTCTCCCCGGGTTTTCGCGCGCTTCCTTTAACTTTGAGATAACGCTATCTGGCAGAACTTCATTTGGGTTTAAAAGCTCACCACTATATGTGACTATAAAACTTTTCGGTATTTCAATCTCAACCTCAAAGTCACCAAAATCGTTATGAAACTCACCCATACCTATATACTGGTCTTTATGCCAACCATATCTATCATAAACGGCTATCTGTGGATACCACTGCGCTATATCAAAGCAACGATTTGTAACGCCTGTTCTAAGCCCTGGACCCGGTGGCACTTCCTCTTCCCATTCAATTTTAAAGATAATCTTTTCGCCAGGTTTAAGCGTTTTTGGAAGTTCCGCCTCAAGGATTGTGTCATCAATTTTATAATTCAATGGAATCTCTTGCTCATCCACCAAGATTGAAAACTTTTTCAGTTCAATACCTTTATATTCTCGTTCAAATCTTTGATATATTTTCCTTCGCTGGCTTGATTTCCAAGCGTGGCTATTTTTCTTCAATAAGTTCCAATACAACCTGAAATAAACTTTGTTAAGTTCATCTGGAGAGTTATTTGTGTAAATTAATGTCTCTGAACCAGTTATGAGATTTTTATCTGGGTCAAGTTTTGCCTTTATTTTGTAGTGGACATGTTGTTGCCAGTAATTTTGGGAGAGCGCGGTGGCGGTGATAATTAAAAGAAGGAGTGTCAATTTTTTCATTTTCGCTTCACATTTTTTTTCTTTTTATGACGGCATATGTTTTTTGAAGTTTCATTTGATGAAATTTACTTCTGATGCCTTAAAATGTCAAGGGTTTGCAGAGGGATAGCTTAGCGATTTTTATTTTTGATAAAAGGGTTAAAAGATGTAAATTTTAATCGGTGAAAAATAAATCCGTTTTTAAATATGGCGAAGATAAATAGCGCTAGGCAAATTGAGTTAATAAGTTTTGAGAAAGGTGAAAGGTTGTCAGAAGAATTAATTTTGAATAAAAATAGATTTTTGGAGACAATTGAAAATTTGATTAATTCAAATGATTTGATGAGTTTAAAGCTGAAAATTTCAAGAATTAGAAGCATTGTTTTAAACCCCAAAGATGATGATATTGGGCTCATAAGTTCAGGTCAGCTTGATGATGATGTGGTTTTGTATAGTCGGAGTGCTATGATTTCAATACTTGATAAGATAATTTCTTCACAAACAATAGAAAGGGCAAATCATTATTTGAGACAACTTTACAAGTCGCTTTTAAATAAACAGACAAACGAAATAAATGATATTGATTTATCCAGGTGGAGAGAATATGATGAAATAATTGCTGACAGTTTATGGATTTTTGATAAAAGGGATACCTCTGGGGCTCACTTGGGATGGTATTGGGGGAATTTCATTCCTCAAATTCCAAGGCAACTGATGTTAAGATATACAAAGAAAGGGGACTGGATTTT
>JGI1_Kryptonium_JGI_1_GBS_scaffold00028.28_pt1 | contig 17422 bp, 17 predicted proteins | sample GBScelen77Swater_FD_55273 | JGI IMG/M metagenome (IMG submission 55273) | reverse complement strand
AAAAAGAACATAGGCATCTTTTAGATATATTTGAGATAATTGATTCAAGTGATTTGTCCGAATTTGTAAAGCAGACCTCAAAAGAAATTTTCACAAATCTTGCGAAAGCGGAAGCAAAGATTCACAACACAAGCATTGAAGAGGTTCATTTCCATGAGGTTGGCGCAATTGATTCAATCATTGATATAGTTGGGTGTGCGATATGCATTGAAAAATTTGAAATTGAAAAAATTTTCACTTCAAAAATCCCGCTCGGTTCTGGTTCATTTACTCAAACACAACACGGCAAAATGCCTATACCTTCGCCAGCAACCATTGAACTATTAAAAAATTTCCCTGTTATCTTGACCAACCTCCCATATGAGTTGACAACACCAACAGGTGCATCAATAATTGCAACTCTTGCTGAATACGGTCTTGAAAAAGAAACGATCAAAATTAAATCAATCGGCTACGGCGCCGGAAATTTTGACATCCCAAATCAGCCCGATCTTTTAAGGATAATTATCGGTGAAATACAGCAAAGATTCAACGAAGAAAAACTTTTGCTTGTAGAAACGAACATTGACGACATGAATCCCGAAATTTATCCGTATGTAATTGAAAAACTCTTACACTCTGGGGCAAACGATGCATATCTCGTCCCTGTAATAATGAAAAAGGGGCGTCCGGGAATTTTGTTGTCAGCACTTGTCAATGAGACCAAACTTGACGATATTCTAAAAGTCATCTTCACACAGACAACAACTCTTGGTGTCAGAATCTTTGAAATAAGGCGGAAAAAATTGCCAAGAGAGCAAAAAGAAATTGATACACCGTTTGGAAAAGTAAAATTCAAAATCGCAATAATTGAAAATTCTGAACGGCTTGTCCCCGAGTTTGAAGAATGCAAAAGAATAGCCGAAGAAAAGAATATCCCACTAATTCAAGTATATAAAATTCTTGAGGCGATCGCAAACAAATAAAATTAAAAAATCCCGCGATGGGCAATCTTTATGTCAATGTCGCACTTCCTGTCCCAATAAATAAACTTTTCACTTACATTGTCCCGGATGACTTGAAAAGTGATGTCGCCATCGGAAAAAGAGTTATAGTTCCATTCGGAAAACAAGAACTCACCGGCATAATAGTAGAGGTCTCAAACGAATCAGCTTGGCACAAATTGAAAGAGATAAAAGATGTACTTGACCCGAAGCCGATATTTTCTGACGAAATGTTAAAATTAACAAGATGGATTTCAGATTATTATTTCTCAAGTTGGGGTGAAGTTTTGAAAAGCGCTCTACCCTATGGAACGATACTTGAAGGAAAAAGAACAGTTAAGCTTATCCGTGAGGTTGATCAAGAAACGCTATCACAGATGGGAAAAACAGCCCCTAAAAAAGCCGAACTCCTGAAATTTCTCATCTCCAGAAAGAAACAAACCATAAGTATCAAATCGCTTAAAAATAGCCTTAATCTAAAGAACATTTATTCACTTTTAAATTCACTTGAATCGCTTGGATACATTGAAATAGAAAACCGTTTACCCGAACAAAAAGCGAAAGTGAAGTTTGAAAAGTTCGTATCAATAGCGGAATCTTACAGGGAAAATCTAAACAAGCTAACCGCTCAAATAAACAAGCTTGAAAAAAAATCCCCAAAACAAGTTGATATTTTGTTGTTCTTGCTTGACCAGTTAAAGAAGGGGAAATTTGAGGTCTCACTTCCCGAACTCTTGAAAAAGACCGAAGCCACAGCACAAACGGCAAAAAAACTTGAAGAAAAAGGGATAATTAAAATTACATTGAAGGAAACGATAAGGAAATTTGAATATGAGTTTGAAGAGCCAGATAAAAAAATCGTCCTCAACGAGTATCAAAAAAAGGCGCTCGCCGAAATAAAGAAGGCAATTGAAAACGGCAAGTTCAAAACTTTCCTTCTATACGGCGTAACAGGAAGCGGAAAAACACAGATTTATATTGAAGCCATAAAAGAAATAATTAAACTTGACAAGTCGGCAATTGTCCTTGTCCCAGAAATTTCACTAACACCACAAATCGTCAACAGATTTAAAAAGAATTTCGGTGATATTGTCGGGGTATTACACAGCAGAATGTCGCTCGGAGAAAGATACGATACTTGGAGGATGGCACGGGAGGGAAATTACAAAATTATAATCGGTCCAAGGTCAGCCATTTTCGCACCACTTGAAAGAATTGGTTTAATCGTCGTAGACGAGGAACAAGAAAGCTCTTACAAGCAATTTGACAATCCACCAAGATACAACGCAAGAGATGTTGCAATTATGAGAGCAAGGTTAAACAACGCCGTTGCGATACTTGGCTCTGCAACCCCTTCGCTTGAGTCATATTACAACGCGAAAATTGGGAAATATCAACTTCTAACTTTACCCGACCGAGTTGATAACGCAAAACTCCCAAAAATTGAAATCATTGACATGATAAAGGAAAGAAAGGAAAACAATAAAACATCAATATCTTCACTTCTGAGCTCAAAAATAAAGGACAGATTAAACAAGGGAGAGGGGATTATAATTTTCCAAAACAGGCGGGGATATTCAACTTACATTGAATGTCAGGACTGCGGTTATGTTGAAATGTGCGATAATTGCAGTGTTACATTAATTTTTCACAAGGCACATAATCATTTGAGATGCCATTACTGTGGTTCAGTTAAATCGGTTCCGGAAAGATGTCGTAGATGCAACGGTATAAAATTGAAATTGAAAGGAGTAGGAACTCAAAAAGTTGAAGACGAAATAAAAACTCTTTTCCCATCGGCAAAAATCATAAGAATGGACCTTGACACAACAGCTGGGAAAAAATCCTACGATAAAATCATGAAAAAATTCGCAAATGCTGAAGCGGATATCCTACTTGGAACCCAAATGGTTGCGAAAGGTCTTGATTTCTCAAGAGTAACACTTGTAGGTGTGATCTCAGCTGATATACCGATGCTTATCCCGGACTTTAGATCAAGCGAGAGGACATTCCAACTTTTAACGCAAGTTTCAGGTCGTGCGGGTAGAAGTGAAAAAGAAGGAGAAGTAATAATTCAAACTTTTCAACCCCAACACTACATCTTCAATTATGTCGTTAATCACCAGATACTTGAATTTTACGAAAGTGAGTTGAAGATAAGAAAGGACCTAAATTATCCGCCATTTACACGCTTAATTTTAATTGAATTTAAAGGTGAGAACGAAAAAAATGTTGAATCATCCGCAGATGAATTTTCAAACGAGCTAAAGTCAAATCTACCCCAAGGCGTGCACTTATTGGGACCATCCCCGGCAGCAATACCAAAGATAAAGCGAAACTACAGATATCACATAATAATAAAAGTCCCAAAACAAATTGATAAAAACGGCGCTGAACTTGCAAAAATAATCTGGCAGTTGAAAGAAAAGTACGAAACAAAATTAAATTCAAAAGGTGTAAAGTTAACAATTGATGTTGATCCGCAAAATACAATATAAAATCCTTCTATCTCTTATCATCTCAAGCTTGCTCGTTGCTCAAGGGAAAATTCAAATACACGGAAACAAGAACTTAGAAGATGCGCTTTTGATCGCAACGGTAAGAGAATTCAACGGACAAAACTCTTTCTCGAACGAAGTGATTGAAAGGGTGAAAGAAAGAATTTTGAACATCTATATTGAAAATGGTTTCTACTACGCAAGAATTGACTCAATTAAAATTGATTCTGAAAAGGTTGAAATTTTCATAAATGAAGGTAAACAAGCAAGGGTTGGCGAATTTGAAATCTACGGAAATAAAACACTTAAAACAGAAGAGATTATGGAACTGCTTGGAATCAAACGAGGCGATGTTTTCTATCCTGCTACTTTAAAAAGAGGAATAAATAAAATCCTTGATAGATACGCTAACATCGGGTATCCTCTTGCCCAAATAGAAATTGAAAACTTTTCACTTGACGAAAACAGCGATGTGAGGTTTAAAATCAAGATTGACGAGGGGGAAATTGTAAAAATAAAGGATGTTAAAATCGTTGGGAATAACCTCACGAAGGAAAACTTAATCATTAAAGAAGCAAGGTTCAAAAAGGGTGAAATTTACAGCGAGCGGAAATTCAAACAGATCAAAAAAAGGTTGATGAAACTTGGTATATTTGAGAGTGTTTCCGACCCGGAGATTTTTTTCAATGATACAACATCAGGGATTTTGATAAAGGTAAGTGAGGGAAGGATGAACTCATTTGACGGGGTGATCGGCTACATGCCTGAAGCTAATTCAAGGGGATATTTGGTTGGTTATATAAACATTCTTTTAAAGAATCTCTTCGGGACGGGAAGGAAATTCGGTGCAAGGTGGAACTCGGAGAACAAATACACTCAAGAATTTGAGATAAGATATTATGAACCCTACATATTTAATTTCCCCCTTGGGGCTGAATTTTTCTTTCAGCAACGGAAACAGGACTCAACCTATGTGATGAGAAAACCACAGCTTACTGCAGAACTTGAACTCACAGGTTGGGAAAATGTCTCGGAGATTTTTAAGGTCTTTTTCCAAATTTCACAAACTTCAATTATTCCAACCGCAACAGAATATCTACCATTTAAAATAGATGAGAGCAAAACTTTGAACTTCGGCTTAGGCATCTTCTATGATTCTCGCGACGATATAAACCTAGCAAAGACAGGCATTTTTCTAAAAAGTTTTTATGAGCTAGGGAATAAAAAAACTTCAACTGCAAGAGCAAAAAGGGACAAATTCAACATAGAACTTGAATTTTACTTTAACTTTCACAAAACTTTAAAAAGTGTTTTCGTCCCAAAATTAAATTTTTGGGTGATTTCCGGAGACAGAATTGATGAAGGAGATGCTTTCAGATTCGGTGGGATGAAAACTTTAAGGGGGTACAGAGAAAGGGAATTCATCGCAACGAGAGCTCTTTGGGCAAATTTTGAAAACAGATTCACCTTAAGCTCCGACTTTATCCTATTTCCATTTTTTGACATCGCTTACATCTACCACCCTGTGCTTCCGCCAAGATTAAACTCATCATTTGAATCGCTCCTTTATGGATATGGTCTTGGGTTGAAAATTTTCTCAAAAATTGGATGGCTCAATTTAATATACGCCCTCGGCAGGGGAGACTCATTTAAAACAGGGAAAATACATATCGGGGTTGAAAGTGAATTTTAAAAAATTAACAGCAATCATAAAAATAACCAGACCATCAAATGTTTTTATAACTTTCCTTACTATATTCGCAAGCGTTTTAATTTTTTCAAACGGAGATGAAAAACTTTTAAAATTCTCAATTATAGGTGGCATCGTTGGTGCATTAATTGATGCAGGTGGAAACATAATCAATGATTTTTTTGATGTTGAAATAGACAAGATAAATAAACCAAAACGACCAATTCCCTCAGGGTTGATAAGTAGAAAACTTGCCCTTTATCTTTATATTTTGACAACTTCCCTTGGGATAATTCTATCTAACTTTCTAGGCTTGCTCCCATTTTTAATTTCGCTATCATCATCAGTTCTGATTTTTCTGTATAGTTTTAGGTTAAAGCGACTCCCTCTGTTTGGGAATTTCATAGTTGCCTTCTTGACAGGGCTTGCATTCATATTTGCTGGGAGCATTGCGAAAAATATAAAAGAAGCTATCATACCGATGGTATTCGCACTTTTGATCAACTTAGCAAGGGAAATAATAAAAGACATTGAAGATATTGAAGGAGATATGAAGGCGGGTTTAAATACTTTTCCGATAAAAGCTGGCATAAAAAAATCAATAATGCTTTCCTCTTTTATTCTGGCGATTTTAATTTTGCTTACGCCCCTCCCATATATGCTCGGATTTTACAATAAACACTTTATTCTGATCGTTTCTGCCGTTGACCTTGGATTAATCTATGTTGTCATATCGTTGTTTAAAGACCAAACCAAGATAAACTTGAACAGATTGAGCAATATACTTAAATTTGAAATGATTTTAGGACTTTTAGCAATTTACTTTGGCAGTTTATGATACAAACAAAGGAAAAAGATATGAAGCGAATTGAAAAAGAGTTCTACGATCAAGGTTATGAAATGATAGCTGGAATTGATGAAGCTGGTTGTGGACCGCTTGCCGGACCTGTAGTTGCCTGTGCGGTAATTTTGCCGAGAGATTATTTCAATCCGTTGATCTATGACTCAAAAATGCTTTACCCTTCAACCAGAGAGAAAATATTTTACGAAATTTTAAACAACGCAATTGATATTGGAGTGGGGATTTGCTCAAATGAGGAGATAGATAAGCTGAACATAAGAAATGCAACAAGAAAAGCGATGGAAAGAACACTTGAAGATATTGAAATTCAACCCGATGTGGTCTTAATAGATGGGAATATTTTTGACACGAATTACAACATGCTAAACAGTAATGGCAAGAGAGTTATCTTCAAAAACATTGTAAAAGGGGATAGGAAATCAATTACTATAGCTTCAGCGTCAATTGTCGCGAAAGTTCTAAGAGATGAGATTATGTCCGAATATGAGAAGCTTTACCCCAACTTTAAATTTTCAAAACACAAAGGTTATCCCACCAAAGAGCACCTCCAGGAGTTAAGAAAATTCGGACCCACAGAAATCCACAGAAAAACATTTAAGCTGGTGAACCAAATAAGAATTGATGAAGTTTTGCTTAAACTCTTCTAATTTTTGATATGAAGAAGGACAAAGGGAAAATTGGCGAAGATATAGCTGTAAAGTTTCTTTCACGCAAGGGTTACAAAATTTTAAAAAGAAATTACAGATACGGACACGGTGAGATTGATATAATAGCCATGGATAAAGATGTTCTGATATTCGTTGAGGTGAGGATGAAACTTTCAGATAAATTCGGCTCTCCGGAAGATTCCATAACGATTAAAAAAAGGGAACAACTTAAAAAAATCGCAAACGCATTTATACAGATGAACGATGTGAATTTCTCAGAGTGCAGGTTTGATGTGATTGGAATAACATTTAAAGATGGGAAGTTTACCATAAACCATATTGAAAATGCATTCCAATAAAACAAACTTGGAGGTATTTAAATGAACATCGCAGTTGCTATGCTTCTTTCTATCGCGGGTCTTACAATTGGGTTTTTCACTTGGGGCAAATATGTGGCGCGCAGATCCGGTGTAAATCCAAATTTACCGACCCCAGCTGTTAGGATAAATGACGGTGTTGATTATGTGCCAGCGAAACCTATTGTACTTTTGGGGCATCATTATGCTTCAATAGCTGCTGCTGGCCCAATAATCGGACCAACGCTTGCGTTAATTTATGGATTCATCCCAGCTTGGCTGTGGCTATTGTTTGGGGTCATTTTCATAGGTGCGGTTCACGATTTCTCAGCCCTTTTTGTAAGTGTTAGAGAAAACGGTCGCTCAATCGCTCATATAGCAAAGAAAACGCTTGGGAATACTGGATTTGCACTTTTCCTTTCATTTGCTATTTTACTGATAATGCTTGTAAACGCTGCTTTCTTACAACTTACCGCGATCGCTCTGACCTCAACTTATCCGATCTCAAAGCTTGGACTTCCCCCCGACCAAACGCTTTTAAAAACTACAATCGTGAAAGGTGAAATATATGGCAAAATTGGAGGCATAGCTTCAACATCAGTAATAATCATAACCATATTTGCACCGCTTGTTGGTTATCTTCTTTATAAAAAGCACATTAAGACATACATCGCAAGCTTAATCGCACTCTCCATAGTGTTAATTTCAGTTATAATCGGATTAAAATTCCCAGTATCGTTAAACCCACAGATTTGGATGGTTATAATTTTAATTTACTCATTCATTGCGTCGTGGATCCCCGTCTGGGTAATTTTACAACCGCGCGATTTTACTAATGTTCATTTTCTTTACATTGGGTTGGCAACGATGGTCCTAGGTATAATTGGAAGTGGTCTTGCTGGGATTAAAATTCAAGCTCCAACCTTCAATATAGATTCACTTTCAATGGAAGCGCTCGGACCCATCTGGCCATTTCTATTCGTGACAATCGCCTGTGGAGCTGTATCAGGGGCACATTCTCTTATAGCTACAGGAACAACATCAAAACAAATTTCAAATGAAAAATACACACATTTGATCGGATACGGTGCGATGCTTCTTGAGTCGCTTCTTGGGATGTCTGTTCTTTTAGTTATACTTTCAGCAGTTGACTTTGAACACTACAAAGAGCTTGTCTGGCCAATTGAAAACGGCCATTTAAAACAAGGCAACGCCCCACTTGCTTTCGCCGTCAGCGTCGGTAAAACACTTAACAATGGGCTTGGGATACCGATATTCTTTGGAACTATATTCGGAATTCTTATGCTTGAAGGATTCCTTATCACAACAATTGACACCTTGTTCAGATTGATGAGATATTTCTTTGAGGAGCTTTGGAATGTTCTTTTCGTAAAAAAACCAGCGATTCTTGAATCAAGGATGTTCAATGCCCTCCTTGCAATAATTTTAACCGCGATTTTATCATTCACAAATGGCTATCAAAAAATTTGGCCGATATTCGGCTCGGCAAATCAACTTCTCGCTGCTCTTACACTTGTCGCTGTCACAGCTTGGTTTGCACAAAAATCAATAAAAGCCTACTTTGCTGCCATCCCAGCTGGATTTATGATCATCACGACTATGGCTTCGCTTTCAATCTTGCTTAAAAAATACATTGAATCAAAGAATTTAACGCTGACGATAACAGATATCCTTTTGCTCTCGCTTGCCTCAGGAGTTATAGTTTTGACATTCAAATACTTCTTTAAGTTAAGAGCTGAATTATCAAAGCAAAAATTCGTTGAACAAATGAAATGACTATGCTGGGATTTGAACTATAAATGTTGTTCCTTTACCAAGTTCGCTTGAAACATTGATCTTTCCTTTGAGTAGCTCTATCATTGATTTGGTAAGAGCAAGACCAAGCCCGGTGCCCGTAGGATTAAGTTCAAGCGCATGGCGCCCGCGATAAAATCTGTTAAAAATATAAGGAAGATCATCTGCACTAATGCCAATACCATTATCACTTATAGAAATTTCCAACCACTTCCCTACCCTTTCGCACTTTATTTCAACACTCCCGTTTTTACCTGTATATTCTATCGCATTGTCAAGTATGTTCTTCAATGCCTCAAAAAGAATATTTTCGTCCGTTTTTGAAATCAAAATAGAATCACAATTGAACTTGACCTTTATGTTCTTCCTTTTCGCTTTATGGTTCAGTGTCAAAATCACTTCACGAATTAATTCGGGTAGATTTACCTCACGCAAATTAACATTTATCACGCCCGCCTCCACCTTCGCAAGATAAAGCATTGACCTGATTATGTCAATTGATCTATTGACCTGTCTATAAACGACATTTAATGTTTGAATATAATCCTTCACCTTTCTTCTTCTCATCAAAGAAATTTCAATTTCATCTTTCATCACCGTCAGCGGAGTTAAAAGCTCATGTGAAACATCGTATGTGAACTGTGCGATTTGCTTAAACGACCTCTCCAACCTTTCAAGCAATCTATTTAGTGAATTAACAAGTTTGACTATTTCATCAGGCGGGTTGCTCTGGTTAACATTTATTCTCTCCGTTAGATTCTCGGCGTTTATTTTATCGGCTTTGTCAATTATTTGTTCAAGTGGACTTATAAACTTTGAAACTATCACCCCACCACCATAAGAGACAATTATAATCGCAAGCAACAAAGCCAAAAAAAGAGATGTCCTCAAAAGCCCCATCGCCGTCTGAACCGCCCCTTCAAACTTTGACATCTCAATAAGACCAAATAAACCATTCTCATCCCTTATTGGAAGATAAAAAATTCGCAATCTTTTGCCGTTAATTTCAATCTCCTTTGCCCCTTCAACATCCACCCTTTCAGGATTCGGAATTACAAAATTTGCCCTCTTTAAGTTCTCAGAAATTGCAACAAGATTTAAGTTCTTATCAAATATCCTGAAAAATACCGATGCATCACTCAAATAAAAATGCTCTGGTTCTCTGAACTCAACCGAATCAGAGATAAAAATCACGCCTGACTTAACCATAAGCTTCTCCGCAAACTCAACCGCTTCCCTGCTCAGTGCCATATCAATTTCACGATGAAGAGAGCGATCAAGATAGAGATAAATCCCAATTTCAATTAATACAAAAGCCAAAACGAAGACAATTGAATACCAAAAAACAATTCTAAATCTAAGCGATCTGTAACTCATCATTTTATTTCCTCCTGTTTTCAACATCCAAAACATATCCAACGCCACGAACAGTATGGATCAATTTTTTATTAAATCCGTGATCAATCTTCTTGCGCAAATAATTGATGTAAACATCAACATAATTTGTCCCTCTATCAAAGTTAATTCCCCAGACATTTTCAGCGATTTCCATTCGCGTAACAACCCTTCCCTGATTTACCATCAGAAAATAAAGCAAGTCATACTCTCTTGGCGTCAGATAAATCTTTTTACCCCCTCTTGTTACGGTTCTGCTTGATGGATTTAAAACTAAATCCTCAACTTGAATTATATTTGAACCAGACCTTGACCTTCTCGTCAGAGCGCGAATACGAGCTAAAAGCTCTGAAAATGAAAACGGCTTTGTCAGATAATCATCAGCTCCAGCATCAAGACATTGAACTTTCATTTCAACTGAATCTACAACGGTAAGCATCAAAATTGGTGTGTTAACTTTGTTTCTTCTTATCTCACGACAAACCTCAAGCCCATTTAATTTCGGCAACCTGTAATCAAGAACTATACAATCATATCTACCCGTCACAGCAAGTGAAACGCCTGAATCACCATCATAAACAACATCAACATTATAACCAGCCTCCCTCAGACCTTTCTTCAATGTCCTTGTGAGTTCCTTTTCATCCTCAATCAAAAGAATCTTCATATCCAAACCTTGAACTTCTCTTTTTATCTCATCTCAAAAATAACTTCACTGAAAATCATAATCAAGTTTTTGCACAAAAATTAATAAATTCTAATCCGGTTTTAATCAGATTTTAATCCCACATTGCTTAAATTTAAATAAAAAAGAGACTGTTGAAATGCCTATACATCCAATGATTGTTCATTTCCCAATCGCCCTTTTGACAACTTTCGTTCTACTTGAAATCCTCTGGTTTATCTTTAGGAAGGATTGGATCAAAAATTCATCTGTTTTAACGCTTTTTATCGGGCTGATTTCGGTCATTCCAACTCTTTTATCAGGGGAAGCGTCCGCAGAGGCAATTGAAAATATCCAACAGGTTGCCGAACTTGTTAAATCACACGAAACATTTGCAAAATTAACCGGCTTGACCTTCTTGATCGTTTTCATAATTAAGGTGGTTCTGATGAGAACTGGCAAACTCAACTTCAAAACGAATTTAATCCCATTTATTCTTTCACTTGTAGGAATTTACTTCTTAATTCAGACAGGATTAAGAGGTGGTGAGCTTGTCTATAAGCACGGCGCTGGGATACTCTTTTAAACACAAATTAAAACAAAATTATTCAGAAATGAAAATCGTAATTCCTTTACTTTTATTGCTCTTTAGCCCGCTATTCCCCCAAGACACCACCGAACAAGTGATTGATTTTGAAACAATTAAAACGATGAACGGTCGCCAAATATATGAAACTTTTTGCGCAAAATGTCACGGCATTGATGGAAAGGGGAATATACCTGAAGAAATAAAACAAAATTGGGATGTTCCACCACCTGACTTTACAGACGAATACTTTAATACAAGAGAGCCAAGAAAAGATTGGTATGCGGTTATAAAATATGGTGGACCTGTTCGCGGTCTTTCACAAACGATGCCTGCTTTCGGCGATGTCTTCACAGATGAACAAATATATGATGTAATTGAACATATAAAATCATTCGTTGATCAAAAGAAATATCCTCAAGGCGAGCTTAACTTCATAAGAGCACATTATGTAACAAAAGCATATGTTGAACAGGAGGCTTTACTCATACCGACCTATACTTATAAATTTGAAAATGGACACAATGTCAGCGATACAAAAGTCCTCCTTTACTATGCGAATAGATTCGCAACAAGATTTCAATATGAAGTCAAACTCCCTGTTCAAAATTTAAAGTCCTCTGTTCAAAATACAACCGGTATAGGCGACTTTGAACTTGGACTCAAATATGCATTTTACGACAACTATAAAAACTTATCAATTTTGACAGCAGGATTTGAATTCTCCCTTCCCACAGGAAATGAAGCCAAAGGATTCGGTAAGGGAACGGTTGTTCTCACTCCATATATAACTGGAGCGAAAGGTATAGGTGAAAAGATTGAGCTTCAGGGAAGTGTTAAAATTGAAGCGCCTGTGAACAAAAGCAAAGGAAACCCTGAACTAATTTATGGGATTTCATCTACATTAATACTTCCAGAAGGAAAACGAGGAATATTCCCGGGGATAGAGCTTCTTGGGATGAAAAATCTCGGATCAAGCGAGCATATGATATCACTTGTTCCCAAAATTTACATCGCACTGACAAAACGAGGTCATCTTGCAATTTCCATAGGAAGAGAAATCCCAATTTATGGTGGAACCCCATTTAAATACAGATATGTCGGCTTCATACTTTGGGATTATGTAGATGGTGGTATCTTCAGCGGTTGGTAAAGACAATTGGCAGGGATTTTATCCCCGCCAATTTCTTATAACTTTGCAAGTTCCGATTTCAAGTATTCAATTGGCTTAACAGGAGTTGGGTCAACATTATTTAAAATGGCAAGATAAAAACTTACCCAATCACCAAGATAAATCTGCGAAAACATTCTCGCAAGTAGGGATTTACCTTCGGAAAATATATTCAAGACCTCACTCGCATAAGGTCTCATCAATTCATCCGTTATTTCAATCCTATACTTAACCCTTTCATATTCACCGTCGTCTCGCAAAATTATTACACTTATCTTGCTTGTAATCTCTTTGAAACTTCCACCAACTTCCCCAGACCAACCAACTATTTCATTATGGTTCATTTCTGGGAAGACATTAAAATGTGCCAGCATTTTCGCATTCTCTTCAATTTGACAAACCCATCTCATAGCGACAGCGTCAAATTTCCCACAAGCATAAATAAAAGGCAAAGAACCAACAACACGAAGCGCAATTTTATAAGCGATGTTTTCCTCGTGTTCCGGGTTTGAGTAAATTTTTGACTTTTCTTCAACGAGATTTATCGTCTCATTTATTTCCCTTTTTTTGCTTTTTATTAAACCAAGCTTTGAAAATAAAACAAGAAGCGGAAAAAATGAATACCCAAGAGCAGCTCTTGGTGGATAACCAGATGGTATTTTTATAACCGGATGTTTTTTCTTCAACGCCATCTTTTCAATTTCGCCATTTGAAGTTATACAAAGTATATTGGACTTCTTTTTAACCCCATCTTTATACGCCGAGATCGTTTCTTCTGTGTTCCCTGAATAACTTGAAACGATTAAAAGTGTTTTATCATCAACAAACTTGGGCAAAAAATAATCCCTGTTTACAATTATCGGAACTTTTATCTCATCTGAAAGATAAGAGCGAAGCAAATCCCCAGCTATTGCTGAGCCACCAAGTCCGGTGAGAACGATTTTGTTAATTTTTTTAGCTGAAAATTCGGATTGAATTTTTCTCCGATTGAAACCGCATCCCTTATCTGCTTGTGAAAATTTGCAATTTTTGAGAACATATCCGAACGGTCATACTTTTTAATGTCATCAAGTTTTAGCATTTTCCCTCCATTTGATTTTAAATTTCAATTTCTGGGATTATCCCCTTCAGTTCCTTCATTAAAAAGTTCTTTACTTCATCTTGTGTTTTGAAAACAAGAGCACGCTTGCTTATCCTTTTTGCATCTTTGAATTTAATCGTTTTTATTATCCGCTTTATCTCAGGTATCATCTTTGGGGTAACGCTTAACTCATCAAGCCCAAACCCTACAAGAAGAACTGTTGCATATGGATCAGCAGCCATTTCTCCACAAACGGAAACAGGTATTTTCGCCCGTTGCGCAGATTCAACAACGAATTGTATCAACCTTAATACAGCAGGATGGAATTCCTGAAAAATTTTCGCAACCGTTTCATTCCCCCTATCAACCGCAAGCGTATACTGAATCAAATCATTGGTTCCTATACTAAAGAAATCAACTTCCCGTGCAATTTCCTTCGCCATCAAAGCAGAAGAAGGCGTTTCTATCATAACGCCAACTTTTATATTTTCATCAAAAGGTATATTCTTCTCCTTAAGCTGTGCCTTCGCCAAATCAATATATTTTTTCACCTCTCTCACTTCATCAATACTTGACACCATCGGAAACATAACCCACACATTTTTCTTTACACTTGCTCTTAAAATCGCCCTCAATTGAGATAATAAAATTTCCGGCTTATCAAGCCCAATTCTAATCCCACGCCAACCAAGAAAGGGATTATCTTCTCTATGATAATCTCTAAAAATTTTATCACCACCCACATCAAAAGTCCTTATGACAACTTTATAAGGATAAACTTTTTCAGCAACTTTAAAATATTCCTCAAACTGTTCATCTTCTTCGGGGATAGTCCCGTTGCTTATTATATATTCAGTTCTGAACAAACCAACCCCTTCAGCTCCGCTTTCAAGCGCCTCATTCACTTCTTCAGGAAATTCAATGTTTGCAAGAATTGTTACCTTTCTACCGTCAATAGTAACCGCTGGAACAAATTTAAAATCCTCAAGTTTACGCTCAAACTCAGCTATTCGTTTTATTTTGTTTTGATATTCTTCAACGACATCTTGTTCTGGGTTGATTATCAAAATCCCTTTATAACCATCAAGTATAACAAGGTCACCGGTTTTTATAGATTTCGTCGCCTCTTTTAAGCCAACCACAGCGGGTATTTTAAGTGCTCTTGCAAGTATCGCTGTGTGAGAGGTCATACCACCAAGATCGGTGGCATAACCTAAAACTTGATTTCGGCTGAATAGAATTGTATCAGCGGGGGTAAGGTTCTCCGCAACCACAATTCTTGATGTATCAAACCTTGAAAGCCACTTCTGCTGTTGAATGTTCCTTATCACCCTGTTTTTCAAATCCTCAAGGTCGTGCGCCCTTTCTTTGAGATAATCATCCCCGGAGCCCTGCATAAACTTTATGTACTTTTCAATTTCATCCTGGATGATAAATTCAGCGTTGAGCTTCTCCCCCTTTATCCTTTCAATTATCTTGTCTATTATCGTCTTATCGTCAAGCATTAAAATTTGCGCTTCAAAAATTTCAGCCCCTTTTGAACCAAGCTTTTCTACGGCGAGCGTTAAAATTTTTCGCAACTCACTTTTTGATCTCTCAATCGCCATCAAAAACTTCTCAATCTCACCTGAAACCTCCTCTTCTTTAAGCTCTTTCTTCAAAATCTTCGGCTTCAACTTTTCATACTTCAACGCTACCCCTATTGCTATGCCCGGAGAAGCCGGTATACCTTCAATAACTTTGCCCTTGACCATTTTTATTTTCTTCGTTTTTTAACCCCTCAAGCTCACCGAAACCCGACTCAAATAGAGCAACTATTGCCTTAGCTGCCTCTTCTTCATCTTCACCCTCAAACCTCAAAATAAGCCTTGAACCCTGTTCCGCCGCAAGTGACATCACACCAATTATACTTTTCCCATTTATCTCAACTCCGTTCTTCTCAATGAAAAAATCCGACTTAAACTTAGAAGCAAGTTTCACAAGCATCGCAGCAGGACGAGTGTGTAGCCCGGTTCTATTTTTAATCTCAACCTCCTTCTTAATCATTTTATATCTTTCTCTCACAAAGTTTATTTGCAAGCCAAATCAACATATCTTTTGCGTTATTTTCAGGTAAAACTCTTATTGAATTTATCGCTATGTCGGTATAAAGTTTTACCATCTCCTGCGTTTCATCAATCACACCATAATAATAGTAAATATCCCTAACCAAAGGAACAAGCGAAGAATCCACACCATCTCGGTTGAAAACCCTTAACAATATCTCTCTTTCCTTTCCCTCTGCCCTTTGAAGTGCCCTCAAAAGCAGGAAAGTCCTCTTTCCATTGACAATATCCCCACCTATTGATTTCCCAAAGTCCTCCCCTGCAACCACATCAAGAAGGTCATCCTGAAGTTGAAACGCAAGCCCGAGATTTAAACCATAACTCTCAATCGCCTGGATTTCCCCTTCATCAGCATCGGCGATTAAAGCCCCAATTTTCACCGAATGCTTTATAAGTGACGCAGTTTTTTTACTTATCATTTCAATATAATCATCAATCCCAACATCAAAACTTGTCTCAAGCTTCAAATCAAGTGCCTGACCCTCACAAACCTCTATAGCAGCTTTTGTGAAAGCATCAACGATTTCATTAAATCTTTTAACCTCCAACTTTGTAAGAAATCTATAAGCAATGGCAAACATCACATCTCCACTCAAAATTGCGGTGTTCAAATCCCATTTTTTATGTATCGTCTCAATTCCTCTCCTCATATCCGCCTTATCCATTATGTCATCGTGAACAAGCGTGAAATTATGGAAAATTTCAACCGCAATCGCAGCATTCAAAGCAGTGAAAGGATTTCCACCAAGTAACTCACACGCAAGGAGCAGAAGAACAGGTCTTAATCTTTTCCCCCCAGCAAATAAAATATATCTAACCGGCTCATATAATAAATCCGGCTCACCATCTAAAAGTGCTCGCTTTAAATGTTCATCTATAACCCTTTTATATTCGCTATAACTTTGCTCAAAATCCACTTCTATTGATTTATAAATTTTTTAAATCCTGTTAAAATTTTAATAAAAGAAGTCAAAATAATCAAATTAGAGCATTTCACTTCCCCCAACTTGCAAAAACGAAAAAACTTGAAACTTCAAGGATTTCAACCGAAGATAAACATAAACCCATAGAATTTTGTTTACCGAAAACAAATTCCAAATTTTAATTTAAAGCACTCACACAAAAAAACAAAATATAAACATCCTAACTTGCTCTCCCTTCCCAAACTTTCACGTAAATCATAGGATTTGGCAAGGTATCCTTTCCCACCGCTGGATGGGGCTGGTATGAAAAATAAATGTAATTTTCCCCGTCAATGTAAACAAGTATTCTTTGCCTTGCCCTCGCTTGGCACCTGAACAATGATGAAAAATAAATCCTGTAAATTCAGAAGTGGCGATAATATTGGAGTATCCATCTAAATTGAAAACATGCAAATTATATTTGGATGAACTAATAAATTTTATCACCAAAGATTACAATTCCCTCAACTTTTCCTGTCATTGGAATTTCAAGAAACCATATCCACCCTCAAATATCCAGCGCCAAATAAGTAAATCCTACACAGCTAAAACAACCCCTTGTGCTTCCAGGCATGCCATCCAATCCACACCAAACATACGAACTTAT
>JGI1_Kryptonium_JGI_1_GBS_scaffold00022.22_pt2 | contig 18110 bp, 14 predicted proteins | sample GBScelen77Swater_FD_55273 | JGI IMG/M metagenome (IMG submission 55273) | reverse complement strand
TTTTTTTAACAGGGGAAGGTCTTCGGTGATCTCGTCGGTGTCATAAGGGACAGTTTTTTGGATTTTCATCAATCATGTCCCATCGCCCTCGACGAGTTTTTGGGTCTTGACAAATTGAAATTTTGGTATTATATTATAGTAAACGAAAAAAGTACCTCAATTTTTAGAAAGGATTTAAATTTTGGCTTAAATAAGCACCCCCACCTTAAAAGAACAAATTTCGTTCTCGGGAAATTTTAAAACTTTAAATTGGAGGTGGCAAATGAAATGTAAGTTTACCGTTTGCCTTTCTGTTTTAATTTTCGCTTTTTTATATTTGATTTCGGGGAGTGGATGTATTAATGTTGATAATCCTGTAATTCAGCCGGTTGATTATCGTTCAAGTGCGAAGTTTGTGAATTTAAGAAGCGGGACTTCTTTGACTGTTTATGTTGATGGGTCTCAAAAGGCAACGATTTCGTTTGGCGATGCCTCCCAATATTTTGACCTTCCAGCTGGTTCAAGGGTTTTTGTCTTTGATTACGGGGCCGGGAGGGATACTATAAGACAATCGCTTGAATCAGAGAAGAAGTATTCAATTTTCTATGTTAGTGGTGCAAATGTTTTATTTGCAAGCGAGCGAAACACATTTGACGACCCATATCCAAGTGGAAAGGCGTTGGTTAGGTTTTTGCATTTGAGCCCTGACCTTGGCACTACGAAGGTCATTGTAAATTTTGCCAATAAGGATTCCATTTTTACAAACATCGCATTTAAAGGCGGAACCCCATATCTTGAGATTTCTTCTTTCCCTGTTAAGTATACTGTTATAGCTGGGACGGATACGGTTGTTAAAGCTTGGGATTCAGGGGTTAATGGAGCTGGCAGATATTCGGTTGTAGTTTTTGGTCCAAGAGCAAGTTTAGAAAAAAAGCTTTTCAAAGAAGATTAAGGAGGGAAAGCTATGAGAAACAAATTTAAAATTTTCGTTTTATTAGTTTTGATATCTCAATTTGCATTTGCTCAATACGGTAAAATTTCTGGGAGAGTAATTGATAGGGAAACGAAAGAGCCTCTTATTGGAGCATCTGTTGTAATTCAGGGGACGACGCTTGGTGCAGCAACCGATGTTAACGGTAATTATGTCATTTTAAATGTTCCAGCTGGTGTTTACACTGTTGTTGCATCTTATGTTGGTTATCAAAGTGTGACTGTTTCAGGTGTTCAGGTTGTCGCTGGGTTGACGAGGGAATTGAACTTTGAGTTGCCGTCAACTGCAATTGAATTAAAAGCTGTTGAAGTTGTTGCGGAAAGACCTTTGATAGAGAAATCAGCTACAAATGCCATCCGCGTTATAACTTCTTCTGATGTTGAGAAACTCCCTGTGAGAGATATTAACACTTACTTTGCTCTTCAGGCTGGAGTTAGTGCCCAATATGGGAGATTGTATATAAGGGGTAGCAGGTCTGATGAGGTTGGATATATGATTGAGGGTGCAAATGTTACTAATATACTTGGTGCATCAACTGGGGCAAGAGGTGGAGCATTTGCTTCAAGAGATAGATACAGGGCGCTTGGGGGCGGACTTATAACGGTAATCCCTGAGGCGCTTGAGGAACTTTCAGTTCAAGCGGGTGGATATAATGCTGAATTTGGGAACGCAAACGCTGGAATTGTCCAGCAAGTTTTTAAAACTGGAAGGTCAAAGTTCTCGGGCACGGTTCAATTTGAAACGGATAACTTCGGTAATTACCCCGGCAAGAAGTTTCTTGGGACATATTCATACGGTTATTCTGACCTTGTTGTGACATTGGGAGGTCCTCTTTTAACAGAGAAAGTTAAGTTTTTCTTAGCAGGTGAAAATTACTTCATCAGGGATTATATTCCTCATTTCTTCAAAGGATATAACTTTGGATATTTGAAGGACAATGGGAGGAGAGGAGGGACAAAAGGTGATTCTGCTTATGTCGCTTGGGATGACGCTAATATCCCAGGGAGGATGAGAAATAGATACACTGGGAATGGGACATTGACATTTGATTTTAAGCCGTTGCAGATCAGGGTTGCTGGGGCTTATACCTGGTCTCGTGAGAGGGCAAACAACTCGCTTAGAAACATATTTAATCTCGCAAGGTTGCCCGTTACCGATTTGACAGAATTTTTCCTTGATGTAAAGGCAAGCTACTTCATATCTGCGAAGACATTCATTGAGGCGTCGGTTAGTTTCCTTGACTATAGGAACACATCCTATGAACCGGCTTTTAAGGACAATGTTCTTGCGTATGATGATAGTTTGCAAGTGGCAAGAGCTTATGGCTATACATATTCCAGCAGATATGTTGGGCCAAGACCTTATGATTTTTATGGGTTTTTGTTCTATAGACCAGGAACCTTGTTTGCGGGATATAGCAAGTTTCAGCAGGGTTATTATGGTGGCAATATAGCTTTGACATCTCAAACGGGAAGACACGAGTTAAAGGTTGGTGCAAGCTATCAAAGATGGACGGTTCGCCATTATGGAATTGGTACAGGTGGATTGTTTAGAGCTCTACATTCGCGACCAGATTCAGCAAGGAGCGAGACCGCATTGTATAGATTGCTTGGTGGTTATGTGAACAATTATGGCTTTGATAGATTTGGCAGAAAAATTGATAGTGATATTAGAGATGAAACCGGTCAGCTAAAAGAAGCAGGACCAAGGCATCCGTATTTCTTCTCTGTTTATATTCAGGATAAAATTGAGTTCAGCGATATAATTATAAATGCTGGACTTCGTTACGATTATCTATATCTTGATGCTTGGCGATTGAAAGACCCAAGTGCTCCATCTGCTGACCTTGTAAGTAGAAGATTGCTTGATTTGGAGAAGGGCAAACCAAGGGCGTATTTACAACCGAGGATAGGATTTTCATTCCCTGTGACAGATAGAACAGTTTTCCATCTCCAATATGGTATTTTTGTTCAGCCACCAGCTTTGACATCACTTTACGCTGGTTTGTCATATTACCCGGGGAGCGTTTATCTGCCTTCAATTGAGTTGATCCCCGATCCCCTTGCTTTTGACCCAGACCCAGTTAAGACGACGCAATATGAAATTGGTTTCTCACAGCAATTTACCGACTTTGCTGCGTTTGATATAACTGGATTTTACAAGGATGTAAGAGGTCAGCTTCAGGTTTCAACTGTTCCTATAACAAGTGGACCTTATGCGGGGACAAAGTATGCTATTTATGCAAATGGTGACTTTGAGAATGTTTATGGGCTTGAATTCACTTTGAGATTGAGAAGGGTGGCAAGGGTTCAGGCACAAGTAAATTATACTTTGCAAGATGCTCGCGGGACAAACTCTTTTGCAAATGGAGCTTGGGCAGCTGTTGGAATTACAAGGATAACACCAACATTGACGGTTCCATTGACATACAATCAAACGCACAGAGGATCAATTAACATTGATTATCGCTTTGGAAAGGGTGAAGGCGGACCTTTGCTTGAAAGATTTGGCGTCAATCTTTTGATAACATTTAACAGCGGTCATCCATTTACGCTTGCAACAGGTGGTATAGCTCAGCAAGACGCTGATGATGGTGGGATTTTAAACGATGGCGACCCAAGGAATAGGAAACCACTCGAACCGATAAATTCTTCAAGGACACCTTGGGTTTGGAATGTTGACCTTAGAGTTGATAAAACGATATCAATTGGTCCGGTTAATATGAACTTTTATGTCTATGTCCAGAACTTGTTCAACACGAAGAATGTGATCAATGTGTATTACAGGACTGGCAATGCTTATGATGATGGTTTCTTGACAAACCCAGAGCTTAGTGGGACATTTATTGAACAATTCGGGCAGAAATATATTGAGCTTTACAAGGCGATCAACTTAGAAAATAGACAACATCAATGGAGATTTAATGGAATTCTCCAAGACCTTTTCGGTCCGCCAAGGCAATTAAGAGCGGGTGTTAAAATTGAATTGTAAAAAATAAAATAACCGGAGGTTTAAATATGAGGAAAATTTTAATTTCTTTGGTTTTGTTATTCGTTGTCTTCAACCTTGCAATAGGTAGAGAGGATCCGTTGAAGAAAAGAAGCGAGGAATTTTTCTTCAAGTCAACGGCAGCTGGGGTTACGCAGACAATTATGAATGTGAACAATATAACCAGCTGGATTTCAGTTATATCATCCCCCGGTGGTCTTGGATGGCCACCTCTTATCAGGAACTCATGGAATGGAACTTTTCCAAGGGGCAGTGGGGTTGGAATGATTTACAGAGAAGGACTTATGATAGGAGGGCTTGTTAATGATGGGTCTTTGCCCGTTTTAAGAGCACAAGGGGTTTTCTATAGGACAAGTATGATACCTGGGAAAATCACTGCTCAAGGTCAAGCTGAGGACCCGGCTGATCCAAATGTTAGACGTGTTTGGAGAGTTCGCCCTGATTATAAAACCGCTGATTTAAGAGCTGACGCAGCTGAGTATTTCCAGAAACCCCTGAAAGATGTCACAGATGCTGATGTTGCTGCAGTTCGTCAACAGTATGAAAACGATTGGATGGACTGGCCTGCTTCAAAGGGTGCACCTTGGTATACCACCACTGGACCGGATGCTTATCAGGTGAAATACGGACCTGGATTTGATCCTAATAATCCAAATCATGTCCCAGGAATCCCGGGGGCGCATCAGACGGTTTGGACGGTTGCAAATGATTTGAATTCAGATATTGGGCTTCAGGTCTTTGGCTCGCCTTCAATAGGACTTGAGCTTCAAGTTACAGAGTGGGCTTATTCTGTTTCAAATCCTTTGAATAACATAATTTTCCAGCAATTTAGGTTAATTTACAAGGGGACAGCAACCTCAAACCCGGATTCAAGAATTGATAGTATGTATATTGTGAAGTGGTCAGACCCTGACCTTGGAAATTATTCAGATGACCTTGCTGGTTGTGATTCTGTTCTTGGACTTGGTTTTGTTTACAATGCGAATACCGTTGACGCTGATTATCAAGCGCTGGGATATCCCGCACCAGCTGTTGGCTTTGACTTTTTGCAAGGACCAGCTTATTATACAGGGAATCCAAATGATTCAGCGGTGATCGGTTTAAAGTGGAGGAAGGGATATAAGTATTGGAATGAAAATGCTTTGTCGGCTTTTGTTTTCTTCGCTGCTGGGACTGGGATAAGCGACCCGACGAATCAATATGAATGGTATAACCTTATGCGTGCTGGTTTGCCAAGACCGGCTTATCCAGATTATAGACCTTTCTGGACAGCTTTCCGTGATGGATATCCGACAAAGTATGCCGTTGCTGGTGACCCCGTAACAGGAACAGGTTGGATTGACGGAAGGGAAATACCCCCAGGTGATAGAAGAATTGTTCTTGTAACTGGACCATTTAGTATGTCCCTTGGTGATACCGCTGAAATCGTCGTCGCATTAATAGGCGCTATGGGTGCGGATAATCTCTCAAGCGTTCAGGTCTTGAAGTATTATGACTCTTATGCTCAATTTGCGTATGATAATCTCTTCGTTTTACCATCACCACCACCATCACCAAATGTTAAGGTAGCTCAACTTGATCGTCAAGTTGTTTTGAATTGGGGATGGGATGAAAGTAGTGTTAATAGAATTGAAAGCTTCAATTCAGCTGGTTTCTTGTTTGAGGGTTATAATGTTTATCAATTGCCCTCGCCAACAGCAAGCTTGAGCGAAGCGGTAAAAATAGCTACATATGACCTTGTAAATGATGTAACTGTAATACTTGATAGAACGATTGACCCGAAGACGGGTGTGCTTTTGCTTGTCCCAGTTCAAACTGGTTCAAATTCTGGGATAAAACGTTTCATTGATTTAAAAACAGATTATATCCGTCAAAGACCGCTTGTAAATGGTCAGACATATTACTATGCTGTAACGGCTTACGCTTACAATCCTGATCCAACCTCGCCGTTTAGAGCTCTTGAAAGCACCCCGGTTGTTCTTGCTGTGACTCCGCAATCGCCACCACCCGGAACAAGATATTTCGGAACTGTTGGAGATACACTTGCCGTAACTCATAAGGGTAAAAGTGATGGAGAAGTTGTTGCAATAGTTATTGATCCGTCAATTACAACAGGACATACTTATCAAGTCAGATTTGATAATGAGGGGAATTGGTTCATCGTTGATGTAAATGAAAATAAGATAAAGGCAAGTGGTTCAAATCAATCAGGTGATGATGCTTATCCGGTTGTGGATGGTATCTTCGTTAAAGTGATGGGTCCGCCACTTTCTGGTAAAGAGTGGCTTGTCACTGAAGGAGCTGCTAATAGATGGTTTACAGCTGCTCCAAGCGCTCATGGTGAACTGCTCTTCGGTGGTGCCTATCTCGGACCAAACTTCACAGGTAGTAGCGTTGCCCCTGGTGACTTTAAATCGGTTGAGATAAGGTTCACGAAGAAGACAAGTTATGATGACGCTAATGGCAATGGAGAATATGACTTTGGTGAAAAATATTACTTTGATGAGACAAAAGGACAAAAAGCATTTATGTATCAAACTTGGAGCAACGGCACCTATTTAGGTTTCTTTGATGTTCCTTTCCAAGTTTATGATATAGAGGATCCAAATTCACGGAGACAGCTCAATGTTGTTGTTCGCGATCGCAATGCTAATAGGCAGTGGGACCTTTCCGATCCTGCTGAAAATATTACACCGTATGAGTATATATGGATTTTGGATGATGATTATGATCCAAGTGGAACGAGGTGGGACCCATCTACAGGGACCGGATTTATGACAAATGGTTCAAATCATTCAGCTTATCCTGTCCTTTGGGCATTATGGCTTGGTCAGAGGGGGACGAGAGAGCCGTATGGTGCGGATGTTACGATTCAGCTTATACCGAATCGTGTTAATACACCTGCTGATACATTCCAGTTTGTGACGCAAAAACCAACAGTTGGCGATATTCAATTAGCCAAAGAAGATGTTGAAAAGATAAATGCTTTCCCGAACCCGTATTATGGATTTAACCTTATGGAGACGGATCGGCTTGTAAAGTATATCACCTTCAATCATTTGCCTAAGAAGGCAACGATAAGGATATTCAATCTTGCTGGAGTTCTTGTCAAGACAATTTATAAGGACGATGATACGCAGTTTGCGCGTTGGGATTTGAGGAACGAGAACAACTTGCCTGTTGCCAGTGGTATTTACATAGCTCACATTGATATGCCTGATATAGGGAAGACGAAGATTGTGAAGTTGATGATAGTTCAGGAAGAGGAGTTCTTACCGGTTTATTAAAGTTAAACACCGCTCCGTTTCGGGGCGGTTTATTAAAAAAATAAAAAAGTGGAGTTTTGAGCTATGAGGAAAATTTATTTAATCGTAGTTTTAAGCTTGATCTCCTGTGGTTTGGCGTTATCACAGTCCAAGGCGGGGACTTCTGCAGCGCCGGAGCTTACAATTCCAGTGGGGGCGAGGTATACAGCAATGGCTGGAGCATCTGGGGTGCTCGCTGAAGGAGTTGAAGCAATAACCTGGAACCCAAGCGGTGTTGATTGGCTTGTAGGAAATGGTCAAGCGATGTTCTCCTACAGGCGTTATATAGCCGATATCGGGATTAATTATCTCGCTGTCGTTGGTAAGTTTGGATTTGGCTCCGTCGGTTTATCTTTGAGAACATTTAACATTGGAGATATACCTGTGACGACTGAGTTTCAACCTGATGGGACGGGTGAGATAATTAGCCCGAACTTCTTCGTTGTTGGTTTAACATATTCAAAAAAATTATCCGATAGGGTTTCGGTTGGTGCAAACTTTAATCTTGTCAGTGAAAGTTTCGGAAGAGTGAGCGCTCTTGGTGTTGCATTTGACGCTGGTGTTCAATACAGAAATATGCTTAACATTCCGGGGCTTTCGCTTGGCGTTGTCATTAAGAACATAGGTCCGACGATGAAATATGGTGGTTCCGGGCTTTGGGTTCAAGCAGATGTTCCGGGCTCTGAGAGGGGATTGACATTTTATAAGGTTGAAGCAGCATCTTTCCAAATGCCGACATCGTTTGAAATAGGTCTTGGTTATAATTTTGCAATTGGTGAAGCAAACAATCTCGGATTCACGGGAACATATCAGGCAAACAATTTTTATACGCTTGATGCCTATAAGTTTGGATTTGAATATACTTTCAGAAATGTTTTAGCTCTTCGTGCTGGATATAATTATAACAAGTCAGGAGAGCTTGAATCAATATGGCATAATTATACCCTTGGCGTTGGTGTGAACACGGAGAGTTTGATAGGGCTTAAGGTATCTTTTGATTATGCTTATGTTCCGGTGACATACTTTAGCGCAAACCATTTGTTTAATTTTAAGGTTGGATTTTAACTTGCAAGGGGCGGGCTTTTAAGCCCGCCTTTTTTGGTATTACCCTCCTCATAAAGAGCCCACCCCTCTTGACCAAAAATTAGATTTTTCATAAATTCAATTTGTGATTGACAAAAACAAAATTATTTGATGCTATATGCGCAAGTTAGTTCAAATTTTATCCCTCTTTGTCATATTTTCACTTTCCTTGTTTTCTCAAACCTATACGATTGAACAATATCTTAACATTAAAAGTGCGGGTGCTCCGACAGTTTCACCAGATGGGAAGTTCATCGCATATCTTACCGATATAACGGGGACAAATCAAGTTTGGAAAGTTGGAATCTCAGCTGGTTGCCCAGAGCAATTGACATTTTTTGATGAACGGGTTCAGTTTGTCTCTTGGAATCCGAAGGATAAGTACTGGATTCTATTTGGGAAGGATTTGGGCGGGAACGAAAGGACACAACTTTTTCTTTTAAAGTCAGATGGAAGTGAGATAAAGCGATTAACATTTAAAGACGATGTCATTTATAACTTTGGCACTTGGTCAGACGATGGGACTATGTTTGCTTTCACATCAAATGAAAGAAATAGAGCATTTTTTGATGTTTATGTGATGAACATAAAGACGGGCAAGGTTGATCTGATTTGGCAAAACGACGGCAATAACTATGTCGTCGCATGGTCTCCGGATAATAGATATATACTTGTCTCACAAAACAGAAGCAGTTTTGACAATGACCTTTATTTAGTTGAGTATCCGTCGGGTAAAGCTGTTAACATAACACCTCACACGCAACCAGCAAGGTATATGAACCCGAGATTTTCAGTAGATGGTCGTAAAATTTACCTTCTTTCAGATGAAGGGAAAGAATTCGTTGGGCTTGCTTACATTGATGTTAAAGATGGAAAATTAAATTACATCTACAGCACAAATTGGGACATTACGACATTTGAACTTTCAAAAGATGGAAGAAGAATTGTTTTTGTTTTAAATGTTGATGGCTACAGCGAGGTTTACTCATTGGACATAACGACTGGTAAAGTTGTAAAACTTGGTTTTCCATCTGGTGGTATAGTTGGGGGATTGAGATTTACGAACGATGGGCGAAAGTTAATTTTCACATATCAAAGTCCTGTTAAAAATCAGGATATTTACTATTACGATTTCGTGACCAGAGAGGTAAAGCAAATCACTTATAGCTCTACCGCTGGGATTCCGATTTCCTCTTTCGTTGAACCGAAGCTTGTTCGCTTTAAATCCTTTGATGGTCTTGAGATCCCGGGATATCTTTATCTTCCGAAAAATGCAAAGAAAGATAGTTCTTTGCCAGTTATTGTTTCAATTCATGGTGGTCCTGAGGCACAGGAGCTCCCGAGGTTTTCAGCTCTTTATCAATTTTTCATAAACAATGGTTATGCCATTTATGCTCCTAACATTCGTGGTAGCACGGGCTATGGGAAGACATATGCTTCACTTGACAACACGACGAAAAGGAAAGATGCTATAAGGGATGTCGCAATGATACCCGAGTTTTTGAAGACGACAGGTTACATTGACCCCAAGAAGATTGTCGTCTATGGTGGAAGTTATGGTGGGTATATGACGCTTGCAGCAGTTACATTTTATCCAGATTTATGGGCAGCTGGGGTTGATCTCGTTGGGATATCAAATTTCTTGACATTTCTTAAAAACACCGGGGCTTGGAGACAAAAGCACAGGATGGCTGAGTATGGTGACCCTGAAAAAGACGCTGAATTTTTGAAGGAGATATCACCATTTTATCATGTTGATAGGATAAAAGCACCGCTTATGATAATTCAAGGGGCTAATGACCCGCGCGTCCCTAAATCGGAGTCGGATCAAATTGTTGAATCAATAAAGTCGCGTGGCGGAGTTGTTGAATATCTTGTCTTTGATGATGAGGGTCACGGACTTGCAAAGTTGAAGAACAGAATTAAAGCATATAAAGCGGTCGTTGAATTTCTTGATAAATATGTGAAAGATAAAAAAATGGGTTTGTGAGATTGCTTTTATATTTGATGCGTCATGCTGACGCCGAAGCTAAAAAGCCGGGGATGAGCGATTTTGAGAGGGAATTGACGGAAATTGGGAAGAAAATGACGCAAAGGGTCGCATTGGGTTTGAAACGGATGAGCATTGAATTTGAACTTCTCGGGGCGAGCCCGTTTGTTAGAGCAGTCCAGACAGCGGAAATAATACGGGAGGTTTTTGGAATTGAAAAGGAGGTTTTAAAAATAAATGAACTCATCCCTGGCTCTGATTTTAAACTTTTGCTTGATGTTATAGCTTCATTCCATGTGGGAAGTTTATTTTTAGTTGGCCATGAGCCATATCTTGGGGATTTCCTTTCGTGGGTTTTGGGGCTTCAAAGGAGAGTTGAGTTTAAAAAGAATAGCGTTGCTTGTGTTGAAATTTCTTCATTTGTTCAGTCGGGAGCAAATTTGCGTTGGTTTATTCATCCTGAACAAATTTTAAGTTTAATTGAGGGTGGAACAAAATTGGTTTAAATTTGAGCGGGAGACGGGACTCGAACCCGCGACATTCACCTTGGCAAGGTGACGCTCTACCATCTGAGCTACTCCCGCTGGAAGGAAAGGTTCATTATAAATATAATCATTTGAATTGAAAATGTCAAGTTTTGAGGGAGATGAAATTTTTGAACTTTTTGAACCGCCAGACGAAGCCCTTTTTTATTCCCGTGGTGATCAAGATGACCCAAGGATGGGGGATATAGTCTTAAGAAAGATAAAGGAATTTGAAGATGTTGATGTGGTGATAATCGGAGTTCCACAGGATGAGGGTGTTAAAAGAAATAAAGGAAGACCAGGGACGAAAGAAGCCCCAAATGAGGTCAGAAAGTATTTTTATCGTTTAACACCTTTTAATTTTAACTTTCAAAAACAATTAACCGAGTTGAAAATTTTTGATCTCGGAAATTTAAAGGTTGATGGGACGCTTGAACAAATACACGAGCGACTTGAACAAGTCGTTTATGAGTTTGTTCGGAAGGGAATTTTACCGATAGTGATAGGCGGTGGTCATGATATTGCTTTCCCAGATTATCTTGGCTTTGCAAAAAATTTTGATGAAAGGATTGTCATTAATATTGATACTCACCTTGACCTCAGAGATGCGACACAAAGAAATAGCGGAACATCATTTAGGCAGATCCTTGAATGTGATTTTAAGCCGAAGAAATTGATTGAGCTTGGGATACAAAACTATGCAAATTCAATTCAGCATTTTAATTACGCTGTTGAAAATGGCGTCGTCATTTTTACACTTGATGAAATCAGAAAAGCAGGGATTTATTCGTTTTTGGAAATGTTAAGGGGTGAGGTTAAAGGTTTTCCCGTTCATATAAGTTTTGATGTTGATTCGGTCAGGAACTCCGACGCCCCGGGTGTAAGCGCAACTTATCCCGATGGTTTAAGCGCTGATGAAGTTTTTAAAATTGCTCTTTACTTTGGATTAAACTTTAATGTTAAAGTGCTTGATATAGCGGAGTTAAACCCGGTGTTTGATGTTGATGGGAGAAGTGCCCGCCTTGTGGCTTTTTTCATATTAAACTTTTTAACAGGGGTATTAAACTCGGAGAAGTGAAATGAAGAGGAGATTGAGTTTAAGGGTCAAATTTGTTCTCGCTTTGGTTTTTATAATATCACTTTTAATCCTATCACAGCAAATTTTTAATTTGGAAGCTGAGCGGTTGTTCATTTTCTTAACTTTGTTCATCGTGATTTTATTCGTTTATATTTTCATCTGGAGGGTTTTAATACCTCTTGAAAGATACAGGATTTCCATTGACAGATCTTTAAGGGGGCAATATGTTGATCTTAAACCATTAGGGACGGGCGAAGTTGCTGAACTTGGTCAAAAGATAATTGAATTGATTGACAAGTTGAAAAGAAAGGACTTTGAAAATTTCGTCATCTCGCAGATAGATAATGCTTTGCTCTCAAATGTAAGGATTGATGACTCGGCTGAGGAAATTTTGAAAATTTTAAAAGATTCGCTCGGATACTATCGTTTTTCAATTTATCTTGTTGACAAGGAGGAGCAAAAGTTTCGCCTTCTTAAGTCCATCGGCTTTGAAGAGAAATATCTCATCCCGGAGTTAAACTTTGGTGCTAAAGGTTTGATAAATTACGCTTATCAATTCCGCACATCTGTTTATTCACCTGATGTCCTTAAAGATGAGAGATACATTCAGGAGCATCCAAGCATAAGATCAGAGTTTGATGTGCCATTGAAGATAGGAGATGAAGTTATCGGGATTTTGAATGTTGAGAGCGATAGGGTTGACGGCATAAAAATGGAAGATAGGGAATTTTTAGCTCGTATCTCGGTTCAAATTTCAAGTGCGTTTAGAAACGCCGAACTGTATAATCAAGCCATAAGAAGATTAAGGCAGTTAAATATACTTAACAGGGTTTCAAGGGCGATTGGCTTTAATCTTCATATAGATGAAATTTTGAGCGTTGTTTCAAACTTGATAGTTGAAAATTTTAGAGCTGATAAGATGGCTATATTTTTGATTAACGATGATGGTTCTTTTAGGTGTGTAATCTCACGTGGGCTTGAGGAGAGGAACATTAGGTTTTTAATGAATTATACCCCATGGTATAGATTTGAGAAAACATTTCCAATAGTTGTTGAAAGTGCTGAAAGAAATGTGTCCGCTGATATCAAAGAAGTTCTTTTGAGCGAGGGGATTAAAACCTTTGCTATCTTTCCGATCGTTCATAGGGAAAAATTTATTGGTAGGGTTGATGTTTATTTTTGCAGGGATGTGAAAATTGAAAAAGATGAAGTTGAACTTGGAGTTAACATTTGTGCTGAAATGGCAAGTGCCATTGAAAATGCAAGGTTGTTTGACCTTTTGAAAAGTTCGGAAAAATTTATAAGAACTGTTCTTGATAACGCTCCGGTAGGGATTTTGCACACAGATGCAGAAGGGAAAATTCTTTATTTTAACCCGGAAATCAAACGAATACTTGACATCCAAGACGCTGACTTAGGTCTTGTCGGTTTAAATATATTCAACTTTTTAAGTCCGGAAGTTATTGATAAAGTTAAAAACTTGAAGTTTTCAGGTGGTAGGGTAAGGGAGATACTCCCGTTTAAATCTTTTAGGGGAAGGGAGTTAATTTTGGCTATTGATGTTGAGCCAGTTTTCTCATCGGATGGAAGATTAAATGGTTACATTGCGATAGCTAAAGATATGACTCAGGAGGGACAACTTCAATATGAGCGTTTCAAACTTAGCAAAGTTATTGAGAATCTGACCGAAGCAGTTATGATAACTGATACACAGGGAAGAATTGAATATGTTAATCCAGCGTTTGAGAAAATGACCGGGTATAAGGTTTATGAAGTACTGGGTCAAAACCCGAGAATTTTAAAAAGTGGTAAGCAAGACAGGAGTTTTTATGAGAAAATGTGGAATACGATATTAAGTGGGGGTATATGGGAAGGGGAGTTGATCAACAAGAGGAAAAACGGTGATTTATATTATGAATGGATGGTGATATTCCCGTTGTTTGATAGTAAGGGGAACATAACAAATTTTGTTGCGATAAAGAGAGATATAAGCGAGGCGAAGATACTTGAAGCACAAATGTTGCAGTTTCAAAAGCTTGAATCAATCGGTTCAATCGCCGGAGGTATCGCTCACGATTTCAACAATGTCATTGCTTCAATTCAAACTGGGCTTAAAATTCTAAGGAGAAAAATCCCAACACAGGAACAGGAAGTGTTGAGGGTCATTGAGATAATAAGAAAGAGCGCAGAAAGAGGGGCGGATATAACAAGGCGTCTTTTGAACTTTATAAGGAGAGAGGGTGGAAAATTAACCACAGTTGATGTCAAGGACCTTATTGCTGAGATCAAAATGCTTGTGACACATAGTTTTCCTGAAAATATAAAAGTTGAAACCTATGTGGACGAGGCTATAAAATTCATAAATGTTGATTATGGACAGATGGTCCAGGCATTGATGAATCTGTGTATAAATGCAAGAGATGCAATGCCTGAAGGTGGGACTTTGCGAATCGGAGCGAGAAATGTCTCTCATAAAGAAATTAAGCATAAGTTCCCAGACGCAAAAATTCAGGACTATGTTGAAATCTCAATTGCTGACACAGGTATCGGGATACCGGAGGAAATAAGAAGTAAAATCTTTGAGCCATTTTTCACAACTAAACCATCTGATAAAGGGACAGGGCTTGGGCTTTCAATCGTTTATAAGATTGTCACATCCCATGGCGGGTATATAACATTTGAGTCAAAATTAGGTGAGGGAACTTGTTTTTATATTTTTATTCCAGCGGTTGAAAGGAAAGTTGAAGAAAAACTAGAAGTTGAGGTTGAGAAGCTTACCCATGCAACCTTGCTTATAGTTGAGGATGAAGAGAGTTTGCGATATCTTTTGAAAGAGTATCTCCTTTCAAGAGGTTACACTGTGATTGACACTGATGATGGATACAAAGCGATTGAACTTTACAAAATGAACATTGATAAAATTGACCTTGCAATTATTGATATCGGGTTGCCGACGATAGATGGCATAACTACATTCAGAAAAATTCGTCAAATAAATCCTTCGGCTTGTGTTGTTCTTACAAGCGGATATTACCTTACTGAGCCATCACCAGCAACACTGATGGCTGAGGAAGGACTTAATGGCTTCATTGAGAAACCATACGATTTTGAGAGAATTGAAACAATAATTGAGCGTTTCGTCTCAAGGTGAAATTTTAAAGGTAAATCACGACTTCGTCTGTGTCGCTTTTATACTCCGTTCTATAAGATTGGAGGTTTTTGCTCGCTGGTCCTTGGATTACATTTCCATCTTTATCAAATTTTGAGCCATGGCATGGACATTGGAATTGCATTGATGAATTCACCCAGTTAACGGTACAGCCCTGATGTGTGCATATAAGCGAAAGAGCTTTGAAAGTTGTTTGTCCCGTTCTAAAGACAATTATTGGTGTTGAATTAACGGTGAATGTTTTAAACCCGCCAACTTGAGAAAGTTCTGGATGCTCTCTCAGTTTTATTGTGAAGGTTTTATCCTGTGGTTGGACTGGGTTTGAATCCTCTTTTTTACAACCGTGAAGAAGTATCAGAAGCGTTGAAGTTGTCATTGAAGTGATCAAGATTGAACCAGTCAATTGGACGAATTCACGGCGGGATAATTTATCTTTTTTCATAGTTTATCCTCCTTTTTGAAATTTTTAACATCGCGCTTGCGAAAGCGATTCCCAAGATTATCCCGAGTATTAGCATTTGATATCTTTTTAAATCAAGAAATAAAGAAATTGCTTTTCCAGAGGCAAAGCCCATAGTTGTGAAGGTTATAGCCCAGATTAAAGCGCCGATGACATTTAAAATTGAGAATTCAACATGTTTTATATCAGTGAATGCAAAGGCAATCGGTATCAGGTTTCTTATCCCGTATACAAACCTTGAAAAAAGAAGAAGTGGGGCGTCATATTTATCAATCAATTTTTTAGCCCTTGTAATTCCATCGTTCAACTTTTTTGATTTTATAAGTTTTGAACTTAACCTTGAAATCGTGAAGAAAAACTCCCCATTTACAGTGGAGAGAATAGTTCCAATTAAGACGACGAGCCAAAAGTTAACAGTTCCTGTGCTTATCAAATGTCCGGCTCCAATTAATCCGATCTCTCCCTGTAAAATTATCCCGATGGCGATGCCGATGTAAATTGTTAAATTCATAAACCGAGTTTATCCGCTATTGATTTCATTGCGTCAATTACGAATTGTATATGTTCATCAAGCGGTACGCCAAGTTCTTCAGCCCCTTTGTATATATCCTCTCTATTTACGGATCTTGCAAATGCTTTATCTTTTAGCTTTTTCTTTACGGATTCAACTGTGACCTCATCAAGTTTTTTATTTGGTCTTACAAGTGCAACTGCTGTTATAAAACCGCAGAGTTCATCGCAAGCGTAAAGGACTTTTGCCATAAGCGTATCTCTTGGGATGCCGGTATAATTTGCGTGTCCAAGTATTGCTTTTCTTATGTCTTCTGGATAACCTCTTTCTTCAAGTATCTTTGAGCCAACCCATGGGTGTTGGTCTGGTGTTGGGAATTTTTCATAATCAAAATCGTGCAATAGTCCAACGATAGCCCATTTTTCCTCATCTTCTCCAAATTTTTTTGCATATGCTCTCATTGCTGATTCAACGGCGAAGGCGTGTTTTCTTAAGTTTTCACTTTCAGTGTATTCAAAGAGAAGTTTTAATGCATCTTCATATGTTGGCATTTCACCTCCTATTTTTGTTTTCTGTTTCCTTTAACCCTTAAATCTTTTCCCCACATAAGTTTTGACCTCAAAAGGTCAAAGTAGCTTACCTCAGGGCGTTTTACAAGTTTAATTTTGTAATCCGCCTTTTTAACTAAAATTTCAACTGGTGGTTTAAGTTTGTGTTCAATTTGACCGTCTGCTGTGAGCAGAATTTCTTTGTCGTAAAATTCAATTTTAACTTTTATTATGCTATCGTCTGGGATGACGATTGGTCTTGCCGTCAATGTGTGTGGGCAAATTGGTGTTAATGTTATAACTTCGCTTGATGGTGTGACAATTGGACCACCGGCTGCAAGTGAATATGCTGTTGAACCAGTCGGTGTTGATATTATTAATCCATCTGCGGTGTAAGTTATGAGATATTCGTCGTTTATGTAGGTTTCTATATCAACCACCCTTGTTGAGCCAGCTTTATCAATGACGATATCATTTAGACCGAAATAGATTACACCTTCCTCTTTGACTTTTGCCTCAAGAACCATTCTGTCCTCAATTCTGTAGTCGCCTTTGCAAATCCTTTTTATGAATTCAAACGCATCGCTTGGCAAGACCTCAGCAAGGAAGCCAAGTTTTCCGAGGTTGACACCAAGTATTGGAATTTGGCGATGCCCGATGATACGAGCTGTTGAAAGTATCGTTCCGTCACCGCCGAGAGAAATTATCATGTCTGAATTTTCAATAAGTTCATCTAATTCCAACCTCGGGTCAACGCTGTGAGAGAATCTTTGCTCTATCCCTTCGGCGATCTCTTTTTGGACGATGAATTCAATTTTATCTTTTTCAAGTTGTCTTGTTAAGTTTAGAACAACTTCATAAAGTGCTTCTTTTTTGATGTTTCCAATTATGCCAAATCTCATTGAAATGTGGTTTTTATTTATGATTCATTTTTTTGAGTGGTTTCGTTTTTTTGTTTCCTCTCGTTTTCAACCTCAAAGAAGTAGTTTATCTTGAGTTGAGAGATTGAGTATTCAAGGAATCTCATTTCGTTTTCTGTTAAGTTTCCTTTTGTTTTCTCTTTAAGCATGTCAAGGAGTTCAATTGTAAATTTCGCCTCGTCAAGTTTTTTCTCGATTTTCCCACTTATAGGGTTTGGAATTTTACCGAGTTGTTCCCATCCTTGAGTGTATAGTATAAAGACAAGTTGTTCAAACAAACTCATATCTTTCATTTTTGTTGTAAGACCTTTATTTGCTTTTGTTAAATTTTACAAAATGTGTTTTATAAAATCAACTTTGCTGTTTTTATGGGTTGTCCCTCTTGACAAGCGATAAATTTTTTATTATATTATAGGTGAATTTGCTTCTTGGAAGCGCACCTTGAAGATAGACTTAATAGACAGATTCTCTGGTTTGTAAGCACCTGCCTAAATAGCAAAAATAAAATAAGGAGGTGTGTTTACCGCGATTTGATATTGCCTA
>JGI1_Kryptonium_JGI_1_GBS_scaffold00008.8_pt1 | contig 21428 bp, 20 predicted proteins | sample GBScelen77Swater_FD_55273 | JGI IMG/M metagenome (IMG submission 55273) | reverse complement strand
TTAGCATAATCAAACAAGTTCCGCGGGACTTCCAATTCAACGCTCAACTCCTCAAACATTTTAAGCAATGAATGACCACGTAAGGATTTCTTAAGTTTTTGGAATACAGCTTTAACTGCTTTTTCAGCTGATTGTTGAGCCGTGAAACAAGCCCATTCATAAAAACCAAATTCAACATCCAACCTTGCCCTCTCAAGGTCTCTTTCCGCTTGTTTCATCCAATCAATTGCCCTCTCCATTCTTTCTATTCCAAAATTTACCTTTTTAAATTATCAACCTCATCTATATTGACAGTGAGAAAGTTTTTGTAGATGTTAAGGACTATCGCTATTGCAATTGCAGCCTCAGCTGCTGCGAGAATTATTACAAATATCGCAACGAGGTGACCTGTCAAATTCCCAACTGAATATTTTGAAAATGCGATGAAATTTATATTTGCTGAGTTTAAAATCAACTCTATCCCCATCAAAACCATTATAGCATTTTTTCTTGTCACAACCGCATATATCCCGAGCGAAAAAAGTATAGCACCTACAACAAGGAAATGTTCAAGCCCTACATTTTTCAAAAATGAAAGATTAAATTGCATACGACTTTTGATTTTATTTTAAAATCTCTCCCTTCTTGCGATTATAACTGCACCGAGCAAAGCGACAAGCAAAACAACAGATGCAACCTCAAACGGAAGAAGGAAATCGGTCATCAATTTTTCACCGATTCTTTTCGTCGTATTTTCCCATTGGACATCCATCAGGTTGAACCATTTTGTCTTCAAGATAACTCCAACAAGTGTTCCCATAATTGCACCCGTGACAACGATCGCAGGAACGACATGAAGTGTTTCAGTTCTAACTGGGACATCAAAAAATTTTGTTGTAAGCATTATACCGAATATTATCAAAACGAGAATTCCACCGACATAGATCAAAACCTGCGTTACAGCTATGAAATCAGCGTTTAACAACACATATAAACCCGCAACCCCAAAGAAAGTAAAAAGAAGTGCAAAAGCTGAATAAACTATATTCCTTGCGCTAACAACTACAATTGCAGATACGATCGTCAAAACAGCAATGATGTAAAAGGCAATGTCAAATAAACTCATCTTTACGGATCAAATTTTTGTTTTTAAGAACTAGCTCCGGGGTTATTAACGCTCACTTCCGCTGGTTTTTGAGCTTTCTTCATCTTCTGTTCAAGCTCAAATTCTTCAACTTGCTTTTTCTTGAGCTCTGCTTCCTCAGGCGTGAAATTACTGAAATGGTAAATCAGGTTATGTCTATTATACTCCGAGAACTCATAAACATCGGTCATGTAGATACACTCCGTAGGACACGGATAGACACAGAGTCCGCAATAGCAACACTTACTGATATCAATGTCAAACTTTGTAACCCAAAGTCGTTTCTTATTCCCTGTTGAAGTTACGCCAAGGTCTTCATTTGGAAGCGCCTTAACCGTTTCAATCGTAATGCAATCAACTGGGCAAGCCATCTCGCATTGCCTGCAACCGATGCAATCATCTATATTCACATAAAGACGATTTCTTGCTCTTTCTGGAAGTTTCAGCTTAACATCCGGATATTGAATCGTCACAGCTCTAACGAATAGATGCTTGAATGTAAGTTTGAGCCCAACAAGTATAGTCCTGATGGCAATGAATATATTTTTGAAGTATTGAATCATTTTTGAGACCTTTTTATTTTAAAAGTGCCCATAAACCAACAATAAATATGTTCACAAACGAAATTGGTGTCAGAACTTTCCACGAGACATACATCAACTGATCAACCCTTAATCTCGGCAATGTCCATCTTAACATAATTTGCAGGAAAACGAAGAACAACCCTTTTAATACAAACCAGAAAACGCCCCATGCAGGTCCAGACATAAAATCACCGAACGGACTGTTCCAACCACCGAAGAAAAGTATCGCAGAAATCCCAGAGACAAGGAACATATTCGCATATTCAGCAAGATAAAACATCGCAAATTTCATCCCTGTGTATTCCGTATGATAACCCGCGACCAACTCCGACTCAGCTTCAGGTATATCAAAAGGCGTCCTGTTAACCTCAGCAAGCGAAGCAGTGAAATAAATTAAGAAGGTTATGAACATAAATGGCGGATACTTGAAAATGAACCAGTTAAATAAGCCACCACTCTGCATTTGGCAAATCTCTTGTAAATTCAATGTCCCAGCAACGATAATAACTGTTAAAATTGAAAGCGCTGTTGGAACTTCATAACTTACAATTTGAGCAACTGAGCGCATCGCCCCAAGCATTGAATACTTATTATTTGATGACCACCCAGCCATTAAAATCCCAATGACCACAAACGAAGTTATAGCAATGATATAAAAAACACCGACATTTAAATTAGCAGCTATGAAAGTTGAAGTAAAGGGCAAGGCAGCATAAGCCGCATACGAGCTTGCAAACACAATGACTGGAGCAAGTGTAAACAAAATTTTATCAGAGTTAACAGGCGTGATATGCTCTTTCGTTAAAAGCTTCAACAGGTCTGCTATCGGTTGAGCCCAGCCGTGAAAACCACCAGTATACATATAACCGAGTCGGTCCTGAACATGCGAGGCGACTTTTATCTCAACCCATAAAATTACAACAGCATAAACAAGTATAAACAAAAGCGGGATGACAGAAGCGATAAGCATATTTAAAAAATCTTGCATCTTCAAGAAATTTTTGTTTTTAAAATCACCGATCAACCTCACCGAGAACTATATCAACGCTTCCAAGGATTGCAACAAGGTCAGCTATCATATAACCTTTTGAGATCTCCGGCAACACAGACAAATTAACAAAGCTTGGAGCCCTGGCTTTAACTCTGAATGGACTTGACGAGTGACCGTCGCTTATGATGTAAAAGCCGATCTCGCCTCTTGGGTTTTCGGTTCTGAAATAAACCTCTCCCTGCGGTGGTCTAACTTTTCTCGGGATAGCCGAATGAACATCCCCAGCTGGGATTTGTTCCCAAGCTTGCTCAATTATCTTCAAACTTTCCTCCATCTCCCTAACCCTGACATAATACCTATCCCAACAATCACCAACAGTTCCCATCTTCCCTTCACCGACAGGTATATCAAACTCAAATCTATCATAAACAAGGTATGGTTCATTTTTCCTCAAATCAAATTTAACTCCAGAACCGCGAAGCATTGGACCACTACAGCCGTAATTTATGGCAACATCTGCGGGCAAAACACCGACGTTTGCCGTCCTATCTATGAAAATTTTATTAAATGTCAAAAGATCATTTATCTCTTTCAACGCCTTCGGAAATGTTTTCAAAAAGTCCTTTAATTTTTTCCCAAACTCGGATGGTAAATCATGTGAGACGCCACCGATCCAGATATAGTTATAAAGTAACCTTGCTCCGCAGGTTATCTCAAACATATCAAGTATCTTTTCCCTTTCTCTGAAACACCACAAAAACGGCGTAAAAGCTCCAAGGTCAAGTCCATAAGTCCCAATCGCAAGGAGGTGACTTGCTATCCTTTGTAACTCAGCCATTATAACCCGTATATATTGAACTCTTTCTGGAACCTCAAGTCCCATCAATTTTTCAACCGCAAGAACATAAGCAAGTTCATTTCCCATAGCTGCCACATAATCCATCCGATCGGTATAGGGGATAACCTGTTGATAATTCGTCATTTGTTCGGCGTGTTTTTCAAAGCAACGATGAAGATATCCTATATGCGGTATCACATCAACGATTATCTCCCCATCAACAACAAGTTCAAGTCGCAAGACCCCATGAGTGGAGGGATGTTGAGGCCCCATATTCAAAATCATTGTATCCGTCTTTAAATCACCCCTGATTGAACGGGTGGTTATTTCATATGTAGCCATTAATCAAACTAAATTAATTTTTAAAATCTATTTCAATATGGAACTTTCATACCATTGTAAAATTCTGGAACTTGAAAATCCTTTCTCAAAGGATAACTTCCCTCTGGCCAATCATACGGCATCAAAATCCTCCTCAAATCAGGATGACCTTCAAATATAATTCCAAACATATCATATGCCTCGCGCTCGTGCCAGTTTGCGCTCTTCCAAACCGATTCAACGGATTTGACAACTGGGTTTTCAACTGGAACTTTAACTTTTAAAACAAACCTGTGAGCGTGTTTCATTGAATAGATATGATAAACAACGCCAAGCGTCCCATTCGCATAATCAACTCCGCTTAAGCACATCAAATAGTCAAACGCAAGTTCAGGTTCATCGCGCAAAAATTCACATATATCTTTAATTCTATCCGGTTTTACTTCAAGATACGGTTCAGTGATTGCATCGGGTTTGAACTCAACTATTGCGTCTTCAAATTTCTCTTTTATTCGCTCATATATCTCTGTTGGTTGCATTTCAAAAACCAAATTTTATTTTTCTTCAACATAGACCGGCGGGAGCTTTTTCTTGACTATGCTCTCTCGCCTTATTTTTTCTCTGAGCTTAATTATACCCTCAAGCAATGCTTCTGGTCTTGGCGGACAACCCGGAACATAAACATCAACAGGGATAACCCTATCCACCCCCTTCAAAACATGATAACCATGTTCCCAATACGGACCGCCACAATTTGCGCAACTGCCCATTGAAATGACATACTTCGGGTCAGGCATCTGCTCATACAACCTTTTCACCCTTGAAGCCATTTTTAAAGTCACTGTCCCAGCGACTATCATTAAATCCGCCTGTCTTGGTGATGACCTTGGTATTATCCCAAACCTCATTATATCAAAATGCGAAGCTGAAGCCGCCATCATCTCAATCGCACAACACGCAAGCCCAAACTGCATCATCCACAAAGACGACAATCTCGCCCAATTCAAGACATCTTCAACCGTTGTTATAACTATGTTCTCATTTTCAAACCTTTTATCTAAAAGTCCCATTTTTCTCCTCAAAATTATTTTTTAAGCTTCAACTTTTTCAAATTCCTTCTTCTCAACTTCAAGGAACCTTGGCGTTGGTTTATCCCACTCAAGGTCACCTTTCGCCCAAGCATATGCAAAACCAAGTATCAAAATAGCAAGGAAAATAACCATCTCAACGAAAGCAAATAAACCAAGCTCCTTGTAAATCACAGCCCAAGGGAAGAGAAAAACAACTTCAACATCAAAAATTAAAAATATCAAAGCCACCGTATAAAACCTGATGTTAAACTTTATCCAGGGATTTCCAATTGGTTCTTCCCCGCATTCATAAATTGTGGATTTCTCGGTGTTGGGTCTATGAGGTCTAAGTAAACGATTTGTGATTAAACCACCAGCAACAAAAACAACTCCTATAAACAAAAATAATAAAACCTTGGCGAATTCAGTTAGCATATATATTTTTCATTTATTTTGGTCAAAGAACTCTTTGCAAATATATTAAAACCGCAGGATAAATTCAAATTTATGGCAGGGGTAATTTCCTGTTTTTCAAAAATCTCAACCAATCTACATTTCTCTCAAGCAACGGAACCGCAAGAATTCTATTGCCAAAACCAAGAAAACGAACGACAATCGTATTTATGTATGTAACTTCAACCAACTTCAGCATCTCATATTTCACTTCAACGCCATACTTATTGGCAAGCGAAGCAATGAGTTTGTTCAATGCGATGTTGAAAGTGTCATAATTTGCGACATAAAGCGTATCTTTCGGTTTTCGTTTGTCAAGAAGCTTAAAAATTGAATAACCTTCATCGGTATAAATTGGTCCGTAAACTTGCCCTGGTTCAAGTGTTCCAGCGATTTGTCCAATTTCACCAAGTTGATTTGAAAGGACATATCCAATGATACCTCCATTTTCCCTTGCCCATTCCCTTTTTGAAAATCTTCTTGCAAGCTCACCCATATCATAACCCTGTTCTATCAACTTCAAAAGAGAATCAGCAAAAGATAAATCATCAACAAGTATTTCTTGAATTTTTATCTCCCATATCTGATCCGCTGGGAAATAACCTCTCAAAAGTTCCTCAGCGGTTATCTTCTTCCCCAAGTTAAGTGAGTCAAGTAACTTTCTTTTCAGAGCATAAGCAAGGTAAGCATCCTTCCACATCTCCATATCTTTTAAAACCTCGGGCGATTTATCAAGTCCACGGCGATATCCCTCAAAGGCGAGAAATTCCTCATTTATGATCGTTTTTAAAAGTGAATTTAATGTCCCAGCAACACTTTGATTTTCCGAGCGCAGGACAAAACCTTTAAGCGATAGCTGATCTATCACATAATCAAGCGTCCTTTTGAAGCTATCTGCCTTCAAAAAGTGATCATCAAGATGCTCCGCAAGATTTTTCTTTATCTCCAAAAAATCATCTCTTAAAATTGCGATCGGATAAACTGCGACATTCTCAGCTCGCCTTATAAGTTTTTTCTTTTCAACTATCTTGTTTATCTCGGTAAAAAGAAGTTTTAAAAGTTGAGCATCAACTTTCAATATCTTCCCCTCACCGAATTTTTGAGAGAATTCAATAAGCTTCTCCCTCTCTTTCCTTAACTGTATGATCTTCCTAACCTGACTTTTAGCGCTCTCAATCTCATCTGGGCTTAAGCCAAACTTTGAAAATTTATTCGCAAGCTTGATTATATACCATAGTGAGTCAACAAGTATTGGCTGATAAACCTCACCGACAGAGAGATAATCATAAATTACTTTTTCAATCGGCTCATAAATGTCACCCCATCTTAATTTTTCTTTGTTCTCACTTTGACCAAGTTCAACCATCAAGCTATCAAATTCAATTCCCTTTTTCAGCAAGCTCCAAATAGAATCCGCCTCTCTTTTATTTTTCGCTATTATGTAATGAACTTCAACTTCCGTGTTAAATTTAGGCAGTGCTTCAAGTATCTCTTTTTCTGTAACCTCAACCTTATTTTTTATCTCAAGTTTATAGAGCTCATCAAGTATGAGGAGCTTTTCAGTCTGTTTTATCGCTTTTTCAATCTCCGGCTCTTTATCCAAGCCAAGTTCTAAAGCTTCAAGCGCAAGTAATTTTTCCGCTATCATTGAGTATAAAAATTCAAGCTTGTTTTTGTCAACCTGCGTTTTTTTCTCCTTCCCCAGCCAAACCGTTAGCTCATATCTTTGGATGAAATCCCGTGTTGTTATGATTTTATTCCCCGCCTTAGCCAAGGTGTCGTCTCTTAAAGGCGCAGGTTTAAAAAAATTTTGGGATATCAACGAGTGAAATACAAAAAGAATCGGGATGAGTTTTTTCACTTTAGCATAGCGCAATTTGTTTCTTTGAAAAAATTAATCAAAAGGTTTAAAACTTCAAAAATTCCCCGAAAGTCCTTTGTATTTTTTAAGCCCGATATTTAAATTTAACTCAATTAAAAATAAACGCAACCCCAACTGATATGAAAAGAATTGGTGTTTTTACAAGCGGTGGTGATGCTCCGGGGATGAACGCCTGTATAAGAGCTGTTGTAAGAGCGGGGATTTATTACGGTCTGGAAGTCATAGGTATCGGTCATGGTTATCAAGGGATGATAAACGGTGAATTCATCCCTCTTCAGGCACGATCGGTTTCAAATATACTTCAACGTGGCGGGACGATTCTCAAAACAGCAAGGTCTGAAGAATTTATGACAAAAGAAGGACGAGCAAAAGCAGCGAAAAATCTAAAAGAGCAGGGCATTGAAGCACTTGTTGCCATAGGTGGTGATGGAACATTTAGAGGTGCCATCGCACTATACGAAGAACACGGGATACCATCAGTTGGAATCCCTGCTACGATTGATAATGACCTTTATGGGACTGATTACACAATTGGTTATGATACGGCTGTAAATACAGCGCTTGAATCAATTGACAAAATAAGGGACACTGCCGACGCCCACGATAGATTGTTTTATGTTGAGGTTATGGGAAGAACTTCGGGATTCATAGCTGTTGAAGCCGGAATAGGTGGCGGGGCTGAATATATAGCAATCCCAGAAGAACAGACAGATTATGAGGAGATAAAAAATGTTCTGAAGGGATTCAGAAAGGACAAAACAAGCAGTATAATCATAGTTGCCGAAGGAGATGAGGAGGGTGGAGCGTTTAAAATCGCAAGAAAAGTGAAGGAACTTTATGGCTTTGATTATCGCGTTGTTGTCCTCGGACACATACAGCGTGGTGGCTCGCCAAGCGCAAGGGATAGAATACTTGCAAGTAAACTTGGCGTGGCAGCTGTTGAAGCACTTATTTCGGGAAAATTTAATGTGATGGTAGGCGAAGTAAAAGGAGAGATAAAATTAACCCCGCTTAAGGAAACATTCAGAAGAAGGAAAGAGCTTGACCCTTATCTTTTGAAGATAGCGAAAATACTTTCCATATAACTCTGCCTTGCGTTTGGCTTCATTTTTTGATAACTTATTATCAAACTTTAAAAATAAAATTTCACTTTGAAAATGTTAGTGGGAACAAAATTTAAAGGGATTGATTTCTACAACACCGAGGAACTCCTCACCGAAGAGGAGAAAATGGTCAGGGACACAATAAGAGAATGGGTTGATGAAAAGGTTATACCGATAATTGAAAAACATTATATGGAAGGAACTTTTCCCATGCACCTTATACCTGAGATGGCGGAATTGGGAATTTTCGGAGCGACGCTTCCAGAAAAATATGGCTGTGCCAATTTAAACAATGTTGCATACGGTTTGATAATGCAAGAGCTTGAACGTGGGGACAGTGGAATAAGAAGTTTTGCCTCCGTTCAAAGTGCACTGGTTATGTATCCCATTTATGAGTTCGGAAGTGAAGAGCAAAAAAATTACTGGCTCCCGAAGCTTGCAAAGGGTGAAAAAATCGGTTGTTTTGGTCTGACTGAGCCCGACTTTGGTTCAAATCCCGGGGGACTGCGCACCAAGGCAGAATATAAAAACGGTGGTTTCGTTCTTAACGGCACAAAAATGTGGATCACAAATGGATCAATAGCAGATGTTGCTGTCGTTTGGGCTAAACTTGATGGTGTAATAAGGGGATTCCTCGTTGAAAAGGGAACACCAGGATTTGAAACTCAAGAAATGAAAGGAAAACATTCCCTCAGGGCTTCTGTAACAAGCGAACTTATATTTCAAGATTGCTGGATACCGGAAGAAAATTTGCTTCCAAAGACCAACGGTTTAAAATCAGCTCTTATGTGCTTGACACAAGCAAGATATGGAATCGCTTGGGGTGCTATTGGAGCTGCTATGGCTTGTTTTGAAACAGCGCTTGAATACGCAAAAACAAGAATTCAATTTGATAAACCGATAGCTTCGTTCCAACTCGTCCAAGAGAAGCTTGTCTATATGCTGACAGAAATAACAAAGGCACAACTTCTTTGCATTCAACTCGGGCGCTTGAAAGATCAAGGGAAAGCAACCTATGTCCAGGTCTCACTCGCAAAAAGAAATAACGTATATCACGCCCTTGAAATAGCACGCCTTGCAAGAGATATACTTGGGGCTAATGGCATATTGAACGAATATCCAGTCATGCGCCATATGAATAATCTTGAGTCGGTGAAGACATACGAAGGAACACACGACATACACACTTTGATAATCGGTGAATATATAACTGGCTTTTCAGCTTTCAAATAAACAAATAATTTAAAAATGCCATTTACAATACCAGCGGAAGTATATATTGAGAAGGAGATTGAAAACGCCGTTTGAAAATTTTAAAAATCATATAAACAATTAGCGAATTTCCAATGGCTAAAATCTTCAAAAATAAAATCATCGGGATCGCATATACATTTGACGATGTCCTGCTTGTCCCGGCTAAATCAAATGTTTTACCACGGGAAGTTGATATCTCAACGAAACTGACCAGAAACATCAAGTTAAACATTCCACTTGTCAGCGCAGCAATGGACACGGTGACAGAGTCAGAGATGGCAATAGCGATTGCAAGGGAAGGTGGGATTGGCATAATTCACAAAAATATGTCTATTGAAAGGCAAGCAAGCGAAGTTGACAAGGTTAAACGATCCGAAAGCGGTATGATTTTAAACCCAATAACTTTGACACCAGATAGAAAAGTTCGCGATGCACTTGAGATAATGAGCACTTACAGAATCTCTGGTATTCCGATAGTTGATTCAAACGGTAAGCTTGTAGGCATAGTTACAAATCGCGATTTAAGATTTGAACCTGACCCCGATGCGGAAATCTCAAGGTATATGACGAATTCAAACTTGATAACCGCTCCTGTTGGCACTACGCTTGAAGAAGCTGAAAAAATTTTGCAAAAATACAAGATAGAAAAATTACCGGTCGTTGATAAAAATGGCTATTTGAAGGGACTGATAACATTCAAGGACGTACAAAAAAAGAAAAAATATCCGAACGCTTGTAAAGATGAACTCGGGAGATTGAGAGTTGGGGCAGCTGTTGGAATAAGGTCGGACACAATTGAAAGGGTTGAGGAACTTAAAAAAGTCAATGTTGATGTGATAGTTATTGACACGGCTCACGGTCATTCAAAGGGAGTGATTGAAATGTTGAAAAAGATAAAAAGGAAATTTCCCGATCTTGATGTAATAGCTGGGAATGTTGCAACTGGGGAAGCAACGCTTGATCTCATAAAAGCAGGAGCAGATGCGGTTAAAGTTGGAATAGGTCCGGGTTCAATTTGCACGACAAGGGTTGTCACTGGTGTTGGCGTTCCTCAGATAACAGCAATAATGAACTGTGCGGAAGTAGCAATCAGGTATAAAATCCCAATTATAGCCGACGGTGGAATAAAACAAACAGGCGACATAGCCAAAGCAATAGCCGCAGGCGCTGATTCCGTAATGATAGGCGCACTTTTCGCCGGAACTGAAGAAAGCCCTGGTGAAAAAGTTCTATACGAGGGAAGAAGCTATAAAGTTTATAGAGGTATGGGCTCGCTTGAAGCGATGAAATCAGGAAGTGCTGAAAGATATTTCCAAGATGTTGAAGAAGACATAAAAAAACTTGTTCCAGAAGGAATTGAAGGAAGAGTTCCATATAAAGGTCATCTCCACGATGTCGTATATCAAATGGTCGGTGGTTTGAGATCAGCTATGGGATATTGTGGAGCAAGAAACATTGAAGAAATGAAATTGAAAACAAAATTCATCCTTATGACAAACGCTGGACTAAGGGAGAGCCATCCGCACGATGTGATAATAACAAAAGAGGCGCCAAATTATAGTATATCAAATCTATAAAAGGGATGAGAGATTGGAAAGCTAAAGTTGAAAATGTCAGGAAAAAACTTGAGGAAATTGACATAGATGCCATCTTAATAAATCATCTGCCAAACATAAGATATCTGACGGGGTTTTCTGGCTCATCGGCACTTTGCGTGATAACAAGGGAAAAATCATTTTTTATAACCGATTTCAGATACCGAGAACAAGCGAAAATTCAAGTCAAGGGTTTTAAAAGGTTGATCGCTGTAAATGAATCCTTCTTTGAATTAATTGAAAGGAAAAAAATTTTAAAGGGATTAAGAAAAATCGGATTTGAAGCTGAACACTTGGCATTCTTAACCCTTGCGAAAATTAGGGCAAAGTTCAAAAAGATAAAGCTTATACCAACCTATAATTTCATTGAGGAGATATCCGCAATCAAGACAAACGAAGAAATTAAACTCATAAATGAAGCGATAAGGATAAGTGAGAAGGTCTTCAATGAGGTATTAAACCTGATAAAGCCGGGGATTTCGGAGGTTGAAATAGCATCTGAGATCTCGTATTTGCAAAGAAGAAATGGAGCCGAAAGGGATGCATTTGACATAATTGTTGCAAGTGGTTGGAGAGGGGCTCTACCGCATGGTGTTGCCACGAATAAAAAAATAAAGAAGGGCGAACTTGTCGTAATTGACTTTGGATGTGTTTATAATGGATATCACTCGGACATAACAAGGACGATAGCGGTTGGAAAGATTTCAAGCGAGGCGAAAAAAATTTATAACATAGTCCTTGAGGCGCAAGAGAGAGCAATTGAAGCTGTCAGACCGGGTATGAGAGCAAATGAACTTGATGCCGTCGCGAGAAAATTTATAAAAGCGAAGGGATACGGAAAATTTTTTAAACACTCACTTGGTCATGGGATAGGCACGGAGATTCATACCATTCCGAGCATTTCACCACGAAGTGACTATGTTTTAAAAGATGGAAATGTCATAACGATTGAGCCTGGGATTTACATACCTGGATTTTGCGGGGTAAGGATTGAGGATGATATTCTCATTAATTCAACCGCACAAATATTAACAACCTTACCAAAAAATTTGATTGAGTTATGAGAAGAGTTTTGATGATAACATATTACTTTCTCCCCGTTGTTTACGCTCAGAGTATAAGGGTTTTCAACTTCGCAAGGAGTTTAACGAATTATAACTGGTCTACATCAATTTTAACCTTAAACCATAACTTTTTCCCTTATCTTAAGGACTTCACATTCTCTGAAAAGATCAAGGAAAGCGGAATAAAAGTTTATGCGGTTAACCTTTTCAAACCGTTCTCAAAGATATCTACTTTAAATTTCCCAAACACCTATAAAGAATTTTTATCTGGGGCGAGCGCTTTAATTTTAAAATTTTTTGGTTTACCTGAACCTGAACAAATTTGGAAAGCAAGAGCGATAAAATTTGGTGAGAAAATTTTAAGAGAGGATAACTTCAATGTTATAATCGCATTTGCCCCTCCTCTTTCCAACATACAAATTGGCGCACATTTGTCAAAAAAATTCAAAATTCCGCTTATCATTGACTATTCATTCACAACAAACTTAGAAAAACATCAATCAAAAGAGAAAAAACTTTTAAGGAACGGCTCGCTCATCATTGCTGACAACAGAAAAATAAAAGACAAGCTACTTCAAAATCATCTCTTCCTTGACTATAACTCTGTAAAGATAATCCCAACTGGGGTTAACTTCTCGGAGTTTAATTCAAATGAATATGATGTTAAAGCCGAAAATTTAGTTCTCACGCTTGCATTGGGAAAAATAACTGTCAAAAAGATAAAGCCAATTTTAATCGCTCTGCATCAAATTTCACGAAGGGATGAATTCTTCAAAAAATCCCTAATTTTAAACCTAATAGGCATACCAACTCGAGATGTGGTGAACTTAATTTTAAAGCTTCAATTGAAAGAAAATGTCAAAATTTTTCTCAACTTACAACGAGAGGCATACATAAAGTTACTTCGCTCATCAAACTTTTTAATTTACATTGATGAATTTGATACCGTAAACATCCCGTATGATTACATCGGTGCGAGGAAACCATACGTAGCTATAATCAATGGACAAAACAATCATAGGTATATAATCGGCGATTATAAAAACAGCTTGATCGCTGATCTAAACGATCCGAATTCAATTGTTAGCGCCTTTGAGAAAGCGTTTGACATTTTTAAAAACCACAAGAAAATTTCACTTGTTATAAATGAAGAAAATTACGACATAAACAACATCATCATTTCGCTTGTTCGGGAGCTTGAAAATTTCACCTACGATTAAAAATAAAGAATTTTAAAACGATGAATGTCCTTGTCGTTGGGGGTGGTGGGAGAGAACATGCACTTGTGTGGAAAATATCTCAAACAAAAAGTGTAAAGAAAATTTTTTGTGCCCCCGGAAACGCAGGGATATCCGAAATCGCCGAAACGATCCCGATAAGGGCTGATGACTTGAGCTCTCTACTCAAATTCGCGCTTGAGAACAAAATTGACTTAACAGTTGTTGGACCCGAGCTGCCCCTTGCACTTGGTATAGTTGATTTGTTTGAATCAAATGGTTTAAAAATCTTCGGTCCGAGTAAATTATCAGCTGAAATTGAAAGCAGTAAGGTTTTCGCAAAAAATTTTATGCGAAAATATAATATACCAACCGCAAATTACAATACATTTACATCTGATGAAATCAACGAGGCTAAAAAATTTGTATTTTCCTTAACTCCGCCAATAGTTATAAAAGCAGATGGATTAGCTGGTGGGAAAGGGGTAACGATATGTGAAAGTTACGATGACGCCGTAAAAACAATTGAACTCTATTTCTCACAAAAAATTTTCGGCTCAGCGGGCGAGAAAATTGTGATTGAGGAATTCCTCAAAGGAGAGGAAGCTTCTATATTTGCCATAACAGACGGAGATGACTTTATAACGCTACCGCCAGCGCAAGATTACAAAAGGGTCTTTGATGACGACAAAGGTAAAAACACCGGTGGAATGGGCTCATACGCCCCAACACCTTTAATTGACCAAAGTATGCTTGAAAGGATTAAAAATGAAATAATCAAGCCAACAATTGAAGGTCTTAAAAGTGAAAATAGAAAGTATAAGGGTTGTCTATACTGCGGTCTTATGATAACGGATGAGGGTCCGAAGGTCCTTGAGTTTAATTGTAGATTTGGGGACCCTGAAACGCAGGTCGTTCTACCGCTCATTGAAACAGATATTTTAGAGATGTTTTTAAGTGCGATTGAAGGCGGAATCAAAAATTTAAAATACTCAATCAAGGATTTAACCGCTGTCTGTGTCATTCTTGCTTCAGCTGGTTATCCGGATAAATATGAAACAGGGAAAGAGATCAAGGGTCTTGACGAGTTGAAGAAATTAAGTGATATAATCGTCTTCCACGCTGGCACGAAGAAAGTTAACAACAAAATTTTAACTGATGGTGGACGCGTCCTTGGGATAACGGCGATTGGAAAAGAATTTGAAACCACGATCAAAAATGTCTATGGCGCTGTTGAACTTGTAAAATTTGAGGGTATGCATTACAGAAAGGACATAGGTAAAAAAGCATTAAACTACTTGAAAAATAAAACAATTTGACGAAGTTGAAACCATTTTGGAAGATATTAATTTTTTCCCTCGTTTTCATTGCATCTTTTCTCTTGTTTAGCGTCGCTTTGTACTCATTTGTCAAACTGCCCATATTTCTGCTCGGTGAAATTTCATTGCTCTTGGCCGTTTTGCTCTCAACTTTCGTAATGATGAAACTTTTTGAGAAAAAAAATTTCAGCGATATAGGTTTAAAACTTACGCCTGAGACGAGACTTCAAATTTACTTCGGTTTAATCCTTGGTTTTGTAATGATAGCTATAGTTGTTTTCCCGAACGCCTTGCTTGGATATTACAAATATAACTTTTCACCAAGTGATATTTTCCCACAAATTCTTGAGGCGATTTCACTTTTCCTAATCGTTGCTTTTGCTGAGGAAATTTTATTTCGCGGTTATCCCTTCCAGAGAGCAATTGATGGGACAAGTCCCTTAGTTGCGACATTAATTTTTTCCTCAATCTTCGCTATCGCTCACATTCAAAACCCAAATATAAATGCGATCGCCATTTTAAACATTTTTCTAGCTGGTGTTTGGCTCTCAAGCGCATTTATTAAAACACGCTCGCTGTGGCTGCCGATAAGTTTACATTTCTCGTGGAACTTCTTTCAAGGTTATATATTCTCTCTACCAGTTAGCGGGACGAAACTAATTAAACCGCTTCTTGAAGTTGAAATTAAAGAAAAAAATTTAATCTCAGGTGGCGATTTCGGTCCAGAGGCGAGCGTCTTAACAAGCTTCGTTCTCATCACATCAACAATTTTTATCTTGAAAAATGAACATCTCAAGAACAAGTAAAATACTCTTTACAATTTTACTTTTGTCCTTCGCATCAAAACTCGTTTCACAGCAAGTTGTGATAAACGAGATAATGAATGCTCCATCCGGTGGGGAACCGGAATGGATTGAAATTTTAAATTTCTCATCAGAGCCGGTCAATTTAAAAAATTGGAAGATATCAAACCGATTAACAGCAACAAAATACACGATCACAACAGAGGACTACATTTTACAGCCTGACAGCTATGCAGTTATAACAAGAAGTGATACAATTTTTTATTTTCACAGTTCAATCCCATCAAAAGTTTTCGTCGTCCCTCAAATCCCACCGGCAAGGTTTAGAAATGATTCCGACGCCGTTGTTCTGTTTGACTCATCAAACACGGTGATTGACAGCGTTTACTATAAAAGCAATTGGGTAAGGACGGGATATTCAATTGAACGAATTTACCCGAACAGAAATTCAAATTTAAAGTCAACCTGGGGAATATCAGCAGATCCAGAAAGAAGTACCCCTGGAAGAAAGAATAGTATAATGGCAAAGGGAATAGATTTAATGGCAAAAAATATCACGATATCACCAGAACAAATTTTTCAGGGTCAAAGCTTTAATGTGAAACCAACGATTTACAACATTGGAATTTTCCCTGTTGGTGAGTTTTCAGTTAGCTTTTCCATTGACTTGAACGGTGATTCAACTTTTCAAAGCGATGAAAATTTCTTTGAACGAACATTTTATCAGTTTTTGAACTCGGGTGACTCATTAACATTTGAATTCACCCTTCAAGGACTTCCCTCGGGGTCATATGGTTCCCTTCTTAAGGTGACAGCTCAAGGTGATGAAAATGAAGCCAACAACTCAATCAAAAAGCAAATAAAAATCCTTTCCCCACCGTTGTCTTTCAATTCGGTAGTCATCAACGAAATAATGTATGCTCCGAAATCACCTGAGCCCGAATGGATTGAACTTTTTAACAGGACGAACGAGAGCGTTGATTTGTTAAATTGGAAAATAGGCGATTCACAGACATTGAAAAGCATAAGCTCAACCTTCAAGATAAGCCCCGGCGATTATGTAATCTTAACGAGCAAGGATACGATTTTTTCAGTTTACCCCTGGTTGAATCGTAGCAAGGTATTGTTAATTTCATTGCCGATTTTAAATAACGATGAAGATGCTGTGCGAATTTATGATCAATACAATAATTTGATTGATTCGGTCTACTACACCTCAACTATGGGCGGTGGCAATGGTTTCTCGCTTGAGAGGATTTCACCAGATGAACCATCAAACTCAATTCAAAACTGGGGAACTTCAAGAAGTCCATTTAGAGCAACGCCACTTTTAAAGAATTCACTAACTCAAAAAGACAAAGACATTACAATCTCTGGTGTGATTTTGCCCGAAAAATTTTTAAAGTTGCAACAATCTGAAATTTATCTCGTTGTCAAAAATATCGGAAAAATTGCCCTCTCCAATTTTTGGACAAAAATTTTTCTTGATAAAAACACGGATTCAATCCCACAATTTGATGAGCTACTTGAGGGAAAAATCAATTCAAACTTGTTAAATCCATCTGATTCAATTTTAATTTCATTTGCTTTCACACCTGGGGAATTAAAGACATATAAATTTATAGCGGTTGTCTCTCACCCTGAAGATGAAGATAGTTTGAATGACAAATTTTATTTTCAGATAGATGTTTCGGGTAATGAGGGTATCGTTTTGATAAATGAAATAATGTTTGCTCCATCAGGTGATGAACCTGAATGGGTTGAAATTTTTAATGCAAGTCAAGACACAATAAACTTGAAAAATTGGTCTATATCAGACGCAACTAAAAAAGTCAATATCATTAAAAATGATTTTCTCCTTTACCCAAATGAATTTCTCATCTTGACTGCTGATAGCTCAATTTTAAATTTCTATAACATCGGCTCAAAATTGATTTCTCTTTCACTTCCAACGCTTAATAACACAGGCGATGCCGTGGCTATTTACGATAAAACAGGGTCAAAAATTGATTCCGTTTATTATCAGGGAAACTGGGGAAAAACTGGATACTCAATTGAGAGGATTGATCTTGAAGAACCTTCAAACGATTCAACGAATTGGGCAATTCCGCCTGACTCAATAAAAGCAACGCCTGGAAGAGAAAACTTCACAAAGCGGAAGAACTTTGACATAGCGATAAAATCTGTACAAATGCCTCCCTCCGTTGATACTGGGGCTGAGTTTTATGCAAGTGTTGTTGTTCAAAATGTAGGGATAAACAGATTAAACGAATTTACGATCAATGTCTTCAACGATGTAAACAGGGATTCAATCGGGAGTGAAGCTGAGTTAATCCTATCAAGAAGTTTCACAACTACGCTTAACAAAAAAGATTCTGCCGTAATAAATCTTAAACTTCAAAACCTTGAACCCGGTGAAAACTTTTTGCTTTTCACTGTCCAAACCGCTCAGGATGAGAATCCGAAAAACAATTCACTGTTCAAGAAAATAAATATCAGTTTCGCTCAAAATTCAATCACTATAAACGAGATAATGTTTGACCCGCTACCCGGTTATTCCGAATACATTGAACTTTACAATCGCTCCAACATAAGCGTGAATTTAAAGCTTTGGAAATTTAACGATATGAGAAATCAGGAGGGCAAGGCAAATTTCATCACACTTTTAAACTCTGACTTTGAGCTTTTGCCAGGGGAATATCTTTTAATTGCCTCCGATTCAACAATTTTAAATTATTTCACAAAGGATGATTCGCTTGATTTCAAGCTAATAATTTTGAACAAGGGTTTAGGTTTAAATAACGACCTTGACGATGTGGTGATAACCGACTTAACTGGTAAAATAATTGATAGCGTGCGATATTCTTCAACTTGGCACAGCCCGATACTTCTTGACAAAAAAGGGAGGTCCCTTGAGAAAGTCAATCCCGATCTCCCATCCACCGAAAGGTCAAGCTGGACAAGTTCATCTTCATTTAATGGTGGAACTCCCGGACGCAAAAACACTGCTTTTGTTGAAATCGCGGGAAAACCTTCAACTGGAAAAATCACCGTTACACCGAATCCATTTTCACCTGATGGAGATGGTTTTGAAGATGTTTGCGTTATCTCTTACACTTTACCGTTTAATTCTGCTTTAATCAATGTGAAAATTTTTGATTCATACGGGCGACTCGTTAAAACACTTGCAATATCACAATATTCATCGCGAGAGGGGAATTTAATTTGGGATGGGAGCGATGATGGGGGCAAGATTTTGAGAATTGGGATTTACATAATTTTATTTGAAGCGACATCAGAAGGTGGGGAGAAGATCACGCAAAAATTAACAGTCGTCCTTGCTAAAAAACTTTAAGAAATCCCCCAAACCTCCGGTTTAGCGCTTCTTCCCATCAATTCGGAAGTTGCAACAAAAGGATCTTTCCCATTGAAAAGGACATCGTAAACTGCACTGGTTATCGGCATTTCAACATTATATTTCTTTGAAAGCTCAACCGCTGAAATTGTGGTCCAAACACCTTCTGCAACCATCACCATACTTTTTAAAACTTCTTCAAGTTTTTTCCCTTTCCCTATTTGTTCCCCGACATACCTATTTCTGCTATATTTACTCGTGCAGGTGACAATCAAATCACCTATTCCTGAAAGACCGGCAAATGTCTCAAATTTTGCTCCCATTGAAACACCAAGTCGCACAATCTCAGCAATTCCTCTCGTCATAAGAGCAGCTCTTGTGTTGTCCCCGAAGCCAATTCCATCAGCTATACCGGTTGCGATCGCAATTATGTTTTTCAAAGCCCCACCAAGTTCAACACCGATGACATCATCGCTTGTATAAACACGAAAATATTTGTTCATAAAGACACTTTGAACGAGATTTGAAATTTCCCTTTCAAAAGAAGCCACAACAACAGCCGTTGGCATCTTCCTGCTAACTTCCTCAGCATGACTTGGTCCAGAAAGAACACAATAATTTTCATTCATCTTTAAAACATCCTTAACGATCTCCGAAACCCTCATCAAGGTTTTATTCTCAATCCCTTTTGCGACATTTACAAAAATTTTGTTTTTGCAATCAAAAAATTCAAACAAGGACAAAACATTTCTTAGGTGTTGCGTCGGAACCGCAAGCACCAAAATTTCAGAATCATCAACAACTTCGCCAATGTCCGCACTCAGGAAAATCTCTTCTGGTATTTTGACATCGGGAAGATAAAGAAAATTCTCTCGCTTTCTCTTAACTTCATCAAGATAACTTTTTCTTCTAAACCATAACTTAACACTATGCCCATTGCCATAAAGCAAGAGTGAAAGCGCTGTCCCCCAACTCCCTGAACCTATGACGCCAATTTTCATTTTCTTCCAAAAATTAACTTGTTCTCCGTCCCCGAAAGCAAACGCTTGATATTGCTCTTATGTCTGTAAACTATCAAAAACGCAATTGCGCTTCCAAAAATTAAAAGTGTCATGAAATCAGAATGCTTTACACCCAAAACTTTTTCTGTCAAAAAAATTATGCCCGGGAATAAAATCGCAGATACAATTGAACCAAGCGAAACATATCTTGTTAATGCGACAATAAAAATAAAAACAAGAAGGGCGATCAAAAGGTCAAACGGAGCTATTCCAAGCAACATTCCAGCAGATGTGCTAACTCCTTTGCCTCCTTTAAAACCAGCGAAAACAGTCCAAACATGTCCAATCACAGAAAAGCATCCAGCGATGATTTGAACTGTCGTAAAGTTTAAAATCGTTGCAATTTCTCCTTGGTAAAACCACTTTGAAATAAATGCCGTCGCAAAAAAACCTTTAAACGCATCAAACAAAATCACAAAAATTCCCCATCCAAGCCCAACAACTCTTATCACATTCGTCCCGCCCGGATTCCCACTTCCATAATTTCTGATGTCAATCCCTTTGACAGCTTTTCCAACAATTATACTTGTCGGAATTGAGCCGACAAGATAACTCAAACCTATGATTAAAGCCAGGTTCAACATCTTCCAACCGAATTTATTCTTAAAATTTACCTTGAGAAATTTAAAAAAATCCAGGCAAAATTCAATCCCTTCCCTTAAACTTGGACCTTGAAAGGATTGAAGTCGGTATCCCAATCGTAATAGTCCTCATTTTCCGCCCTTTTCAAAAAGTTGACAAATTTATATGTCACCGGCGTTATCACAGCTTCCCAACCGACTTTTATCGCATAATTTGCTATCATCACCTTGAGTAAAAGTTCATTCGTCCAGAATCCATAGAAAGCAACCGGGTAAAATATGAGTGAATCAACCGCTTCGCCAGCTATTGTTGAACCGATCGTCCTGGTCCATAGGAATCTCCCCCTGGTTAAGAGTTTCATCTTTGCGAGGACAAATGAATTTGTGAATTCCCCTGCCCAAAATGCAGTTATTGAGGCGATGACAATTCTTGGAGTTTGACCGAAAACTATATCATAAGCGCTTTGATATGGCCAATTTGGGTCTGGCGGAAGTTTTCTAACGAACCAGCTCATAAAAGAGGCGAATATCAAAGCCCCAAATCCAGCCCAAATAACTTTTCTTGAACGAGCATATCCATAAACCTCGGTTAAGACATCGTTAAAGATATAACTTATCGGAAAGAAAAGAACACCTGCACCAAAAGAGAAACCGTATATATTTACAACTTTTTCTGCTCCAATTATATTAGCGCACAAAAGAACCGTCACGAAAGAAGCCATTACAAGGTCATAATACTTATACGCTCTCCTCCTTTCCATTGCTCTTTTTTTTATGATAAAAACAAAAAGTAAAGTAAAAAATTCACCTGAAA
>JGI1_Kryptonium_JGI_1_GBS_scaffold00021.21_pt1 | contig 30685 bp, 26 predicted proteins | sample GBScelen77Swater_FD_55273 | JGI IMG/M metagenome (IMG submission 55273) | reverse complement strand
GGAGATTGTGGATGTTTTGGGAGGTTGGTTGGGGGTAGGAATGACCTTTTTCATTTGTTTTTAAATTTGGCTTTAATTTCTGGTTTAATTTTTGTAAAGTTAAAAACAAAGGGAGGAAGGTAAAATGAAGCATTTAATGGTTATGGGGCTTATATTGCTCTTAGTTTTATCTTTATATTTTGCTTTGTGGGGAATATTTGCTAGTGATGTGTTAGCTGAAGGAGGAACTTGCTGTAATGATCCAAACGCCACATGTTATATAAATTTTGGTCATGTCATTATAATTCAACCGGGCGCATATTATAGCCCTTCATCGTGTCAACCCCAGTGATTTTTTCTGTGGGTGTGCATTAAGCGTGCTCAAATTTTAACAAAATGAGAGAATTATTTATTTTATGTTTAAAAGAAAAAGATTTTTGGTTTTTGGGTTTATATTTTTGTGTTTAATGTTTGTTGGTCTTTATTTTTTGATTGATAATTATATGAAAATGAGATTTTTCAAAGGGCAGATTTTACTTGGCGAAGTTGTGATACAGGATGATTCGTTAGGAGAAGTTGAGGGCATAATTTGCCTTGGGCGTTATCTTATACTGAATGATAGAAAACCTCTTGGTAGTAGAGGGAAAATTCAAGTTTATGATAGGGGTAATTATAATTTGGTTGCTTCAATTGGTAAAGAGGGTTCTGGTCCTGGAGAGATTAGAAGTGCTGTAGCTTTAAATTATATCCCAGGTGATGAATTCAGATTTAGTATTTTTGATGTGTCATTGAATCGCCTGACAATTTATTCCTTAATAGACGGTATGTGTAAGGTTGATAAGGTAATATCATTTGAAGGAGCTGGAAATTATTATGCTCATGTTATCAATGATTCTATTATTGGAGTGCTTGATTTTTTAAGCGATGGTCGTGTTAGCTTATATAATTTTTCTGGAAAGAAAAAGGAAACATTTGGCGAACTGCTTCCTGGAAGAAAGAGTGGGGTTCCTCTGGATATACATAAGGCAGCTATGCAAGGTAAATTAAAAGTAAGCCCAAATAGTTTATATTGTATTTTAAACGCAACATTTTCTGATTTTATTGATGTATATAAGGATAAAAAGTTGGAAAAAAGATTTCATGGTCCTTTGAAGGTTTTACCGCGATATAAAGTTGAATCTTTGCAAGGGTTTCCTGTGATGGCTTTAGACACGAAACGAGCAATCCGAGGTTATATAGACATATTTGTTACAAATGATTATATTTATGCGTTATACTCTGGAACACCTTTTAAAAGACATAGTGGGGGTAAGTTAATTCATATTTATAGTATTGATGGAAGATTTGTTAAGACATATTTACTTGATCGTGAAGTTTTTGGGATAACTTTGGATCCAAATACGGGAGAAATTTTTGGAATTGATAAATCGCTGACCAAAATAATAAGGTTTAAAGTTTCTGCTTTTAAGCGATAGAGTTAATTCAACGCTTTTGGGTTTCCTTGAAAAGAATGGTTATGATAAATCCATATTGTTTAAACTTGACACGATAAAATTTAGGCTTCCGCCAAAAGTTGATGTGTTATCTTTATTTGTCGATGAAGGAAGGATTATTTATACTTATGCTTTAAATTCAAATAGTTATAAGAATTTGGATTTATTTTATCGTAAAATTTTGCGATATGTTAATGATGAGAACTCGTTGCGTTAAGGAATAGTTGTGAGGTTTAAGGTTTTAATTTTGTTGCTTTTTTTCTTTGCTTGTTCAGTTAAGGAGGATAAATCTACTGGTAAAGCTTTGGAGCCGGATATTTCATCTTCACCGAGTTGGATGGAGTTAAATGTGAGGGGATCACGCCTTGACTTTCAAGTTGTTGATAGATTTTTAAAGGCGAAGGGTTTACCGGGTAGATTTGAGATAAGTTTAATCACAAGTGAAAGTGAGGGTAAAGAGAGGGTTAGAAGGGTGGAGGAGATTTTATCTGGTGAAGATGTTATGGATGATGTTGTCAGATTCTTTTTATATAACACGATCGCTGACATTTATTTGCGTTTGTCAATTTATAGTCCTAAACCCGAGTATTTTGCTCAAGCCGAAAGATACGCAAAGTATGTGATTGATAAGTATGGTGATGACGAAAGGTTCAGGGGTTATATTTGTGTTACTTGGGATAATCTCGCATATGTAATAGTTTAACTGAAAGATTTGACGAGGCGTTAAAGATTTGGGAGGATTTGATTGATAGATACAGTGACATAGTTGAAAGTCCTGATTATAGGAATTGGTTTGGGGTTCAATGTTTGTTTTCAGTTTCTGGCGCGCTTAACAGGATATGTGGTGATAATTTTAATGATAAGTTATATGATAAGGCGGTTTCTTTTTTGGGGGATTTCAACGGTAAGAAATGATGAGGTTGGTCTTTTTGCGGATATGTTGTTATATGAATATTATTTCAAATTGGGCAAGCGGGATTTAGCTGAGGGAAAGTTTAAGATAGTTGAGACAAAGATTGCCAATTATAACAATCCGAGCATATATAATTTTTGGAAAGGATTGCAGAATAGTATCAAGAGATGGGAGAATTTGAAGAAAGGGATATAGGACTTGATAAAGAAAATTTTCATATATTTTTTCGTTTTTTGAGTTTGTTTTAGGCTTGATGCTTTTGTTTGGAATTGTGGATGTTTTGGAAGGTTGGTTGGGGGTAGAAATGATGTTTTACATTTATTTTTGAATTTTGCTTTGATTTCTTGTTTAATTTTTATAAAACTAAAAACAAAAGGAGAAAAGTAAAATGAAGAAGGTTATTTTTCCATTTTTGATGCTTTTGTTTTTTGCTTTACTCTATTCACAGACAAAGGATGATGATCCCGGAAAACTTTCTCCAATACCAACATTTTATAAAGGTAGGTGGATAGAAATGGGGGTGAGATTAGTACCACGGCTTTGTAATTGGGTTGAGATTACCTTTGGTTTTCCATCGCTTATCCAGATTAGAACAAGATATACTTTTGACCGTTATATTAGCTGGGAATGCGGTTTTGAAGGGCTTGAGTGCATGCTTCGGGCGAAGCGAGAAACAATAGAACATGGAAGATGCGATTAAAAAGAAAAGGGTTAAATGATGATGAAAAGTAAAAAAGCGGTTATTTTTATATTATTGATTTTTCTGTTCTTTTTGTTTGCTCTATCTCGCCTTTTCAATTTTCATTTCATCGTTAGCTTCGGTGGTGAGCAAGATAAAAATGTTAAATTAAGCGAAGTTGTTAAGTTTGTAAAATCAATAAGGATTAAAAACAACGGCAAAGATTTCTTGGATTATGATATCGTTCAAAGTATTGCTTATATTGATAGTTTTTTGGTTATATGCAATAGATCGCAGGGGAAAATATGGGTATTAGATAGTTCGGGTAATGTTTTAAGGATATTTGGTGGAGTAGGGTCTGGACCTGGCGAATTTAAAGCGATTCAAGGATTTGATTTATCAAAGGATGGTCTGATTTATATTTATGATCATATAAACGCGAGATTTACAGTTTATAATTTGAGGGGGGAGTTGGTAAAAGTTTTTCAATTTTCTGAACCCGGCTTGATAATTAAGCATATTGCAGTTGATGATTCTGGAAGGATATTTGTCCATCATCCGCCTTCGGCAAGACATGAGTATTCTGGTTTTCTAACTTTGATTTATGATGATGGTAAAGTTAAAGAAACATATACTGAGGATATTGATTGGGGATATCAAAGCTACTTTTATAGAGGTTTCCTAGGGGGTGATTTGATAATTTCGTCGGGTTATGTAGTTGAGGCAAACGATTTTACTGGCGTGACCTTGCATAAGGTAGATTCAAAGGAGAAAATTAATTTTGAGAAACCTAAGGGATTATGGAGTGAGATCAAGAGATTAAGGACTTATTCTGTTGATACCTTGGAAAAGGCGTATGATGCTAGATTATGGGGGCTGATTGAACACTCTGGTGTGGTTATGGTTCATTATTACAGTTCTAAGAAGAAGATGCCTAAGGGAAGTTATGGATATTTTCTTTTATACAACCTTGATGGTCGTTACCTTGGTAAGGTTGTTGTTGATTTGCCTGTGATTATGCACAGGGGAGATTTGAGGTATTTGGTAGTAATTGAACCCAACATACAAGATTCCAAATTGGATGAAAAGGTGCCATATGTTTTTAATATCTATGAGTGGGATTTGGCAAAGTTGGGTGTTGCTGTGGCGACTTTAAGGAGGTAGATTTCAGGGTTGGGTTATATATGTGAGCGGTGGTTAATTCTATTAAGTAGATTTTTGTTTTTGAATCCCATGGTATTTAAATTTTTGCAAGGTTTGGAAATTAAAGTTTAGCTTTGAAATGGGTGTAATTTTAAGTTTTCCAGCGGGTAGAAAAGTTTTTGATGTGCGAGAGGAGATAAAGAGTAGGATAGAGCGTGGGGAGTTTAAGAGTTTTATTTATATTGTGCCGACAAGGAGGAAGATAAGGGAGTTGCAAAGGGAATTTTTAAGTTATGCGCCAGGGAACATTGCTCCTGAATTAAACCTTTTTACGCTTGAATTGTTCGCAAGGAAATTGTATTTCAGTTCGGGTGTTGAAAAGCCTAAGCGTCTTATATCGGAGACAATTCAAGGGCTTGTTTTTCAAATGGTAATAGATAGTGTGATTGAGCAACTTGAATATTTTAAACCACCTGGGACAGGAAATGAGCTTCCAAAAGGAACAGTGAATAAGTTGATTGATACGATAGTTGGATTAAAAGAGGATGGGATTTATCCAAAGGATTTGTTGGAACAAATTGACAATGTTCGGAGAGGGGAAGATAGGGTAAAGCTTAAAGACATCGCTTTGATATATGAAAAATATGAGGGTCTTTTGCTTAGCAATTCGTTTGTAGATGTGCCGGGGATTTTCAAAGAATTGAACAATATCTTGACGATTGAAAATGCGAATTTAATTTTTAGGAATGCTTTTTTTGAAGTTGATTCGGTTTTCATTGATGGTTTTTCCGTTTTTCGCCTTCCGGAGATAAACTTGATAAAGATGCTCACAAAGGTTGATGGTTTAAGGATTGTGATTTTGTTTGATTATTTTGAGAAAAACAATAATCTTTTCGGTCATCTTGACGAATGTTATAATAAATTTCTTGATGCTGGTTTTGAAAAGCTTGAGGTAAAGCCGAAGACGGAAAATGATAAATTCGCAAGGTATTTAAACAAGTATCTTTTCAATTATATTGGTTTGAAGTTTGATAAGTATAATGCGAAGGATTTTGTCACCTTAATTGAAGCCAAGGACAGGGTAGATGAGGTGAAGACGATAGCTCGTTTGATTAAGAGCATAGTCAATGAAAGGTCCGATATTGATTTAAGCAAAATTTGTGTTGCGACTTACCGACCTGAAAAATATACGAATCTTTTCAGGGAGATTTTTCCTATTTATGGGATTCCAGCAAATATAACTGATAGGTTTTATCTTGAAAGGTCGCCTTTAGTTTCCGCGATAATTTCTCTTCTTGATATACCTGCAAATGATTACGCAATAGGTGGGATTGTTAAGGTTTTGATGAGCTCATATTTTGATTTTTGTGCTGGGACGGGGCGTGAGCTCAAGCCAGATAACATTTATTCTGCATCAAAGGAATTGAAGATAAAAAGCGGTCGTGAGTTTTGGAAGGAACGAGTTGAGAGGAGAATTGATTTTATAAAGGCGAAACTTGATGTGACAAGCGACGAAGATGAATATAACCAGCTCGTGCGCGAGTTAAATCTATTTAATGAAGCACTTCTTGATTTTGAGGGGCTTATGAAAATAGTGGATAAATTTTCCGCCGAGATGATGACACCTTCTGAATTTAAGGAGAGGTTGAGGGAAGTTTTGAGATTGTTAAGGGTTGAGGAGCAAATTTTGAAATTTCCGAGAAGTGTGGCTGTACACGATGAAATTGAAAGGGATGCGCGGGCTTATCAGAAGTTTATTGAAGTCGTTGATGAAGTCCTTGAGGTTTTTGAATTCAATATGAAAAGACGGGAAAGGTACAAGTTTAATTTTTATGTTGACTTGATAAAGAAGGCAATTTCAAGGGTAAGATACAATATAAGGCAAAAGTATGGTTATGGCGTTTATGTGACGGCACTTGAAGAGACAAGAGGTTTGAATTTTGATGTTATGATAATTGCTGGGCTTGTTGATACGGAGTTTCCATCTGTGTATGAGCCAGAGGTATTTTTAAGTGAAGAGCTTAGAAAAACGGAGTGGAGGCATAAGCTTGACGAGCGTTATCTTTTCTATCAGGGTGTTGTAAATTTCAAAACGCATCTTTATTTGACTTATCCGAGGACGGACGGGGAGAACGAACTCGTTAGGTCAAGGTTTATTGACTCTCTTGAACAGGTTGTTGAATTTGAAAAGGTGTCGTCGGATGATTTTGACCGTGGGATTTTTTCAATGCTTGAACTTTATGATAAGTTTGGCAGGTTTTTGAAGTTTGAACTTGGTGAAAGGGGATTTGATTTTGTTGTTGAGAAGTTTCCAAAGCTTGTCGCTGATTATGGAGATAAGATGAGATATATTTTTGATATTTCAAGGGTTAACATAAGCAGAAGCAATTCGCATGATGAAAATTATGCTGAATATAAAGGGATAATTAAAGCAGATTATTATGATGAGAAGATAAAACTTGGGGAACACGAGGAAAGGATTTTTTCAATATCACAGCTTGAGACATATGGTAAGTGTCCTTTCAGATATTTCTCTGAGAGGGTTTTGAATTTGCGAACATTTGAGGAGATAGAGGATCTTTTGACGCCGATTGAAAGAGGTATTTTATATCACGAGGTGCTTTATAAGTTTTACAATAGTTGGGTTGAGCTTGGTTTAAGTATTGCGGAAAATGTTGACAAGGCGAAGGAGTTGATAGTTGAAATTGCTCTTGAAAAGGCGAGCGAATTTGAGATAAACCATCCGCTTTGGGAGGTTGAGGTTGATGAGCTGGTTGAAAATATGAAGAAGTTTATCGATCTGGAGGCAAGTTCTATAGAATATAGGGAATATAAGCCGATTTATTTTGAGGTTGCTTTCGGACCCAAGATCGGAAGTAGAGCGGAGGTAGATGTCAATCTTTCAACGGATAAGCCAATTCAAATAGGGAGGGTGAAAATTCAGGGGAAAATTGATAGGATTGATGTGAAAGGGAATAAGTTTTTGATTTATGATTATAAGACGGGAAGATATGTTCCGACTTTGGATGATTTGGATAGGGGGATACATCTTCAGATTCCGATTTACATTAAAGTTGCTGAGGAAATTTTCAAAGACAGGGGTTATGAGATGGAGGGTGTTGGAGGGGTTAATTATATAGTTCGCGGTGATGTAAGGATTGGGAGAGTTTTGCAGAAGGGGGAAGGGAGGAGAAGCAAAAAAATTTTGGATGAGGAGGAGTATAAGAAAAAGATTGACTTGGCTGTTGAAAAAGTTAATGTTTATGTTGATGGGATTGTTAATGGTAAATTTGGTTTGACATCGCATGATGATAAAATTAGTAAAATTTGTTGGGGTTGTCCTTTCATTGAAATTTGTCGTATAAGTGAGGTTAAATTTGGAATTCAAATAAGAAATTGGGGTTGAGATATGAAAAGTCGGGTCATTTTTGATATTGAGACATCAGGATTTCCAATTGAGGATTTTGATGAGGCACAGTATGAGTATTTGATGAAGTTTGTTGAGGAGGAGGAAACGGAGGAAAGAAGGGAAAGGGAGAGGGCAAAGGTAATAGAGAGATTAAATCTCTATCCGTTGACGGCGCAAGTTGTGGCGATAGGGATGTTGAATGTGGATTCATCGCAAGGGGTTGTGCTTTATCAATCTGACGAGGTTGAAACTTGGGAGATTGAGATTGAGAAGATATTGAACATCTATGCTTCTGAGAACTCAAGAAAGGATAAGGTGAAGGTGAAATTTATTCCTGGAACGGAGAAGGAGATAATTGAAAGGTTTTGGGAGTATATTTCAAGGTTTGAGATTTTTATAACTTTTAACGGGAGAGGTTTTGATTGTCCATTTTTGATGTTGAGGTCTGCGATACTTGGTATAAAGCCGAGTCGTGATTTGATGGAATATAACAGGTTGAGGCGAGAGCCACATATTGATTTGCTTGATGAGTTTACATTTTTTGGGATGATGAGGAAGTTTTCACTTGATTTTTATTGCAAGGTTTTCGGGATAGAAAGTCCAAAGTCGCACGGGATAACTGGGCATGATATAAATAGACTTTTCAGCGAGGGCAAGTTCAGGGATATAGCGCAGTATTGTATGTATGATTTGATAGCCGAGGCGGAGTTATTTTTTAGGTGGGAACAATTTTTGAATCCAAGAAATATAGCGAATGAAAGGGGATTATGAACTTAACGCGAAATCAGGAAAAGGTTTTAGCGTCGCAGAAACATTTATCCATTACTGCGAATGCTGGTTCGGGGAAGACGACGGTTTTGATTGAGAAATATATTCGTGTTCTTGATGATATAGTCAAAGGGTTTTCGCTTGAGAAAATAGCGGATGCGGTTAAAAGTGTTGTTGTGATCACTTTTACTGAGAAAGCAGCAAGCGAGTTGAAAGAGAGGGTGACTTTGGCAATTGAGCGTAGGATTGAAAACGCAAGAGCTGAAAGGAGATGGACAGAGCTAAAAAAGCTTGAAGAGGTAAGGGATGCGATGCCTTCTGCTATAGTTGGGACAATTCATTCTTTCTGTGCGAGGATTTTGCGCGAGTTTGCCGTCACCGCTGGGGTTGATGCTAACTTTGAGATACTTGAAGGGGCTGAAAGAAATCAAGCGATAGGTTTAATCATTGAAAGGAAAATCAAGGATGTTTTCAAAAGAGAGGACGAAAAGGCGAAGAAACTTTTTGAGATAGTTAAAAAGCTCAAAATAGGCGCTTTTTATTCTTTGGTTGAAGATATGATCTCGTCGCGCGAGATAATTGAGAAGATAAAACGGGATATTTATTCAAAAGGTGATGATGAGATAATTTCATACTGGCGGAGCAAAATTTTCAAATATGTTGAAGATGTTTTTAAGGGGAGTCAAATGGTTAAAGTCTTGAGGGGGCTTGTGGGTCATATATTCGCTGGAGATGAAAAGGCGATAATTGCTGGTCAATTTGAAAGTTCGCTTCAAAGTGGTGATGTCAGCGGGGCTTATAGATATTTTTGCAAATTTATGGATGATATTTTCACTGCTAAGGGTGAAGTTTCAAGCAAGCTTAAAAAGGAGATTGAGAGAAAACCTGGACAAGTTCAAAGGCAAATTTATAAGGAGATTGAGCTTGTCAGGAAAGTTTTTTGGGATATAAAGGATTTGAAACTTGATACATTTGATTCGTATTTAGATGATCACAGGCAATATGTTGAGTATGCTCGTTTGTTGCTTTTGCTTTATGATGAGATTAACGATGAGTATGAGAATTTTAAAATTATGAACGGTTACCTTGATTTTGAGGATTTACAGTTGAAGGTCAGCAAGCTCCTTGATGTCCCAGAGGTTCAAGATGAGCTTGCGCGAAGGTTTAGGTATATTATGATTGATGAGTATCAAGATACGAATTATTTACAGTATGAGATTGTTAAAAAGTTGATAGGTGATTTTTCGGGTAAGACGAGACTTTTCGTCGTGGGTGATGAGAAACAAAGTATATACGGTTTTAGGGGTTCAAATGTTGAGGTATTTGACATCACGGCGAACGAGATTTGTTTGAGTGGCGATGGTGAAAAGATAATGCTTGATGAAAGTTTTCGTCTTTTGAGGGGGATAGCTGGTTTTGTCAATGTCGTTTTTGAGAAAATTATGGGTGAAAGGATAAGCATATATGAGGTCTCATATAGCCCGATCGTTGTCGGCAGGGATATAGATGATGACGGCAGAGTTGAGATTCTATTGGTTAAGGATGAGGACGAGAAAGGGGATGAAGAGCGACTTAAAGAAGCGAGGTTCGTCGCAAAAAGGATTCTCGCATTGCTTCAAGATGAAAGTGCTTATGTTTATAAAGATGGTGTGAAACAAGGGATAAAGCCGAGGGATATTGCTGTTTTGATAAGGAATAGGAACATTTTGAAACCGATTGAGAGTGCTTTTATTGAGCTTGGCATACCTTACATTGTTTCAAGCGGGATTGGTTTTTATCAAACGCAGGAGATTTACGATTTTATAAATTATTTGAAGTTCCTTGTTAACACTAATGATGATGTTGCTTTGGTTGGGATTTTGCGATCGCCATTTTTTGGGATAAGCGATATTGAAATTTTTAGGATTTCGGTTTATGGTAGAGGTGAAAGTTTTTGGGATAAGGTGAGAAGTTTCGCTACCCGAGTTGATGACCCGTTGCCGTCCGAGGGACTTAAAAGGGCGGTAAATTTGCTTGAGGAAGATTTAAAAGTTGCAAATAAAGTGTCAATCCCGTCTTTAATCCAAAGGATAATTTTGAATACATCTTACAATGGTTCTGTCCTTCCCATGAGGCGCGGGGAACAGATAGTCGCAAATGTTCAAAAGCTCATTGAAGTTGCACGCGGGTTTGAATCAAGGGGTTTAAATAATCTTTATGATTTCGTTGAACAGTTAAGAGTTCTTTCCGGGGAATATTTTCGTGAGGGTCAGGCGAGTGTTGAGCCTGGAATTGATGCGGTTCAGATAATGACGATCCACGCTGCTAAAGGGCTTGAGTTTCCAGTTGTCGTTTTGCCTTTCCTCGGGGAAGAGGTCAAGAAAAAGAAAGGAAGGAATTTTAACTTTGATGTGGATTATGGGATTGGTTTTAATTATGAAGAGGTGAAAGATTTGCCGATAAGCGTTGTCCATCGCTTAATCAGGGAACATAAAGAAATTGCTGAAGAGAAAAGAGTTCTTTATGTGGGGATGACAAGGGCGAGGGATATTTTGATTCTTTCTGGGGTTTATGGTGAAGGGAATAAAGAAACATACTTGAATTGGATTTTGAATGCACTTGACATAAAAGGTAAAGAGGATATAATCAATGATTTTGAAGTTAAGACGAAATTGATGTTTAAAGGTGGGGTTGAACTGCAGGATTATAGCGTGAAGGTTAAAATTTTTAGACATGGGCGCGATTTTGTTGAGGATGTTGTTTATTCTCCAGAGGTTAAGATTGATGTTGGGATTGATGAGGGGAAAATCTTTATAAAACCGCTTGAATCAAAACCGTATGGTGAATTTTTCAGTGCAACGCAACTTCAAACTTTTGCTCTTTGTCCGATGAAGTTTTATTTAAAGTTCCGGCTCGGTTTGCCTGAACCAAAGCGAGAATTTGTCTTTGATGAGGAGTTTGAAGATATAACAGCACCGCCTTATGAGGACGACTTTAAAGATGAGATAGTTGGAACTGTTAAGGGTAGAATCGTGCATCAAGTGCTTGAGAAATTAAAAGTTGGGATTGATGACGATAGATTGATTGAATTGGTGCGTTCGGTTATATATCAGAATGGAATTTCAAGTGAGAAGAAATCAAAAGTGCTTGAGGAGTTCGTCTTTGATGAGGTTAAAAGGGTCTTGAGTTCAGATTTTGGGCGAAGGATTTTCTCTGCAGACGAACATCACAGTGAGTATGGGATAAGCATGAAGTTTGGTGATAGTTATCTTATGGGTCGAATTGATAGGTTGTATAAAGTTGACGGTCAATGGGAGATAGTTGATTTTAAGACGGATGATGTGAGCGTTGAGGAGATTCAGAGGAAGCGTGTTGAGTATGAGGTTCAACTTGGAGTTTATGCTTATCTTCTCAGTAGAATTTATCCGCATCAGAAAAGTTTTCGCTCTTATATTTTGTTCACGAAATTTCCTGATTTACCAATTGAGGTTTTGCACACTTATGAGACGCTTGAAGAGTTTAAGGTTAAGATTGAGGATATGATTTCGCAGATAAAGAGAATAGACCTTGATGTGCGTTCTTCAATATCGTCTGATTTCAAGGAGCATTGCAAGATATGTGGCTATTTTGTAAATGGAAGGTGTATCGGTAGGGAGCTATGACCTATCTTTTGTTGATTTATCTTTCTGAAAACAGGCGGATAAAAGTTGGGCGACTTGGGTTGATTGATTTTTTCGCTGGCTTTTATGTTTATGTTGGTTCTGCAAAGTTTGGGGTTGATAGAAGAGTTAAGAGGCATTTAAGTCGGGAGAAAAAGTTATTTTGGCACATTGATTATCTTTTATCTGTAGATGGTTGTGATGTGATAAATGTTTTTTCTACTGATGCTGAGATTGAGCATAGAGTTGTAAAAAATTTTTTGGATGCTGGATTTAGAGTTGTGCGGGGTTTTGGCAGTTCTGATTGTGATTGTTTGGGTCATTTGTTTTATGTTGAGGATATGAAGAAGTTTGAGGATGTAGTTTCAAGGGATTTTGTTGTGTTTTTGTGAAATTTTTGAGAAATTAGAAAAAAGTAATGAGGTGATTATGACAAAGATTTATTTTTCGGCTTTGAATGGTGATATTTTGATAATTAATGATGATTTTTTAAAAACCGAGCTGATTGAGCCCGAAACAATTAACCTTATAGTGACATCACCGCCTTATAATGTTGATGTAAGGTACAATTCTTTTAAGGATGACATACCGTATGATGAATATCTTGAATTTACTGCAAACTGGTTGGAGAAGGCGTATATTTTAAGTAAACACGGTGGTAGATTATGTTTGAACATTCCATTGGACAAGAATAAAGGAGGACAACAAAGCGTTTATGCTGATATTATAACGATAGCTAAAAAAGTAGGTTGGAAATATAGTTCAACAATAATTTGGAACGAGGGCAATATTTCTCGTAGAACTGCTTGGGGTTCATGGTTAAGTGCGAGTGCTCCATATGTTATAGCTCCTGTTGAAGTTATAGCGGTTCTCTATAAGAAGGAATGGCACAGGGGCAAAAGTGGGAAATCAGACATAAGCAAAAAAGAATTTATGGAATGGACAAGCGGTATTTGGAATTTCCCAGGAGAGAGCAAAAAAAGAGTTGGTCACCCAGCTCCTTTTCCGTTGGAGCTTCCTAAAAGATGTATAAAGTTATTTTCATTTGTTGGTGATGTTATACTTGACCCTTTTCTTGGAAGTGGGACAACCCTTGTAGCGTGTGCAAAGCTTGGAAGGAAAGGGATAGGCGTTGAAATAGATAAAAATTATTGTGAGATAGCCAAGCAAAGATTAATAAGTGAAGCAAAAGTCAATCAGCCAACCTTTGATATAATTAAATGATAGAATCATTATGAGCAGGGGAAGAGTCACAATTTCTGATTTAATTATGGAATACTTTTTTAAACATCCTAAAGAAGATTTGCCTCACGGTCCTGTTGTTGATTATGTTGAGGAAAAATATAAGGAACTATATAAAAAGAAACCGAGAGACACTTGGAGGCAGATACGCAAATTATATCAGCAAGGATTATTAATAAAAGTTAAAAAGGGTGTTTACAGGTATGATCCTGATCTTGCACAATATAGAGAATTACACGAATTTCCATCGGATGTAAAAGAACAGATTTTTAAAAGAGATAATTACAGATGTGTTGTTTGTGGTAGGGGTAGAGAAGATGGGGTTGAAATTCACGCTGATCATAAAGTTCCTATTCAGAATGGAGGCACAAATACTGTGGATAACGGTCAAACGCTCTGTTCAGAGCACAATTATCTTAAAAAAACATATTCTCAAACGGAGTTTGGTAAAAGATTTATAATTCGGCTTTATGAAGAAGCGAAAGTTAAGGGCGATAAGCGTATGGAAAAATTTTGCAAAGAAATACTTGATGTTTATGACAAATATAAAATTAACCATCATATAAAAAGACCAGATAAATAAAGGAGAAACAGGCATGTTTGATAAGGGGATTGTGAGATGGTTTCTTGAAGAGAAACTTGAAGAATATGAAATTGAAATCCCCAAAGACATTGATTTTGACGATTTAGTAGAAGCTTTTTATCAGTATCTCTGGGATGACTATTACGAGTGGTTAAAAGATAACTTCAAATGTTTCTTTAGCGTTGATCATGACTGGGATTGGATAAGGGATAGAATAAAAAGAGTGAAGGAAAAGCAAAACATCCGTAGTGATCGCAAAAGGACGCATAAAAGAAGAAAGCGGTAAAGTCAAGACGATAGATAAGTTACTTGATGCTTTAAAAGATTTACTGGTTTGATTTTTTCACCTTTTAAAATTTCCCACTATCAGTTCTGCGTCAAATGTTAGGGGTTCTATTTGCACGGTGATATGTTCAATGTTTGAGTTTTCCTTTATCGTGTTTTCAATCTCGTTTATCAATCTTCTTAATTTTTGTCTGTCAATTTCGCCTTTAACCCCGACATGAACGGTCAATAGGTTTTTCCCACTCGCAAGTGTCCATATATGTAAGTCGTGAACCGATATTATATCCGGGATTTCAAGTAGTAGTTTTTTTATTGTTTCAGCGTTGACATCAGAGGGAACTCCTTCCATAAGTATGTTAACGGATTCTTTGAGTAATCTTATTGAATTGTATGCTATTATCCCGCTTATCAATAAACTTGCAATTATATCGGCGTAAAACCATTTCGTCGTAAGGATTACAACGCCTGCTGTGGTTGCGCCGATTGAGCCAAGTGCATCTGATAAAGCATGCAGGTATGCCGAGCGCATATTTAAGTTCTTTTTTCTGTCGCTAAATAGGATCATCCCAGCAATGATATTAACAATAAGTCCCATTAAGGCGACCGTTAACATTTCAAGACCTTTAACTATGGGTGGGTTTTTTATGCGTTCAACCGCCTCAATCAAGATATATCCTGAGATTAGTATTAAAAGGATGCCATTTATAAAGGCTGCGATTATTTCGGCTCTATAAAATCCGTATGTTTTTTTGTCCGTTGCTTTGTTTTCAGCGATTTTGAAGCCGAGTATGCTGACCGAGATGGCAAAAATATCCGTGAGCATATGTCCGGCGTCGGAGATAAGAGCCAAGCTATTTGTCAAAAAGCCCGCAACAAGTTCAACAATGAAAAAGGTGACTAATAGTGTAAGGACGAGTTTTAACTTGTTTTTGAATTTTTCACGCATTTCGTTTTATTTTTTATTTCGTATACTGGTTGGATTTTCACTTGCAAATCTTTTATTCAATTTGTAAATTTTTAAAAAATAATTCAACTTCCGCGCCAGCTATGATAAGGGATGATTTCAAGCCAGTTGTTATGAGTTTTGAGGAGTTGAGCAAGCATTTTGAGAATTTTACGCAGGAGCTTTCAAATAAAAGGGAAGACACGAAAGGGACATATACGAGGGCGCTTAGGGAATTTTTGAGGTGGTTTTCAATTGATAAGAAATTTCGTTTTCTCGTTGAAGATGTTCAAAGATATCGCGATTATTTGACGCACACGAAGAAGCTTTCCCCCGTTTCTGTATCAACTTATTTGACGGCGTTGCGCAGGTTCTGTGAGTATTTAAAAGCGGTTGGAGTGATTGAGAAAAATCCAGCGAAGAGAATCCCCGGGAACAAGCGCCCGAGCAGTCACAGCAGGGAATTTTTAACTTGGGAAGAGATTGATATGCTTTTATCAAGCGTTGAGAGAAAGGATGAAGCTGGATACAGGGACTATGCCATGATGAAGATGATGCTTGGCTGTGGGATGAGCGAACTTGAATTGTCAAATGCAGATGTCGGCGATTTGAAAGTCGTCAACAATCAGTATATAATTTATGTCCAAGGCAAAGGAAAGGATGTTAAAGATGAAGTTGTTCCCGTCCCGGATGATGTTGTAAAGGCACTTCATGATTATTTTGCGGTAAGGAGTAAGCGTCAGGCGGTTGAACCATCACAGCCGATGTTTGTAAGTTTGGGTCCGAAGAATATGGGTGAGCGTTTGACGAACAAGGGGATAAGGATAATTATAAGCGAGTATTTGGAGAAGTCTGGGGTTAAAAAAGGGAGGAAGAGACGTTTGACGCCTTATTCTTTGAAACATACAGCGGCTATGATAATGGTTGAAAACGGTGCTACACCAGAGGAGTTGAAGAAGAGGTTGCGTCTTGGGAGCATAGAGACGGCGATGATTTACTTTAGGCAAAAGGGAAAGCTCGGGAAGCCACCGCAGAAACAGGGTGCAATTCAATTGCCTTTGCTTTAAAAATAAATTTCTTGACATTGAGATGCAGGTTAGATATCCATTTAAAGAAATTGAGGAAAAATGGAGAAATTATTGGGAGGAGAAAAAAATTTACAAGGTTGATTTACATAATCCGAAGCGTAAACTTTATTGTCTTGTTATGTTTCTTTATCCATCCGCGGACAAACTTCACATCGGTCATTGGTATAATTATGGTCCGACTGATACTTGGGCTCGTTTGAAACGAATGCAAGGTTGGGATGTTTTTGAGCCAATCGGTTATGACGCTTTTGGGTTGCCAGCGGAAAATTATGCGATAAAAACGGGCATTCACCCGCAGGACAGCACACAGCAAAATATAAATGTAATTCGTCAACAATTGAAGCAAATCGGGGCAATGTATGACTGGGATTATGAGATAGATACATCAAAACCAGAGTATTACAAATGGACGCAATGGGTTTTCCTTCAACTTTACAAGATGGGACTTGCTTATAAGGCTCCAGGACCTGTAAATTGGTGTCCAAGTTGCAATACTGTTCTTGCTAATGAACAAGTTATTGACGGGGCTTGTGAAAGGTGTGGAACACCTGTCGTTAGGAGATTTTTGACGCAATGGTTTTTTAGAATAACGAAGTATGCGGAGGAACTTCTAAATGACCTTGATAAGCTTGATTGGCCAGAGAAGACAAAGACTATGCAAAGGAATTGGATTGGGAAAAGCGTTGGAGCTGAAATTGATTTTGAGGTTGCTGACACTGGTGATAAATTTACGGTTTTCACAACAAGACCGGATACGATTTATGGTGCAACTTATGTTGTTCTTGCCCCTGAACATCCGCTTGTTGAAAAGGTCACGAAGCCAGAGTATAGAGAACAAGTTCAAGCTTATCTTGATTTTGTCGCCCATGAGACGGAAATAGAGCGAACTTCAACGGAAAAAGAAAAAACGGGTGTTTTCACCGGTTCATATGCGATAAATCCTGCGACAAAGGAGAAGGTACCTATTTGGATTGCTGATTATGTTCTTATTCATTATGGGACGGGGGCAGTTATGGGTGTTCCAGCTCATGACGAGAGGGACTTTGAATTTGCAAAAAAGTTCGGGCTACCGATAAGGAAAGTTATCCTTCAACCAGGGACGAGACCAGAAGATGAGCTTGAGTCAGCGTATGTTGAACCAGGGATTATGATAAACTCTGGGAAATATAACGGGATGAGTTCCGAAGAGGCGTGGGATAAAATTGTTGATGACCTTGCAAGTGAGGGAGTTGCCAGAAGGTCTGTTAAGTATCGTTTGCGTGATTGGTTGATTTCAAGGCAAAGGTATTGGGGTGCACCGATACCGATTGTTTATTGTGAAAAATGCGGGGAAGTCCCTGTCCCGGAGGAACAACTTCCTGTTCTTTTACCATACAATGTTGACTTTAAGCCGACGGGTGAATCGCCACTTGCAAGATGTGAGGAATTCATAAACACAACCTGCCCAAAGTGCGGAGCCCCGGCAAAGAGAGACCCGGACACGATGGATACATTTGTTGATTCATCGTGGTATTATCTGCGTTATCTTTCGCCTCACCTTGACACTGCTCCTTTTGATAAAGAACTTGTCAAGATATGGTGTCCTGTTGATAAATATGTTGGTGGAGCTGAACACGCAACTATGCACTTGCTTTACGCAAGATTTATTACGAAGGCATTAAGAGATGCAGGTCATTTAGAATTTGATGAGCCGTTTATAAGCTTATACCATCAAGGAACTATTACAAACAAGGGCGCAAAGATGTCAAAAAGCAAAGGGAATGTTGTGAACCCGGATGATTTCGTCGGTAGGTATGGTTCGGATGTTTTTAGGTTGTATCTTATGTTTATGGGAAGATATGATGAGGGTGGTGATTGGAGCGATGAGGGAATAAATGGGATGTGGCGTTTCGTTAACAGAGTTTATAATTTTATTCTTGAAAATAAGGAGGTTTTAAGAAGTTTTAAGCCGAAGGATAGATATGCTATTGACGGTCTCGGCGATTATGCGAAGGCGATTTACAGGAAAACGCATAAGACGATAAGGAAGGTCACCACTGACATTGACACCTTTAACTTCAACACCGCGATAGCTTCTTTGATGGAACTTTTCAACTTGCTCTCCGAATTTAATGAGAATCTCTATGATGACTTAACGAAAGAAGTTTTTGTTCACTGTGTGAAGAGATTTATCATAATGCTTGGACCTCTTGCGCCTCATCTTGCTGAGGAGCTTTGGGAAATTTCAGGTGAGGGTGAAAGTTTGTTTGTTGGAAGTAAATGGGTTGAGCCAGATGAAAAAGCTCTTGTAGATGAGGAGGTTACGATAGTCGCCCAAGTGAATGGAAAGGTTAGGGCAAGGATAAAAGTCCCGATAGACCTTGACGATGAGACGCTGAAAAACATAGTTTTAAGCGACGCAAGCGTTCAAAAATATGTCAGTGGCAAGAAAATATCAAAAATTGTCGTGGTTAAGAATAAACTCGTCAGCATCGCTTGTGAAGATAATTAATCTCTTCATCTTTTTGGTCTCAATTTCAATTGTCTTAGGTTGTAAAGGTAAAGTTCAAAGGGTTCCGATCGTTGCTCAGAGTTCATCGGATTCTTACATTTATTTTTTATCGCAAAGGGATTCAATTCAATCTATTTATAGGTTGAATTTGGTGGATCATAAAATTGAAAAAGTTCTTCCTGATTCATTTGGTGCGGTTTATGAGTTGAAATTTTCCCCATCAGGTGATGTTGCGATTTTTAAAACAGCTGAATTTGAAGGAACGGTTGGCGCTGGATTTCACTTGATAAAGAAACCGAAGATATATCTTTTTGATGTCGGCACCGGGGAAGTCGCTATGTTGAAAGCATTTGATGACTCATGGAGCGTTGAAATTAGATGGCTGAATATTGACACTGTTGAAGTTTACAGAATAAGCGGTGGGTATCAGACGGGTGAGAATTTTAAGCTTGAAATTTATGGTTTTGCTCAGGATGGCGAATTGCTTTATACAAAAAGTAAGGAATATGACTGGAGGAAAGGGGAGTTTCCGGAGGATTTCCCCGATGTTAAACTTTCTTCTTCAGATGGAAGATATAGCGTTGAGATAAAGGAGGACTCAATAATTGGTGTTAGAAAAATTTATCTTGTTGGAGAGGGTAATAGATTTGAAATTTTTGAGACGAGATGGAAGATATCCCAACTTGAGTGGAGCTCTGATGGAGTTTATCTCGTCTTCAGTATCGTCAATATAACTCCTGAGGCGGTTGAAGAGCCAAATGTTAAGACGGGTGAGATTTATTATTTTGATACCTCAAGGCGAAATTTATATAAAATAAGCTCGGGCAGTGGGCTTTTTAATTTCAGATTTATAAATGGCACACAAATTATTTTTGATAAGGGGTTTGAAAACAAATCTGAGATTTATCTTTACGACCTTTATCAGCAAAGTATGAAAAGGTTGACCGATGACGATTATCCTGATGGTGTGTCCTCAATACCTAAAATTATTGGTTTCAGTGCTTGATGAGCGCGAAAAGGAAAACATTGTCTGTTGCGATAATAGCTGGAAATGAGGAGAAAAGGATCGGTGATTGTCTTGAGAGTGTTAAATGGGCAGATGAGATAATAGTTGTTGATTCAGAGAGCACCGATAGGACCGTAGAGATAGCGAAAAAATATACCGATAAGGTTTTCATAAGGAAATGGGAGGGTTATGCACCTCAAAAACAGTTTGCGATAGAGCAAGCTAGCTGCGATTGGATTTTGAGTTTAGACGCAGATGAAAGGGTTTCACCGGAATTGAAAGACGAGATTTTAAAAGTGCTTGAGAGCGAGACAGAAATTGACGGCTTTTATATACCGAGGAGAAATTTTTTTCTTGGGAAATGGATAAAATCGTGCGGTTGGTATCCGAATTATCAGTTGCGTCTTTTTAAAAAAGGAAAAGCAAGGGTTACGCAAAGAAAAGTCCATGAGGGCTTCGTTGTAGATGGCAAAGTTGGGTATCTGAAAGGTGATATAATTCATTTTACGCATATGAATTTAAAGGAAACATTTGCGAAAATAAATGAGTATTCAAGTTTAAGCGCAGAGGAAAAGTCAAAGAGAAAAAAGGTAACGGGAATTGATTTAATTTTGCATCCACTTGCTGCTTTTTTGAGCCATTATGTTTTAAAAGCTGGTTTCAGGGATGGCGTTTATGGTTTGATGGTGTCTTTAAACCATGCGATGACGAATTTACAAACATATATGAAGATCTGGGAGATCCAAAATGTTAGGTCTAAAGACGAGAAAGGAAAGTAGTTACTGGACATTTTTGAGGATTTTGAAGTATGTGCGACCTTATTTGAAACAGCTTGCGCTTTCGGTTTTCTTCACGATTTTATTTTCAATTTTCAGTGGTGTTTCAATTTATCTTGCCATACCATTACTTGAAACGCTTTTCTCCCAAGATTATATTTCAGCTTTGAGTAAGCTTGGGAGTTCATCTGGTTTTCTTTCGGATTTAAAAAACACATTTTTTAGTTTTTTGTTCAAATATGTTTTTTCTGGGACGCATTCAGAGGCGCTGATAAAGATTTGCCTTGTCATAATAATCGCATTCTTTTTGAAGAATATATCCGGTTATCTTCAAGCGTATTTTATGGCTTATGTTGAACAGGGTTTGGTTAAAGATATACGAAATGAAGTTTATAGACATTTGCACACATTATCGCTTGGATATTTCACATCTGAAAGGACGGGAAGTTTGATTTCAAGGATAACGAATGATGTGAATATAATAAACACTGGGATTTCGGCTACATTTTTAAATCTTATTCGTGAGCCACTTTTGATAGTTGTGTTTTTGATGATAGCTATTTCAATAAATTGGCGTTTGACATTGATATCTTTGCTTGTTTTGCCTTTTGCGCTTTACTTTATAAGTAAGCTTGGGTTACGACTTCACAAGGAAAGTCGTATCTCGCAGGAAAGGATGGCTGATATAACTTCTGTTCTTCAGGAAACTATCAGCGGGGTTAAAGTTGTAAAGGCGTTTGGGATGGAGGAATTTGAGAATAAAAAGTTCCAAGCGCAAACTTGGCGTTATTTCAAATCACTTCTTAAAATCACAAGGATAAGGAACCTTGCAAGCCCTATAACTGAATTTTTAAGCGTGGTTGCAGGCGTTGTGATAATATGGTATGGGGGGATGCAGGTGCTTGAACTTGAAACCATGAGGGCAAGTGAATTTTTAACATTCCTCATAGCAATTTTTCAAATAATGCCACCCGTTAAGGAACTGACGAGTGTAAACAATAGAATTCAAGAATCAACCTCCGCTGCTAAGCGTGTCTTTGAAATACTTGACATTGAGCCAGATATAAAAGAGGCGCCAAATGCGATTGAATTGAAGGAGTTTAAAGATGAGATTGTTTTTGAAAATGTTTGGTTTTCCTACAATGGATCAAGGAATGGTGATTTTATCTTGAAAGGGATAAATTTGAAAGTTAAAAAAGGTGAAATACTTGCGATAGTTGGTCCAAGCGGTGCCGGGAAGTCAACCCTTGTTGACTTGATACCAAGGTTTTACGACCCAACTGAGGGAAGGATTTTAATTGATGGGATTGACCTTCGCATGATAAAGATAAAATCGCTTCGTGATAAAATTGGAATTGTCACACAGGAGACGATTTTATTCAATGACACCATCAGAAATAACATCGCTTATGGTCTTGAGGATTGTCCAATTGAGAGGATAATTGAAGCAGCAAGGGCAGCAAACGCTCATGACTTTATAATGCAACTTCCTGATGGTTATGATACTGTTATAGGGGAGCGTGGGATGAAATTGTCAGGGGGTCAAAGGCAAAGGATTTCAATTGCGCGGGCACTTCTTAAAAACCCGCCGATTTTGATACTTGATGAAGCCACGAGTAATCTTGACGCTGAATCTGAAATACTCGTCCAGGAGGCGATTGAAAGATTGATGCAAAATAGAACCGTTTTTGTGATTGCCCATCGCCTTTCAACGATCAGGAACGCAGATAGGATAATTGTCGTTGACAACGGAAGAATAGTTCAAGAGGGCAAACATGAAGAGCTTATACATCAAGACGGGCTTTACAAGAAGCTCTATGAGATGCAGTTTAACATTTAAAATAAATTATGGCTGAATTTGAAAATTGGTAAAGCGGTAAATTACGATTTGTTAATTTATATCTTTCTTGTTCTTCAAGTTGCCAGTGTCTTTTTTTCAATTGCTGTTTCTTCAATTTCGTTTGCACTCGCTGGTTTGTTCTTCATTTTAAAAATCGCATCAAATCCCCACGAGCTTAAAAGTTTAAAGACGACGCTTGATGTGTTCTTCATCGCCTTTGTTTTGGTTGAGCTTTTGAGTGCGGTTTTTTCCGATTATAAGACCGAGGCATTTATACACGCAAGGAGGGTTTTGCTCATTGCGGTTTTTTATATGAGTTTATCCGCTTTCAAAGATGTTAAAAGGGTTCAAAACACTTTAATTTTGATCGGGTTTATTTCTGCGCTTGTCTCGGTTATTGAGATAATCGTTTATTATCTCAGACCGGATGTGATTTGGCTTGGTATTTTTCAAATTTCAATGACATCGGGCGAGTTGAAAATGTTGACTCTGCTTCTTCTCTTTCCTCTCTATCTTGATAGGGAGATAAGTTTTAAAAACCGTGCTCTTGTTCTTTTGCTTATAGCACCTGTGTATTTAACTTTTCTTTTGACATTTGTCCGAAGTGCCTGGTTAGGTTTTTTAGTTGGATTGTTTATCATAGTTGCATTAAGATATAGATACTTTTTACCTGGTTGGATTTTCCTAGCGCTTGTTTTTTACCTCTATTTCCCCCTGAAATATAAATATGCCCATATTTCAGAGGTTACAAGGTCCGAGACAACGGTTGCAAGATATATGATGTGGAAGACGGGATTGAGGATGTTTGCTCATAGACCGTTGCTCGGTTACGGCGATATTGACCTTTATAAAATTTACATAAGGTTTAGACCGAACCCGGCACCAGATGAAAGGCATGGACATTTGCACAATAATTTTGTAATGTGGCTTGTGCTTTTCGGGATTATCGGATTTGTCGTCGTAGTTGGACTTTTCATTAAAATTCTTTTTGACTTGGTCATTTTATATAAAAAGTTTGCACATGTTCCTTTTTTTAGAGATGTTGTTTTAGCTGGGATTGGTTCTTTTTTCGCATTTCATGTGAGTGGTATGTTTGAATGGAGTTTTGGGGACGCAGAGATTATGACATTTTTTTGGTTTATAATTGGGCTTGCGTATTCCGTAAATAAATCGTGCGCTGAGGTTGATGGGACGCCAGCTTAATCTTTTATATGTCACATCCTCGCCAAGCTGGGGAGGACTTGAGATGAATGTCATACGCCTTGGCGAAGAGATGAAAAGAAGAGGGCATAATGTTTTACTCGCTTGTAGTTTTGATGGAAGAGTATATCGTGAAGCACAAAACAGGTTCACTCTATTTAACATCACTAGTGGGTATATTCAATCTTTCTTTAAGTTGCGATCAATCTTGAGAAGTTTTAAAATTGATTTAATTCATGTTTTCAGGTCGCGTGATTTGAACAAGGTAGCATTTGCGGTTTTATCTATGATGAAGAGACCCAAGATTTTGTTTGACCCGCAAATCGGAATTGGAGTGCGAAAAAAAGATCCGTTCCATGGGGTTGTTTACGATATGGTTGATTCTGTTATAGCTGTTTCAAAAGATGTTGCAGACGGATTTGAACGAAATCTCCCGATCAATCGTGAAAAGATAAGGATAGTGTATCCGGGTATTGATGTTGATAGATTCAAATTCAGTGATATCGCAAGGGAGAAGATAAGACGAGAGTTAGGGCTTTGTGATGACATTGTGATTGGCATTGTCTCGCGCATAAGTCCGGGGAAAGGGCATGAGGAGTTGTTCAAAGCTTTTAAAATTTTGGCTGAGGGATTTGATAATTTGAAATTGCTTGTCATTGGTGGGGCAACCGTTGGGGAGGAGGGATATTTCAAAGAGGTGCGAAAGTTAGCAGATGAGCTTGGGATTTCGGATAAAGTAATATGGGCTGGATTTAGAAAAGATGTGCATGAAATTTTAAGCGCAATTGATATATTTGTTGCACCATCGCATGCTGAAGCGTTTGGGCTTTCGCTCGTTGAGGCGATGTCAGTGGGTTTGCCAATTATTGCATCAAAAAATGCTGGCTTTATTGATATAATTCAGGATGGTGTAAATGGCGTTTTCTTTGAAAAGGGAAATTATTTTGACCTTGCTGATAAAATTAAAATGTTATTGAATGAACCTTCTCTTTCAAAATCTATCGGCGAAAATGCATCAAAAACAGCTCGTGAGAAGTTCAACATAAAAAGATATTTTGATGAGATTGAGGCGATTTATTTTCAACTCTTAACTCAAAAACAAACTGGGGACTGATATGTTCAATGTAGCAAGTCCAGAAGATATAAAGAACGGCAGGGTTACAGATGTATATTTTGAGCGGGCGATTAAAGTTTTGAAGGAGAAGGGTATAAATAAATATGTGAAGGCGGAATTTGTTGTTAAAAAATTCCCCGGGAATTATCAGTGGGGTGTTTTTGCTGGACTTGATGAAGTTATAAGGTTACTTGAAGGTTTGCCGATCACTTTAAAAGCGATGCCTGAGGGAACGATTTTCAGAGCGAATGAACCAGTAATGACGATTGAGGGTATGTATCTTGATTTTGCTGTTTACGAGACGGCGATACTCGGTTTGATATGTCAGGCATCTGGGATTGCGACAAAGTCAGCAAGATGTAAACTTGCAGCTGGGGATAAACTTGTCGTCCACTTCGGCGCAAGGCGAATGCATCCAGCGATAACTCCTATGATTGATAGAAGCTCGTATATCGGTGGGTGTGATGGTGTGGCAACACCAGTTGGAGCAAAACTTCTTGGAATTTTACCAAGTGGAACAATGCCACATGCGATGATCCTCCTGTTCGGTGATACGCTTGAGGCAGTGAAAGCGTTTGACGAGGTCATTGATCCTAAAATTCCGAGGATTGCTTTAATTGATACATTTACTGATGAAAAGTTTGAAGCGATACGGGTTGCTGAAGCTCTTGGTGAAAAACTTTACGGTGTCCGACTTGATACACCGAGCTCAAGGCGTGGCAACTTTCTCGCAATTTTAAAAGAGGTCAGATGGGAACTTGATATAAGGGGATTTAAAAATGTAAAAATTTTCGTCAGCGGTGGCGTTGATGAGGAAATGATAAAGCAGTTAAATGAAGTTGTTGATGCTTACGGTGTTGGAACTACCATCAGCAGTGCCCCCGTCCTTGATTTCGCAATGGATATAGTTGAAATTGAAGGAAAACCGATAGCGAAAAGGGGAAAATTATCCGGTGAAAAACAGGTTTATGTCAATAATGAAACTGGTGATAGGTTAGTCGTTCCGGCAAATGAAAAATTTAACAAAGAGGGTTTCGTCCCCTTACTTGAAACAGTGATTGAAAACGGGAAGGTCTTAAAGCAAATACCTGAACCTTCGGAGATAAGGAAATATGTTTTGGAGCAGTTAAAAAAATTAACACTTTAAAGTAATGAAACAAAAAATTTTTCTTGTCCTATTAATTCCGTTCCTGTTGTTCTCTCAAAATTTGATGGATGAGAAAATAAGCATTGCGGAATCCCTCATCGCAAGCGGTCAAATTGAGAAGGCGATAGAAATTTATCTTGAAATTTTTAAATCATCCCCGAACGACCAAAAAATAGCAAAGCGACTTTCCGAGCTTTACCTTTGGACGGAGAATGTGCAAGGTGCCATCAATGTCTATGAGATGCTTTTGAAAAATGGAGTTTCAAATTATGATGTGCTGTCAAACCTTGCCAGATGGTATCTTTGGAATGGAAGACAAAACGAAGCGATATCAATTTATGAAAAACTCGTTGAGATGTTTCCCGATAGCGCCAATTTTTATAAAATGCTTGCTAAACTCTATGTCTGGAACAATCAACCACGTAAAGCGATACCAATTTATGAAAAGATAATTCAACTTGACCCGCTTGACTATGAGACCATGATTGAATTCGCTCAGCAGTTGGTTTGGAATGACCAACAACTGAAAGCAATCCCGATTTATAAAAAGCTCGTCAAAATCTTCCCCGATAGTTTAAGCTTTCATTGGATGTTGTGTCAATTGCTTGTGTGGAACAACAAAACGGACGAAGCAAAGTTTGAGGTTGAAAAATTTTTGAAAAAATTCCCTTTGCATAAAAACGCTCTTGAGCTTGCAGTGCAATTGTTTTATTACTCAGGTCAATGGGATAAAGCACAAGAATACGCAAAAGAACTCTTAAAAATTGAACCTGAAAATCAAGTTGCGATTAAAATAATCAATGAAATAGAGTTACAGTATTCGGATTATCTTACAGGTGAATTCAAAAGATTAAGCGACACAAACAAATTGACTAAGGTTATTTATCCGTTTGAGTTTAAACTATTTTTAAGCAGGTTCTGGGAGTTTGCTCTTAATTTTGAGCGAGTTGAGTTGAAAGACGATAGGGTTGCCGGGCGTGGAATAGGATATGGTGGCGTTTTAAATTTTAAGTATAATTTTTCGCGCGGGAATTCATTTGAGCTCGGCGGTGGTGTTTTTAGATATGATGGAGGCATCTTCCCAGTGTGGAGATTCGCTTTGAGTTTAAATCTATTTGACAAAATTTATCCACAGTTTCATTATAAGAGAAGTGAAAACAGAGAAGGCGCAAGGGCAATTGAACAAAAAATCCTGATTGATGATTTCACACTGACGGCTTACTATCAAGTCACACCAGTTTTCGGGATCAGTTTTTTAAGTGAGTACGGAATTTTTTCTGATGGAAACATCAAACGGACATTTGGGAGTTATTTCAATTTGATCTTTTCAAAGAAAAATCCACATGTTGTGTTATCCGGATTTTACGCCTTTGAGGACTTTGATTCAATTTATGTTAATTCAATCCCGTATTGGACTCCAAGCAATCTTTCAACATATTGGGGTGAGGTTGGGATTGAGCAGGGGTTTTGGGAGAGGATTTTGATTGGAGCTTCAGGAGCTGTTGTTGTAGCAAGAAGCCCGAACTATCAGAAATATCCGACATCTTTAAATTATAGGTTTTACAGCAAGGTATGGTTTGGAAATTTTGAGATTTACGGACTTTATGAAAGGTATGGATCAAGCGTCTATAATTATAGGTTTTTCAGGTTTTATGTCAAGCTCAGGTTTTAGAGTTTTTGTTCTTTTTTATCTTTTTTAAAAGGATAAGTCCTATTAATATCACTGTTCCAAAGGGTAGAAGAAGTATCAGCAGAAGTTTCCAGTTTACATTAGTTTTTTTGATCTCCTTTGCCAATTTCATTCCTACTAGAGGATTAAATTTTCTCATTCGGTTTGCTCACTTTCAATTTCAGCTCCCGTCTGTTTAATCGTTTCTTTTATCTTATCTTCATATTCCGACTTTAAAATCCCACCACCTTGGGCGAATATCTCAATCTTTATATCTACCTGTTCAAACTTACTTTTGATGGTATTGTTAATCATTCGCACAATATCAGACAATTTTCCAGTGGGAATTTTCAATTTAATATGAATAAGACGAATTTTGGGAGGACTATCTTTATCATCTTCTTTGTATTCTTCAGTTTTATCATTAATTTTTTGAACTTCACCAGGTATTTTCTCGCATAGTTCTGCTTTGATTATCACTTCATTATCTTTCAAATCAGGTGAACAATCTGCCTTGAAGGACTCACATAAAGGTTTTTCTTTTTCAATTCTTCCAAAACCAAATAGCCCTTTCTTTACACCTTCTTTTATGGCGTCTTTTAGGATTTTTTCATTTGTGATTCTTATTTCTCCTGGTGTCTTGTAAAAAGATTCAAGAATGTTTTTTGTTTCAACATAGTCCTTATCTTTTAGGTATTTATCTTCAATGGACAAGGGATTTAATTTTTCAAAGAGTTCTCCTTCGGTTTTAAGAGTTTCATATATCTCTTCGTCAATAGTTCTGCCTATTCCGTAAGTGGCGATTCCTAAATTAATCTCCTTAAGTCCCTCTTTCGCGGGCAAAAATACACAGCGATAAAGGTTTCTTATTTGTTGTTTTCCCTCTTCATCACTTCTTTTTAATTCTTTCTTCAACCTTTCTTTCTGCTCATCTGTAAGATGAAGTTTCTTATCCTTTTCTATGCTTTGCCACGCAAGCTTTCTTTTTAAAAATTGTTCAAATTTTGTTCGTTCAGATTCTAATGAACACAGGAAGATAATGGTATTGCGATAAATCCTTGGTTTGTCACCGCATTTTTCAAAAAAATCTTTACACTTCTCATATTCTTTCAAAATAATAAGTTTCAAGCTTTTATTGTCAGGAATATCTTTTGAATTTGTTGGGTAAAGATAGACATCAAAATAAGCGTCTTTCTTCTTGATATTTTCAGTTAAAAGCTTTTCTTCCTCGTCGGCAAGCGTTTTCTCATCTATATTTTCCATCTTGTCCAAAAGTATGCGATTAAGATTTGGCTGGTTTGTGAAAAATAACCCCTCATCAGATAAGTAATAAAGATTCTCTTTCAATTTATCTATCGCTTCAACAATTATACTACTTGGTATATTGACTTCGGAACAAGACAATTTTATTTCATTTACATTTGCACCTTTTTCTGGACCACCAGAGAAAGAATACATAAAAATTGTAGTGGCAACCTTAGTTCCAAAAGAATATGAAGAATAGGCAGGACCAAGAGATTTATCAACTTTTTTAGCACCTGAGTTATATGAAGTGATATCTGCTGCGATTACGCTGTCAAACTCCTGACCTATATGTTTTATGAGCTCCCTTCTTATATCATCATTTTCGAGGTCAAAATCGGCTAATCTGATAAATGGTGCTTTAGAACTTTTAAGTGAATGCACAACAAGAGCAAGTATCCTCAAAACTCCTCTTGTCCTTTGAAAGGTTGGGAATGAACCCCATCGCTTGTATAAAACATCAATAACCTCCGGCTGGAAGGGAAAACTCGCTTTGAACTTTTCTCGGTAAACTGATTTCTCTACACCTTCAAGTAGAATCCTCTCTTTTTCTGCATAATCCAAAAATTCATCTATAATTTCACTTGCCTCTCTCTCATTAATTGAATTGAAAAGCCTTCTTCTGATGACCTCCGCTATCTCTTCATCCCGCACTGGCGTAAAAACCTTTTCCATTCTTCCTACAACTTTTTGCAACTGTTTAAAAAGTTTCTCCGCATTCTCATCATAATGTTCAATCAAACTTGAAGGTAGAGTAAGAACTAAAATAGATTTGGGAATAACTGACACAGTTTCTGTTAATTCCTGCATGAAAGCAATCGTTTGAGAAGCAAGATTTGAAGAGCCAACTTTTATTCCCGCTGATTTCGTAGTGTATTGTAAAATTTCGTCCATAAGAATTAGCAAGGGCTGTCTCTTTCTTAGAAGATTTTTAAGTTTTTCTCTCCCCGGTGCGGTTTGTCCTTTAAGTAAATTGACCTCGCCGGTCAGCTGTTTTTCTATCTCTCCCCAAAGTGTTGTATCCTTTGGGTCAAGTGCTGTCCCATCAATGACAACTACATTTACTTTCCATTCTTTCGCCTTATGGTATAGAGCAATTAGAGAGTGAGTTTTCCCACCGCCGAATGGAGTTTGCAATTGAATAACAGGGTCGCCACCTTTCCCATCAAGTCGCTTCTTGACAATATCAAGAAGATTTCTAATTCCCGCAGTAAGAAAAGTTTTTCTGAAAAATACACCTGGATTTTGATATTCCTCTGGTGCTTCCCCCTTGAAAACCTGCCAAAGGTCAGCTGCGAAAACATCCATCGTGAGCTGACCTTCAAGGATATCACTATGAGGTATAGCAATCGTTGAAAATGGCTTCATCGCTCTTCCTCCTTGTGTTCTTCAAGTGTTTTTTTTCTCTGCAAATTCACCTAAAATAATTTTCTCTGAATTTCTTCTTTTTTTATTTCATCTATCAACCTTTCTTTACCGGCGAGAAAACCATCAAGAAGTTTTTTCTCTTTGCTATCAATGGGCAATGTTTCAGATATTGCCTGCGCCACTCTGTAAAATGTGTCCTTAGCGCCAAAACCACTTTCCCTGAGAACTCTTTTCATCTCTTCTTTCCTTCCATCCTTCCACAGTAATAGCACATAATGAAGGGTATCAATTAACTCATTTGACCCTTCAAGGTCTTTAATGTTTCTTTCATGGGGTCCTAAAACTCTTATGAATTCTTTGTCTTTTTTTATAAATCCCTTGTTCCATTCTTTTGCTAAATCTATTCCTGTGCTTTGTGCAAGCTTTCTTGCTTCATCAAATTCAACTTTTGCTTCGCCAAATGTCCATCTCCAAAGTAGATAAAATCTTGTAAGTGAGGAAATCTCACCTGCAATGCCATTGTGTAAAATCTGCCGAACTGCATAATCAGTGACAACTTCCCTGACAAATTCAAGGAGCTTATCTGCTCTTATTATGTTCCCTTCATAA
>JGI1_Kryptonium_JGI_1_GBS_scaffold00017.17_pt1 | contig 39011 bp, 26 predicted proteins | sample GBScelen77Swater_FD_55273 | JGI IMG/M metagenome (IMG submission 55273) | reverse complement strand
AAAGCGGTTTTTGAGGGTTGAGATGGTTCTTGAGCCGTCTTTTTCAATGTTGAAAAATAAAACGATGTCTACCATGTGTTGGAGTGTAAGTGGTCCTGCGATTGCTCTTTGTTTGTTTGCGTGTGCTATGATTAGGGTTGTTGGTTTTGGTGAGTGTTGAATTCTGAGGTTATGGAGCATGTTAAGGGTTTTGATGATGTTTGATGGGCTTCCTGGTGGGGAGAGTGTTTTTCCTGATTTGACGGCGTTAATTGAGTCAAGGATAATGAATGTTTGTTCTTGATTTTCGGGGTTAGGGGTTTGGGACTGGGGATTTAAGATTTGTGATATTGCGTCTTTAATTTTTTCAAGTATTGTCTCGCATAGGATTTTGAAGTTTTGGTTGTGAATTAGTTCTGGGGCAACTCTTATGGCTCTTTGTTTAATTAGTTCTGGTGGTTCTTCTGATGAGATGTAGAGAGTTAGTATATCATTTTGTTTTAGGATTTCGTTTGCTATTTTTAGTGCGAGGGTTGATTTTCCAGCCCCTGGGACACCTGCCATTATGGTCATAGAGCCCTCCGGGAGGGATAATGTTTCAATTGGTGTTTTGAATAGTTTTATTTCTTTTATTTCTATTTGGTCAAGTGATAGTATTTGGGGTTTTTGTTCTATTTTTTCAAGTGTTAGGAAGCCGAAGCAGTTTAGGCATTTGATTGTGAAGAAGGGTTGAGTTTTTTGACAGCGTGAGCAGATATAAGTCATTTGAGTTTTTTAGAAATTTAGTGAAAAATCATTTGATTTTGAATTTGGGGGGAGAGGGGTGGGAATTTAAGTTTACATAATTGACATTCAGTCGTCTAAAAATTTGCCGAACCATTTTTGCACCGAGAATATCGTGCTCGTAGAATGTCCAGCCAATGCCTTCTTTAAACGCTTTCGTTTTTGGTTTAGCTATACCATGGAACAAACCAGCAAGCCTAAGCCAAACATCGTTCCTTTTGGGTTTTCGGTAGGATTGCGAATTCGCTTTTAGTAAGGTCTCGCTTGAAAGATATTTTTGATTTTAGAGAAAAAGTTATAAATCAAATTTTTAACACTTATAGAGTTCTTGAGTAGATCTTTATCTTTCTCATTGTGAGTTTGGAGATAATTTGGGAACAGTTGAGACTTCAACATAAAAACATTTTCGTTTGAAATTGCGAGCATTTTCTGAACAAATGAACACATAGAAAATGAACTTTCACATCCTCAGAGGGCACTAACATAATAATAGTTTTTTCAAGCGTCAACTCATTAAACCCGATTGAAAAATTATGTTGCTCAGGTTGCGATAGTTTTATAGCGCTGTCGCATTCGCCCTCTCTATTATCAATTCTACTTGCTTTTTAATTTCAATTTGTTTATAATTCAGTTGATTTTACAAATAAATCTATTTTTTACTTATGAAACAAAACTTAATTTTGTTGCTTTTTGTGGTTTCAACATCAATTTCTGCGGTTAAAAAAGATTATCTTGATTTTATCAAGCGTGCCGTTGAAAATTCTTGGAAAAATTATCCTGCTTCAATTGAACAGTGGAAGGAAACGACAAAACATTATGTCCTATGGGGTTATAATCCCCCGGCTGAACCCGTTTATCTTGCTGATGCTTTGGCATTCCTTTATAAAGTGACCGGGGATAAAAGTTATGCTGCGAGAGTGGTTAAAATTCTTGAGGAGTATTCGGAATTAAAAAAGTTTTATCCAGAAGAATTTGCAAAGTTAAGGGTTGAATATAGCGAGGGCATTCCAGCTTTGCCAAATTTCTTCTTCCTTTATCCTTATGTAAGAGCGTATCTGAGCGTTAAAAATTCTGGGTTGTTGAACGAGGAATTGAAACGACGAATAACAGATGGTATCATAAGTAGCGTTGATCATCTTTCTTATTTCCCTGAATGGGGTGCTCATAATAGAACTGTCCTTCGTGCTCTTTCGTATCTTCTCGGTTCAATTGCTTTTCCGGATCATCCATCCGCATCATTGTGGCGTAAACAAGCGGAAGTTTTAATTTATGATAACCTTGGCAAATGGGAAGCGGAAGATGCAACTTTGTATAATGGGGTATGGTTACACGCTTTGTTAATTTATATTGAGAACACAGGAAGTGAAGATATATTGAAAGGCCATATTTTTAGATATTACTTTGACTACTATTTAAATCTTATCACTCCGTTTGGGACTATAGTTGATGTTGGGGATGCGAATTTTAATAGTGGATTTGAAAGATTTATCGCTTGTTTTGAGAAGGCTGCTTCGTTTTATAAGGATGGCAGGTATAAATATGCTGCTGAAAAAATTTTTAGAAGAATGCTCTATGATGGTAGGGAATCAGCAGGTTTAGCATCAATAATATCGGACGCATATAGATGGTGCGATGATAGAATAAAAGCTATAACTCCAACGGATCAGAGTCGCGAGGTTCTTGAAGATATCATAGGGAAAAAAATCGTCTTCAGAACGGGTTGGGATTCTCTTTCAACTTTTCTCCTTTTAAACTATAGAGATGAAGGTGACGGGAATTATTTGACTCGCTATTATCTGAGAAATACAATACCTGTTGAGGAAGAAAAAATGCACCATGGGAGTTCAGATGAAAATGCCATTTCATTTCTTATGACACATGGTTCAATTTTACTTCATCATGCTGGTTATAGGGATGCTCTTCCAAGCGGGATGTTCGGAGCTTTTAGGGCTGATTATTTCCATAACCGTTTAGTGGTCAGGAAAAATAAAAGGGAAGCGCGAACGAAACCGATATATCTTGGGTCTCCAATTCAGGAACAAAGAAAGCAATCGCTACTTGAATTTGTAAGAAACTCCGGAAATTACAGAGAGTCCAGAACATATAAAATTGATTTCTTGACCTTTAAGGAGGTTGAATACTCGCGCACGAGATTAGTAGAAGAAAAAATTGGTTATTCTTGGGATCGGATAATTGTCTTTCTCAAGGAGTTGAACTGGTTTGTCGTTGTTGATGCGGTGAAATTTACTCAGACGGATTATTACACGCTTGCGGTTTTATGGCATACGCAGAGGATTTTGCGCTACGGTCGTGGTTTTTATGATACCAGGATTGATTCTATCGGTCATTTTAAGGTCGGAGGTGACTATAATCTTTTGATATACTTCCCTGAGTCATACGCGAAAGAGGATAGTTTTGAGCAAGAGATAAGACATTTTCAAGATGAATTCGCTATCTATCAGACGATATCGTCGCATTATAAAACGGGGGACATTGAATTCTTTATAACTTTCTTAATCCCGCATCACAAGGATGAGAATATAGATAGCTTGATCAATAAGGTAAAACTTTTAGATGTTGATAAATTTCCTCTTGGTATTGGGTTTGGGATAGAAGACAAAGATAAAAAAATTTATCTTTGTTTGAAGCTTGATCTTGACTTTGAAATTTTGCGAGAAAATGTTCGTCCAAGATATAATTTTGAGTCGGGAAGGATAAGATATGATAAAGTTGAAACCGATGCATACTTTGCTTACATCAGAGAAAATGTTAGGAGGTCATTATATTACACTGCTTCAAATTTCATTAGTTTAAAATTTGATGATAAAATCTTAATGGGAGCGAAACCCTACACTTTTTCGCTTCAACTTGATGGTGGTCCTGATAGGGTTGGTTATACGAAATTGAGGTTTTGGGAGGATCAAATTAATATAGATATAAAATGACCAAATCGGAAGAATTACTTTGTGAGGCACTTAGATTTATACCGTGGGGGACGCAGACGAACGCGAAGCGTCCGATTATGGATTATGCAGGGGTTATGCCGTTTTTCATAGAAAAAGCCAAGGGTTGTAGATTCTGGGATGTGGATGGAAGAGAGTTCATTGATTATAGGATGGCGCTTGGACCTGTTATACTTGGGTATTGTTATGAGGAGGTTGATAACGCTGTTAAAAGGCAAATTGATAAGGGTGTTTTATTCAGCATGGCGAGCCCACTTGAAATTGATCTTGCTAAGAGGATAGTTGAAGCTGTTCCTTCTGTTGAAATGGTGAGATTTATGAAAAATGGTGTTGATGCAAATGCTTGCAACATAAGATTGGCGAGGGCTTTTACAGGAAGAGATAAAATTATAAGATGTGGATATAACGGCTATCACGACTGGTTTATGACGGGAATCAAAGGTAATGGGGTTCCAGAAATTTTAAGCTCATATGTCTATGAAGTTAGATATGGAGATCTTGATGAAGTTGAGAAAATTTTAAAGAGGGACGCCCATAATATCGCTTGCATTCTAACGGTTCCATATGATTTTAATGAGGATATAAGCGGTGAGTTCCCAAGAGGTTTGAGAAATCTTGCTGATGAATACAATGTAATTTTAATCTTTGACGAGGTTTTAACTGGTTTTCGCCTTTCGCTTGGAGGAGCGCAGGGGTTCTTTGAAGTAAAGCCAGATCTTTCTTCATTTGCAAAGGCTATGGCAAACGGTTATCCTATTTCAGCTTATGGTGGGAGGAGAGACATAATGAAGAGGCTTGATGATTTCGTCTTAACGGCAACTTATGCTGGTGAGACGCTTTCTATAGTTGCTGCTATTGTAACGATTGATGTTATGAGACGGGAGAATGTTCACGAAACCCTCTTCAAAATTGGGAGGATGTTAATGAGCGGTTTTATTGATATCTCTTCTCGCATTGGGGTTGAAGCTAAAATAGGTGGTTTGCCAGTTGCCCCATTTTTCCTGTTCAATTATACAGATGCAAAGAAAAATAAAGACCTACAATTTATCTTGAATCGTGAACTTTTCAAGAAAGGCATTTTTGTCTATGATAAGTGGTTCATTTCATTCTCGCACAGTGAGAGTGATATATCTGAAACACTTGATAAGTTTGAATCCGCTTTAAAAAATACGCTTGATATTTATGCGCGAGAGAATTTACTTTGATTGCTTTACATATATCGGCAAATTTACGCCTAAAGATGAGAATCAGTTATATAGCATTGATCATCTTTTATCTGAAATGAAAAGGTGTGGGATTTCTTACGCTCTTACTGTTCATACTTTAGCTCGCGATTATGATCCAATTATTGGAAACAAAACTTTACTTGAGGAGATAAAATCTCATCCTGAAATTATACCGTGCTTTGTTTTGATGCCAGATATTACAGGTGAGTTTCCAGATGTTGATTCTTATCTGAGCGATAACAGCATCAGAGCTGTAAAACTTTATCCTAAACTTCATAGATACTTCTTTGATGAATATACTTGTGGAAAAATCTTTAGATTGCTTGAGGAAAGGGAGATACCACTTTTCATTGAAGCTGGAAGGGGTTTTGATGAGAGATATAATCAAGCGACTTTTGCCGAGATTGACGCGATTTGTTCAAATCATCCAAATTTAAATGTAGTTTTACAGGGTGGGAGATGGGAGGAAGCAAGGAGAATTTTTACTTTGATGAGGAAGCATCGCAATTTGTATATTGATTTTTCCTCGTTTCAATTGAACTGTGGGATTGAATATCTCGCTGAAAATTTTGGCGCTGAAAGGATTCTTTTCGGGAGTGAGTTTCCGTTGAAAAGTATCGGAGCTGCAAGGGCTTTTTTGGATTATTCTGATATCAGCGATGAGGATAAAGTTAAAATCGCTGGGGATAATCTTGCTAAATTGCTTGGGATAAAGCTCTACAGATTGGATGATTCATTAGGTGATGAGCTAATTGAAAGTGCGAAAAGGGGGGAAAGGATAAAAGTTCAAATCATTGATGCGCACGCTCACCTTGGGGATGAAAATGAAATTGTTTCTGGATATACTCCTTTAATTAAATCGGGAATTGATTTTGTTTTCAAGCGGAATGAGGCGCTTGGGATAAAAAAGTGTTGCGTTAGCTCGTGGCTTTCAATATGGGCTGATCACAAGTTGGGGAATGAAATAACATTGAAGGCGATTAGGAAATATCCCGATCATTTTATCGGTTATGCCTCTTTTAATCCGGTTTATGTTGATGATTGGGAAGAGGAATTAAATTATTGGTTTTGTGTTAAAAAGTTCAAAGGCATAAAGCCGTATTATCCGAAGGTTTTGATTTCTTACAATGATAAGAGGTGGCGTAAACTTTTTGAATTTGGAAATAAGTTTAAACTTTATGCTTTATTGCATCCCTCGGATAACTTCGTTGATGAGGTTGATGAAATTTCATCTTTATATCCAGATCTTGATTTTTTGCTGGCTCATACTGGTATTGGTTTTAAGCATGCAAGGGATTTAGTTTATATTATCAAGGAGAGAGGGAATGTGTTTTTTGAGTTGACATTCACAAATGTCCCAGATGGTTTAATTGAGTTTCTGGTGGAGGAGGTTGGTTCTGATAAAATAGTTTTTGGGACAGATCAGCCGATGCGTGACCCTGCACCTCAGCTTGGCTGGGTTATTTATTCAAGGATTTCAGTTGAAGATAAAAGGAAAATTTTGGCTTTGAACATGGAGAGGATAATTAAGAGGAGTTTAATATAAACAAATCAGGAACAGGGATATGAGCAAGTTGAAACTTGAGGGAATAATTCCAGCGGTGGTAACTCCTATGAAGAGTGATTTCTCTGTTGATTTTGCCCAACTGAGAAGATATGCGAATTGGGTTAAAAGTTTTGATGGACTTGGTGGTGTTGCTGTGAATATGGATACAGGTGAAGGAGTGCATTTGAGCAGAGAGGAAAAGATCAAAATCCTTGAATCTTGGGTTGAAATTATTGATGGCAAGTTCCCGGTCTTGTGTGGTTTAACGACCAGATATACAAAGGAGGCAGTTGAGGAGGCGAAATTGATATCTAAGGTTGGAGCTGATGCGATTGTCGTTTTTCCCATTCCAGCTTACGCTGGAAATCCGCTGCCTTTAGAAATCCCTTATCAATATCATAAAGCGATAAGCGATGCGGTTGATTTACCCCTTGTTTTATTTCAGCTTCAACCATCTCTTTCGGGTGTCCTCTATGATGAGAGAACGTTGGTTAAACTTGCTTCAATTAAAAATGTCATTGCAATAAAGGAGGCCTCAGCTGATGCTTTAAAGTTTGTTCAAACTATGACCACGTTGAGAAATTCGGGCAGAAAAATTTCAATTTTGACAGGTAATGATGATTTTATCCTTGAATCTTTTATACTTGGTGCTGATGGGGCTTTGATTGGTTTTGGAACTATAGCTATAGCTGAGCAAATTGAGATGTTTAAATGCGTTAAAGATAGAAACTACGAAAGAGCATTTGATATTTACTCAAAAATTAAACCACTTGAAGAGGTCATCTTTGCCACACCTGTTAGGGATTATAGGGCTAGGGTTAAGGAAGCACTACGTTTGATAGGTGTTTTGAAGACAAGTTATGTTCGCCCACCGCTTCTTCCGATTTCAGCAGCTGATAAGAGGAGGATAGCAATGGCTTTGAAAAACTTGGGATATAAATTAAAAAATTAACTTTTTGAGTGCGTATGAAATTGGATGAATTTTCTGAGCCAGAAAAATACATAGTTCCGGCAGTTAAAAGGGCGATTGAGATACTTAACCTTCTTGAGAAAGCTGATGCTCCGATGGGACTAAGCGAGATAGCACGCCATGTAGATTATCCGAAGAGCTCAATTTTTAGAATACTTGTCACACTTGAAAAATATGGCTTTGTTGAAAGGAATATAGGTGATAACACATTTTCACTTGGAATTCGGCTTTCACAACTTGGAATATCAAAGTTAAACAAAATGAACCTCGGTTATGATTCCTACAAATATATGGAGGAGCTTGCAAAGAAGACAGGTGAAAGTGTATATCTTGCTGTGTTGAACAATTATCGCGTCGTTTTAATTCAAAGGGTTGATTCTCCAAGTATGTGGTCGCTTGTAACAAAACTTGGATTACGATCACCTGTTCATTGCACAGCGAGTGGTCAGGTTTTGATCTCTGAGTTTTCTGATGATGAACTTAGGGAGCTTGTTAAAAAGGTTGGGTTAAAAAAATATACAGAAAAAACGATAACGAGATTTTCTGAGCTAAAACAGAGGTTGAAAAAGGTAAGGGAGCAAGGATTTTCCGTTGTTGATAGGGAGTATAATCCAGAACTTGTTGCTGTTGCTGCACCTATAAGAAATACTTGGGGTAAAATTATAGCAGCTTTGCTTATTACTTTGCAGTATCAAGGAAGCAAGACGGTTGCAAAGGCTTATGAGCTTGCTGAAGATTTGAAGGTTTATGCCGATAAAATTTCAAGACGGCTTGGGTATGTCGGAAAGTAGGGAGAAAAAGATTATCGGGCTCAACTTGTTCCATATTAAAGTTCCAATGACGGAGCGATTCAAAATTAGCAGTGGTGAGGTTTTCGTTAAAGATGCGATAATAGTTGAGTTGAAAATAAAGTTTGGAGATGAAATTTTATATGCTTTTGGTGAGGCGTCACCTATGGCTGGGTCTTTTTATTCAAGTGAGACCCCGGATAGTGTTTGGGAAGAATTAGTTAGATATTCAGGGATTATCAAGGATTTTAATTTTGATAATTTTTTTGATGGGGTTGAAAATTTAAGTAGGGAGATGATAAATCTTGGTTTAAGTTCTTATGCAAGGGCTGGGATAGAGACGGCGTTATGGGATGGCATTTCAAGGATTAAAGGTGAGCCGATTTTTAAAATTATCGGTGGTGAAATGAGGAAAATAGAATCTGGTCTTGCCGTTGGAATATGTGATAGTGTTGAAGATCTGATAAAAATCGTTGGTAAACATCTTGACAGTGGAAATTATAAAAGGGTCAAGATAAAGATTCAGAAAGGGTGGGATATAGTTCCGATCAAGTATATGCTGAAAAATTTTAGTGATGTTCCCTTGATGGTGGATGCCAACTGTGCATATTTAAGGGATGATATTGAACACTTGAGGAAGCTTGATGATTTTGGACTTGTGATGATTGAACAACCTTTAAGTAAAGACGATCTTGAGGGACATGCTGCTTTACAGGATAAAATTTCAACACCTATCTGTCTTGATGAAAGTGTTGATTCTATTGAAAGGTTAGAATTTGCTATTAAGCTTGGGGCGTGTAGAATAGTTAATATCAAGATTCAGAGAGTTGGTGGGATATTTATTTCCAAGAAATTCCACGACATATGTAGAAATAACGGCATACCTGTTTGGATTGGAACGATGCCTGAGATTGGGATCGGCTCTGCACATGCTCTTAACTTGTGTGTTCTTGATAACTGCAAGTTTCCAACTGATGTTGAGTCATCAAGTAGATGGTATGTTGATGATGTAATTGAGCCATTGATAGATGTCAAGGATGGGTATGTAAACTTTACAGAGGATTTAAGCTTTGGTTTAAATTTTGAAAAGGTCAGCAGATATATGGTCAAGCGCTTGGAAATAAATTTTTAGGTTTTTATGCCTACACTTGAAGTTGAGTTTCTCGGTTATCGTTTAAAAAGTCCGATATTTGTCGCTTCAGGACCAGCAAGTCATGATGTTAAGCAAATCCCGATAGCTGAACAGATGGGGCTGGGGGTGTTGTGCTCAAGACGGTTGTTCCTGATAAGTTTAATTATATGAGATATTGGCCAAGACCCAGGTATAAACTCATTGATTGGGACAAGAAGATGGGCGGAAAGTCTAGGTATTTTACGCTATACTCATACGAACAAGCTTATAGTGGAACGGTTAAGGATTATTTTGATTTCGTTGAGATTTCCAAAAAGACTTCAAACATAATGATAATTGGGAGTGCTTTTGCAGATGAAGTAGATGATTGGGTTTATCTTGCCAAGGGAATAGAAGAGGCGGGTGCTGATGCGATTGAGCTTGATATATCATCACCACATAAGCCGGGGACTTTGCAGTTTGAGAAACATTTTGTTGAGGCGGTTAAATCAGTTGTGGGTAATGTTAAAATCCCTGTTCTTGTTAAGTTAGGACCAGGACCTGATGTTCTTTATCAGGCAAAAGTTTGCAAGGAACTTGGTGCGAGTGCTGTAACACTTTGTAATCGTCTCAGGGGGCTTGATATTGATGTTGAATCTGGGAAGCCAATTTTGCACGGCTATTATGCTGGGGTTGGCGGTCCGTGGGCGAAGTACTATGTCTTTAAACATGTTTGTGAAGTTTATAATGAGGTTGATATAACGATAAGTGCAACGGGAGGAGTCATAGACTGGGGTGACGCGGTCAAATATATTATGCTTGGCGCTACAACAGTTCAAATCCTATCGGTTATAATCGTCAACGGTTGGGAGACAATAAAGCATATAAACGAGGGGATACTAAACTTTTTATCTGAAAAGGGAATTGAGAAACTTGAAAGTATAAGAGGAATTGCTGCAAGGAATTTGGTTGATCCGGAGCTGATAATAAGATGGTCGGGTGAGAAAAAGAGCGGTCCGAGAAATGTCTTTGACGAATGGTAAATTTAATTCATTTAGAAATGGGTAAGTATATCGGTTTAAATCCGTTTCCACCCAAATTTTATGACAGGTATCCACCTGTTGCAGAAGTAGTTGAAGATAAATGCATAGGATGTGGAAGATGTCCGAATATATGTTTCTTTGACGCTATCAAGATGAGGGATAGGGTTGCTGTTATAAACAAGGATAACTGTACTGGTTGCGGATTGTGTTTTGAATCTTGTCCAGTTGATGCTATAATTTGGATACCGGATATGAATAGTTGTCAATCTCCAGTGACGCAAAAGTATGGCATGAATGGATTTGAATTCAGTGATTAAGCAATATCTGTGCCATTTTTTTGTAAAGTTTTTTTATATGTGAAACTAGGTTGCGTTTATAAAAAAAAGCTTGACAAAGCGAGATAAAATTTTTATTTTATACACGAATTTTGTTTTATCTTATAAAACACATTTGGAGGAATGTTATGATGCGCAAAATTTTTATTTCATTCCTTCTAATTCTACCCTCCATTTTGATGTCTCAAACGGGAAAGATATCAGGTAAGGTTTACAACGAGACGACCCGTGAGCCAATCCCGGGTGCTAATGTTATTATTGAGGGGACATATCTTGGAGCAGCAGCTGATGTCAATGGGAATTACACTATAATAAACATCCCTCCGGGTAAGTATAATCTCATTGTGTCAGCTGTTGGTTTCGTTAAAACACGGGTGAGGGATGTCATTGTTAACGCTGATAAAACAACTTTTATTGATGTAGCTATGAAAGAAGAAGTGATAGGTTTGCCCGAGGTTGTAGTTCAAGCTGAAAGACCGTTGATTGATGTCTCTCAGACGAGCTCAAGGGCGATGATAACTTCTGATGACATCTCAGCCTTGCCGGTTGCAAATTTTCAGGAAGCGTTAAGGATATCACCAGGTAACTTTTCAGGTTACATAAGGGGTGCGAGACGATATGAAACTAAATATATCATTGAAGGAATTGATGTGAGCGATAAGTATTATGAGGCTTTTACCGGAAATTATGGGGGTGGTTTCTCTACAACTTATCATGGGTTAAGTTTGACTTTCAGAGAAAATTCAAATGTTGCCGATGTTGGAATTGGGGCAATAGAAGAGATAGGGATTAACACAGGTGCTTCAAGCGCAGAATTATCTCAAGCAACTGGGGGTGTTGTTAGTATAACTTTAAAGGAGGGGAGAGGTAGAATTTCAGGTAAAGCGTATGTAAGATACGCTTCAAAACTTCCACATAAAGGTCCTGACCTTTATTTTGGTTTATTGCCTGATGGTTCAACCGCTGCTGGTAAATACTTCGGTGAAAGGGATGCTCTTATAGCGAAGGGTGACCCGGCAAGTTTGGCAAAGGCTGCGCTTTACACTTGGACTCCGGGAAAATACTGGTATGGCAACAAGCCAACTACGGAATTTGAAATTTCTCTTGGGGGTGGAATACTTAGAAATCTTGGGTTCTTTACGGATTTAAAATTCTATGAAACCTATGGACGTTTCCCGAACGAGTTTAATAGACAGTTGAACATAGTTGGAAAGTTGACTTATAATTTGACGCCGTCAATTAAGCTCACAGGAATTGGGCTTGTAAACGATCAGGGTTTCTACTTCGGCTGGAAAAACCGTATCTTTAACGAGAATTATAAATTTTTCCTTGAGGGTGTTCCCAAGTATACAAAAGGGACTTTTGCTTTAAGTGGCAGGGTAACACACGCCCTATCATCTAAAACTTTCTATGAGATCCAGATTTCTTTTTTGACCAGCCCGACCGAGGTTGGTTTTGTTGATAGCAACGGGGACGGGAAAATAGAGCTAAATGAGGATGATGGTGACTTTATAAAGTTTTCAACGGCTGACGAAATAAGAAAGTATATCAGTAAAACCGATAAAACGAAATTTTTCACAACAACCCCAAGAAATGAATCTGAATCTGAGGCGTCTTTCCCATCATCTGGTCCATATCCGCTTGCGAGACCAGGCGCTTATTATGAGTATCAAAGGTTAAGTCAATTTAACATCAAAGGTGACATAAAAAGTCAAGTTACAAACCATCACCTTTTAAGCGCTGGCTTTGATCTAAAATTTTATAAATATACACAGATTAGAAGATATACAATTGTTGGGAGATTTGATGTTGAGGACTATGTTGTTAAGCCATACGAGCTTGGCTTTTATGCCCAAGATAAAATTGAATATTCTGGAATAATTGTAAGCTTAGGTTTAAGAGCGGATGCATTTAACCCAGGGGGGTATGAAATAGATAATTACTTTGCCCCTTACACTGTTAAAACTGAACAAATACAACTCGGGGGAACAAATGAGGTTTTAAATGTTAATAGATATTTGATTAGGAGAAATACCAAGATTAAAACTAAATGGCTGATAGGTCCAAGGGTAGGTATATCTCATCCAATATCGGATAGAGCTTCTATGTATTATTCATTCTCAAGGTCAATGCAGGTTCCTCCATACGCTGCGATTTTTGGCGATTCCTATGCAGAAATGCATGGGACATTGCCAAACATATTTCTTGTTGATCAGGAACCGCTTAGATCAACAATTTATGAGATGGGAATTCAGTATGCTATTTCAAATTATTTTGGGATTGACTTGAGCGCTTATTATAAGACCATTGAAAATTATGTTCCTCTTGCCTATGGCGTTACTCCAAGACCTGGGGTTGCTATAACTTACTTTATCAGGTTCAATGGTGGATATGCTGATTCAAGGGGAATTGAGCTCACATTAAACAGCAGGTCTTTACCGGTTGGTAATTTGTTTAAACTTTCAGGTAGATTGACATATGCGTATAGTTATATAAAGAATCTCGTTATCTCACCTGATGCACTTCGTGGTCAAAATGTAACTGCTTTTTCAACCCTTGGTGGCGACAGTGCCAAGTATGGGGGGAAACTACCCTTTGAAAATGCAAGATATTTTGCAGGCTATGAAATGAATGTTGTTTCAAATTTATCTTCAAGTTTCACTGGTTATGACAGACCTCACAGGATTAACCTTAATCTTTTCTTTGATTTCCCAGCCCCGTTTAAAGGTGTTCCTGTTGATTTCAAAGTTTCAACATTTACCACCGCAGCAAGTGGTTTCTTATATCCACTTTTACTTGCTGATCCGAGATCAAGAAAATTAGGTGAAGGTCCGTGGAATATAAGAACAGATTTAAAAATTGAGGCAGGATATACACTTGGCAGAATTAGGGTATCTCCGTATCTTGAGGTTAGAAATTTGTTTGATAGGGAAAATATAATCGGATATGATAGAACAACAGATGAAGGTCAACTTCTCTGGGAGCAAAAGAAAATTCCGACTGGACCGCTTGGACTTACTGTGTTTAGAGATGGGTCAAGTGCTTTTGACATCGCCAGAGAAATTTACTTTGGGGTTAGCATAAACTTCTAATTCCTAAAAATTAAAAAGGGAGGCGAAAATGAAAAGGTTTTTAATTTTGTTGTTCATTCTATTCCCGATAATTTCATTTTCACAGGTTAAAATTGATGGTTTAGAACTTTACAAAGGTGCTTCACCAGCTGTGCCCAATGACATTTTCCCCGGCTCGGCTGTTATGATTGCAGGGGACCTTTGGGATTCATTTTTACCGATAGGTCAAGGTGTTTATTACAGTGAAAGAGCAAACGAACCAACGCAGCTTTGGGACCTTATCAGAATTGGAAATTTTGATCGCCAGTGGTCAACTCCTACCTCTCAATGGCCAGGTGGTTATCCGATAAGTTACTTCTGGGCTCAAGATATAATAGCAGTTGAATATAGCCCGGGGATAAATCCAAATAAGATTAGAAGCTCAAGCGAAAATTATGCTTTTATGATTTATACGAATAAACTTGATGCGTTATTTGGAAGGTCACCGTATTTTATCGGTCCTATATGGTTGAAGCCGGACCTTACACCAGACCCAAATGGAGATTATAGACACGCGCTTTACTACGAGTCAGGTTTTCCAACCAATCTTGGTATATGGGTCACTGTTAGGATTTTACAGTTTACCCAAAATTGGAATAATTTTAACGATTTTATAGTGGTTGGCATGACTTTTAAAAACTATGGAATTCTTGATGTAAATGCTGATGGAACTCCGGAGAGGACAAACAATAGAATAAATGCTCTTGTTGTTGGGTGGTTTTCGGAGGTGATGCACAGCGCTGAGGTTGGTGTAACTGGAAGAAGGACAGCAAATAGGTTTGGTTCTGGGAGAAATAGTGGATATGTAGCTGATGCTGATGAAACGGGTTCCCCGTGGGCAACACTTGTAAGTTATGCTGGGGTTAACCCTGCAAATTACGCTTCTTATCCCGATCCTAATACTGTTCCCCAAGGCAAAAGGGATATGGGGTTAAATGCGTATCCATTGGGTTGGTATACGGATGTATGGTTTGGTAGGACATTTTTAGCTGTTAAAAATGATTCAATTGGGTTGGCTTCATCTCCGGACAAAAAGACAATTTTTGATAGTCATCCGATTGGAGTTGGTGCAGAACGTGGATGGTATCTTTCCGCTGGGACTGGTAGAGGTGGTTTAGATGCCCGTGGTGATGCGTCTTTGATACATACAATTTTGATGGGGACATGGTATAAAGATGGGGGTAAGAGTAACAACAAGGCGCTTCTTGATCTGAGTCCAAACCCAAATTATTTTCAATCTGGAACAGCTGGTGATCCACTTTCATTTGTTCCAAAGCCAGTGGGTCAGAGAGGGAAACCTGATGGGGATAAGAAATCCACTAATTCTTTTGAGAATGTTTGGGAAGATGGATGGACTGAAGGATATTCGGCTCAACATAATTTTGATGGCGATGCTTTTATCGGTTGTGGACCATTTTCACTTGAGGTCGGGGAAGCGATTACGATTATATCTGCTGAATATGCTGGCTTTCGTCTTCCTGGGTTGTTAAGGTCATTACAAGCAGTTAGATGGGCGTATGAGAATAACTTTCAAGTTCCAGCTGGTCCAGGGGCGCCAGATATAAGGGTTGATATAACCGAGGACAATAAGATTTTAATTAGGTGGAAGAAGTCACCTGATGAAGATGATCCAAATTTTGGTGGTTATAAAATTTATCGCGCAAGTGCATTCCCAAAATTTAGCTCAACCGAGGTTGGTTTTAGAACTTTGCAAAGATATACAGAGCAAATGGAAGAGGGGGATATAAAGGATGCTTTTAAAGATCCTATAAATCCAAAGTTTGACGCATTTGGGATTTTAAAGGAGATGCAGGCGGGACATTGGGGTCCGTATAAGGTCAGGAAAATAATACCAAAATCGCAGCTTTCTCAATACGCAAGTCCGTCGGGTGGGTATGACTATGCTTTCAAGGATGATGCGCTTGATGTTTTGCTTGGATTTTCATATTGGTATTATGTATCCGCTTATAGAAATCTTCCATCACCTATAACCATAAATGGAAGAAGCACAAATGTTCTTGAATCTGGTAGGGTAAATGTCAACGGAGCAAGTGGTTTATGGGAGGGGACATATCCTTGGGCAACACAAAATTCGTTTTATCCAACTACAGCTGAGGGTCAGAAGAAAATTGGTGCAACAGTTGTTGTCAAATCAAGAACAACAACGCCAGAAGAACTCTCATCCGGAGCTAAAAAGGTTGGCGTTAGACCAAATCCGTATAAAAAGGGTGCATTTCATGATATTGGAACTCAGCATAAGCTTTTATTCTATAATTTGCCTTCTAAATGCACCATAACGATACTTGATGTGTCAGGTCAGATAATTGATAGAATCAACTTCACAGCTCCAAATCCGAATGATGGGACTTATATTTGGGATATGTTCTCAAAAGATGGCATTGAGGTCGCAAATGGGCTTTACATTTATGTCGTTGAATATGAGGGCGGTAAACAGGTTGGTTATTTTGCAATTTTAAGATAAAAAATTAACTATGGGGTTTAAAAATGAAGAAGGTAACAATAATTATTTTGGTTATTCTAGTTGCTTTTTCAACCCTTCAATCTCAAGTGAGAAAATCCGGTATTAATTCACTTGCCTTTCTTAAAGTAGGCGTTGGCGCAAGACAAGTTGGTATAGGCTCAGCTGCGACAACTTTGAAAGGCGATCCGAATATGATGTTTTGGAATCCAGCTGGAATCGTTTTATCGGATGAGAAGTTAGCGGTATCCTTTACTTATAATAGGTGGATCGCAGATATAAATCAGGTAGCCATAGGGGCGGTTTATAATTTAAAGGGGATTGGAACGATCGGAGTTGGGATAATAAGTTTTGGTTTAAGTGGTATAAGTGCAGATAGAGACCTTCTCCCACCCGATCTTGCTTATCTACAAATTGATAAGCAAACATCCTCTACTTATAGTTTTCGTGATTTTGCTTTTATACTCTCATATGCGAGAAATGTCACCGATTTACTTTCACTTGGTGTTAATTTGAAATATTTAAACGAGCGTATTGATGATTTAAGTGCGAGTGCGTTTGCGATTGATCTTGGGGCAAATTATAAAGTTACAAGTTTTTGGAGTCTTGGGGCACGGCTTTCAAACCTCGGCTCAGATATAAGATATTACGATATTTCCTCACCAATTCCTCTTTCTTTCTCAATAGGAACATCTCTCTATTATACTTATCAAAGAAGCTTAACGGGTAGATTATTTATAGATGTCGTTCAACCTCAAGACCTACCACAACTTTTCTTCACAGGTGTTGAGTTTGACGCTTGGAGTATGATTTCGGCGAGATTTGGATACAAGTTTAATTATTCAGGTACAAAGGATAAAGGGACATCATGGCGTGATCCGATAGAGACAACCATTGAGGGATTTTCTGCTGGTGTTGGGGCAAAAATTGAATTTGGGAATTATAAAGTTAGTTTTGATTACGCATTTACGCAGATGAAAATCCTTGACAGCGTCCATAGGATCACTGTTGGTGTTGGATTGAAGTGATTTTTGCGAACCGCCCATTGTGGGCGGTTTTTTTTCCATCTATTTTAACTCCAAAATAAATATAAAACACAAAGTGAAGACAAAACTTTTAACCACGACTGTTGTTGGAAGTTATTCTCTGCCAAAATGGCTTGAAGTTATAAGAGAATTACATAAACAGGGTAAAATAACCGATGAAGAACTTGAGGAAGCATATGATAATGCGGTAAAATCGTGTATCAAAGATCAAGAGCTGGCAGGTATTGATGTCATAACAGATGGTGAGCTTAGGAGAGAAACAATGGTTTATTTCTTCACTAAGAGAATTTATGGATTTAAGAATGATGGCAAAATGAAACCGATCGGAAATCTTGATCCATCCATCCAGATGCCTGATCCGATAATTTTTGATAAGGTGCGAAGAACTGGAAGTATTGGGATTGCAAGGCATTGGAAATTTCTCAAGGAGCATACGAGTAAAGATACAAAGGTTACAATTACTGGACCTCAAATGTTGGCAAAAAGGGCTACAAATGAGTATTATAGTGATGAAAGGGAATTGATCCGTGACCTCGCTGAAATTTTAAGGGAAGAAATAATTGAAGTTGTTCAAGCTGGTTGTAAACTTGTGCAAATTGATGAGCCGGTTTGGGTTGGTTATCCCGAAGATTTGCCTTGGTTGGTTGAGATTTTCAACTGGATGATTGATGGTATTGATGCAAAATTTTGTCTTCACATTTGTTATGGTAATTATCAATTGAAGCGACTTTTTAAAGGACAATACGCTGACCTCTTTCCGGCCCTACTTGATGTGAATGCGCATCAGCTGAGTTTGGAGTTTGCGGTCAATGATGCTGAACCGCTTGAGCTTTTCAAAAAATATGGGACGCGCGATAAGGAAATAGTTGTAGGTGTAATTGATGTTAAGGATCCGAAGGTTGAAACACCAGAGGTTGTTGCTAATAGGATTAAAAGAGTTTTTGATGTGATCCCACCCGAAAAAGTTTGGCTTTCGCCTGACTGTGGTATGAAATTTATGCCAAGAGATAGAGCATTTGGAAAGCTTTGCGCTATGGTTCGAGGGGCTGAAATAGTCCGTAGTGATCTTTAAAATTAAAAGTTCCTGAGTGTGAATAAAATAACTTATCACTTTGTCTCTCAAACCCATTGGGATAGAGAATGGGTTTTATCGTTTGAAGAATATAGAGTTATGTTAGTTGATTTTTGGAATGATTTATTTAACATTTTTGAGAACGACCCTGACTTTAAACACTTCATGACGGATGGGCAAATGCAAATGGTTATGGATTATCTTGAAGTTAAGCCACAAAATTTTGAAAGGATAAAAGAACTCGTCCAAAGCGGGAGATTATCAATTGGACCATGGTATATTCAAATTGATCAGTTTATACCAAGTGGTGAATCACATATAAGGAATCTTTTGATCGGGGTTGAGATGGCTCAAAAGTTTGGAAGGGCGATGCCGATTGGTTATATACCTGACCAGTTTGGACACATAGCACAAATGCCGCAAATTCTTAGGGGTTTTGATATTGAAACAGCTGTGATATATCGTGGCTTTGGCGGTGAGCCTGGGCAGGAATCCTCTGAGTATGTATGGGAGTCACCAGATGGAAGTAAAGTTTTGATGTTCCATCTTCCAAAAGACGGCTATAGTTTTGGATATTTTGCAATGGATGATGAAGATACGATCTTTAAAAGGTTTGAGCGTTTAAGGTCTGAAATAGATGCAAGGGCGAGGGCGAGTCATCGTCTTATTTTAAATGGTGGCGATCATCACTGGCCTGATATTAAACTTACCAAAGCATTGAAATTATTGAAAACTAAATATTCTGATTTTGAATTCCTTCACTCAACACTTGAAAACTTTGCTGATTGTGTCAGATCTGAGGTTGACCTTGAAAAATTACCAAAGCATTTCGGTGAGACAAGATTTGGCTTAAGACATGCGTTTGCAGTCATCGGTGGAACTGCCTCTACAAGAGTTTATATCAAACAGCGAAATTATTTAGCCCAAATTAAACTTGAAAGAATTCTTGAGCCGTTAAATTCTTTTTCATTTATCCTCGCCAAGAAAGACAGAAGCGAATTAATTAAACTGGCTTGGCTTTATTGTTTACAAAATCAGGACCACGACACCATCAACGGAACTGCTGTTGATAGGGTTTATCATGAAGCCCTTGTCAGATATCTTAAAATTGACGAGATAACAAACGCTTTTTCATTTCAAGCTACAAACGATATAATACCTTTTGACAGCAAGTTTTTCAAGGACGATAAACATATTTTCATCTTCAATCTTTCCCCATTTGAATTGGATAAGGTTGTTGAGTGTGAAGTTGAATTCCATCTTCAAGATGTCGTCGTTGGTTTAAATCCAGATGTCAAACCATCTCAAAGTTTGAGCCGTGTTGATGGTTTTAGGATTTTTGATTCAGATGGTGGGGAAGTTGAATATCAGGTCCTAAGCCGAGATACAAAATATTCTCTCGTTTGGGGATATCATGAATATCCACATCAAATACTTGTTGATAGATTCAAAATTTTGGTTGATCTTAAAAATTTACCTTCGTTCGGTTGGAAACGGCTTGATATAGTTCGTGATAGTTCAATCGTCGTTTATGAGGAAAAGGTTAAGTATGGTGTTGATGAATTTGGAATTTTTTACATGGAAAATGATTTTTTAAAAATCAAGGTCAATAAAAACGGCTCAATAAAAGTAATTGATAAAGAGAAGCGGATTGAGTTTGATAATTTAAACATATTTGAAGAATCAGGGGATGTTGGGGATGAGTATAACTATTGCTTCCCGGATGAAGATGAACTATACTATTCAACTGATTTCACACCAAGTATTGAGATAATTGAGAAAGGACCTTTGAGATGCGCTGTTCAGATTCGTTATAACATCCCAGTTCCATCTTATACGACGCAAAGTGGAAGGAGCAAGGAAAAAATTGATATGGAGATATCATCGGTGATTTACTTGAACTATAACTCAAAAAGGGTGGATGTGAAGACGAAAGTTAATAACAAGGCGAAAAATCATCGTTTGAGGGTTATATTTGACACGGGGCTTAATACAAATACAAGTTACGCGGATTCGCAATTTTGCATCGTTAAAAGAATTCACAAAAAATACAACTGGGAGGATTATCCGTATGAGAAGCCATTAAATCTTGAAGTTTTGCAAAGATTTGTTTGCGTTCAAGATGAAATTAAAGGTATCGCAATTTTTACGAAGGGATTATATGAGTATGAGCTATCTATTGATGAACCCGGACGACTTGCGATAACACTTTTGAGAGGAGTGGGACAGCTTTCCGAATCAAATTTAAAAACAAGACCTGGTGGAGATGCCGGTTGGAAAAATGAAACACCAGATGCACAATGTATAGGCATCTACGAATTTGAATATAGCATATTTGTTTATAAAGCTAATGAATTTGAAGATGTCTGCAAACAAGCCGAGCTATATCATAGCCCAAATTTCTATGTGAAGAGAAAGCAGGAAATGAAAGAAATTTCTGATGTTTCACTTATTAACTTTGAAGGGAACGGGATTAACTATAGCGCTTTAAAGGTATCTGAGGATAAAAAAGGAGTTATCTTTAGATTTTATAACCCGTTTTGGAAAGATTCTTGGTTCAGATTTAAACCAAATTTTGACTATGCGAGTGTTTCTATTGTAAAGCTAAACGAGGAAAAGATTGCTTTGCTTGAACCAGATGAAGATAAATTCTTCAAAGTTGATGTTGAACCTTTTAAAATTATAACTATTAAAGTTGAGTTATGATGATAATTAGAACAGCCGATAGAAACTCCCCTGGAGTTTTACAGTTTGAAAAAATGGGTAAGATTATAATTTCAATTGATGGACTTGGTGAATTTGAAGGTGAAAATTGTATTGAAAAAATAAATATAAAAGATTTCGTTTCAAGTAAAGGATGGGTGAAGATTTTTGGTAGTGTTGCTGATTTTAGTTGTATTGTTAAGGTATTTGAGGAATCCGATGGTCTTAAGTTTAATTATGAAGTTTTGTTCAGGGGTAAAGACATATCAAAGGGCAGATTTAGGATAATTTTTAATTTTCTTGATGTCGGAAAACCAAGATGGCTTGTGCCAGGGATTTTTTATGCGGATAATTCATTTGGTAAGTCAATCAGAAGATATCCCAAATATAATCCTGTAGAGGTTGATGCCGACAATTTAGTTTCAAATTATTGGTCCTTCTCATCTCGGAGGGCTTCTATTCCGGCGGTTTTTTGTTGGTTAGAAAACTTTATGTTCGCTATTTTGACTGATGTTGATTTCTCCCATGGTGAATCGGGTATATTTTTCTCTGGGGATTTAAATGATGTAAAGATAGGGTTAATTTTCCCCTTTTCTGAGGAGCCCGCTTCTTACATCCCGTATCTTAATAATCGGGCGATCAAGAATTTTCTTGAAATTTATCCTGAAGAGGAGATCAATTTTTCTTTCAGATTGTTCTTTTCCGAGTCGGATCTCCACGCTTATGATCGGATTATAAGGAAGTTTTATTATGAGTTAAGGGAAAATAACAAACCATCCCCTTGGTTTTTGCTTGATGACGGTGCTGATATTTCTGCTTTTGGTCTTTATCGCTGGCATTATATACCTGAACATAGAGTGATATATGAAACGCGAGGATTTGATAATGTTTTGAGTTCAAATGTTAACAATGCGGACATTAGACCTCATATGCATATATCTTGGGTTAGCGGTATTCCTTATGCTTTTGCTTTAATGAAATATGGCTACATAAAGCGGAATTCGAATTATCTGGAGGCTGGAAGGTCTGTGATTGATAAAGTTGTAAGTGAGGGAAGCACTCCTTCTGGAATTTTATGGTCACAATGGACGCTTGAAAATGGATGGACGGATGGTTGGAATCCAAAACCAGGGCTAACACAAGCGCGGACTTTAAGCGAAGCGATTTTATTTCTGATCAGAGCTTATGATTTTGAGTTGAAAAACGGGTATGAACACATGGATTGGAAAGGATGCATTTTAAGAAATCTAAATTATGCTGTTGAAATTCAAAGGGAGGATGGGAATTTCGGATCATATTATAACTCAAAGACTGGGGAAGTTGAGATTTGGGAGGGGTGCGCTGGCTTGATGTGGATATCAGCTCTTTGTGAATGGTATAAAATTTATGGGGATGAGAAATTTAAAACATCAGCAATCAAAGGTGGGGAATTTTATAGTAAATTTGTACTTGATGAGCTAATTTATGGAGCGCCGGAAGATGCCTTTATGGTTCCTACATCTGAAGATACATATAATGCGGTTATTTCTTATGTGCTTCTTTATGAGATAACAGGTGAGAAGAAATGGCTTAAACTTGCAGAGAAAAGCGCTGATTTAATGATGACCTTCAGATTTGCTCATAATTTGAAATTTCCTGAAAATACAATTTTAAATCTCTATGGTTTCAAAACGGTTGGTGGCGATATCGCATCCCCTGTTAATCAGCATCTTCATAATTACGGATTGATTTGTGTTCCTGAGATGCTTAAACTTTATAAATTCACAGGTGATGATTATTATCTTGATAGAACGATTGATAATATTTGTTTTTCGCTTCAATTTATAGCGAGATTTGACGGTGACTTCAACGCTCTTCGCGGTATGATGCCTGAACAATTTTATTATGTTGATTGGCTGCGACCGTCTGGAACAATTTTAACACTTTCACACTCTTGGTGTCTTGGTATGGTGATTTATGCCTTTCTCTCCGTTATTGAGTCAGAGTATAGGGATTTAATTTTCGGTAAGATAAAAAAATATATCAAGGGTTAAAAGTGAAAACATATATTAAAACTGGCAGACCCGAATTTGATGAGTTCATCCCAGTTATCAAATACTTTTTTGATGAAAATAGGGTTGATGTTTATATTGATGCGAAAAAGATAAGGGCTTATATTGATCCGGATGCACCTTCATTTTGGATAAGGACGATAGCCGATCATCTTAGGGCTTCAAAATATTTTGACGATTTAAGAAGTGTCGTTGAACATTTTGCGGAGACCCAGGCTGATAACGGAAGAATTTTTGACTATTTCACTGTTTTCCCGGAGAAATTGCCTTGTGAGAGGGAAAATTGGGCTAAATATGTTCGCGTTCCAGTTGAGGCGGATGTGGAATTTCGTTTTATTAAAGCGATTTTTCTCGTTTGGCAATCAACTGGAGATGACCTTTGGGTTCGCAAACTGTTGCCGAAGATGGAAAAGGCACTCAATTACATCTTGACGCATCCGTGGAGGTGGGATAAAAAATTAAAACTCGTCAAAAGGGCTTATACAATTGACACTTGGGATTTCGCTTATACGGCGGGTAAGCATAATTGGTTGCAGTTTCAGATAGATGAAAATACTTTCTGGGGGATAATGCATGGAGATAATAGCGGATACTATGAGGCGTTTTTAATAATGTCGTTTTTCTACGATTATTTTAAAGATAAGAAAAAAGCAAATAAATGGAGAGAAAGAGCTGAGAGGTTAAAGCGAAGGATGAATAAAATTTGTTGGAACGGGAAATTTTACACCCATTTCGTTAAGATAACGCCTGTTACAATTGAAGGTGTTGATGAATCTCAGCAGTTAAGTTTGAGCAATCCGATGGATATTAATCGTGGGGTTGCTACTCATAAAATGGCTGTTTCAATCATAAACGAATACCTGGAGAGAAGAAAAAGAACGCAAGCTTTTGCTGAATGGTTTTCAATTGATCCACCGTTTCCAGATGGGATTTTTGGAGATGAGAGAATCATTCGCGGTGCATATTGTAATGGTGGGATTATGCCACTTGTGGGTGGGGAGCTAGCTAAAGCAGCCTTTGACCATGGATTTGAATGGTATGGTGTTGACATATTGAGGAGGTATTATGAACTTGCTATTAAGACAAAGAAAAGTTATCTATGGTATTTTCCTGATGGGACACCACTTAGTCAAGAAAAGATGACGAGCCCGATGGAGTCATCAAAAGATGTTTGGGGTTCAAGTGCGATGTTTTATGCTTTGATGGATGGATTGGCTGGGGTTGAGGATAAGTTTAAACTCTTTAAAAAGGTTAAATTATCGCCACGCTGGCTTTCGGCTGAGGTGGACAGAGCGGAGGTTAGCGCTTATTATGACGCTTCGGGTAGGGGTTTATTTTATGAGTTTGAATTTGACGGTGATAAAATTTCAATTAATGTAACGGTTGAAAATTCCTTTGTTGATTTTAATGTCCTTTTACCGGAGGGGGCGTTAGCTGATAAGGTTATATTTAACGGAAGGTCAGTTGATTTTAAAAATGTTAAGGTTGAGAAGAGCCGTTATGTGAATTTTTCCGGCTTGATTAAAGATGAGGCAAAGGTTAAAATTTATTTGAAAAAATCAAAGAAGGATATATAATGCGACTGGCACAACCTGTTGATTATATTGTCCTTGTATTTTATTTCATTTTGATGATCGGGGTTGGGGTATATTTTTCAAGGTTCAGCAGAAGTGTTAGGGATTACTTTGCTGGGGGTAATAGGATACCTTGGTGGGTGAGCGGTATATCGCTATATATGACCAACTTCAGCGCTTGGACATTTACAGCAGCTGCTGGTTTTATATACCATTCCTCTTGGTATGGGGTTATCTACATAAGCAGTGGGATAGTGACTTATTTTATCGGTGCTCTACTGACAGCTAAGAGATGGCGTAGGTCGCGTGTTCTATCACCGATTGAATACACTCAAACGAGATTCAATCGTCAGACTCAACAATTGCTCGGCTGGGTGATTTCGCTGAATTTCATACTTTCAGCTGGGGCGCAGCTTTCAGCTACCTGTAAATTCCTTGCGCCTCTTTTCGGGATTGATCTTGACCTTTTGATAATTATAACAGGAGTTGTGATTTTAATTTATACATTCCTTGGAGGTTTATGGGGGGTTATGATTACGGATTTTCTTCAGTTTGTAATTTTGTTAAGTATTACTTTGATAGTTTCACCTTTGAGTTTAAGTCTCATTGGTGGTGTTAAAGGTTTGCTTGAAAAATCACCGGCGCTTGTATTTGAACATATTTATAATAATGTCCATTATGACTTTCATTTCCTCGTGGCGATATACTTAATAGGAATTTTTGGCATTGCATCTGGGGCTTCGCAAAGATTTTATAGTGTTGTTGATGAGAAGTCGGCTTTGAAAGTTGGGATTTTGGCTTCCATTTTATCTTTTGCGCAACCTTTACTTTTTGCCATTCCGCCACTTGTTGCAAGGATAATTTGGCCAGATTTAACACAGGTTGATTTCTTCAAGAAATTTTTTCAACCGAACGATCTAGTTTATCTTGCCGTAGCTTTAAAGTTTTTACCTGTTGGTTTAATTGGTCTTCTTATGTCTGCAATGCTTGCTGCGACTATGAGCACTCTTTCAAGCGTTTACAATTATGTCGGTTCAATAATTACGCGCGATATCTATCTGAGTTTGTTAAATCCCAGTGCAAGTGAAGCGAAACAATTCAAATTCGGCAGAATAATTTCGCTTGTCCTCGGTTTAATTGTAATCATTGAGGCGTTGATTTATATCCATAGCGAATTTGGTATTTTCAATATCATGACTACATTTTTCACCTTGTTTAATATCCCGGTGATAATTCCGCTCACATTTGGCTTGATCTCAAAAAGGATACCAAGATGGGGTGCATTTTTGAGTATAATTTGGGGTCTTGCAGTTGGAGCTATGGCAAGATTCGTAGCGGGTTGGTCAATGGGGTTACAGGTTTATATAGCTGCGATTTCTACCTTTGCGGTTTTGATGCTAAGTTATAAAATAAGACAACTTTACCTTTCAAAAAGAAAAACGCTTTATTTTGTTTCTTTTATTGTTTCCGTTTTTTATTTATTAATTTTTGCATTGAATATAACAGGGGAGGTTGTCCCAGCTAAAATCATAATTTTAATTGTTGGGTCTTTTGCTCTTGGATTTAGCCTGGTTTATTCCAATAGGTTCATCAAAGAGGAGCCAACTGATAGAGATGTCATTGAGAATTTCTTCAAGAGGATTGAAACACCTGTTGATGTTGTAGAAGAAGTTTACGGAAAAGGGGAAAAAGAGGTTTCAACCTTTCCATTGCTTGGGGCTATCATTATTTTGATTGGTGTCTTGATACCCTTCCTTTCATTTGTTGGTGGTTCCAAGAGGGATATATTCATATTCTTCGCAGTAAGCGTAATATACATCATCTTTGGCGGTTTGATGGTTTATTATGGTAGAAAGGCGGAATTAAAGTTTAAGCGGTATCTTGAATTTGCCAGAGCAAATAAACAAAAATAGGGAGAATTTATGAAAGTTAAAGACGCTCTAAAAAAGGTTAGCGTAATCTGTTATCATAAAGGTTGCGCGCCGGTTGTTAGGACAGTTGCTCTTGAGCTTAAAAATTTTATAGGTAATGTGAGAATTGAAGAGGCCGAAGTTAAGGAGATAGACCTTGAAAATGGAGTTTTCTATATATCAACTGCAGATGAATTTCTATATGAAGGATATGATAAGGGGATACATGATTTCAATAACTATTTTGTGTATTTTCGTATCAATGAAAACGGCTCTGGCATAATGAGTGCATCAAGGATGGAATTTCTTTATTCCTTTTACTCACACATAATTGAGGATAAGCTAAATGATGATATAGAAGAATTTCTTGGGGGCAAATTTTTTTCTCCCGCTTTCAAGTGGATACGAACTGTTAATGATTTCTTTTTAACTCAGCAGGGCAGAATTCAGAGAAATTTTGATAGGGAAGGCTATATTCGCGGGCTCGCAAAATATGGCTTTACTCATGTTGAAGTGAATGGGCTTGGATTTCCCATGGGAATTGAAATCGGTCCTAAGGGTGAGGTTTATCCGATGTTTTATACATATTTACCAGCGCTTGATCAATTTGTCTACAGCGAGCTTAATCGTGGTGTTTATCCATTTTACTACCTGAGCATAAATCTTGCCTTTCTCAAAAAGAATGCAAAACTTGCTTTAAAGTATGGGCTTGTGCCAGGACTTCTTTGTTTTGAGCCACGCTCTGTCCCAGAGGAAATTTTCGCAAGATATCCAATGCTTAGAGGCGCGCGGGTTGACCATCCATTTAGAAGCTTTAAACCGAGATTTAACCTTACGATAGCTCATCCAAGAGTTCTTGAGCATTATGCTGAGATGCTTAGGAAATTATTAAAAGAGGTTCCAGAGCTTGAATTTATTTCAATCTGGACGAATGATAGTGGTGCTGGATTTGAACATACTAAATCACTTTATGTTGGGAGAAATGGAGGGGCTTATCTTATCCGTGAGTGGAAAAGCGATGAGGAGATAGCAAAAGTTGCTGGAGAAAATGTTTTAAGATTTCTTAGGACTTTGAGAGATTCCGCCTCTGAGATCAATCCTAATTTTAGGGTTATAACACGACTTGAACCATTTTACGGAGAGCATGAAATTATCTGGAATGGGATTGAAGATAGAATTGAGATTGAAACAAATTCACTTCTTGGAAGAGGCTGGCATTTGCCTTATTCACATCCAAAATATTCGGATGTTAAAGAGATTGGTGGAACCCCTCTTCACATCAAGGTTGATGAAAAAGAAAGGGATCTTATCCATGAACTTAAATTGAAAAAATCAAATGCTCATTTTTACTTTGTTTCCGGACCTTATACATTTTTTGATCCGCTTATTGGGATTCCTTACCCTTGGCTTACGTATCAAAAATTAAAAGCACTTAAATCAATTGGCGTAGATCATGTGGCTCATATGGGTGGTATAAATCCACCGAATCTTGTCCCGTATAACATAAATCAGGAAATCATAAGAATTTTTCAATTTAATCAGAACATTGACATAAATGAAGAAATAGGAAGGATTGCAAACTCATGGGTTGGTGGAAGTGCCGATGTGTTAATAAAGGTGTGGAAATTAACAGAGGAAGCGATACTTTCTTATCCGAACCCAATCCCATTGTATTCAACATTCGGATTCACTTGGCTTAGGATTTGGGTCAGACCTCTTGTGCCAAACATTGAAGCTATTCCAGAGGTTGAGCGAAGATATTATGAGGAATTTATGTGTTCAACCCCCCATAACCCAAATAATGTTGATTTAATGCGGGATGTCTTGTTTGAGCTAACTGATAAAGAAAGGTGTGAGCTTGCGGTGGAAAGGATGGATAAGTATCTATTTCCACCATTGAAAGAAGCGATAAAGTTGCTTGAAGTTGAAATTGAAAAAGTTGAGGATAAAAATTCACAAAAATTGAAGGTTTTGTTTGATCAGTTGGTTAGATTGAAGGCATTGAAATGTTGGTTTATGACGATAAGGAATGTATCTGCTTGGATTGTTTGTGTTCATGGTTATATTGAGAGTAAAAGTGAGGTTGAGAGGAGCGATCTCAAGAAAAAGTTAAGGGATATGATTGAGCTTGAAATTGAGAATACATTTGAACTTATCAATTTATGGGAACATCGCAACGATGTTGAATTTATGGCTTTAACGGACATGGGGGAGACACCGCTAATACATGGTGAAAATTTCTGCGAGCTTTTGAAGAATAAGATTGAGCTTATGAAAAAACATGCGGATGATGAGCCATATATTGATCCAGATTATATGTGGAAAAGATCTGCTATGATGCTTTATTAAAAATAAAAGGGATTAAGAAATGTTTGAGATCGGTATTGTCAGCGATGAAATTTCACTTGATATAAGGGAGGCGTTTGAGATCGGTTTGAAACTTGGAATCAGAAATTATGAACTTCGTTGTATTGGAAGTTATGATAAGCGAGTTCCATTTGCTGATGAAAAAGATATTGATTTTATCTTAAGAGGGGTTTCATCCGGAAGGATTAGGATAACGGCACTTTCACCAGGGCTATTTAAAATCAAACCGAGCGATTCTGAAAGATTGAAATTTGAAATCGGTGAAGTTTTGCCGGAAACATTTAAGCTTGCGAGGAAACTCGGTGTGGAAAAGATAATTATTTTTGGTTTTGTCAGAGATGGGACGCCGGAGGAATTTGTAGTTGAGATACTTAAAGATGTCGCTAGGTATGCGTATGAGGAGAAATTTAACCTTGCGATTGAAAATGAACCTGGTTTCTATTGTGATAGTGGGGTTAACACTGCAAGGATATTGGAGAAGGCGGGTGCGGTAAATCTTGGTGCTAATTGGGATCCTGCTAATGCTGTCGGGTCTGGAGAATTCGCATTTCCAATCGGGTATGAAAGGATAAAGAACTTTATCTTTAACATTCATGTCAAGGATGCGGTAAATCAACCTGAGTTTAAATGTCTTCTTGTGGGTGATGGCTCGGTTAATTGGTTTGGACAACTTAAGGCGATAATACACGATAAAGTGCTTGACAATATCACAATTGAAACACATCATTTGCCGTTGATAGAATCAACCATTGAAAATTTAAAAAGGGTTAGAGCGATTCTAAAAGCAATTGAGGAGCTTGGGGAATGAAAAAGGTTAATGTTGCGCTCGTTGGAGTTGGAGGTCATGGCTTGACGATAAGAAAAGCTGTTAAATTGTGTCCCCGAATTAATGTTGTTGCTGTTTACGATATTAATAAAAGTTTAGCTGAGGAAGCATCTAAGGAGTTTGGATGTGAAAAATTTTCAAATTATGATGAACTTCTTGAACTTCGTGATATAAATGCGGTTATCATTGCAACGCCAAATCACTTACATTTTGAGCAGGCGTATAAGGCATTGAAAAAAGGTAAGGATGTTTTCATTGAAAAACCGATCACCGTTAAAGTTGATGAAGCGAGAAAGCTTGTGAGGTTAGCAAGGTCTGAAAAATTAATCCTTCAAGTTGGGCACAATACAAGAAAGCGGAAGGTTTTTAGGAAAGCAAAGGAAATTTTGGATAGCGGGAAACTTGGTAAGGTTATTTTTTTTGAAGCCAATATATCTATGAAAACTGGGCTTGGTCGTTTTCCAAGATGGAAAGCGGATAAAAGCAAATGTCCACTTTTGCCCATGACTCAACTTGGGATTCATTTCGTTGATGTGATTTATTATTTGCTCGGTGAGATAACCGATGTTTTTGCTCACGGGAGAAAGTCGGTTTTAAAGGTTGAAGATACGGTAATAGCGGCGCTCAAACTTTCAAGTGGTGTTATAGGTGTTCTTTCAAGCTCTTATGTTACGGGGGACGCCTATGAATTTAAAATTTATGGAACGGATGCTTTTATGAATTGCTATGTTGATAGGGTTGAACTTTGGCAAGGGGATAAAGATAAGCCGGAGGTTTTCATCTTAGTGGAGGATATTGATAGTTATCTTGAAGAGGTGAGTGAGTTTGCTGAGTGCGTAATCCACAGAAGAAACCCTGAAGTTGATGGTTATATCGGTATGAAAAATTTAAAGGTTGTTGAGGCAATGATTGAATCAATCGCTAAGAAAACCGCAGTTAGGGTATGAGGAGAGTTTTTTTGATCTTTGTTTTTTTGATTCAATCGCTAAATCAAAGTGAGAGTTTCACAAGTGAATTTGAATTGCGCAGGGAGAAAATTTTGAAGTTTTATGTTGATTCGGTTCAATTGGGTAAAGATAAAGTTGATTTTTTTATTTTAACCGCGAAGATAAAATTCAGTAAGGAAGTTAAAATTTTATTACCTTATCTTGACTCGCTTATTCAAAATCCAGGGATTGGTGATATGTTTTTTGCTTATCAATTGATAGGGCTTTATTTACATTGTAAGGAAAATCTTCCTTTTGAGTATCGCGATAAGATAAAGAATGTTTTCAAGACGAGGACGATATATCGTGGTGATACGGAAAATCACTGGCTGATGTATTATGTTGCTTGGTATTTGATTTCACAGGAATGGGAAAATGAGATTTGGTCAAACTTGAAGACATCATCTGAAAACTTCCGTGAGGCAAGCGAGTATATTAATTATTGGGTTGATGGGACAACTTCATTCGGTCAGATGGAGTTTGACTCCCCAACGTATATAATTACTTTTGTTCCACCACTTTGTTTGCTTTATGATTTTGCTCAAGATACATTGATGAAAAAGATGGCTCAGATGATGCTTGAATATATACTTTTTGATTATGCTGTTGAATATCTTAAGGGTTGCTATTGTGGAGCGCATAGCAGGGATTATCCGGAGCTTGCTGTTAATCCGATTCAAGCGCAATCTCAGGCGATAGGTTATTTGTATTTTGGTGAAACGGAGTTTGATCCAAGGTCAATGAGGAAAAATGCCGTTATTTTTTGTGCTTTGAGCAAATTTAAGCTTCCCGATGTGATTCGCTATATAGCTACAGATAGGCAGTTTCCCTATGAGCATAAGGAAAGGAAAAGGGTTAGAAATGTTATAAGATATGGTAGGGAAAGAAATCCTGCTGTTTATAAGTATACATATATGACAAGGAATTATTGTGTTGGGAGCTTGCAGGGGGGAATATTGCAACCGATTCAACAACACAGTTGGGATATAACATTTTCAAATGGCTTGACAATTTTTTCGGTTCATCCTTACTTTTCTGAGATTGAGCTTGGGATGTTTTTCCCTGAGGAGGTAAAAATTTTACCTGAGCTTGTTGACAGAGCTCATAAAGTTTATAGAAGCCCCGACAAGTGGACATCGTCTTCACCGTATGAGCGTATATTTCAATATCGCGGTAGTTTAATAGTTTTATATGGTCTTTTTGAGATGGTTGAGGGGGAGAAATATAGACATGTTAATATCTTCATTCCAAGAGGTGTTGATAGATTTGAGATAGATACAGTTGGTTGGGTGATAGGTAAAGTTGAGAATGGATACTTTGGGATCAGGGTGTTAGGGGGGGTGTATGAGCTGAAGTTGGAGGAGACATGTTATAGATTTAGGGTGTATGGTGATAAAATTTGTTTGATAATTGAGGTTGGGGATAGCGATGAGTTTGGGGATTTTGATAGGTTCAGGGAGGGTTTGAAGAGCTCAGAGGTTGATTTTGACTTTGATATATTTGAGGTAAGATATAAAGGGATAAGGGGATTTGAGATGAGGTTTGGTTATTTTGGGAGCAGATATGTTGATGGGGTTGAGTATAAGCTTAATTGGGGTTTGTTTGACGGGAGATTTGCGAGGTCTGATTTAAAAAGTAAAGTGATTGAAATAAACTACAAAGGCAAAAAAAGGGTGCTCAACTTTAATAAATTAACAATAGAAGAAACGCAAGCGATACAATGAGAGGATTTAAATTTTTATTTCTTTTGTTTTGTATCTTATTAAATTATTCCACTGCGTTGAGTGAAAGGAAAATTTATGCGGTTGTTTTGATAAGTGGGAAAATGATAGTTGGTGCGGATAATTCGCTTTCTGGATTGTTCATCTCTTCAGATGATGGAAATTTTTGGATTCACAAGGGGTGGGGAAATATAAAAGCGACCTCAATTGCTATTGAACCAAATTCAAAGGGTGAAGTTCTGTATTTGACGGCTGGAAATGGTGTTCTTAAATCAACCGATCGCGGTGAAACATGGAGAATTATGACTGATTGGAGGGTGACTGAGGTTTTAAGAGTCGTTATTCATCCAGAGAATAAGAATGAAATTTTCATTGCCACGCCTTATGGTGTATTTAAATCGGTGGATTCTGGGTGGAGTTGGGAGGAGAAAAATGATGGTATAAAGCCCGAGGAAACTGGGACGACATCGTCAACATTTGTTAGCTCAATTGTGATTGACAGGGGGAATCCGAGCAGAATTTTAATTGGAACTGAAGATGGAATTTATGAGAGTTTGAATAGAGGCGAAAGATGGAAGGCATTAGCCTTGAAAGGCATCGGCATAAGGGTGCTTGTTCAGAGTCCTCACAATTCGGATGTTTTATTTGCTGGAACGGAGAGTGATGGTATCTTTAAATCAAGCGATGGTGGGAAATCATGGAAAAAAGTTAACGATGGATTGACCTCGCTCACAATTTACACGATTGCATTTGATCCGAAAAATGATAAGGTTATATATTCAGCCGGCTTTAAAACGGGGATATGTGTATCCAACGACGGTGGAGAAACATGGAAATGTTCAGAAAAAGGTCTTGATGGTTTTAACTCTATACATTCAATAGCTGTTCATCCAGATAAACCTAATTTCATTGTTATTGGAACGATTGATGGTGGTGTTTTTATAAGTGCGGACGGTGGAAAAACTTGGAGACATTCTGGACTTAAAGGGGCGATTGTTTGGACTGTCCATATAGAATAGCAAATTAAAGGTGTTAAAAGTATTATGAAAAGAAGGGAATTTTTGACAACTGTTCCAGCTATTTTATCACAATTGGCTTATTTTAGATTTAATCCTGCATATGGGGTAAGAGATTCATCTAATTCAGGTAAGCCATTTGAAAAATTTAATACCCAGAAACTTCATCCAGATTACATCACCACTTTGCCCGGGGTTGAATACTTTTTTCTCGGTAATGGTGAAATAATTGCTGTTGTTCAGCTATGTTTTGATGCGGATGCTGGGGGTTCATTTTTTGGTCTAACCTTATGGGATGCGGAGAGATTTACAAGGAAATGGGGGACATTTCTTTATCATCCTGAGCGTGGTTTTGAGAACACTAAACTGGTGGTTAGGTTTGGGGATGAATTCTTTTCTATTGACAGAAGTAATTTTAAGTCAATATCCTGGGACTTTAACTCTGGGTTTCCAATGGTTAGATTAATTTGGGGGAATGAAAAGCTTGATGTTGAAGAGAGATTTTTCGTCCCAGTCAAGGGGAAAATTTTGTTCAGAAATATAAGGGTTACAAATAAAACGAGTTTTGAGATTCCGATTTCACTTCGGCTTCAACTTTATCCCAACTTCGCCTTGTTTGATGAGATTTACACGGATGATAATAAAGATAAAGTTGTGGTTGCAAAAGGATGGACCATTTTGAAACTTGGAACTCTTTCGGAAAATGTCAGGACATTGGGTAGATATGATTTATGGGTAGATTTGAGGGGGGCGGAGAAAGAGGTGGTTTATATTTATTCGTTAGGGGATAAAGAAGATGTGCAGATAAAAAGGTCTCGGAGAAATTTCTTAACATTAATTGACAAAACGAGAGATTTTTGGATAGATAAAACAGAGATGGAAAGCGATAATGAGGTGTTAAACTCTTTGTTCAATGTGTCTAAAGTTTGTTTGAAATCAACAGTTTCAAAAAGCGGGAGAAGGGATTCTGGAATTTGGCAATACAATATGGAGTGGGTTAGGGATGATTCAATGTTTTTGATCGGTTTATTGATGTGTGGTTTTTTTGATGAAGCGAGGATAATGTTGATAAAGATGTTAGAAAGGTTTGTTGGTCCTGAAGGACAAACGATTGAATCAAGTAGATGGTTTGGGTATGAGCTTACGGAACTTGATCAGAATGGAGAACTTTTATATGCCCTTTGGTCGTATGTGTGTTGGACTGGGGATTTTGAGATTGTTAAAAGATATTGGGATAAGGTTGAACTTGTTGCGGAATTTCCGCTTAAAGATGTTTTTTGGGACAAAACGACCAAACTTTTGAGAAACAAAAGGGAATTTTGGGAGAGAACTGATGCATTTGGGGTTGAGGATGGATATGAACTTGCTTATCAATTTTGGGTTTCAATTGGGCTTGAGAAGGCGTCAGAGCTTGCGAAAAAGTTGGGTAAGAGTGGATTTGCACGGCGTTGGGCTTCAGCATCAACGGAGATAAAAAATTCAATGTTGAAGTTTTTAACTTTTAGTGAGGAAAGCGGGAAAAGATTTTTTATAAAGCGTAGAAAAGTCAATGGCGAATGGCAGAGGTATTTTATACCTCCTGATAGAAGTAGGATGCCGGCAAACTCACCGATTTCAACAGAGGCAAATCCGTCTTCAGAGCCGGATGTCTCTGAGGTTTTACCGATTATCTATGGATTAGTTGAACCTATAGATGATATCTGTATTGGTACACTTGAAAGGGTTGAGAATTTGTGGAATCAGCGTTGGAATTATGGGGGTTATGAAAGGTATGATAGTTCAAGCGAACCGCAACCACCAGGTCCTTGGCCTCTTGCTTCATTGCTTGTAGCAAGAGCGTATATAGAGATGAAAGAATATGATAAGGTATGGCGGGTTCTTAATTGGCTTCACAATATAAGTGGCGGGAAATCAGGGGGATGGTTTGAATATTATTCTGTTGAACATTTAACCCCGCCTCTTCCTCCTGTTGGCGTTGTCGGTTGGACTTGGGCTGAGCTCGTCGCTCTTGTAATCCACCATATCGTTGGAATTAGACCTGAAATTGAGAATCTTGTCATAAGACCATCGCTTTTAAAAAATTTAAATTTTGTTGATGTAAATGTTAAAGTCCGAGAGATGGAGATGAAATTAACGATTGAAAGGGGTAAGGACATTTCTGCAATCGTTGATGATAAGAGGGTTGAGATGAAAAATGGTGCATTGGTTTTACCTTATTTCAAGGGCAAAATTAAAATAAAGTTATCAGTGATATGAGATTCTTTAGGTTCAGGACTATTGATGAACTTAAATCTGAGGTTAAACATCTTGGGCTTGATGAGATCATAAAGTTTGATGAAAATCTTAGTGAGGTTTTTAAGCCGATCAAAGTAGGTCGGTTGGTAATAGGTAATAGATTTGCCGTTCATCCGATGGAGGGTTGTGATGGGACATTGGATGGTAAGCCAGATGAGCTTACATTTAGAAGGTGGGAAAGATTTGGGGGTGGTGGGGCAAAGTTGGTATGGGGTGAGGCAACGGCGGTAGTTGAAGAGGGGAGGGCAAATCCAAGACAACTTCTTTTAAATGAAAAAAACTTAAAAGAATTTGCACTTCTTGTCCAGAAAGCAAGGAAAGCCCATAGAGAAATCTGGGGCGATGACTCAGACCTTGTAATAGGAATTCAACTAACACATTCAGGTAGATGGAGTTACAAAAGGCCAATCATAGCATTTCATAATCCAGTTGTAGATAGTTTGACTTACATTGATAAAGAAAAAAAAATTCCAATTGATAAAAATTATCCTGTTGTATCTGATGATTACCTTGAACGACTTGAGGATAAGTTTGTAAAATGTGCTAAGCTTGCTTTTGAGGCGGGGTTTCAATTTGTGGATATTAAACAGTGTCATACATATCTTTTAAACGAGCTTCTTGCAGGGAGGACAAGGGATGGAAAGTATGGAGGTGATTTTTTAAGCCGAACGAGGTTTATAAGAAATGTCGTCCGTAAGATAAAATCGGAACTTGGCGATAAAATTGAAGTCGCGTCGCGTATAAATGTTTTTGATTGCATACCTTTTCTTAAAGATATAAATGGAATTGGGAAACCAGTTAATTATCCTGTGCCTTATCTGTATGGTTTTGGGGTGAAGGAAGATAATCCGCTTGAACCTGATTTAACAGAGCCGATAGAGTTAATCAAAATCCTTGCCTCTATGGGTGTTAAGTTAATTAACATTTCAATGGGAAGCCCTTATTATAATCCACATATAGGAAGACCGTTTGAAACACCCCCTATTGATGGATATAAACAACCTGAACAACCCCTTTTTGGTGTAGCGAGGCATTTTAAGCTTACTTCAGAGGTAAAAAATGCTGTTGGTAGTGATGTTATAATTGTCGGGACGGGGTATAGCTATCTCCGTGAGTTTTTTGTCTACGCAGCGGAAGCGAACATTAAAGAGCAAAGGGTTTCTATAGTCGGCGTTGGCAGGGGAGCACTTGCTTATCCCGATTTCTTTCTTGATCTAAAAAGGTATGGGAAATTAAATCCATCAAAAGTTTGTATTACGATAAGTCATTGCACAAATTTGATGCGTTCAAAACATAATGAACTCGGTCAATTTCCAGCTGGATGTGTGCCTCGGGATAAGGTTTATGCGAAAATTTTTCAGATTGCAAGAAAGGGATATACGAAGAAATAAGGGTACGAAATATTTATGCGAAGATAATCCATAAGAGTCCAATTATTATTGCAAGTATGATGGATAGAATTAGATTTGACTCATCTATTTTAGCTTGCTTTAACACATCCTTTGATATTAGGAACTCGCTTATTTTTTCATCTTTTTTGTCAAACATTAAACTCACGGTGAAAAATATAATTGAAGAGATGGTAAAGGGAAAAATTGCAAAGTGCAAGAAGTTGATCTTGATGATCCATAAAAGTGTTGGATCTTGTAAAGACCGCTATGGCTATGCATTAGTTCAAGGGTTAATCGCAGCAAGCCGAGTAAAGAACCGATTATGAAGGATGCTATTTCTCCTGCTCCGTTTACCTTATGGGTGAGGCTATTGGTGGCGAGATATAGGCTTGGAGGCTTTGTAAAAATCCATAGAAGACCCGAGATTACAATAAAGGATGTCGCTATCCTTCCGACAAGCACGAGTTCATGTTCGGTTGCTGACTTTTTCATCTTTCTATAAAGTTCCATGTAATGTAAGATTAAATAGATAAACTTGGTTGCAGAGATTTTGCGGGTCTTTAAACGAGAAATGCGAGAGGAGTTGATGTTGCGTATAACTCAAAGGGTGAGAGGAAATTTATTATCCAAATTAAATTTATTAGCAAAAGAAGCCTGGTGTCATTTGGTTTTAGATTGGAGGTTAGGTGAGTTTTGTGATTTGGATCGAGGTAGTGTTATTTTTTTAATGAGGTTTGGTTTTAAATTTTAAAATTTTGAGCTCTTGCATTAAGATATAATAAAAACACAGGGATTGATTGGATATGGAGGTTGGTGTTATTGGTGTAGATGTTGGTGGGACGAAGATGACTGCAGGTTTGTATAGGGAGGAGATTGTTAAGTTATTAAGGGTTCAAGTTGATCGTGGTGCGGGGGCTGAGGGTGGGTTTAAGGTGATTTGTGATATGTTGGTTGATTTGTTTAACGAGGCGAGGTTGCGGGGTTTTAGTGTTGAGAGGATAGGTGTTGGTTTTGGTGGGCCGGTTGATTTTGAGAGCGGGGTTGTTTATTTATCGCATCATGTTCGTGGGTGGGAAAATTTTCCTTTAAGGGATGAGCTTGAGAGGCGTTTTGGAGTTTCTGTTGTTGTTGATAACGATGCTAATGCTGGAGCGCTTGGGGAGTGGGTTTTTGGTGCTGGTAGAGGGATTGATGATTTGATATATGTTAACATTGGGACGGGCATTGGTAGTGGGGTTATAAGTGGTGGGAGGTTAGTTCGTGGTTGGAGAAATTTGGCTGGTGAGATAGGGCATATGACTGTTAAGTTGGATGGCCCTGTTTGTAGTTGCGGGAGGAGGGGTTGTTTGGAGTCGTTAGCTTCTGGGAGTGCTATTGGGCGTGAGGGGAGTGAGCGATTTGGAAGGGCGATGAGAAGTGAAGAGATTTTTGAGCTTGCTTTAGAGGGTAATGCTATAGCTAGGCAAATTCTCTTTGAGGTCATTGATAGTTTAGCATTTGCGATTGGTGCTGCGGTAAATTTATTTAATCCGAGGAAAGTGATTCTTGGTGGTGGAGTTGCTGAGGTGTCGGAGAGTTTGTTGGTTGAGCCGTTGAGGGAGAGGTTGTCATATTATACTTTGCGTGAGGTGTATGAAGGTTTGGAAGTTGTAAGGGCGGAGCTTGGCTACGATGCTGGGGTTATGGGGGCGATAGCTTTAGCAATTGTTATGTTTTAATG
>JGI1_Kryptonium_JGI_1_GBS_scaffold00016.16_pt1 | contig 43650 bp, 29 predicted proteins | sample GBScelen77Swater_FD_55273 | JGI IMG/M metagenome (IMG submission 55273) | reverse complement strand
TGCTGATACCTTTACCTGATAATGTTGTTTTGCGCAATGGTGGGTTTGAGTCTGGTAATCCTGCTTTGTTTGGTGCGAGGGGTGTAAGTGGAGCGGTTCTTGAGTGGGCTACTGATGAGAGTAGGAGTAGGGATTATTCTTTGAAGATAGCGAAGGGGGTTACATCGGAGGCGGTTTATTGGGAGAGCGAGAATATGTGCACATATTGGGCGCCTTTTATATTTCCTGGGAAGGAGCTTGTGATGGGTGGATATGTTAAGACGAGTGGTGTAAATGTTAATCCTCAGAGTGATGATCAGAGGTTTTACATTGAGTTTTCGTTTTATGACAGGGCTGATAATTTGATAGGTGGTCAACCTGTTAGGGTATATGTTCCGCAGGAGAATTCAAGTGTTGATTGGACAAGGATAGAAAATGATGTTTCTGTTGTTTTGCCTGATACTGCGTATAAGTTGATAGTAAAGTTGGTTGGTGGTAAGGATGCTACGGGTAGTGTTTGGTTTGATGATTTATTTTTGTATGGTAGGAGGGCGGAAGGTTGGGATTGGGTAGGTAGTTTGTTTAACAATAGTTTTAATGCGAATGAGGGATGGTTTTATTGGTGGAAGGATTTTGAGCTTGGGACGAATGAGTATATAACGGCTACGGTTAGTTCCGAGGCGAGTCATAGTGGGAGCAAGTCGTTGAAGTTGGCTGAGTGGGATATGGATAGTGATGAGGTTGTTTGGATAAGTGACATATATGAGTTGCCTGTTAAGGGTAAGGGTAAGAAGTATGTTTTGAGTGCTTGGGTTAAGATAGATAGTTTGATACCTGATTCACTTTTGAATGAGAGTTATGCTATTGGTTTTACTTGGACTTGGCACACAAGGGTAGTTGGACCGAATACCGGTTGGAGTGAGAAGAGGGCAGAGGATTACAAGTTTGATTTGAAGTTTATGAGGGATCAAGGGTTAAGTCGCCTTGATTGGACGCAGTTTGCAACTGTTATAACTGTTCCAGATGATGATGTCGTTGCTGTAAGTGTTAGAGCAAGGTTCTGGCCACTTTTCTATGGAAAAGTCTTCTACGACGACTTTGCACTTGCACCGATAAGCGATATAGTTGTTGGGGTTGACGATAAGGTTTTTGTTAGAGATGGTAACATACCATCAAAGTATGAGTTGTATCAAAACTATCCAAATCCATTTAACCCATCAACTGTGATTGAGTATTTCTTACCTGAGGCTGGTCATGTGAAGCTTGAGATTTACAATCTTGCTGGACAAAAGGTGAGGACGTTGGTTGACTCATATTTTGATGCGGGCAGGTATAGGATTTATTGGGATGGAACAGACGACAATGGGATACGTGTATCTTCGGGGATTTATATATATCGTCTTGTTGCCGGTGGAAATGCTATTGCTAGGAAGATGATTTTGCTCAAATAAAATTTTGGGGGCACTTTGTGCCCCCTGTTAATTTAAAAAATCTCACAAAAGGGTGAGATGATATGTTGAGAAAATTTTTCATTATCTTGGTTTTAGTTTTGAATTTTGGGTCTCTTTTCTCGGGAACAACGGGGAAGATAACCGGCAGGGTTGTGAATAAATCAACTGGTGAGCCGTTGTTTGCTGTGAACATTATAATTGAGGGGACTACGCTTGGGGCAGCAACTGATATGCAAGGAAATTATATAATACTTAATGTTCCACCCGGAATTTACACTTTGCGTGCGAGTGCTGTGGGTTTTAAAACTGTGAGGGTTACAAATGTTCGCGTTTCGGTTGATCAAACTACAAGGGTTGATTTCAAGCTTGAAGAGGTTGCGATTGAACTTGGTGAGGAAGTCCTTGTTGTGGCTGAAAGACCACTTGTTCAAAGAGATCTGACATCAACGACGGTGAAGATAGGTAAGGATATGATTGAGAAGTTACCGGTTGAGAATTTCACCGATTTAGTTAATCTTAAAGCGGGTGTTGTTGAAGGTCATTTTCGTGGCGGTCGCATAGGTGAAGTTGCTTATCTTGTAGATGGTATTCCTGTAAATGATGTCTTTTCAAATACTTATGCAATCCAAGTTGAAAATCACACTATACAAGAAATGGAGGTTATAACTGGCACATTTAATGCTGAATACGGTCAGGCGATGTCCGGTGTCGTCAATATAATAACAAAAGAGGGTGGGGATAAATACTCCGGGAGTTTCTCAAGTTATTTTGGTGATTATATCTCTTCGCACCGCGATATTTTTATGAACATAGGTGATATAAAACCAAACTCCATATATAATTTTCAAGGGACACTTGGCGGACCTTTTCCGTTTCTTGGAAATAGGTTTAGTTTTTTCTTCTCGTGGAGATACTATAAAAACGACGGTTGGATTTATGGTAGGAGAATTTTTACTCCATATGACTCATCAAATTTCAGTTCGGATGACCCCTCTAAGTGGTATATTGGTGCAACGGGTGATGGTGCATATGTTCCGATGAATCCGGAGCAAAGGTTGACATTTCAGAGTAAGATTTCGTTTAAGATTACGCCTTCAAACAAGCTAAATCTTGAAGGCATTTATCAGCGCAGGTTTTTCAAAATTTATGACCACAGGTTTAAATACAATCCTGATGGGGACTACAAAAGATATCAATACTCGTATACCTTGACGCTCAACTATACCCATGTGGTGAGTTCATCTTCGTTCTTGACTTTGAAAGGTTCAATTCTTTATAACGATTATCAGCAATATGTTTGGAAGGACATAAATCTTTATCCTGATCCGAAACGACTTCAAGATGCAAGCAACAATGCCTTCTTGACGGGTGGGTCTCAGATGTGGCATTTTTTCAGAAACACGAGAACATACATCGCAAAGGTTGATTATACGAATCAGATAACATTGACACATCAAATAAAGACGGGGATTGAGTTTAGGTTCCATCGTTTGTGGCTAAGAGAATATGAGATAGTTCGGGATGAGAGATTTAAAGACAAGTTTGTTCCATCGCTTCCACCGAGGACATCTTTTAATAACAACGAATATCTTCACAAGCCGTATGAGTTTTCTGCTTATCTTCAGGATAAGATGGAGTTTGAGTATCTTGTTGCGAATGTAGGTTTAAGGTTTGATTATTTTGAACCGGATGGTAAAGTTTTGATTGATCCGGATCATCTCCCTTCGGATAGACCGCTTCCTGATAGTTTATTTAGGAAGGCGAGGGCAAAATATCAACTCAGTCCGCGAATAGGTCTTGCTTATCCTATAACTGACAGGGGTGTAATTCACATCTCTTACGGACATTTCTTTCAAATCCCACCGTTTGAATTTCTTTACACCAATCCAGAATTTGAAATTGAGGTTGGAAGGTTAAAGAGTAAAATTGGAAACGCCGACCTTCAGCCACAGAGGACTGTAAGCTATGAGATCGGGTTACAGCAACAGCTTAGCGATGATATCGCAGTTGATATAACTGGGTATTATAAGGACATAAGAAATCTTCTTGGGATGCAGATCCATCAGTATTTGAATGTTGATAAATTTGCAAGGTATATAAATAGAGATTATGGTAATGTTCGTGGTATAACGGTATCTTTGGAGAAAAGATTTAGGGATGGTTTTGGTGCCACACTTGATTATACCCTTCAGCTTGCCCGTGGCAACGCGTCTGATCCTGATGCAGAGTTTTTAAACAATCAAGCTGATCCTCCGATTGAAGGTAATAAGCAGCTCGTTCCTCTTGATTGGGATAGGAGGCATTCTCTCAACTTTACGGTTTCACTTGGGCAACCGGATAACTTTGTGTTAAGTTTAATTGGGCAACTTGGCACGGGATTTCCTTACACACCAGCTTTTCAAAATCAAAGAATAGCGGTTGAAAACAGCGATAACAAACCGCCAGTTTATAATTTTGATCTTTATTTTTATAAGATTTTTAAACTCTTTGGCTTAAATATGCAATTCTTCGTGAAAGTTTACAACGTGTTTGATATAAAGAACGAGATTGAAGTTTTTGGTGATACAGGTCGGGCTGGCTACACTTTATCTACGATTTATTCTGGTCGTCCCAGGGGTATAAACACGGTTGAGGAATATTTCACAAGACCTGATTTTTACTCTGAGCCAAGGCAGGTTATTTTTGGGATTTCATTTGACTTTTAAAAATAAAAATTCTCCCCCTGTTATGATTAAAAAGTTTTTGCTTTTTTTGAGTTTTATTCCACTTGCTTTATTTTCACAGCATGTTAAACCAGACCCAAATGTCGGGCACAGGAAATACACCAAGCAGGGGATAATGGATGGGAACATGGTCAGGACGATGTTTTTTAATCACGGTGAGGTTGCTCATTGGCCTGATCAACCAAGTGGAGAGTGGCCCAAGGGTAGCGGTCATTCTTATGTTGACGGTGTTGCTATGATAGTTCAAGTTGAGACGAGGGATAGAACTGGTAAAATAATTCATCCTATGGAGACGATGTATCGTGAGTTTATTGACATAGGACCTGATGGAACCCCATGGGGTTGGGCTCCTTTGCCAGGGTATGCAAATCCGACGCAACCGAAGCCAGCTATGAGCAATGACCCCTCAACTTGGCCAGCATTTTGGCCCGATAGACCGCCAGATTGGGCTGGTTATTGGAATGGATATTTCGGAAAAGGTGTTAGAAACGCTGATCTTGAAACATATTTTGTCTTTGATGATGATCCAGACGAAGAATGGGATTTTTATCCCGACCCAACCGATACAACAAGAAGGGGAATTGGAATGGAGGTTGCAATGCGTGGTTTTCAATGGTCACATGTGCTTGCACAAGATGTTATTTTTTGGCATTATGAAATTTTAAATGAAGGGAAGACGGATTATCAAAAAGCTCTATTTGCTCAATATATTGACTGGGGAGTTGGAGGAACGGATGATTCAGGTGATGATTCTGGTTTGTATGATACGGAACTTGACATCGCTTGGGCTTTTGACTCAGATGGCATTGGAACTCCAGGGCGATGGGGTCCAGTTGGTGTTGCAGGTTATGCCTTTCTTGAAAGCCCAGGGATTCAAAATGACGGTAAAGACAATGATGACGATGGGATTATTGATGAGCGAAGAAATGACCCCGATGCCGGTCAGCTTATAGTGGGGAAAGAAAACATAATTAGTTACATTCAGGCAAATTATGACCTGGCGAAATTTTTAAGGTTTTACAACTATTCAAGCGTCGATGATATCCCTGCTGTAAGGCAAGGTTATTGGTGGACAGCTGATGAGAACATGAATTGGCGGGGCTTCACTGATTTAAACGGAAATGGTATATGGGACCCCGGCGAACCGCTTAATGATGATGTTGGAAGTGACGGAATTGGTCCACTTGACGAGGGTTATACAGGACCTGACCCAGATGGTAGCGAAGGTAATGGTCGTCCAGATCAAGGTGAGCCAAACTTTGGAATTCTTGACAAGGATGAATCAGATCAGATCGGTTTGACTGGTTTTTCAATTTTCCCTGTTCATACTTATGAACTTTGGGACGATGAGCAAAATTGGAGCGTTTTTACTGCACCTCTCCCACAAAAGGACCAACTTCTTCAGGCGGTCAATCTTGGGATGTTCTTTTCATCTGGGATTTTCCCTATGCCAGCAGGTCATGTTGAGAGGTTTTCAATGGCTCTTTTATTTGGTCAGGATAGAGATGATTTGATAAAAAGAAAAAAGACAGTTCAACAGATTTACAATGCAAATTATAGATTTGCAAAACCGCCTGAAAAGCCCCGACTTGTAGCTGTGCCCGGTGATAAGAAGGTTACGCTTTATTGGGATTCAAGAGCTGAACTTTCTTGGGACCCGTTCCTTCAGGAGTATGATTTTGAGGGATATAAAATTTATAAGAGCACGGATCCAAGTTTTCTTGAAGCATTTGTTATAACTGATGCACACGGTAATAAGTTGTTCAAAAAGCCCATAGCACAGTTTGACCTTGTAAACGGGATAAAAGGTTATCATCCAATTGATATCTACGGGTTGAAGTATTATCTCGGAGATGATTCCGGTTTGAGACATTCATTTGTTGATCAAGATGTTCAAAATGGACAGACATATTATTATGCTGTTGTTTCTTATGATAGGGGTTATGTGACTAGGGATGCTTATGGAAACATTGATGGGATTGCTCCATCTGAATGTACATCAATTATAAAAGCTGATGTGACTGGAACGATTAAGCCAGATATAAACACAGCCGTTGTCACTCCAAATCCCCCATCCGCTGGTTATATTGAGGCAGGTATTGATGGAAATTTAACGCATGTTGGACCCGGAACTGGCAGAATTGAGGTTCATATACTTCAACCCGACTCAATAAAGGATGGGCATATTTATAGGGTCTCTTTCTTTGACACATCAAAATTTTATAATTCAGCTATTCCAAGGTATTCAATCTATGACTTGACATCTGGGATTAGAATTGTTGATACCGTTGAGTTAAAAGTTTACGGTCAGGAGTCGCCGATTTTCAATGGTCTTGTGATTTATCTTTACAACGATTCATCTGTTAGTCTTGACAACAACAGGACTGGATGGGTCAAGGGTAATTCAAATTATATCGTCAGAGTTGACCTTGATCCAACTTTTGTAGTGAGGAACATAAAATATCCTGCTGATTTTGAGGTTCGTTTCAGCGACAAAGTTATTGATACTTCTCTTGCGTTAATTTTCGGACAGCAGAGAATCCCGGTTAAATTCACGGTTTGGAATCTCACAGAGGGTAAAAAGGCGGATTTTATTTTCTTTGATTCAGATAAGGATTCAACGCTTTCCCCAGGGGACAGGTTGATAATTGTTCTTGGTGGCGATTCAGCAACTCAGAGGCCAAATCCGAGAAGTTGGAAGGCGACTTGGAGGGTTCAATTCTTTGAGGACACCTTGAAACCAGTTCAAATTCCACCGTCCCCCGGGGATGTTTATTTGATCGCTACAAGGAAGCCATTTAGAAATGGAGAATATTTTGAGTTTAAGGTAAGGGGTCAGGGAATTGACTTTGAAAAAGCAAAAAGTGACCTTGATAAAATTTCCGTTGTTCCCAATCCCTATGTTGCTACAGCTTCTTGGGAACCGGCAAATAGATACAGAGCTGGCAGGGGTGAAAGGAAAATTTGGTTCGTAAATTTGCCAAAGAATTGCACGATAAGAATTTACACGATCAGGGGTTACCTAGTTGATACAATCGTTTACAACGGGAGTGAGAATTACGGGGCTGTTTCATGGGACCTTGTTTCAAAGGATGGAATGGATATAGCTTATGGGATTTACATTTATCATGTTGAAGCCCCAGGGATAGGCGAAAAAATCGGACGTTTCGCAGTGATAAAATAAATTCAATTTTTGTGCCATGAAAAAAGTTTGGTTTATCTTATTATTCGTCTCATTTTCTTATTCGCAAAATTTTGTATCAAATGTTTCAAAAGTTGGGACAACAGCTGCTGTTTTTCTTAGTATACCTGTTGGAGGGAGGGCAACCGCTATGGGTGGGTCATTTGTTTCTGTCGCAAATGATGCAAGCGCCTTATATTGGAATCCTGGTGGTATCGCAAGGAGCGAGGGAATAAAAGCGATGTTTCAATATACAAGTTGGCTTGCGGATACAAAATTTGGTTTTATAGGGGTTGTCCTGCCTGTTGGTTCTTTTGGGACGCTTGGAGCAAGCTTGACAACTTTGACCATACCTGATATGCCGGTTACAACGGTTGAAAGACCTGAGGGGACAGGGGAATATTTTAATGCGAACGATTTCGCTTTAAGTTTGACATATGCGAGAAATTTAACAGATAGGTTTTCAATAGGATTTAATGCGAAATATATTCGGCAGAGGATATGGCACATGTCGGCTTGGGCTGTTGCCATTGATGTTGGAACGCTTTTTAAAACGGATTTCTTCGGTGGTATGACCATTGGAGCAACGATCTCAAATTTTGGTACAAGTATGAGAATGTATGGGAGGGATGCCAGAGTTTTCTATGACCCAGATCCAAATAAATATGGGAATAATGATAGGATACCCGCAATGCTTGAAACTGATAACTGGCAATTACCATTGAATTTTCAGTTTGGGATTTCAACTTATATCTTTAATTCAGAAGCCAGTAAGCTTATGATATCAACAGACGCTGTAAACCCAAGCGACAATTATCAATATATAAACGCTGGTGCGGAATACTCTTTTAGGGACATGTTCTTTATAAGAGGCGGTTATCAAATGCTCTTTTTAAAAGATGGTGAAGGTGGCTTATCTCTTGGCGCCGGTGTTAAGATGCAAATTCCGTTTAGCGATATGAAGGTTCAGTTTGATTACTCATACAACGATTATGGCAGGTTGAAAGGTGTCCATACAGTTGTGTTAAGTGTTGAATATTAAATTTTGGAAAGTTTATGAAAAAATTAATCTTCGTCGCTTTCCTTGTTGATATAGCTTTTTCGCAAAGCTTTGATATAAATTTAAAGCACATTGATTATCTCGTTGAAAAGGTTGTGATGGATGCTGATACGGTTGCGATAATTCATATATATTCAAATTATCCCGATTATAAATATGTCCCAGCACTGGGTGAGGGGATTGCCTGCGTTGATGACGCAACCAGAGCTTCGGTTGCTTATCTTATGCATTATGAAAGGTTTAGAGACCAGCATAGTTTAAATCAAGCGAAGCTTCTTCTTAAATTTACATTGAAGATGCAAGCGGAGGATGGCGGATTTTATAACTTTGTTTATGAGGACCTTTCAATAAATAAATTCGGTCAAACAAGCAACAATGATAGTTTTAAGTGGTGGGCTTGCAGGGCACTTTGGGCTATGGGCTATGCTTATAATATTTTCTCAAAATTTAATGTTGAGAAAGAGTTTAAAGATACGCTTGCAGTTAGGATTGAAAGGGCATTGTCAAAAGCGATAAGGACGATAAATAAGTCCGATATTTACGAGTTGTTTATAAATTGGAAAGTTCCAGCGCAAGGTTATTGGCTACTTGAAAATGGCGCAGATGCATCGGCTGAGGCGGTTATAGGAGCGTCGCTTTATTATGAGTTTTCAAAAAGCGAAAAAGCAAAGTGGGTTGTTGAAAAACTTTGTAAAGCGATCTCAACATATCAATTTGGGGATGAGGATGACTTTCCTTTTGGGATGCATCCATCTTTCACTCCAAATCTTTACATTTGGCATTCCTGGGGAAGCAGACAATCTTATGCGCTTCTTATAGCCGGGAAAATTTTTAATAGAGCGGATTGGATTGAGTCGGCAAGAAGGGAAATAGATAACTTTTATAAAAAAATGCTTCTATCGTTTGATTTAACTGATATAAAGCCGTATCCAGAAAGGGGTGATCAGATAAATTATGGCATCGCTCCGATCGTTCAAGCATTCATTGAATATGGAAAGATAACAGGGGACACAACTTACAGAATGTTCGGCGGTCTTTATGGGTCTTGGTGGCTCGGAAATAACATAGCAAATTATCCGGTTTATGATTCTGCAACCGGCAGGTTTTATGATGCGGTTAAAGCAGATGGAACGATGAACTTAAACTCAGGGGCTGAATCCGTCTCAGAGGGTCTTATTGGCTTACAGACAGCGCTTTACGATGATATCGCTTCAAGATATCTTTTTTATAAGACAAAGTCGGACAATTCTTATAAGATAATTGAAGCTGAAAATTTTGCTTCAACATATGGTGACCCGAAAAAAATTTATTTGAGCGAATTCAACTGGGCGAACATAAGTAAAGGTTGTCTCGTTGAGCTTAAGAATGAGGATGGGATAAGAATTAAGTTTGACATTGACAATGTTTATGACGATTTGAACTTTTACACGATTTATGTTCAATATCGTAAGAGGAGTTTACCAAGCGGTTATGCTGGGGTTGAAATCGTGATTGATTCAATTTATAAGTTTTACTTTGATATGAGCGGTTCTTCGTCGCAAGATTATATCTGGATAGATAGAATTAACGGTTCTTTCCCTCTTCATTCTGGAGAACATACGATTGATGTCTATTTCAGAGGTGTTGGCGATTTCGTCTGGATTGACTACTTCATAATTCAACCAATCGTTGAGAGGAAGATTTTTCAAAGTCCTGATGGGGCTGAATTGAAAGTTGAGCGCGCAGTGATAACTGGAATTAAGGAAAGAGGTTCTTTTGATGATTTAGACGATTTTGAAGTTGATATTTTCCCAAACCCATTTAACAGGGAAACGAATGTTTTTTTAAAGGGCAAAGGCATCTTCAAGTTGAGAGTTTTTGACATCTGCGGGAGGAAGGTTGATGAGATGACATCTGAAGCAGGGTTGTTAAAATTAAATTTTGATAATAATTCAAGCGGATTGTATTTCTGTTTTGTTGATGCTGGTGGATTTTCAAAAATAAAAAAGTTGATACTGTTGAGATGAAATCGTTCTTGTTTTTATTTATTTTGTTTTTTGTCTTTGGGTGCTCAAGTGATCGGAAAAATGCTTTTAATCAGGCGAACAAAAAATTAACGTATTGGTGCGCTCCAAATCCTGAGGAGATTGAGCTTGCAAAAATTCTTGTTGATAAATGGAATCGGCTTCATCCTGAGATTCAAGTTGAAGTTCAAGCTTTACCAGCTGGTCAATCCTCAGAGGAAGTTCTTCTAGCAGCGATAGCTGGGGGAACAACCCCAGATGTTTGTTCAAATATCTGGCCAGGGGCAATAGCTGAATACATAAAAGCTGGTGGTTTAGTTGCGCTTGATGAATTTGAAGATTTTGATTCTCTTATCAGTGCCCGGAAAATCCCAGTTGATTTGCTTGAAAGTTTCAGGTCAAAGGATGGGCATTTTTATCAACTTCCTTGGAAGACAAACCCTGTGATGCTTTTGTATAATGTTAAAATTTTTGAAAAAGCAGGGATTGAGAGAGCACCAAGGACATATTCCGAGTTTTTTGAGGCGTGTGAGAAAATAAAAGAGCTTGGGATATTCCCAGGGTATACGGATATAAGACCGATCTGGTGGCAGAGGTTTTTTGATTTTTATCCGTTTTATATCGCTTCATCCGGTGGGAGAACGTTTTTTAAAGGTGATGACCTTGACATTGATTATGAGATTGCTGTTAAAGTGTTTGATTTTTTTAGAACCTGTTTTAAAATGAAATATTTCCCAATTACGAATTTTCAAGTTGATCCCTTCTTGAGCGAAAAAATCGCAATGAGATTTACCGGTCCTTGGACTATAACTTATCTTGAGGGGAATAAGCCGAGCGGGTTTGAGTATGATTTCGCTCCAATTCCAGTCCCGGACGATTATCAAGGCAAGGTTTACACTTATGGTGATCCCAAGAACATCGCCATATTCAGCACAACGAGATATAAAAGGGAAGCTTGGGAGTTTGTCAAGTTTCTTGTGAGCGAGTATTCGGATTCGCTTTTGCTTGAAATTTGCAATCAGCTTCCGATAAGGGGTGATTTGCTTGAAAATAAAAAATTTGCGGATTATTTTAACCGAAATTTAAAAATGAAGATATTCGCAGAGCAAGCGCCATTTACAAGAGGGGTTGATGAAGTTGTTGAGATGAAGGAGGTTTTTGATGCGATCTCGCGTGAGTTTGAGGCGTGCGCTGTTTACGGTGCTAAATCGCCTGATGAAGCGGTGAAAAATTTGATTAAGAGAACAAAAGTTATAATTGAATGGTCAAAATGAGTAGGGTTGAAAGCAAAGCTGGCTATTTTATGGTTATGCCTTATTTTGTTTATTTCGCCGCATTTGTTGCTTATCCTTTGTTTTTTTCATTTATACTTATATTTCACCGCTGGAACATAGTCACGCCGATGGAATTCATCGGGCTGAAAAATTTTGTGAGGTTGTTTAGGGACGAGCTTTTCTTCAAGGCAATAATTAACACCTTAATTTTCCTATCAATTCACATACCGCTTCAAATTGTTATAGCTTTATTTTTCGCAAATCTTCTTAACAAGCAAATAAAATTTCGTGCTTTCTTTCGCGCGCTATATTTTCTTCCAGTTGTCGTCTCTGGTGTTGTTATAACTATACTATGGCAACAGATATATGCCTATGAAACGGGCTTAATAAATCAAATGCTTTTGGGTCTTGGTTTTAAGAAAATCCCATGGCTTGTGAGTCCGGAAATTGCTATGCCTTCAATTGCTGTGATGGCTACTTGGAAAAATGTTGGGTTTTATATAGTCCTTTTCCTTGCTGGGCTTCAGAGCATACCGAATGAACTTTATGAGGTCGCTGAAATTGATGGTGCTTCAAATTTCCAAAAATTCTTCAGGATAACGCTCCCACTTTTAAATCCAACTGTTGTTCTCGTTGTCGTTTTATCAACCATTGGTGGCTTTTCTCTATTTATTGAGCCGTATATCTTAACTGGTGGAGGTCCATTGGACAGCACCCTTTCAGCTATGCTTTATATTTATAATCAGGCGTTTTATTTCAACCATATGGGCTATGCTGCGACGCTTGGCTTTTTCTTCGCAATGGTGATATTAATCATCGTCATTATCCAAAGAAAATTTATAGAAAGGGAAGTATATTGAGGCGTAACGCACTAACATATATAACTCTTGTAATCGGGGCTATTTTCTTCGCATATCCATTCTTGTGGATGTTTTTTGCATCATTAAAGCCGGAAACCCAGATATCAGAGTTGTGGTTTATGTCGGAAAATTTAAGTTTTAAAAATTATTCCACCGTCTTCGCAAAAATACCTATCGTCCGAGCGTTTTTCAATAGTTTGTTTGTGTCAACGGCGATCACCTTCTCCGTCATAATATTTGGTTCAATCGTAGGATATGCGCTTTCAAGATTGAACTTTAAAGGGCGAGACTTAATTTTATTTCTTATCTTGTTCACGATGATGATACCCTTTCAGATCACACTTATACCAACATATGTCCTTATAGTTAAACTTGGTTTTGTTGATTCTTACGCTGGTTTGATTTTCCCGGCGATGATGAATTCGCTTGCTATTTTAATTTTCAGACAATTTTTTCTGACGATACCGCAGTCATTGATTGAGTCGGCTCGGATTGATGGTTGCAACAACCTTCAAATTCTTTTCAAGATAATAATTCCATTATCAAAGCCAGCGGTTGCAACGGTTGGGATTTTAACCTTTACATCAAGTTGGAATGAGGTTCTTTGGCCCCTTATAGTTGTAAGGAGTGAGAAGTTTATGACAATGCCTCAACTTGTTACGATTTTTGTTGTTGGTGGACAAGCTGGAAGTCAACTTGGCGTTCAGCTTGCATCCGCAACATTGCTGGCTTTACCGATTATCGTTGCATATGTTTTCTTTCAAAGATATTTCATTGAGAGTTTGGCGAGAACGGGATTAAAGGAATAAAAACAAAAAAACTTCTAAAATGAAATATACTGTAGAAGTTGAAGACCTGACAACTGGTTCAAGTTTAGGAAACCTCCTTTTATTTGCACGCTTTGACAAAGAGACGAACCTTGATGGGTTATGGCATTCAATGGATAATAAATTTTACTGCGGTAGGTGGGAGATCAACTTTTTTATCGCTGGTGAAAAATTAAAACCGGTTGAAACAACCTTTGAACCGTTGACACAAGCAACAAAATATATTAATTCCTCCAGCGATGTAACTGCTTTTAAAAAGTCGTTTCTCCCTTTCGTTAGGATTGAAAATCTTGAAGCTATGATGGAAAAGCTTCGGAATTTGTTTTATGTTATTTCGCTTGAGAACAGAACCGATGAAGAGGTTGAGATTAAGATTTCGCACAGTATAATTTTGCCTGCTGTAGGTTCACCATATTTTACGAAGCAACCGCCAGACGAAGAAAAGATCAAGAGGTTTAATCTTGAAGTTTCCGAGGGTATTTTGAGATTTGAACCGATTGATTTAAACGAGGGTGAGAGGAAAATCAAATCAAATTTTGTTTTTGACGGACTTAATTTTGATGGGAGAAAGTTAAAATGCATTCAAAGTGTAAAGGTCAATCCTAGCGAGACGAAAGATGTTCTGTTGACTTTTTCAATTGGGGGATTTGAAATCGGGGAAATTAGAAAGTTTTACGATGAGATTTTTAAGTTTTCGCTTTCCGAGATGGAGAAAATCCTTAAAATTGCTTCAATTTTTACGCCTAATAAAACGATAAATAATGGTGTCAAATGGGCAAAGGTCAATATGTGCAGGGTTGAGCATCTTTATAAAACTGGCTTTGCATTTACAAATGACCCACCCCAAGACATTGTTGTGATGCGGGATTTAGCCTGGTTCATTCTTGGTTCGGATTATGTAACGCCGAAGTTCTCACACGAGCTCGTTAACTTCGCATTAAAATACAGCATTCATCCAGACGGCAAGGTCACTGAATATGTCCATGCAAACGAATTAAATCCAAAACTTTACGATTATAACTTAAATATAAATGACGACACACCGCTTTTGATCTGGGCTGTGTATCATCATGTTAATTTATGCCAGGAACACGATATTTTGAGTGAATATGAAATGTTAAAAAAGATAGCGGATTACATTTTGACCCAAGTGAAAGATGAACTCGTTTATTCGCGCACCGAAGGTCAGGGCGTATATGGAATTACGAGTTGGAGAAACATAATTGATGGATATGAACTCGGCGGATATGTTTCTGAGATAAATTCAGAATGTATCTTTTCGCTTGAGCTCATCTCAAAAATTGCGGATTTGATTTGCAATAAACCAGATGCTTTAAAGTATAAAAACGAAGCCGAGCGTTTGAGAGACGCTTTTATGAAAAAATTAATTTCTGAAGTCACGAATTTACCTTTGCTTAACATTGATTCAAAAGGTGTGAAACATCACGATATAACTGGAGATTTAGTGTTTCCGTTGTTGTTTCGTGTCGTTGATGAAAAGAAGGCAAAGATGATAGCGCAGAGGTTGATCCAGCATGACCTTTGGACGGAATTTGGCGTTAGAACTGTTAGCTCTACCGAGAGAAATTATGACCCTGATGCATCATATCATCTCCTCGGTGGGATTTGGCCAAATTTAACTGCTTGGGTCGGTTATGCCGTTAGGAAATTTTATCCTGAAAAAGTTGCTGAAGCTATGATTAACATATTTAAGTTAATAGAGTCGCAAAAACCCGCAAAGTATCAAAACCTTGTCCCGGGTCAGTTCCCAGAGAGATTACATGGTGAGGACGGGTCAAGTAAGGGGATGACTTTAAGCCCGTGGATGCCACCAACTTATATCTGGCTTGCTGTTGAAGGTTTGCTCGGGTTTTCCTTTGAATTTGATAAGGTTAAGTTTGAACCATCCCTACCACCGAACTGGAAATGGATCGCAATTGAGAATTTAAATTTCAAGGGTCGTTTGATAGATGCCTTTATGTTTGAAGGTAAACTTTATATCTCTGGCATTGATGATGTTTTGTATGAGGGAGAAGTCATTAAGGTTGAAAAATTGCCTTTAGATGCACAATTGATTGGGGATGGCGATGCTTTTATCTTTGCTTTTGAAGTGTTAGGCAATGGTTCAAAGTATGTTTTTATTGCAACAGACGAGGGTTTTATCGGAGAAATTTTGATTGAAGACAGAAAAATTGAAGTTGATTTAAAAAGGGGGGAGGGAAAGATTTTAAAAATTTAAATCTCCCCAATGGCGATGATCTCAATAAATTGGGTTAATATCAGCCAAGGTCTCATCTCTAACTTTAATTTTTTATCGTTTTCCATATTCAACTCAGCAAGACCAAACATTCTACACAGAACCCTTTAATGTCAACTTCGCTTTAAAGGACTTTGAGTAAAAATAAAATGGGAGAATCCGAACCCTCCAGCACTTGAAATTTATCTATGTTCGTATTAATTTAAATTTACCTATTTGAAAATAAAATTTTGAGGTGAAAAGATGAGATTTTTTAAGAACCTTCTTTTGTTTTCATTTGTCTTGATTTTCGTTTTTTCAGGTTGCACAACTTATCAAGCAACCAAGCCATCTTACCTTGCCTATCTTGACACCGTAAAGGCGGGTCAATTTGACACAGGAAAGATGTGGACATTTGATTATCCTCCGATTGATTATTTTGCAAAGACGTACGGTTTTACGCCGACTTCCGATTGGTTTGAAAAGGCACGGCTTTCGGCTTTGCGTCTTCCAAATTGCTCTGCTTCGTTTGTCTCTGAAGATGGTCTTGTTATGACGAATCATCACTGTGCAAGGGGAGCTCTTGTTGCTGTAAATCGTGAGGGTGAGAATTTACCAGAAACGGGGTTTTATGCAAAAACACTTGAGGAGGAAAGAAAAGTCCCAAATCTTTATGTTGACCAACTTGTTTTAATTGAAGATGTGACAGAGGAAGTTCAGAAGGCGTTTGAGGTGGGAAAAACGGATGAGGAAAGGGTTTCAAACCGAGATAAGAAAATAAGGGAGATTCAGGAAAGGTATTATAAGAAATTTAAGGAGACGAATCCAAAGGATTCTATGGTTTTCAGCGTTGTGACTTTTTATAACGGTGGGAAGTATTCGCTTTATGGTTATAAAAGATATACCGATGTGCGTCTTGTTTATGCGCCCGAGACAATAGTTGCTTACTTTGGCGGTGACCCCGATAATTTCACATATCCAAGATATGACCTTGATGTTGCGTTTTTCAGAGTTTATGAGGATGGGAAACCCGTTAAAACAAAGTATTACTTCCCATTCAGTAAGACAGAGATAAAAGAAGGTGACCCTGTTTTCGTAATCGGTAATCCCGGGAGGACAAACCGACTTTTAACCGTTGCCCAACTTGAATTTTTCAGGGATTATAGCTACCCCTATACACTCTCGCTTCTTGATAACCTTGTCAAAATTTATTCGGAATTTCTCGCGAAGTATCCCGAGAAGAAATTGAAATATCAGACACGGTTATTTAGTTTTTCAAACTCTCAAAAGGCATATACTGGGCGACTTGCTGGTTTGAGAGACCCATATCTTATGGCGAGAAAGCGTGATTTTGAAGCAAAGTTCAAAAATTCCGTACTTGGAAATCCCGAATTGAAAGCAAAGTATGGAAACCTTTGGGATGAAATAGCCAAGTATCAAGTTGAAAAGGCGAAATTGTTCTATGAGCTTCAAGCGTATAATTTCGCAGGGACTGGAAGAAGCGTTTATTTCAGGATTGCCAATGACCTTGTTGAGTACGCGGAGCAAATGAAACTTCCCGAGGAAAAGAGAGCAGAAAATTACAAGGGTGAAAGGTTAAAGGCGACAAAGGCGAGAATTTATCCATCCGAGATTGAGCCAGAACTTGAAAAGATGACGCTAGCTTATCAATTAAGTTTTATGAAGTCGGTTTTCGTTGATAAAAATTCTGCGTTCAATGAACTTTTGCGAGGGAGGTCTCCTGAAGAAGCGGTTAATTATTTGCTTTCAACGACGATTTTAACGGATAAGGAAAAGGTTATGAACCTTGTTGAGGGTGATCCGAATGCGATTTTGAATTCAAACGACCCGTTCATTTCATTCGTCGTTAAGACAAGAGCAAGGGCGAACGAGGTGCGCAAAAAATATAATCAAATCACAGCAAAGGAATCAGCAAAGCTTCAACTTCTTGGAAGGGCGATTTTTGATGTCTATGGCACCTCAATACCACCGGATGCGACATTTACATTAAGGATTGCAGATGGTGTCGTTAAAAGTTATGAGTATAACGGGACAATTGCGCCACCGATAACGACATTCTACGGACTTTTTGATAGGCATTATTCATTTAAAGATACAGAAAGAAGGGATTGGGATTTGCCCGAGAGATGGAAGAATTTACCAGCGACATTTGACCTTAGCACTCCGCTTAATTTCGTTGCTACAAATGATATAATCGGCGGAAATTCCGGAAGCCCTGTTGTTAACAAGGACCTTGAAGTTGTTGGATTGATTTTTGATGGCAACATTGAAAGCTTACCTGGTGATTTCATCTATGTTGATGAAAAGAACCGAGCTGTTGCAGTCCACTTTAAAGGTATAGTTGAAGCTTTAAGGCATGTTTACAATGCTGATCGGATAGTTGATGAGATTGAAGCTGGAAGGATAGTGAAATGAAAATTAGCTTGGGGGCTCGGCGCTCTGTTTATGTTGAGCGTGCGAGCCCCTCTTAATTTAAAAAAGAAAAAAAGAAGGAATGCTTTTGAAGAAAAAAATCCCAATTCACACGCAGATAATCATCGCTCTTATACTCGGAGCTATATTCGGTGTGATTTTTAGCGTTGATGCGCATAAGTTGAAGGTAACAACGAAGAGCTCAAAGGGGGAAGAGAAAGCGATCGTTGAGAGATGGGAAAAGGCGGAATTTATTTTATCGGGGGTTAAAAAAGAATTTTCAAGTGACGATCAGGCAAAAATAATTAAGTTTTTCCGCGACCTTTCACCTTCTGACAAGGCGAAGGTCGTTTTGATTTTTTACAAAAGGATGGATTCGGGGGATTTTAAAGAGACGCAGGTTATAAAATTTGAAAATATCGTTGAGATACAAAAAGTCAAGACGATCGCAACGGAGATAAAACCTATAGGGACAATTTTTGTTCGTCTGTTAAGCTTTCTTGCTATCCCACTTGTGATAGCGTCTTTAATTGTTGGAGCAGCGAGCTTGGGAGATATACGAAAAGTGGGGCGAATCGGTGGGAAGACGATTGCTTATTACATTATAACGACATCTATTGCTATAACGATAGGTCTTATCTGTGCAAATTTTATTCAGCCGGGGAATAAAATTTCACCTGTAATAAGGGACAGGATGGCATCCGAATATCAAGCGGATATAAGTGAGAAGATACAGCAAGAACTTGGTGTTGATGTAGTTGATTTTTTTGTTAATATCGTTCCTACGAATCCTATAAACGCTATGGCTAACGGGAACATGCTTCAAATCGTTTTCTTTGCGGTTATATTCGGCATAACTTTGACCATGATTGATAAAAATAAGTCCGATGTTGTCATCAAGTTTCTTGATGGTGTCAGCGATACAATGATAAAGATGGTTGACCTTGTTATGAAGATTGCGCCTTATGGTGTTTTTGCTTTGATTTCTGCAACAGTTGCCGATTTTGGCTTTGGGATTCTTTCTACTTTGCTTTGGTATATAATCACGGTTTTGGTTGGTTTGCTGATTCATTTATTTGGCGTGTATTCGCTTTCTGTTAGATTTCTCGGTAAGATGAATCCGTTGAAATTTTACAAGGGTATGAGAGAGGCGCAGATAATTGCTTTCAGCACGAGTTCAAGCGCAGCGACCTTGCCTGTGAACTTTGAATGCACTGAAAGAAATCTCGGTGTTCCGAAGCAGATAACAAGTTTTGTTTTACCGCTTGGAGCTACAATAAATATGGATGGAACAGCCCTGTATCAAGGGGTTGCGTCTGTTTTCATAGCTCAAGTTTACGGTTTTAATCTTGATATAACACAACAACTTACAATTGTTCTCACTGCTGTGCTTGCTTCAATTGGGACTGCTCCAGTCCCCGGAGTTGGGATAATTATGCTCGTTATGATTTTAAAGGCAATCCATATCCCTGCTGAAGGGATTGCTTTAATCCTCGGTGTGGATAGAATTCTTGATATGTGCCGAACGGTTGTAAATATAACTGGTGATGCAAGTGCGGCTGTTTTCGTTGCAAGGAGTGAGGGCTTGATGAAAAACTCTTCTTCAAGTTAAGCGATGAAAATGAAGTTTTCTGTTTTAGTTTTAATCCTTTTGTTTTATGTTGAATCGTCCGTTTTCCGTTACAATGTTGCTCATACAGGAAACTATACGGGCGAGAAATTGCCGAAACTTGAAAAAATAAAATGGCGCTTTGAAACTGGTGGAACGATATATTCCTCACCAGCTGTGGTGAATAACACCGTTTATTTTGGTTCAAACGATGGCTTTTTCTACGCTCTTGATTTCAAGACCGGAAAACTCAAATGGAAATTTAAAACGAACAACACGATTGAAACATCACCAGCGTATTTTGACGGTAAAATTTATTTCGGTTCAAATGATCATTATTTTTATTCACTTGACGCCAAAACTGGGAAAGTTATCTGGAAGTTCAAAGTTGAGGGTTGGCTTATGAGCTCTCCAATATTAGTGGATGGCATTGTTTATTTTGGTTCTGGTGAGGGAGTTCTTTATGCGCTTGATGCAAAGAGTGGGACCTTGATTTGGAAATTTAAGGCAGGGAAAGCGATATATTCTTCACCTGCTTATTTTAATGGGAAAATTTATTTTGGATCGCTTGATAAAAGTTTTTATTCCATTGATTCAAAGACAGGCAAAGTAATTTGGGTCATTTCAACTAATGGGATGATAACAAGTTCGCCTGTTATTTCGCGCGGGATGGTTCTATTTGGCTCGCACGATGGCAAACTTTACGCAGTTGACGCTCAAACGGGAGTTATCAAATGGACATTTCAAACGCGTGGTCAAATAACCCAAACACCAGCGGTTGATGACAAAGCGGTTTATTTCAGTTCCGCTGACGGTGCTTTTTACATCGTTTCTCTAAATGGAAAACTCATCTGGAAGTTCGCTCTTAATGAGGTTTCAATATGGAGTCCACCGATTGTCGCTGGTGATTTTATTTATGTTGGGGTTAATACCGCGACTTATTCTGGAATCTATAGGCTAAATAGAAGAACAGGGAAGATGGATGTTGCGTTTGATATGTGGCATCGTATCTTTTCTTCGCCGATAATTGTTGACGGTATTTTACTTATAGGCTCAAAGGATAATTTTCTGTATGCGATTGAATGATTTAAAAATTAATTTTTTCCTGTGATGATATCTCTTTTGGCAGGGACATTTCTTGGTTTGCTTATTTCAATTCCTATTGGACCGATAAATTTGACCGTTTTAACGAAAGGGATGAGAGACGGTTTTAAGCCAGCTTTTTGGACAGGTGTTGGTTCAGCGACGATGGAGTTTATCTATTGCCTTCTTGCTATGTTCGGTATGGGTGCCATTGTTGAACATTCCCTTGGTAATTTGCTTGTCCAAATTGTCGCCTTTGCGATACTTGTTTATTTTGGGTTCAGAAATTTGATCGTCCATCCTAGGAAAATTCACAATGGAGAGACAATGCTTAACAACGGGAATGGGAAGGCTAACTTTATAAAGAAGTATCATATTCAGGGCTCGTTCCTTGTTGGGATGGTTTTGTATGCTTTAAATCCGACCTTCCTCATATTTTGGATAACTGTTGCTGGAATTGTCAAGTCAACGAGTTTAATTTCAAACTCGTTTGATAATTTGTTCTTTGCTCTTGGTGTTGGGCTCGGTGTTGTCCTTTGGTTTTATCTTCTACTTAAGTTTATTCACAACTTCGTTGAGTTCAGAGTCAGAACCATCGCTATCTTTCACCGAATCTCAGGGGTGATCATTTTGTTTTTCGCCTCATATCTTGCCTATGAAGTTTTGAGAAAATTAATTTAAAATTTTATGCTATATTGCACCTCGTTTGAGACAAACATCGGCATAATTTACATTGCTTCGTCTGAAAAGGGAGTTTGCAAAATCTCGCTCACGCTTAATTCTTCAGTGGAATTTAAATCATGGATAAAGAAGCACTTTTCGGAGTTTGAGGTGGTTGAAAGTAAAAAAGAAAATAAAGAGGCGATAGAGCAGATACGGCTTTATCTTGCGAGGAGGTTGAAAAAGTTTGATGTTCCAATTGATTTGATCGGAACGGATTTTCAAAAGTTCGTTTGGGGTGAGACGATGAAAATCCCATACGGGGAGACGATAACTTATTCAGAGCTTGCGAAAAGAATTCACAATCCAAAAGCATATCGTGCGGTTGGGAACGCACTTGGTGCAAATCCATTACCTATAATTGTGCCCTGTCATAGGGTGATCGCCTCTGATGGTTCACTTGGTGGTTATAGTGGTGGGATCAAAATAAAGGAATTTTTGCTCGGTCTTGAAGGCGCGAAAAGTGTTTGAGATTTTTGCTCTTCTCGCAACGGTTTTAAATGCGCAGGTTAAAATTGTTGATTCAAATGGCTTAAACTTTAAGACATTGACCGCAAGCTTTTATGAGCCGAGAATTGGGTTGATGAAATACTTTGACAGAAACAGCTTGAAGGTTGATATTGGAAATTCGCTTGATGTTTTTCAATTTCGCCTTGGTTCTTATAGCTGCACAATCGGTGTTGATTTCTTTGCGTATACACTCGTGAATAATCACGGGTTTTTGATCTTGCGAGTTGAAGCGATTGATGGCTTCTTCGGTGGGAATGTGAGCTTTAAAAGCGATAATTTTTCTACACGGCTTAGAGTCCTTCACAGAAGCTCACATCTTGTTGATGAATATGATGAAATAAGCGCAACGCCATTTCCGTTTACAATGGAGTTTTTTGATTTAATTTTTGCCTTTGAGAGACAAAACATCAGATTTTATAGTGGTTTAAGCTTTATATTCAGGCACAAACCAGCGAATATAGATGAATTTTGCATTCAGTTCGGGTTTGAGTTTTTCAAAGAGATTTCCTCACATTCGTTAGCTTTTGAATCACCGCTTTTTTTCATCTTTTCTTCAGATTTTAAATTTTTTAGTTCACGGGGCTTAAATTTGACAAGCGGTGTTAAATTTGGTCGGTGGAATTCAAGAGGAATATTTCTTTACCTTGTTTATTACAATGGTTTTGATATTTATGGGCAATACTTTAATTTAAAAAGAGAATTTGGCGGTTTTGGTTTATCTTTTGATTTTTAAAAAATTTTGTGGCATGGATGCGTCTTCCAGAGGATAAAATAGAAGAGATAAGGAATTCAGTTGACATCATTGATTACATTAATCAATTTGTCCCGTTGAAAAGGGTTGGGAAAAATTATGTCGGTTTGTGTCCTTTTCATACCGAAAAGACACCTTCTTTCACAGTTAGTCCTGATAAGCAACTTTATCATTGTTTTGGTTGCGGTGCCAGTGGAAATCTTTTTAATTTCGTTATGCAATATGAGAAGGTGTCTTTCATTGAAGCGGTTAGGAAGGTAGCTGAATATGCGGGGATTGAACTTCCCAAACCAGGGGACACACAGCGATGGATTGAGACGGAATACGAAGAGCTTTATGAGGCAAATCGTTTTGGGGCTTCTTTCTTTTACAGGAATTTAACTAAAAGTGCTGAAGGGAGAAGAGCGCTTGAGTATCTTTACAGGCGCGGTATAAACGATGCTTCAATAAAGGTTTTCGGGCTTGGCTATGCTCCCGACCGGTGGGATGCGCTTGTGCAATACGCGATAAAGCAGAATTTCCCACTTGATTCACTTGAAAAAGCAGGTCTAATCGTTAAAAGAGAGGACGGGGCTTATTATGATAGATTTAGGGACAGGGTGATTTTCCCGATTTTTTCAATTTCAGGCAGAGTGGTCGCATTTGGTGGTAGAAGATTAAAAGATGATGAAGATGTACCAAAGTATATAAACTCGCCAGAGACGAAAGTTTATTCAAAGAGTAAAGTTTTATACGGGCTATATCAAGCAAGAGATGAGATAAGAAGGAGAGGTTATGCTATTTTAGTTGAAGGTTATATGGACTGCATCTCCCTTTTTCAAGCTGGGATTGAAAATGTCGTCGCATCAAGTGGGACAGCTCTAACAGATGAACAGATAAGGTTGCTCTCAAATTATACGAACACGATTTATTTCATCTATGATGCTGACTCTGCAGGGGCAAAGGCGATGTTAAGGGGGGTTGATATTATACTCGCACAAGGACTTGATGTTTATATTGTCAAGTTGCCCGAGGGGGAAGACCCTGATTCTTTCATAAGGAAAAATTCAGTGGATAAATTTTACTCCTTGATTGAGAACGCTGTTAATTTCATTGAGTTTAAAGCGCAGACATATCAACAGCTCGGTAAGTTTGACGATCCGAATGTGAAGGCAAAGGCGATACGCTCCCTTGTTGAGTCAATATCAAAAATCCCAGATCAATTGAAGCGTAGTGTTTTCATAAAAGAAGTTTCATCAAAGTATAAATTACCTGAAAAAGTCCTTTCGCTTGAACTTGAAAATGTGATATTGAAATCCAAGAGAAAAGAAGACAATCAGATTGATTGGGCTTCAAGTCAAACTTCAAAATTTAAGTCAATCCCTGCTGAGGAAAGAGACCTTGTGAAAATTTTGTTTGAAGCGGATGATTCGGTTTTAAAATTTGTCTTTAATTACATTAAACAAGCTGATATTGAAAGTGAATTTGTTAAGTTGATCTATCAAGCAGTTTATCAATCTTTTAGCGAGGGGAAAAAATTGAACATTCACGAGTTCTTACAAAGTGTGAGCGATGATGATTTCAGAAGTTTTGTGACGAGCATAGTTTTGGGGAAATATGAGGTTAGCAAGTTCTGGGCGAAGAGATTTGGACGGGAGGGTGAATATGAGGAGATATGGAAGGCGGTTGATGATGTTTTGACGAGATTTTACATGAAGAAGATTTCAAGGATTGAGGAGGAGCTATCTCAAGGTATAAAGGAGGCGGAGGCGAAAGGCGATGATGAGAAGCTTTCTGAACTTTTAGCGAAGAAAAGTGAAATTAATCGGCGTAAGAATGTATTTGTAAACAAAGGGTTTTCGGAAATCATTAGGAAATATCTGAAATCATTAAATCAGGTGTGAAGATGGTGATAATAAAAGAAAATAAATGTGACTTTTGCGGTTGTTGCGTTGGCGTTTGTCCTGAAAATTGCATTGAATTATATGAGGCGAGGATAGAAATAATTCACGAGTTGTGCACAAATTGTGGTAAGTGCGTTTGGGCTTGTCCTTTTGAAGTCCTTGAACTTCAACTGCCACAAAAGAAAGTGAAGGAGTAAAAAGATAGATGACATTTGGTAAAAATTTCCCAAGCGATGATTATTATGATATAATTGTAGTTGGCGCTGGGCCATCGGGGACAACAGCAGCGAGATTTTCAGCATTGATGGGAGCGAAAGTTCTTGTCCTTGAGAAAGACCGAGATGTCGGTTATCCTGTAAGGTGTGGTGAAGCTGTGAGCCACGAAGGTCTGGTTCAATTTATACAGCCCGATCCGAGGTGGATTGCGAGCACTGTTAGATATTTTAAACTTGTTGCACCAAATGGGAATGTTGTAAAGCCTAACATTGAGGGACACGGCTATATACTTGAGAGAAGAATTTTTGATTATGAGTTAGCTAAAATTGCGGTTGAATGTGGCGCTGAGGTTGTGACGAAAGCATATGTAAACGGTTTGATTTTAAATGATGGAAAGGTTGAAGGGGTGAAAGTTTTATTGAATAATTCAGAGCAGGTTGAGATAAGGGCAAAGATAGTCATCGGTGCCGATGGGGTTGAATCAAGAGTTGGAAGATGGGCTGGGCTTGATACGACTTGTAAACTTCAAGATATGGAGTCAGCTGCGCAGATGACATTGACAAACATTGAGGTTGAACCGGACACATGTTATTTTTACTTTGGCAATGAAATCGCACCAGGTGGTTATCTTTGGGTTTTCCCGAAAGGAAAAAATACAGCAAATGTCGGCATTGGCATTGCGGGAATTTACGGAAGGCAAAGGCATGCTTTGAGTTATCTTGAAGAGTTCGTTGAAAAGCATTTTCCCAAAGCTTCAATTTTGACCGTAATAGCTGGGGGCGTTCCATGTGCTAAGACAGCTGAAAAAATCGTCACGGCTGGACTTATGCTTGTTGGTGACGCTGCTCATCAAGTAAATCCTGTATCAGGAGGTGGAATCATAAGCGGGATGATAGGTGGTAAGTTAGCCGGACAAATAGCAGGACAAGCGATAAGGGAAAAAAATCTTAATTTGATTTTCAAGTATCAGGATGAATGGCGCAAGGTGCTTGGTCAAAGGCACGAGAGATATTACAAGATCAAGCAGTTTATTTATAGGTTTTCCGATGAGAAGCTTAACGAGATAGCTGATGAGCTTGCCAAGGTTCCATATGAAAAGTTGACTTTAAAGACGCTTTTCATGACAGCTGTCAAAGCACAGCCATCACTTTTGATAGAGGTTGCAAAGCTTTTCTTTTGAAATGAAGAAGGGGCGGTCAAATGACCGCCCCATAAAATTTTATGCGGTTGTTGGCTTTAACTTTAACACCTTGCTTAGCATATATCCAACGGTGATCAATCCAGCCACGAACACCACAGCAAAGACAAGTAAAACTGAAATTTGTATTTGAACATCAAATTGTTCAGGTTTGAAGTAGTTTTGAAGGTAAGCATTTCTTAAAATATCCCGCATGATTGACATCCCAGCAATAGTAAGGAAGAGCGAGACGATTCCACCGATAGCGAGAGGTTTTGGATTTAGTGCGTTGAAGGAGAGAAGTATTAAAATCAAGCTTAAAAGCGATAGCAAGACGGATACTCCGAAGATGATTGTTGCGAGCGAATTTTCACCCATGAAAAGAAGCAAAAATTCTTTTTTCAAACTTAACAAGAACCATATCCCAACCGCGTATTGAACGATGGTTCCGATGACGAACCACAAACCACCATATTTTATAGCCCATCTACCATATTTCTCATCTTTGTTTATCTTGCCGAGTCCATAGATTAACACAAGCAGACCAGCAACGGAGATTGAAGCAACGAAGAAGTGCAAATATCTCGGAATGACAGTTGGGTCATCAAAGTTTAAGTTTGTCCCGTGTGGATTAGTGAAATACTTTTGAGCCCACTTTTCAGGGGTGAGCATCAAGACGAGATTGTTCGTATAGATTAGACCGATCACGGCGAAAAGAACAGCGCTTCCGAGAACGATCCAAGCTCTTATACCTGACAATTTTTCAAAGTTAAACTGGTAGATGTAATATCCGTAGTATCCAATTATCAAAAGCAATATGACAGAAAGCCAAGGCCAAGCCATAATGATTGAGGAGGTGTAGAAGTATTGACCATACAAAACCTGCACGAACAGTAGCGGTGCTATTCCAAGGGTTATCGTAAACGCAGTTGCAATTGGTAACATCTTTGAGAGCGAAGCTGAAAGATTTGTATAAAATTGGTTGCTCTTTTTTCTACCGATGAGGTCTGTGATTCCGGCTATAAATCCACCACCAAGGGCGAAGTTCATAGCGATTATGTGTAATATAAATGTTAAGACAAGCAAGAATTTCAAAAGCCAGTATGGTGCTGGCAATGGGATCGGATCAGGTTCAGGTAAAATGATTTGCTCGTTCATTTTTTTAAACCTTTTTTGTTTTACTTATTCAAATTATAAAGCCACTTTGCAAGGGCTTTCCTTTCCTGTTCGGTGCCGTAAAACGGAGGCATAAAACCTTTGAGCATATCAAGATGTTGGAGTTGAAAATCAATGTATGTCTCGCTCCAACCGTTGACGAGTTTCTTTATCCCATTATAACCATCAATTGTGTGACAACTTTGACATTGAACCTTAAAGATTTCTTCACCAGCTTTGAGCTTGTTTTCATCGTTGATTTCTTTAACGCTCACCCATTTTGCAACATTTAAAGTCCCAAGTGAGTTAATTTTATCTGCTGATTCTTTTAAAATTGAGTTTGAGTACATATACTCGTAAATGATATAAGGTTTTCTCACTGCTTCCCTGACCCATTCAGTTACAGCCGTAACCATGAATCCAATTACGAGAAGACCGAGGGCAAAAGCAAAAGAAGTTTGCCTTGGTGTTTTAATTGGACCAAGCCATGCAAACAATGCGATTATGAGGGAAAAAACAACGCTTAAAGCAGCAAATACCGTTACAGCGGGAGCTCCGCCCATTGAGATTTCACGTGCAAGCGGTGGGATTATTGAAATATACCAAATGCCAGCGACAGGTATTAAAATAAACGCTGGGACAAGCCATTTACCAGAATATTGAACGAGTTCGGCTCTTAGGTCTTCATCCTTTAATCTGGTTGCTGTTATCAGGGAGTAAAGACCTGCAAGAGCTAATGCAACGCCAGTTCTTATGAAAAGAGACGGGAAATAGGACGGGTTGAAAAAGCCAAGCCAGAATTTCTTTGACGGCTCTGTGAACGGAATTTCGGTCCAGCTTCCGGTTGTCAACATAAATGTTAAGATACCGTTGATAATCACCAAGCTCAAATATGCCCCGGCAAAATAAATCCATCCGATTATGTTATGAGTTTTCGGGTCAAGTTTGTCCCATGTTGCATAATAAATTAAGATAGCTGAAATTTCAACGATGAAGAAGACCCATTCAATCGCCCAGCCGAAGACATAGCTATGGATTAAGGTAGATGTCGCGCTTGGATGAACAAGTCCAATCGTGAACCAAATGCCAACGCCTGAAACTGCCCCCAGGACAACCGTTAAAAGTAGAAAGAATCTTGAATGTTTTTTCAAGAAATCAAGCAACGCTTTGTTGTTTTCCTTAATAGCTTTTCTTTCAGTTAATGCAAGGTAGATTCCGCCTCCAACGGCAAAGTGTGAGATGAAAACGTGGATGATTGCAACAAATCCGATTAAAAGTCCTCCTCCAATTAGTGGGATGTCCCAGACAGGGTAGTTCATAGATGTTCTCCTGAACTTTGTTTTAATTCGCAAATAATTTAACTTGTGGGGGTCTTAAAAGTCAAGTTAAAATTTTTTAATTTTCATATGTGGTTTCCAAGAGAAATTCTTTTCGGAATTCCAACTGAAAGCATTCGGACGTTTCAACTTGACATTTAAAATGAATTTTTTTATTATATACTTGAAAACATATAAACTTAAAATCAGGAGTTGGTCATGAAGAAATTAACACCGACGGACATCAAGGTGATGCTCTTGAAGAAGGGGATAAAACAGAAAGACCTTGCTGAGGCGCTCGGCGTCACCGAGTCGTATGTTTCGCAAATAATCAAAGGTAAAAGGGTTGCTAAAAAATATCGCGACAAGTTGCTTGAGATAGCGCAGAAAGGTTTACCGAAGAAGAAAAAGAAAAAATAAATCTTTCAGAGGCATAGCTTAAGTTGAAATGTCCAAGATTTATGACCTCGGCGTTGCTTGGGAATGGGAGTATGATTTTGACTTTGTTGAAATAATAGGGGAAAGATGTCGTGATAGGAATTTAAAGGTTTATTTCATAACCCCGGAAAATTTTACAGATGTTTATAACAAGGTTGAATTGGGGGAGCTAAGTTTTCTTGTTTATTTTGACAGGGTTTCAGATGTTGATGATAACTTTGTTGAATTGAATTTTTTGCTTGAAAAATCGGGTGCAAGGGTGATAAATAAATATGAGCATATGTTAAGAGCTTCCGATAAAGCAACGATGCATCTTGAATTGCTAAATTTAGGTGTTCACCTTCCTTATACCTTGATCATCCAACCTTACGATGAAAATCCATTGCTTGAAATTGATATAAACGCCCTTGAAATCATCGGTCGCCCTTTCATCATAAAACCGTCAACCGAAACCGGCGGTGGGACGGGCGTAAAAGTTGGAAACTCAATTGAGGATATATTTGAGGCAAGGAAGGAGTTTCCTTATGATAAATATCTTGTGCAAGAGCTGATCCATCCTGTTATGCTTGGTGATAAAAAGGGATGGTTTAGAATTTTTTATATTTTGGATGAGGTTTTGATGTGTTGGTGGGACAAAGATTTAAAGGTTTATCAGGAGGTTGAAGAAGATGAGATTGAGAAATATAACCTATGGGAGATTGAAGATCTGATGAGAAAAATTTATTCTGTTTGCAAACTTGACTTTTTCTCAAGCGAGATCGCCATTGTACATCGGGATGGGGAACGAAAATTTATCCCCGTTGATTATGTCAATGAGATGTGTGATATGAGGTTGAAGTCAAAGGCGTTTGACGGTGTTCCAGATGAGGTCGTGTTTAAAGTTGCAGATAAAATAGCTGAGTTCGTTGCGAGTTTAAAGTGAGTTTTTTAAATTAAATTCAAAGGACAAAGTAACTTTTAGGTGAATGTCATGCTGCGCAGTTTATATGTGAGAAATTATGCGTTGATTGATGAAATAGAGGTTGAGTTTGAGAGTGGTTTGAACATAATCACGGGTGAGACAGGCGCGGGGAAGTCAATTTTAATTGATGCGTTAGGATTGATACTTGGTGAAAGGGCAAGTAGCGAGGTTGTCCGTAAAGGGGCTGATAAGGCCGTGGTTGAGGGCGTTTTTTATATCGGAGGTAATAGAAAACTCAAAAAGATACTTGAGGAGAACGGAATTGAATTTTCAGATGATCTAATTTTAAGGAGAGAGGTTTCAGCAAAAGGACAAAGTAGATGTTTTGCAAACGATACCCCGATACCTCTTTCAGTTATGAAGGAAATCGGAAATCACCTTGTTGACCTTCACGGGCAACATGAGCATCAATCTTTGCTAAGAGTTGAAACGCATATAGAACTTCTTGATGACTTCGGCGGACTTATGGGAATGGTAGAGGAATTTAAGAGGGAACTTAACAAACTTGAAAATTACTATAAGGAAATTGATGATTTAAAACGAAGGGAAAGTTTGCTGAAGGAAAAGAGGGAACTTTACGAGTTTCAACTTCGCGAGATTGAAATGATAAATCCTCAAGCGGGGGAGATTGAAGAGCTTGAAGATGAGCTTAAACTTCTTGAGAACGCTGAAAAGCTCTATGAGGCGACATCTCGGCTTTACTCAATGCTTTATGGTTCTGAAACATCAATTCATGATCTTCTTGTCATCGTCAGAAATCAACTTGAGGATTTATCAACAATTGATAAAAGATTTCAACCGTATGTTGAAGATGCAAGGTCTGCTCAGGTGATAATTGATGAGATAACGAATTTCGTCCAGAGCTACAACTCAAAAATTGAGTTTAATCCCGAACGGCTTGAATACATACGCGAGAGATTACACGCACTTAACAGATTGAGCAAAAAATACGGTGGAACAGTTGAAAAGGTGATTGAATATAAAGATAAAATTAAACGGGAGCTTGAAATAGCTGAAAATTTTGAGGATGAAATCGCAAGGATTGAAAGAAGAATAGATGAGCAAATAAAGATTTGTTCTGAGATAGCGGAGAGATTATCCTCAAAAAGGAGAGAGGTTGCTGAAGGTGTAAGTGAGGCGATTGTTTCTGTACTTAAGGAACTTGGGATAGAGAACGCACAATTTGAGGTCAAAATTGAAAACAGACCCAAACGCTCTGGTAGGTGTTATGTTAAGCTTGGGGATGAAAGTTACGAGGTGACAAATCGCGGGATTGATTTTGTTGAGTTTTATATTTCAACTAACATCGGGGAGGACCCAAAACCACTTGTTAAGGTTGCATCGGGCGGTGAAATTTCAAGAATAATGCTTGCCTTGAAAAGTGTCCTTGCTAAATCCGAACGATTACCACTTCTTGTGTTTGATGAAATTGACACTGGTATAAGTGGAAGGATCGCTCAAAAGGTTGGTCAAAGTTTGAAAAATTTGTCAAAATATCATCAAATAATAGCAATAACTCATCTGCCTCAAATTGCGAGCTTTGCTGATACTCATTTCCTTGCTGAGAAAGTCATTCAAAACGGAAGAGCTGTGACCAGAATTAGAAAACTTGAAATTGAAGAGAGAATAAAAGAGATTGCAAAACTTATGAGCGGTGAAGAAGTAACGCAGGCATCAATTGAAAGTGCGAAGGAATTGATGGGATTAAAAGGGAAATCAAAATAAATTTTAACCTTTAAAAATGGCTCTTAAAGTTTATAACTCGTTGACAAGGAGAAAGGAGGAATTTAAACCTGAGATTGAGGGGTTTGTCAGGATGTATGTTTGTGGTCCAACCGTTTATGCGCATTCCCATCTTGGGCATGCTAAAAGTTATGTTTCCTTTGATGTAATTGTGAGATATTTGAGATATCTGGGCTATAAAGTTAGATATGTTCAAAATATAACCGATGTTGGACATTTGACGGACAATGCTGATCAAGGTGAGGACAAAATTATAGCTCAGGCAAGAAAAGAACGCCTTGAGCCGATGGAACTTGTTGAGATTTATATGAGAAGTTATTTTGAAGATATGGATCGGCTTGGGAACTTAAGACCTGATATTTCCCCGAGGGCAACAGGGCATATACCTGAACAGATTGAATTAATTGAAATTCTTCTATCAAAGGGATTTGCTTATGAAGTTAATGGTTCAGTTTATTTTGATGTGATGAAATTTCCTGAGTATGGAAAGCTCTCCGGTAAAAAGATTGAGGATTTAATAGCTGGTGCGAGGGTTGAAGTTAGAAGCGAAAAGAAAAATCCGCTTGATTTTGCTCTTTGGAAAAGGGCTGAACCAGGTCATATAATGAGATGGAGAAGTCCTTGGGGGATCGGATACCCGGGGTGGCATATAGAATGCTCAGCGATGAGCATGAAGTATCTCGGTGAAACCTTTGATATTCACGGTGGTGGTATAGAGAATCAATTTCCGCATCATGACTCTGAGATAGCTCAAAGTGAAGCAGCGACGGGAAAGCAGTTCGTCAGATATTGGTTGCATAACAATATGGTCACTGTAAACGGTGTGAAAATGAGCAAATCGCTTGGAAATGTTGTGACTTTGAAAGACGCATTTAAAAAGCATCATCCCCTTGCGATAAGATTTTTCATACTTTCAAGCCATTACCGAAGTCCTGTTGATTACAGTGATGAGGCGCTTGACTCCGCAGAAAAAGGACTTGAAAAACTTCACAATACAGTTAAACTTCTCAGATATGAAATTTCTAAATCTCAACCCGGTAGAAAGCATGAAATAAATCTTGACGAATATAAGCGTAGGTTCATTGAGGCAATGGACGATGATTTTAACACGCCAGTTGCAATATCTGTTCTATTTGATCTTTCAAGGGAAGTCAATCAGATTTTGAATTCAAATGAAGTTTATTCTTCTGAATCGTTAAAAGAAATTGACGACTTTTATAGAGATTTCGGTGGAAAGATACTTGGATTGATCCCAGATGAATTTGAAGAGAAGAAAATCAGTGTTGGGGTTGAAAGTAAGTTGATTGAAATTTTACTTGAAATAAGAGCAAGGGCTAGAGCTGAAAAAAATTGGGAGCTTGCTGATCGGATAAGGAATGAACTTAAAAATTTAGGTATTATACTTGAAGATAAAAAGGACGGGACAACCATCTGGCGATTTGCAGAATTATAGACAAATCTTTAAACCCCTCATCTTTTTACTACAATTCGGAAGTTTAATTTAATTCCAGTTAATTTTGTTATTTTTTGAATTAGTTTTCTTCCTGGAATGATTTTATCATTTTCAATTTTGCAGTAGTATTCTTTTGAGATTCCGAGCAAATAAGCCATTTGTTTTTGAAGGAGGTTGTTTTTGAGTCGGTATAGTTTCAGGGCTTCCCCGAGGGTCATATTTGAGAAAAAAGCGAGAAAGTCAAGAAAAGAGGGTCAAAAATCAGTGTTAATTAATTGAACTATTTGTTCAATAAAAAGTTGCCCTCAAGGTCTTGACAAGGAAATTTACTTGATTTAAATTTTGGATGAGAGTTATTGAGGTTTTGCTTTGGTTAGTATTTATAAAAGGTGATTGTGGGATGAAAACGCTGAGTTAGAGTATGTGTTATAATTAATAGAAGAGTTTTGAAACAAAGCGTAGGCGGGAGATGTCTTTGACAGAGGTGTCTGTAAATCGTCCTGTTACTGTGGCAATGTTCTTCATTGGGATTGCTGTCATTGGGGTTATAGCATTGTCTTATATAAGCGTTGATTATCTTCCATCGGTTCAGATCCCAGAGCTTCTTGTTCAGACGATTTATGTTGGTGCTTCGCCGGAGGAAGTTGAGAGACAGATAAGTGAACCCATTGAGTCAATACTTAACACGGTCAAAGGTGTAAAAAGGGTAATTTCAATCTCGCGAGAGGGTTTATCGCTTGTGCGATTGCAATTTTATTGGGGGACTGATATAGATTACGCTATGCTTGAGGTCAGGGAGAAACTTGACGCTATACGGGGTTCGCTTCCGGAAGATGCACAAAGACCGACGATAGTTAAAATTGATCCTTCTTCTGAATCCATAATGACGATTGCTTTGACTTATACATATGGAGTTATGGGAAAAGGGGACATAGCAAGCTTAAAGGAATTTGCCCAAGCGCTTGTTAAAAGGCGCCTTGAACAGATTGAGGGTGTTTCACAGGCGGTTGTGGCTGGTGGGTATGATAGAGAGGTGCATATCCTCGTTGATATTTCTAAAATGAGGTCGTTCAATCTCACACTTGAAGATATCTCAAATGCTTTGAAAAGTTCAAATTTGAGTTTGGTTGGGGGAACAATTAAGCAGGGCGTTTTCAGGTATCCTTTTAGAGTCGCTTCAGAATTCAGAGATTTGAAAGATATAGAAAATGTCATCATCAAAACTGGATGGGATAAGGGTGTTCGTTTGTCAGATATAGCTGGGGTTAGATTTGATTTTGTAGAAAGGCAAGGGCTTACGCGTTTAAATGGAAGTGAGGCGATTTTAATTTTTGTCAAGAAGGAAGCAGGGGCTAATTCAATAAATGTAAGCAGAAAGGTTAGGGATGTAGTTGATGAATTGGCGAGGGATTATCCCGATGTTAAAATTGAAATTATTTTTGATCAAGCGGAGTTTATAAGGAAGTCAATTTCGGATATTGAGCAGGCGATATTTTGGGGCGCTTTATTTGCTTTTTTATCCCTTTTCATTTTTCTTCGTGATTTCAGATATCCGCTGATCATCGGTATAGCAACACCGTTCTCAATTCTTGCCACTGTTGTGATGATGTATCTTTCTGGTATAAATTTCAATATAATTTCGCTGACTGGGCTTGCGCTTGGAATTGGTATGATCGGTGATAATGCGGTGATAATAGTTGAGAATTTCACGAGGTTGAGGGAGAGGGGTTTAAGCGTTAGAGAAGCAGTTTTAAAGGGAGCTAAGGAGATAAACCTTGCGGTTTCAGCTGCGACATTTACAAATGTTGCGATCTTCTTGCCCGTTGTCCTTGTAAAGGGTGTTGCACAGAAACTTTTTCTTGATATGGGATTGACGATGACATTTTCGCTTCTTTCGTCACTTCTCGTTGCAGTGATGCTTGTCCCAGGAATTTTATCAAGATTGAAAGAGGAAGACATAAACAAATCCGTTAAACTAACATTTTTTAAGAGATTTTACACCGGGTTGATGGATTCATACATTGCCTTTTTGAAGTGGTCGCTTAGAAATAGAAGTGTTATTATTTTAGCTACGGTTCTTTTGATATTGATTTCGCTTGGTGTTGCTCTTTTGATAAGGGCGGAACAAGCACCAGACATTGACCAAAGTAGGTTTACAGTTGAAGTGAACATGCCTTACGGCTCAACGCTTGAAGCGGTGTCAAGTGCTGTTGAAATGATTGAGAAACAATTGTTAAATATGAAAGAGGTTTCAGCTGTTGTGTCTGACATCGGGATATCATCGCAAGAGGATTATTTTAGCATTTTGTTTGCAAGTTTAAATAAAGCAAAAATTTATGTTAAGGTTAAGCCGGAGTTCAGCGTTGATTATGTGATGAAAAAGGTTCGTCAGGACATGATTGGAAGCGGATTGTTTAAAAAGTTTGAGGCGATCGGTGCTGAAGTTGTTTTCCAGAGAAGAACGACTACATTTGAGAGAATCCTTCAAAGCGCCGAAAGTGATATAGCGATTAAAATCGTGAGTAAGCAGGTCGGCGTGGCTTCTTTGGATTCAGCGATTTTAGTGGCGAGAAAGGTAGCCGAAAAAATTAAAAATATAGGTGGTGTTTCAGATGTTAGAATCATACCTGAGCCGGGAAATCCGCAGATAAAAATTTTGGTTGACAAAGATGAAATTGCAAAATATGGGTTTAACAATTCGCAGATACTATCTGAAATAGAAAGTTATCTCAAGGGGAAGGTCGCGACTTATTTTAATACATTTAGTGATAGGATACCGATACGGGTGATCGCAAACAAGTCGGATAATGAGGATGTTTTAATTTCCCTTTTGAATTACAGTTTGAAGATGGACAGAGGAAATTATGTTGCTTCAATTCCCGTCCGTTCAATTGTTAAGGTTGGAAGGGAGAGGGGCTTAAGCGAAATTTATCGTGAAAATGGAAACAGGGCTGTTGTCGTCCTTGCAAGTGCAAGCGGGAAAAACATTCTAAATTTGAGTGGTGAAATTGGGAAAATTTTAAACGATGTTGAAAAGTCGCATCCGAGTTTTTCTGTTAAGCTCGGTGGCAAGATAGAAGAAATTTACGAGTCATATCGTGGGCTTTTGATAATAATTTTGCTTTCAATTTTTCTGGTTTATATGATACTTGCATCGGAGTATGAATCAATCGTTTATCCGCTTGTCATTTTAATCACAAGTCCCCTTGCACTTGTTGGGGCTTTCATTACAATGTATCTTGCCGGTCAAAGTTATAATGTTATGTCAATTGTTGGGCTTGTTATAATGCTTGGTGCAATTGATAATGATGCGGTCATAGCAGTTGACCTTATGATATCAAATAGAAGAAGCGGGATGAATCTTGAAGATGCGATACTTGACGGTATGACAAAGAGGTTCAGACCGATAGTGATGACGACGCTGACAACTATACTTGGAATAATTCCTCTCGTCGTTGGGTTTGGAAAGGGACTTGAGCTCGCTGTTGCGATAAGTTATCCTGTGATTGGCGGATTGATCGCCTCAACGCTTTTCACTCTTTTTGTCATCCCAGTGGTTTACTCTTACTTTGATAAGTTTTCATTGAAAGGAAGATAAAATAAATACCAGAGGATTAAAATGAGGAAAAAAATTCTTATTTCTGTTGCGATTGTTGTCTTTGTTTTTGCTGTTTTTTTGGTTTATAAAGTTTTGAGCAAGCGAGACCTGGGTATAGAAGTTGGGCAGAAAAGGATGGAGTTAAAACAGGAAATTGAAATTTCAAGCGATGAGTTCGGGTATATCGCGGATATACAGGTAGATAGTCGCGGTAGAATTTATATTTGCGATGGAATGAACAACACAATTCATTTATATGATGGAGATGGGAAATTCCTTGGGAAAATAGGAAAAGCGGGAGAAGGTCCTGGGGAGTTTAAAATGTTGAACGGAATAATAATTGGGGAAAACGACACTGTTTATGCCATACCTTTCTTCTTGCAAAAGAATGGAGATTTCCTACTTACATATCGTGAATACTACACCACGGTGGATTATATGAAGCCAAAATATATGTATTTATTTCAAGTTGATAGAAATGGTCAAACAGGTCAAAATCCATTATTGAAAGTTCTGGCACCGCAAGTTTTGGTTTTCGGAGAAGGCAGGTCATTCTCGCTCATTGGAGGAATTCCTTTTGGTGAGAAGACAATTTGGAGGTCTGATTCAAAGGGCAACATTTACTTTGCTAACAGTAGTGTTCTTGGGATTAATTCTCTGGGTTTTGATGGGGAACAGAAAAATTTATTTAGTTATGAGGTTGATAAAATCAAAATAACGAAGAAGAAATGGCTCAAACTTTTCAGGGGGGATGAAAATAGATATCTAAAACTTAACAAGTCGTTAACTCCAGTCCCAAAATTTCTACCTGTGATAGGGGATTTTATAGTTGATTCAAAAGGAAGGTTTTGGATTGTGAGGGATATTGGCAAAGATGATTATGATTATATCTGTATGGTTTTTGATGATAAAGGGAGCAAGATAAGTCAATTTGACATCCATGATAATGTTTCATTAAAGTTATGCTCTGGGGATTATGTTTACGCTGTAAAAAAGGACGAGCTTGATGTCCAATCGGTTGTGAAATATAGGGTAATTGAAAAATAAAAATAGGTCGGTTATGTGGCGAGAAAAATTTTTCGTTGAAAGCTTTGAATTATGTTTGTTAGTTTTTCTTCTTGTCATTGGTTGTGGGGAGAGAAGAAAAGTAGCTGAGATGGAAGTTGGTTCTATTCCAGCATTGAAGGTTGGGGATTTGTCCAAGAAAGTGACATTTAGGTGATTGAGATGCTTGAGAGGATTTTGAGAAGACCGGTTACTGTTTTGATGTTCTATTTTGCCGTTCTCGTTTTGATGATATTTTCTTTGACACGCCTTCCTATTGAGATAACCCCTGATGTTGATTTTCCGCGGTTAAATGTCGTGACGCAGTGGTATGGGGCATCTCCAGAAATTATAGAGAGGTTTGTTACGATGAGGATTGAGGAGGTAGCGACGACGGTAACAGGTGTAAAGAAGGTTTCATCTTGGACGAGGGAGGGGACATCTTGGGTTGAAGTTGAGTTTCAAAAGGGTGTGGATATTGACCTCGCACGGCTTGAGCTTTCGGAGAAAATTTCAACTGTATACAAAACACTCCCGCAAGGGGTAAGTTATCCTCAGATTCAAAAGTTTGTCCCGCAGGAATTTCAAGAACTTCAGGGGTTTATGAGTTTCAGTGTTTATGCGGATGCTGATATTTACAAAATTCAGAAGATAATAGATGAAACGATAAAACCGGCTCTTCTGGGGATAAAAGGCGTAGCTAATGTCAGAACGATAGGCGAGGTTAAAAGGGAGATTTTGATTCTTGTAGATGAGAACAAGGTTAAAAGTTACAGATTGAACATGGTTGAATTAATCCGTGCGCTTAATGAAAATCAGATTTTTAAATTGGTTGGGTATGCCGATGTGAACAATGTCAGGCATTTCGTTTATTCGGGCGATTATTTTAACAGTGTTGATGATGTAAAGGAAATGAAAGTCGGAGTTGGTGAGGGTAGATATTTGAAGCTTTCTGAATTAGCAGTTGTGGTTGATACGATAGCTGAGCAAAGAAGTTTTGCGAGGATAAATGGTAAACCGACGCTTACAATTGAGATTGATAAGGAGCCGGGTATAAATATGTTAAAGGTTGCCCGACAGGTTGATGAGTTGATTGATAATTTAAAGGAGATCGCGAAATCTCGTTATGGTGTTAAAGTTGAAATTGATAAGATATATGACAGGAGCAAAGATATAAGGGCGGAGATAAGCGAATTGGGAAACAAGGCATTGATTTCGGCTTTGTTTATAGTGTTGATACTTGTCCTATTTTTAAGAAATGTTGTTTCATCTTTCGTGATTTTCCTGTCGGTTGTATTTTCTATTGCTGGTGCTATTGTATTTTTATACGCAAGTGGTATTGGTTTAAATATAATGAGTTTATCTGCGATCGCTTTGTCGTTTGGGATAGTGATTGATAACAGTGTGGTTGTGTTTGAGAACATTCAAAGGCGTTTTGAGGAGATGGGCAAGCTTGATTTTGATTTGATTTTTGAATCCGTTCAAGAGATGAAACTGCCTGTTATTTCTGCCTCTTTGACAACAGTTGGTGCGCTTGTCCCAGTGTTTCTTTTGCCGGAAAATTTAAAGCCATACTTCATTCATTTTTCATTGACTGCTGGGTTTGTGATTCTTTTTTCACTTTTCGTCTCTTTAACATTCATTCCCATCATTTCACAGAAAATTTTGATAAAGAGCGGGTTTAAGGGGAAGGTTAAGTTTTTTGATGTGATTTTAAATGTGTATAGGAAGATTTTGCTTTGGAATATCAGGCATCGGCGACTCATAGTTATTATTTTAATATGGTTGTTTGGTTTTCCGATATGGTTATTGCCCGAGAAGATTGAGGTTAAAAAGGAAAATTTAAGTTTAAGGGTATTTGATAAAAAGGTTTCAATCGCTGGGTTTGTTAAACTTTACAATGAAATTTTCGGTAGCGATCTTTATTCAAAGATAAAGCCCTATGTTGACCATGGGCTTGGTGGAGTTTCGCATCTATTTTTCAAGTATGTCTACAAGGGGGAGCTTTGGAAATGGGGTGGGGAAACGTATATAGTTGTGAACATCTGGGCTCCGCAGGGAACTGAGATATCAAGGGTTGATGAACTTGTTAGAAAAATTGAAGATAATCTCTTGAGAAATCTTGGCTTGATCAGGAAATTCACTTCAAGGATAACTGATAGATTTGCCACAATAAGGGTTGAATTTGATGATAAAGTTGCTATGACATCCGTCCCGTATATAATCAAGGAAAATTTAATCTCAATATGTGCTCAAACAAGCGGTTTTACGACATCTGTTTATGGATTTGGTCCTGGATTTTTCTCCGGCGGAGACATCGCACCGAGTTTTACAATTCAAATTCTCGGATATAATTACGATGTGGTGAAGCAAATTGCGCAAAACATCAGTGAAATTTTATCTCAAAACCCAAGGGTTGCCGACATTGAACTTGATAGGTTGCCTTGGAAAGCGAAGGAATATGAAGTTGTTGCATATATTGACAGGGAAAAAGTGAGTAGATATGGAGTTGATGTTAGTGATTTGATTTATTTCATTGCTGGCAAATTGAGGGTTTCGGTTGAGAATTTAAATTTGCGACTTCAAAATGAAGATGTGAAATTAAAAATCGCAATTTCTGGGTCGGGAAGAAACTTAAAAGATGTTGATGTGAGGGAGCTCCTTGAGGCAAGTTTAGTGGTCAAAGGGAAAAGCGTCAAGCTTTCCGATGTTCTGAGGATTGAACTTGTTCCAACTATGCCTGAGATAAGGCGCGAGAATCAGCAATACACAAGATATATAACTTTTAATTTCAGGGGTCCGTATCATTACGGCTATAAATTTACGGATGCTGTGATAAAGAGCGTAAAAGTCCCGCCAGGTTATGAAATTAAAAGACCGGATTATTTCTTCATCATCGGGGAGAAAGAGAGGATACCGTTAATTTTAATCGCCTTTGTTTCTGTTTCGCTTGTCTTTATGGTAACAGCATCTTTATATGAATCGCTGCGAAAACCGTTCGTCATAATTCTTTCCGTTCCGATGTCTTTGATAGGTTTATTCCTTGTCTTTTACATCTTTGATGTCAATTTCGGTAGGGGTGGATATGCTGGTCTTATTCTTTTGATAGGGCTTTCGGTTAACAACGGGATAATTCTTGTTGATAAAATTTCAAAAGCGGTGGAAAGCAAAAATGTTAAAACTAATGAGCCGAGTTATGATGAAGTTATTGCTCAAGCGTCCATGCAGAGGGTTAGACCAATTTTAATAACGAATTTGACCACGATAGCTGGTTTCGTTCCTTTTATATTCACAAAGAATGTTTATTCGCTTTGGTATCCTTTTTCTGTGGCTGTTTCGGGTGGGCTTCTCTTTTCAATGTTCATCGTTTTGCTGTTTGTTCCATCTCTTTATAAAATAATTGCAAAATAAAATTTCAATGTGAAATGCCCAGTGAAAACACAACAAAGAGAAAGCCCTGGTTAAAGATTTTGATGTTCATTTTATCCGGTATCTTTTTGCTTTTTTTAATTGCTGGGATAATTTTTTGGGGCGGTGGAGAGGAAACGAATGTGACAATTCAAAATGTAGAGCCAGGCGAGATATTTTTCCCTGTTAAAGTTGATGTTGCGAGAAAAGGGGATTTGATACAGTGGGTTAACACGAGCGGTGTGGCGAAACCGATACAAGAAGTTGATATAATATCACGGGTTGGCGGACAAGTTGTGCTTTTAAATGTCCATAACGGAAAATTTATAAACAAAGATGATTTGATCTTCAAAATTGACGATACGGAGTATAAAATAGCCCTGAAACAGGCAGAATATAATCTCCTTGACGCAAGGGTGGAATATAACTTGATGAAGTTTGGTTCCGTCCCAGGCGGAGCTGATGTGGGGAGGTTTAAGAAGGAAATTGACAGTTTGAAGAAAGTTTATGAGGAGATGAAAAAGAAATATGAAATGGGACTTGTTGGCGAGGGTGATTTTGAAAGGGTTAAAAGGGATTATGAAGCATTGCTCGTTTATAGCGATGTTAATCGTGAAGATGTCATAGCGAATAAAAGTGGTTTGAATAGAGCTTTGATTGAGTATGAAAGGGCGAAGTTAAATCTTGAATATACTCAAATAAAGGCGCCATTTTCTGGTTATATAGCTGACTGCGATATAAATGTCGGAAGTTATGTTAGCCCTGGGCAGAAGTGTATGAAACTTATTGATATATCTTTTGTGAAGATAGTCGTAGAGGTTACTGAAACACAATTGGCGAAAATTAAAACCGGTAATATCGCCGAGGTTGAACTTGTGGCTTATCCAGGGGAAATTTTCAGAGGGAGGGTTGTTGAAGTGAATCCATATATTGATGTTGAAAGAAGGGTTGGCAAAGTTGTCGTCCTTATTGAGAACATCGGGGAAAAGATAAAACCGGGGATGTTTGCAAATGTGAGGATTCAGGGAGATATCTACAGAGATGTTTTACTTGTCCCTAAAAAAGCAGTCGTGATGAGAGATAATCGTCCAGTTGTATTTGTATATCAAGGTGTGGATGAAGATAATGGTCTTTCAAAATGGTTTTATGTTGAGCTCGGTCGTGAAAATGAACAATTTTACGAAATAAAAAGCGGTATAAATCCCGGGGATACGATTATAGTTGAGGGGAATTACAATTTGGCACATGATTCAAGGGTTAAGGTTTCAAGGTGAGAATAAAATTGGGGATGATTATGCGAATTAGTCGTGGATCATTTGAGAAAGTAATTGAGAAAAATTTCACCGATCAAAATTTTAGTGTTTATACTCTTTCACGATGTTTGAATGTTTCCTTTTCCAATCTTTTTGATTTTATTTATGAAAATTATGTGTAACTCCCCATAAATTGATTGAGACATATCGGATTGATAGAGTTATAGATTTAATTGCAAGTGGGGTTAAGGTGAAGGATGTATTTAAAAAGTGTGGTTATCGGCAGGCAAGGACATTTAGAGGGGCTTTTAAACGCAGGTTGAAGATTTCACCGATGGAGTTCAAGCGTGAACTTAATAACTGTGTGAGAGAAGAAAAATTAAATTATGGAGGTAACTATGAAGAGCTTTATTTGGCTTTTAGTTTTGTCTTGCTTTTCTTTTGTTTCAAGTTTATTCATTGAGCCTGTGTTTGCTTTAGTTGGTGGGAGTTGTTGTGAGGATTCGGGTTCCGTTTATGTTTAGGTAAATATTTGATTTTACTATACAATGTCGCAACAAGTAATGGTTCCCCAGTTATGGCGGTTGATATTGAGAAAGCGATTTGGGGTTATGTGAGTATAAATATATGTATGTTTACGATTATGATGGGAATTTTTTAAAATGTTTCACATTTGATAGAAGTGTTTTTGATGTGGTATTTGATCCTGAAGAGGTTAAATTTTTCGCCATCCAGCTTTATCCAGATCTATCAATACTAGTTATGATTGAAAGGCGGACAATCTTAGTGTTAGGTTTCGCTTTAATTTTAATGTTTTTGTTCAAATTTTATTTTGGCTATTAAGTTAAAAAAGAGCGGAAATATGGTTTGTGTTACTTGTGCTGATTCAATTGAAGGACTCCGAGTAAATGGTATGTCTAAAGAGGGGATCATATTTATTGTACCTTCAAAAATTTGTGAATCTTGCGTTATTTTAGCCGTTAGTGATTTGATTAACAACTACCGAGATAGTTTAAAATTGTTTGGGGTTAATGTTTATTTGATTTTGGAAAGAGAGAGCTTAATCTTAATTAGTTTTTCCAAGAGCGTGGTTTATTATTAGATTTTTTCAATTATGTGAGAAATGTGAAGTGCAGTTTGGAGTATGGTTTGTGTGTTTTTATCAACAATGGCAGGATTATTTATGCATCGCCTATTGCCAATTATAAAATTTTGAAAATTTTCTATAAGAAAGTTATGAATTACTTGAATGAATCTACTTATTTTTGATGCTTGTCATTTCAAATTTTAATTTAATTCCAGTTA
>JGI1_Kryptonium_JGI_1_GBS_scaffold00011.11_pt2 | contig 63557 bp, 54 predicted proteins | sample GBScelen77Swater_FD_55273 | JGI IMG/M metagenome (IMG submission 55273) | reverse complement strand
CTCTCTTTATGATCAATAGTTCAACACCTTTTTTAACATGGTTGCTATTCCTTTCTTTTCTATTTTTTCCTATCCTTGTTTCGCCTTGTCCCATTGTGTAATGGACGGGAATTTCCACGATTTCAAATTCCTTATACCAGTTTCTTATAGTTGGGCTGTCATTGTAAGATAAGATAAAACCGCCCCGATGATCGTGCAAAAGGTCTCTTAAAAGCTCGTGATTGAAATTATTATGATGTATCGGGAAATTTCTTTGTGGATAAAGTCCTCTAAACAATGTGCTATCTTCTCCCAGATAATATGGTGGGTCGCAGTAAAGAAAATCACTTTTAAATTCAGGCAAAACATCCTTAAAATCAGCACATTCAACCCATAAATTTTTTACTTTAAAGTCCCTAACCTTTTCAATCATCTTTTTATACACTTTTTCATCGGCATAAACGGATGACATCCAACCCAAAAACCCAGGACCGTAGGAAAGATTATGGTTGAAAAAGTAATAGGTAGCAAGTTTAAGCGGTGGCAGGGTTATTTGCTTTTTCCAGTGTTTTTTCAATTCTTCTTTTACTTGGGCATAAACCTCTTTCGTGGGTTTAAGTTTTTTAAGCTCCTCAAACAGCTCAAAAGGATACTTTATTTGAATTTGCCAGTAGTTTACGAGGATATCAAATATATCAAACCCAATGACTGGGATGCCAAGTTCTTTATTTACTGCGATCTCAAGCGAACCACCACCGAAAAATGGGGAGATAAGGCGTGTGATATTTTCAGGTAAGCGTTCAACGATGTAGCCGACCGCCCAACTTTTCCCACCAGCATAACGGAGTGGCGAGCCGAGATAACGTCTGTATCTATCTTTCCTTATTTTTAAACTTTCTAAAAAAGCCGTTCTACGATTAGCAGAAAATAAACCAAGTTGATATCTTGAAATTATCTCAATATTTCTACCTCCCATAAAAACAGCTCACCAGTAATATTTTTTGTCAAAATTTAAAAAACTCATCTTTTATCTCAAACTAAGCCATGCCTTGCGATTTTCTTTCTGTTCTCAATTATGAACTTTAAAAAAACATCAACATAATCAAGAAAATCGGGACAACTGATTCCTCCTTCGGCAAGGACGGATTGTGTTTTTTTGGATTCATAATGAACTTGATGGTCAAAGTAATCAATCAATTGAACAGGCATCCCGACAATTTTCTGGACGATTTTTGGGGACATCAACTTTTTTAACTTTTGAGGTGAGATCTGGAAATAATTAAATCTTTTACCGAGTCGCTCTTCAAAAATTTTAACGAGCTCAAAAACTTTGTGCGGTCTTGGATCGGTTAAATGATATACCTTCCAGCTTATATCATCGCGACTGCTTATATAACAGATTGAATCAACGACATAATCAACCGGGACTACATTAACCTCTGCTTCACCTGAACCAACCTTTGGGAAAGGCGAACCGTTGGGTAGTTTGAGCATAAGAAGGACAACATAGTATGGTCCATCAAATTTTGCCGTCTCCCCGGTCTTTGAGTCACCAACAACTATTCCAGGTCTGTAAATTGCCGTTGGGATTAAATGTCTGTTAAAGCGAACAACTTTTTCAGCTAAAAACTTTGTCTCCTCGTAATAGTTTTTAAACTCCTGTGCCTGGTCAAAGTCATCCTCGCTGAAAACACCTGTCAACCAGCCAGAGACATAAGCGGTGCTGACATAGTGAAACTTCTCCAAATTTTTACATTCAAGAAGAAAATTGATGACATTTTCGGTCCCGTTGACATTTACTTTAAAACCAAGATCAAAACTTACTGCAAGGTCATAAACAGCTGCGAGATGAAAAAACTCGTTGATTTCCTCCTTGAATCTCTCCGCCCCTTTGATACCAAGGTCTGGCAAAGTTATATCTCCCTCTACAAGTTCAAACTTTCCTGATGAATTTGGAATCCTCGCCTCAATTTCTCTGATTTTCTCCTCTGCAAGCGAGCGGTATTTGCTTTGAACGAGAAGGTAAAACTTTTCAATTTCAGTTCTAAACGAAGCAAGTTTCTCAACAAGCCGTGTCCCTATAAATCCTGGGAAACCTGTTAACATTACAATTGACATGGTAAAAAGTCATTTTATTTGTAAGCCCATAACGATTTTGTTAAATTATACTAAAATTTTCACCAAACTAAAAACCCTGTGATTTGGCGAGCAACTTAAGGACATTTTTAAAACTTCTTGAGGAAAGAGGCGAGTTAAAAGAAATTAACGCCGAGGTTTCAACTGAGCTTGAAATCACAGAAATTGCCGACAGGGTTGTTAAATCGGGTGGACCAGCACTTCTTTTCAAAAATGTCAATGGAAGCAAATTCCCCATCGTTATAAATTTATTTGGAACTTATGAGCGAACGAAACTTGCCCTCGGATGTGAACCTAGCGAATTATTCCAGTGGCTCATTGAGATTTTAACCGAAAAGCCATCGCTAAAAAAAATCCTCTCAAAGAGAAAAAACATCTTGAAACTTTTAAAATCCCTTACGCCTAAAATTGTCAATAAAGCACCAGTTCAAGAAGTCGTAAATTTAAATCCTTCACTTTTTGATATACCAGCTTTAAAATGCTGGCCAAAAGATGGCGGAAAATTTTTAACATTGCCACTTGTGATAACGCATGACCCCGAAACCCAAAAGAGAAATGTTGGGATGTATAGGATTCAAATTTATGATGAAAAAACAGCTGGACTTCACTGGCAGAGTCATAAAACAGGGGCGTATCACTACTGGAAAGCTGAAAAACTCGGTAAAAAGCTTCCTGTTGCGATTGCCCTTGGCGGACACCCTGCCCTGATTTTTTCAGCAATAGCCCCGCTTCCGCCAAACTTTGATGAGTTAATGTTCGCCTCATATCTGCTCGGTGAAAAAATACATCTCGTAAAAGCGAAAACGATTCCAATTCTCGTCCCCGCTGATGCTGAATTCATAATTGAAGGATACGCAGAACCATTTGAGAGAAGAATTGAGGGTCCGTTCGGAGATCACTTCGGATATTATTCCCTTTCAGAGCCATTTCCAGTTTTGCATGTAACTGCTATAACACATAGAAAAGATGCAATTTATCCTGCTACAATCGTCGGAAAACCACCTATGGAAGATGCCTGGATCGGCAAAGCAATTTCAGAAATTTTCTTCCCGATTATAAAATTTCAAATACCCGAAATCGTAAAAATGAACTTAAGCATAGAAGCTGGATTTCACAATCTTGGGATAATCTCAGTTGAAAGTTATTTCCCAAGGCAAGCTGTAAAGGCGATGATGGGAATATGGGGATTGGGACAACTTTCGTTGACAAAAATTTTAATAGCCGTTGATAAAACCGTAAACCCGGAAGATTTAAAGTCCGTTGCAGTTGAAGTTTTAAAATGGGTTGACTTTCAACAAGACCTTATCTTCGTAAGGGATGCGCACACTGATACGCTTGATGTTGCTGGTCCGACAACCGACCATGGCTCAAAACTTGGGATTGACGCTACGGTGAAAAAAGATAGAGCACCGTTCAAAATTGAAAAGATTGATTTAGCCCCGCTGAAAGGAAAAAGTGAGATAATAGATGAAATAAGACCGATTGATGGAATCATTATACTTAAAATCAAGAAGCGCAAACCGTTCCAAGCAAGAGAAGTAGCAAATGAAGTATGGAATCTTGACAAGGGAAAAAGAGTTCGGATTCTATTCATAGTTGATGAGGAGATAGACATTCAAGATAAAACTGAATTAATTTGGGGCTTGTTCACAAGGTTTGATCCAGAAAGGGACATATTTTTTGATGAGAGAGCGCTTGACTATCGTGTGTTACCGAAATTTGGGCAAAGGGTTGGGATTGACTGCACAAGGAAAACTCAAGAAGAAGGGCATTTTAAACCATGGCTTGAAATCATAAAGATGGATGATGAAATCAAAGAAAGGGTAAGTAAAAGATGGAAAGAATTTGGGCTTTGATTTTGATTCTAACACTAACGCTTGAGGTTTTATCGCAAAATGCGGTGAAGAAAAAACAGGAGGAGTTGAAACGCCTCAAGGAGGAAATAAATTTATACGAGATGAAGATAAAAGAGGCACAACAAAAGGAAAAGTTCACACTTGACTTAATTGATGACTACGAGAGAAGGGATAATCTCTTAAGGAAGTTGATATCGGAACTCAAAAAGCAGGCAAACGAGAACGAGAAAGAAATAAAAAAATTGCAAGACGAGATTTTAAGGTCTGAACAAGAGATCAAAAATTTGAAAGAGAAATATGCATCTTATATCAGGTCGACATATAAGCGTGGGAGAACACACGACTTTGAACTCATTTTATCGGCGAGGTCTTTAAATCAAATGTTGATAAGGACGGTATATCTCAAGAAATTTTCAAAGTTTGGGAAAGCCATAATTGATTCAATCTTATCAAAACAAGAAAATTTAAAAAAGCAAAAGGGCGAGCTTGAGCTTGCCCTTTCAAAGCAAAGGGAATTAATATCACAAAAAGAGGAAGAGGAGAAAAACCTCTTAAACGGAATAAAAGAAAAGAAAGAACTTCTTGAAAAGATAAGGAAGGACAAGCAGAAACTACAGGCACAAATTGAGAGGAGAAAAAGGGCAATAAAGGAGATTGAAAATGTGATTGCAAAGTTGATTGAGGAGGAAAAGGAAAGAAAACGAAGAGAGGAGATTAAGAAAAGGAAAAAAGTTGAAACTCCAAAAGTTGAGAGCGCATTCGCAAAACTCAAAGGAAAACTCCCCTGGCCTGTTGACAACGGAAAAATCGTCGCAAGATATGGTGAGCAAGTTCATCCCGTTTTAAAGACAGTGACATTAAACTACGGTGTTGATATCCAAGTTAAAGGTGAAACCGAGGTGCGAGCTGTTGCGGATGGAGTTGTATCAAAAATTTTTTGGTTGCCAAGCTTTGAAAATTTGATAATCATAACACATGATGGCGGTTTCAGAACCGTCTATGCAAACCTTTCAGATATATTTGTAAGCGAAGGTGAAAAAGTAAATGCTGGTCAAATCATAGGTAAAAGCGGTGAGTCCATTGAGGGCTCAATAGTTCATTTTGAAATCTGGCATGAAAGACAACAACAAAACCCCGAAGTATGGTTGTCTAAAAAATAGTTGAAATAACAAGGAATGAGAAAATTTAATCTTTTTTTAGTGCTTTTAATTTATAATCTATTCATTGTTCCGTTGCTTTTCATAACATTCCACATCCTTGGGCTGTTCAACAAAAAAATCAAAGTGGGGATAAAGGGTAGAAAGAATCTTTTAAAAAAGATTGAATCAGAGGTAAAGCAAAAAATTGACCCACAAAAGCCAACATTTTGGTTTCATTCATCATCGCTTGGTGAGTTTGAACAAGCAAAGCCGATAATCCGCAAGCTCAAGGAAAGTTTTAATCCGAATGTTATAGCAACCTTCTTCTCACCATCCGGTTACGAACACTCAAAAAATTATCCATTCGCAGATATAATCTCGTACATCCCGTTTGACTCAGTTTTTACGGCGAAAAAATTCATCTCGCTTATAAAATCACCGAGGACATATCTTTTTTTGATGAAATACGACCTTTGGCCGAATCATCTTTTCTTCGCCAGAAAAGCGAACTTCACGCTTTGCTTGGCAAATGCCATAATAGACGAGAGGAAAACATCATCCGCATTCAAAAGATTTTTTTACAGCACTTTTTATGAGATTTTTGACTTCATCTTTCTAATTTCACCAGAAGATGAAACCTCAGCCAAAAGATTAAAACTCAACAGACCTAAAATCATCCCAACTGGGGACACAAGATATGACCAGGTCTATTTGAGAAGCAAGGATGCAATGAGAAAGGAACTTTTGCCTGATGATATAACAAAGGGGAAGAAAATTCTCGTCGCTGGTAGCACTTGGAAAGAGGATGAAGATGTTTTAATTCCCGTTATACTTAAAATTCAAAAATTTGAACCAAATTTTATAACCATACTTGTCCCACACGAGCCAACGAAGGAAAACATTGAAAGGATAGAACGGGAGATTAACACAGGGGCGAAGTATTTGAGATTCTCCGAGATGAAAAATTATAGCGGTGAAGAACTTATAATCGTTGATTCCGTTGGCTTTTTGATGTCACTTTACGCCTATGCGGATGTGGCTTATGTTGGTGGAAGTTTCAAACAAGGGATACACAATGTCCTTGAACCTGCGGTCTATGGGATACCTGTTTTATATGGTCCCAAAATCCAAAACTCACCAGAGGCACAGAAACTTGCGCAAATTGGCGGAGGGCTCGTTGTAAAGAACAAAAATCAACTTTACAAAGCGCTTCGCAAACTCCTCTCCGATGAAAATTTAAGGAAAGAAAAAGGCAAGAAGTCCTACGAGCTTGTAGATTCAAACCTCGGTTCAACCGAAAGAATGCTTAAATCTCTTGGATTAAATTTTTAACCCCGCGATAAACATTCTCCACTTCAATTAATCTCATACACTTAAAATGACCTTCAGGACAACTTCGCCTTCCGTGTATGCCACAGGGCTTACAATAAAGATTTTCAATCTGAATGATTTTATCCTTATCCCCATATGGATAAAAACCAAACTCGGGGACGGTTGACCCAAAAATCGCAACAACTGGGGTTCTCATACCAACTGCGATATGCATCGGTGCTGAGTCATTCGTGACAAGCAAAAGACATCGCCTTATCAATTCCGCCGATTGAAGCAAGCTCAATTTACCGCAAAAATTAAAAACCCTATCCGAATCAGTTATTTTTTTAATCTCTTCACATAGTTCAAAATCCTCTGCTCCACCAATTAAAGCAATTGCATAGCCATCATTTGCCAAAAGATTTGAAAGTTGAGCATATCTTTCCTTTAACCATCTCTTCGTTGCCCAAACCGAACCGGGTGCAATGCCGATAATTTTTGAATTTATCCCAGACAAAATTTCATCAACATAAAGTTTGTCCTCTTCCGACGGGAATATATTTGGAAGTTCTTTGAAATTATGACTTATCCCAAATGGCTTGAGCAAAGAAAGATTTCTCTCTATCTCGTGAATCATCTCATATTTGACTATGTGGGTGTAAAGAAACCTAAATGCACTTTTATCAAATCCAACTCTAACTTTAACCCCGGCTACTGAGGGTAAAAGCGCACTTCTAAAAGACCTGTGAGGGATAAAAGCCACATCATATTTTTTATCCGAAATGATTCTTGCCATTCGCATCAAACCAACAACGCCACTGTCTTTTCCTTTTTTGTCAAAAATTATAACTTCATCAACATCAGGATGGTTTTTCAGCAATTCAGCCGTCTTAGGTATGAGCATAAAATCAATTTTTGCCTCGGGGAAATTTCTCCGCAAAACCTGAAGAAGAGGCAAAGTTAGAACGACATCGCCAATGAACGCTGTTTGAATTATAAGTATTCTCTTCCAGTTTAATTTCATCTCATTTCGCTTGGTGGTTGATGTTTCCATCTACGGTGAAACCATAACCAGTGGTCCGGGTAAAGGCGAATGTATTTTTCAAGCATTGATGTATGAAGTTGTGTTAATTTAATTATGTCTTCATCCTCGTTTTCGGAGGGGATGAAATCAATTTTTTCAAACACAATTCTGTATCCATAATTTCCCTCTCTTATAGCAAAGCCCATCACGATTGGCGCCCCAGTCCTTATTGACATAATAGCTGGACCAGCGAAAGTAGAAGCGGGTCTTCCAAGGAAATTAACATAAAGACCCTCCTTAGGAGCGCTTTGATCCGCAAGAAGAGCAACTATCCCACCTTCCGATAAAATCCTCAACGATTCGCGAAAAGCTTTTTCCATAGGTATAACTTTGTTCCCAAACCAACATCTCCATTTGTTTATCTCTCCGTCAACGAATTTATTTCTCTGCTTCTTAACGATCACATTCAACGGCTTTCCAATTTTTATCCCTGTCGCTATCGCACTAAGCTCCCAATTTCCAAAATGACCCGACATCAAAATTAAACCCTTTCCTTTCTCAAGTGCTTTAGCCACAACATCAAAATTTTCAAACTTGACAAAGCCGTCAAGGTCTGAAATTTTTAAATCTGTAAATTTCATAAATTCAAAAAGTGTAATCCCAAGGTTAACATATGCGGATTTCAAAATTTTCTTTATCTCTCTATCGCTTTTTTCTGGGAATGATTTTCTCAAATTTTCAAGAGCGACCTTCTTTCTGTATGGGATAAAGTTAAATGCGAAAATACCAAACAATTTCCCAAGCCGTTGAACAAGTTTAAAAGGGAGAATTCGGGCAAACAAAACAAAAAATTTGAAAAGGAGGTATTCAATATAATTTTTCATCCTTCAATAAGCTCTTTCTTTAAAAACGAAGGGGGCTTAAAAAGCCCCCCGTTAAATTTTACTTCATCATCTTTTCCCTTATCAACCTAAATTCGCTATCAGGTTTCCATTCGGGCTTTTCATCAGCGTTTGCGAGATAATAAGCGCATAAAAATACAAGTTTCGTATCCTCAACCGCTCCATCAAGAACCCAAGTATCATTATATTCATCGCTCGGTTGATGATAATTTTTCTTTATGTATTCTTCAACGACTTTTCTTCCGTAATCTTCTGGCTTGCCTATGTATTCAACGCCGTTATCAAAGAAAATCGCTGGTATCCCAATCTTTGCAAAATTGAATTGATCGGAACGATAAAACATACCTAACTCTGGGAATTGATCTGGCTTTGCATACCTATTTTGATATTTTCTTGCGATTCTATCAATTATTTCACCAAGCGTGCTTTTTTCCATACCTATCAATACGACATCTTTCGTCTTTCCCCATATGTTAATTCCATCTATGTTTATATTAGCGACAATTTTTATTGGTGGGGCAGGTGGATTTTGGGCGAAGAATTTTGAGCCAAGAAGCCCTGCTTCTTCAGCTGTCAACGCAACAAAAATAATTGAACGGCGTGGTTTTACTTTTAATTCAGAAAATGCCTTCGCAAGCGTCAAAAGAGCTGAGACACCAGAGGCGTTATCAAGAGCGCCATTATAGATTGAATCGCCGTTCACTGGTTTGCCAATACCAAGATGATCGTGATGCGATGTTAAAACGATATATTCATCTTTTAACTTCTCGTCCCCGCCACGCAAAATCCCAACAACATTTTGCGAAACCAAATTTCTAACCTTCACCTTCATATCAAGGGATAGTTTCAAGCCGAGTTCAATCGGTTTAAAATTCCTCGTTTGCGCTGACTTCACAAGTTCATCAAGATTTTTACCAGCCAAAGCAAGCAATTTTTTCGTTGCCTCTTCAGTAAGCCATCCTTTAAGTTGAACCTTCGGTTCAACATCATTTGCAAGTTCAAACTCTTCCCCCGACCAAGAGCTTTGCACCACATTCCAACCATAACCTGCCGACGGCGTTGTGTGAATTATTATAGCCCCAAGAGCTCCTTTTTTAGCAGCGATCTCATACTTATAAGTCCATCGCCCATAGTATGTTCTGGCTTTCCCACCGAAAAGATTAGGCTCCTCAGGCGTAGCCGGGGGGTCATCATTTAACATCAATAAAATCTTGCCTGATACATCAACCCCTTTATAATCGTCCCAATTTTGCTCCGGGGCAACTATACCGTAACCAACAAAAACGATATCAGCATCTTTGATTGAAACGAAATCTTTTTTAACACCAGAAACCGCAATGAACTCATCATAGTATTTAAACTTGATCGTTTTACCTTTTCCCTTCACAGTCATAAATTCACTTGGAAATGTCGTTATTCCAACAAGTGGGACCTTTTGAAAATATGAACCGTTATCTCCGCCTGGCTCAAGCCCTAAAAGTTTAAATTGCGTTGCGATGTAGGTTGCAGCAAGAAGCTCACCCCTTGAGCCCGTTCCCCTGCCCTCAAGCAAATCATGCGCAAGAAATTGAACATTAGCCCGTATATAATCCTCAGTTATGTAATCCATCGCCCTTTTCACATCATCAGTGAGGAAGTTATCAATTGTAATTTGAGCGTAAAGCGTTAAACAAAAGCTCAAAAGCATTAATGTTGCGGTTAAAAGTTTCATCTTTGCTCCTTAATTTGTTTTTGAATTGATAAGTTTTAAAATTTTGTTCCTCAAACTTATAGCATTCTCAACGGCATAAGCGTTAAAGTCATTGTTAAAATAAACAAAAACCGTTTTACCTTCCAATAAAAAACCCCATATCAAATGGGAGAACTTATCTAACTGCTTCTCATCATAAATTGACCTATATCTTTCCTCTGGACCGTGAAACCTGAAATACACAAAATCTGTCGTCGCAACAGGTGGTGTTTCTATATCGCGCATATGGGAGATACATAAACAAATTTGATTCTCCTTCAAAATTAAAAAAATCGCATCGTTAAAAAACTCCGGATTCCGAAACTCAAACACATGCCTGTATCCCCTCGGCAACAAAGCAATGTAATCACTTAAAAGTGCAGTGTCATACTCAAGCGTTGGTGGAAATTGATGCAATATACACCCAAGCCGATTGTATATCTTCAACGGCTTTATCACCTTCATAAACCCGTAAAAATCACTTCTCACGCCCTGAAGTTTTTTTATGTGAGTTATAATTTGATGAACCTTCACGGAAAACAGGAAATTTGTCGGCGTCTTCTTTATCCATCCTTCAATAGTTTTAGACCTTGGCAGATGATAAAAAGTAGTGTTAAGCTCCACCGTATCAAAAACCCTCGCGTAATACTCAATCCACTTAGCCTTAACAAGACGCTCGGGGTAAAACCTACCTATCCAATGTCTGTAATAATAACCCGATGTCCCAATGTAAATTTGACCCATCAAAATCATCTTGAAATTTTTCCGAGAAGAACGAAATCAATCTCCCTCGCAATTTCATCAACGCGAATAACTTTAACTTTAACTTTATCACCAAGGCGATAAACCTTCTTCGTATATTTACCTATCAAAGCATACTGACTTTCATCGTATATGTAATAATCATCCGTCATATCACGGACTTTGACGAGACCCTCAACAAGTATATCATTAATTTGTACGAAGATGCCAAATTCCGCCACCCCAGATATAACACCTTCAAACACTCTTCCAATATGTTCTTTCATATATTCAGCTTGCTTGAACTTAACCGATTCCCTTTCTGCTTCCGTTGCCTTTATTTCCATCTCCGACGAATGCTTACAAATATGCGGTAATTTTTCGGCAATTTCATTTAATCTTTTATCATCAACCCTTCCCTCAGTGTACTCATAAAGAAGACGATGGACGACTAAATCTGGATATCTTCTTATCGGCGATGTGAAATGGGTGTAATACTTGAACCCAAGCCCGAAATGCCCAATGTTCTTCTCCGAGTAAACCGCCTTTGCCATAGACCTTATAGCGATGTCATTAACCAAATACTCAAATTCTGTATCCTTTACCTGAGCAAGCAACTTTTGAATTGATTTCGCAAGCGGTTTTGAATTAATTTCAAATTTGAAACCAAGTTTTCTCACGAATTCCGCAAGGTTTTTTAATTTCGCTGGATCAGGTAAATCGTGAACCCTATAAACAAAAGGATATTCACGCCCTGATTTATTCATCTTTCCAACATGTTTTGCAACCGTTCTATTTGCAAGCAACATGAATTCTTCAATCAACCTGTGACTATCAAGACGAACTTTCTTTACAATTTCAAGTGGTTTGCCTTCCTCATCAAGTTTGAATTTCACCTCAGGCGTCTCAAAGTCAATACTTCCCTCCCTCAACCTTTTCCTCAACAAAATTTTGCTAAGCTTATGCATCTCAAGGATAACATCCGAAAAATCACCCTTTCTTGTCTCTATTATTTCCTGAACTTCTTCGTAAGTAAATCTCCGTTTGCTTCTTATCACGCTTTTATGAAACGAATATCTCTCAACGACACCGTTTTGATTTACAATCATAAAAACTGAGTAAGCGAGGCGGTCAACCCCGGGATTTAAACTGCAGACATTGTTTGACAACTTCTCCGGCAACATCGGTATAACTCTATCAACAAGATAAACGCTCGTCCCACGCCTCAGGGCTTCTTTATCAATTTTACTTCCTTCTTTGACATAAAAGCTCACATCTGCGATGTGAACTCCAAGTTTATATCTACCATCTGGCAAAACCTCAAGCGAAACCGCATCATCAAAGTCCTTAGCATCTTCCGGGTCAATTGTAAAACAAACCAATTCCCGTAAATCAAGACGTTTTCTATATTCCGACTCGGGTATCTCATCTGGGATTTTCTCTACCTCAATTAGAACTTCATCGGGGAACTTCGTCGGGAAATCATACATCCTTGCGATTGATAAAATCTCTGCGTCATTTTCCCCAGCCGTACCCAAAACCTCAACGATTCTCCCCTCGGGGCTAAAGCCCTCATCAATCCAATCCACAAGCTCAATAGCGACCTTATCACCGACTTTCGCATTGAACTTCTTAACATTTCTCTCATCCACATAAAAATCACGAATTATATGCTTATCATCAGGAATGACGAAATAAACCCCTTTCTTTTTTGAAAGGACACCAGTTATAACTTTCCTCCCGCGTTCAATTATGTCAACTATTTCACCCTCAGCAAGCATACCCTTCCTGCGTTCAACTACCATAACAGCAACCCTATCACCATCAAGCGCTGTATGAATGAATCTCGGTGGGATAAAAACTTCCTTAACTTCACCTGAATCCGAAGAATCGTCAATTTCAACAAATCCATAACCGTTTGGATTCACCCTCAAAGTCCCAACCAAAATTTTCGGATTAAGCTTAAACCTGTACTTATTCCTCAACTTCACCACCTCACCGTTTGCTACCATCTCCTCAAGAATCTCTTTTAACAAACCCATTTCATATTCGCGTTGAAGCCCGAGCTTTTTAGCTATTTCCCTCACACGGAAGGACATCCTTGACCTTTTCCTCAAGAACTTCAAAATCCTCTCTTTAATTTCCGATATTTCAATTGTCTTTTTCATAGCTTTATTCTGTAATAAAGTCCCAATTTGTTTACGATTTCCTTTTCATGGAATAACTGAACTGGACTTCTCCGATATTCAATTGTCAAATTCCCGCCTAAAAATTTCTTTAAAAGCGGATATTGAACAACGACAACCGATTTTGAAATGTCCGTGAAAATATCACCCCCAAATTGAACCGTCGCCCCTCCGATGTTACCAGTTATCCTCAACCCTTTGAACCCGGTTGAATATCCAAACTCAGTGCTTGTTATAAATCCCCCAAGGACATCTCTCAAAACATCCGTTATAACCCCGGACACAGCGCTACTTAAAAGCGAAGCTCCAGTTGAAGACCACAAACTCTCTGTGAAATTCGTCATTTCTACTCTTGTCAATTCATCTTTAAATCTTCCCGTTGCCAAAAATGAAATCGCATCTGATTCAACTTCACCGTGTGGGTAGACCTTTTGATAATCCTGCCCATCCACAAGCATTTGAAACTTAACATTCGGTTTATTCAGCGTCCCAGTTATCAAAAGCGTTATTTGAACCGTCTCTGTCCTACCGACATTTACCGTGTCAATTAAGACGGTGTGCGTGCCAGTATAACTTGCACTTATATCAAGCTCTGGATTTTGAAAATCACCACTGAATTTCAATTTACCCTTTGCATCAAACCTCTTGAAAAAGTTATAATACGAGCCATCAAGTAAATTAACCTCACCATAAGCAACCAAAGAACCAGAGTAATTCCTTATATTTATACTCCCACTGAAGTTTGCAAAAAACTCCTCACCGGTTTGTGTGTTCAAGATAAGTAGAAATTTTGATTCTTTCGCAGTTGAAATTTTCAAGTCGTAATTTAACCCCATAAGTGACTTGCTACGACCTGATTCTTTGACCCCTTCATCCATAACACCCGATGGAACATTGAAATGAACCAATTGTTCCTCCGTCGTCTCTTTGGCAATGCCGGTATCAATGCCGGTGACAAAAACATACTCAAAACCTGCTCTTGATGTCCCAATGTTGCTTTGTCTTGTAAGATAATTGACATTCACCTCTGAAAGCAAAATCTCCCCATTGAGATAATATCCAGTTGTATCAATTTTAAGTTTTAAACCATCTCCGACTGTTTCAGCAATGACCCGTCCATAGGGTCCACCAAAACTCAATCCTTCCTTATCAAGCACAAGCAATTTCCCACTTATGTCAAACTCACCGTTTGAAACAGAATACCTGTCAAGATAAATCCTTCCTTTTATTTGAACCTCGCCATCGCTGTAATCATCAGGATTATTCCACAAGCTCACATCCTCAACATAAACAACATTTGAATCAACCCTCCCACTCCCATAAACAAGATAATACTTGTTGTTTAACCTCAACTTAAAGATACAATTTTGCAATGAAAAGTTCCCTTTAAAACTTGGTCTATCAAAAGTCCCACCGAGGTCAATCTCAGCTGTTATGTCTCCATTTAAATCCGAAATCATCGGGACAAGCGGTTCAACAAGCGCAAGTGGAAATCTGAAAAGTTTGACCTTTCCGGTCACATAGGGTTTTCCATACTTAGCCCTAACCTCGGGCAAGAACCAAGCCGGGAACGAAAAATCAATGCTCATAGCATTGTAACTTGAACCGCCGACCTCTGCCACAAGTGATGAATTTACTTCAACAATTTCATTCTCAAATTTCCCAAAACATTCAAACTTACCAAGTTCTGCATTTTTATACTTCAAATCCTTTACAAGAATCTCAAACTCCGAAGATGGCTTTTCATGTGTCCCGTATACAAAAAAAGAAAAGTCAAAAATCCCCGAAAACGATTTTACCCCCGGAAAACTTTCAAACTTCAAACCCTCACCCCACAATCTTACTTGTTGACTTTTCTTATCAACAAAACCAGCAAGATATACTCGCTGACCATTCAAATCAATCCCCGACGGATTAAATACAAACCCACTCTTGGTTTGGAAAACCTCAATATCACTTCCATATATCCTGTTACCGTAAATTTCGCCCGTAAGCTCCTTTAAAATATAACGGTTAATCTCACTGCTGAACTCTCCATCGGCAATTAAATTAACATTACCGATATCAGTGCTCGCCGAAATCTCAAAATAAATTTCTGGCCCGTTATAATTTACCTTCAAAGACGCATCTCTCAAATTAAAAGTTTTTGATGCGAAGTTACCAACCCCGAGATGAATTCTGAAACCAAGTTTATCAGCTTCATACTTGAAATCAAAACCACCATTGAAAGACCCCATTTTAAATGTATCAATCCTTGCTCCTTTGTAACCCAAATAGAGAAGTTTCTGGAGTTTTGCTTCAACATTTAAATATAATCCAAGCGAATCCGCAACTAAATTCCCATACACATTCCCAATGGCTTGAAAAATTTGCCCCGTTGAGAAAACAGATATCGGCGTTAAATTCTTCAACTTAAATCTATATTCAACATCAACTGGATTTTCAACACCAATTAAATGTGCACGACCGACCTTTGCAAAATTAATTTTCTCGTTTATCTCATCGTTGATCGCCTTGAATGTTGCAGATAAAGCTTTGAAAAGGTCGCCAAATGAAAAATGTCCTTCAATGTTCGCGTCAAGCATATTTGATTGCAAAATCAATTTCTTGCTTTTACCATCATCAACATACTTTGCGTTCATCCTCAAACGACTTATCTCATAATTCCCAAATGTGGACGGATTCAACTGGGTGAATAAATCCAGGGTTTTAACTTTCCCGAACCTGAACTTAACATTTATATCGCCCGAGATATGGCTCCTTAAAAATCCCGGTTCGTCAATTCTCATCTTTGAAATATCAAGCTCAGCCAATGAACCACTCAAACTCAACACGAACTCATCATTATATTTTTTAATGTTGACATCAATCAAACCTTTAAACCCCTCGGAGAACGAAACGAGGCTTCCGTTTAACTCACCTGAATTGATCTCAAACCACAAATTTGACCTCGGTATCAGAACCTTATTTATAACTGAACTTTCAACCTCAAGATTACCCTTAAAACGCATATCCTCAAATTTCAAACCCTCCCCTTTCAAGTTACCAGAAAAATTCAAAACACCACTTAAATCCTCCCGATTTAAAAATTCCCTCGGATTAAGACCCGAAACTTTGAAATTCAAATCATAGACAAAGCTTCCAATTTTAAACGACCCGTCAAGTTTGACCTCCGTTTTACCCCAACTTAAATTCGCACTTGTCTTGAAATCAAGCGGATGCCCTTTATATTCGCCATCAAATTTGACAAAATCAATCCCGAAATGTGGCAACCTAGCAGGAGTGATGAACCTACCAATATCACTGACTTTAATTTTTGAATCAAAAACCTTTGCATCTATAAAAAATTCCGAAAATGTCAAAAGATTTCTTAACTCGCCCGAAACAGATATATCCGATTCATAAACTATCGCTTTTATCTTGTTGACACGCAAATTTTTTAAATTCCCCTCAGCTTCAACTTCAATTGAAGGTGAACCCGAGAAAATGTGAAGGTGAGGGATAAACTTCGTAAGTTCAGCGAAACTTAAACTGTCAGATTTGAGGCGAATGTTCATATAAGAGTTCTCAAGGTCTTTTTTGCTGAACTTGAAAAGATTAAACGACTTGGCAAGAAAATCAAATTTAACAACGCTACCCTCGCTCAAAACTTCAAAATCTTCAATCTCAACCTCATCTCTGTCTGCGTAAACTCTCCCCTTAATTTTACCTGAAAATTTTTCCGAGATGATGAAAGAAAGGTTTAAACTCCTCAAATTTATCTTATTCGTTTCATAACTTCCAGAAATCACAGCATTTATATCGGTAACCCTAAGGTTGCTATAATCTATGCAATCCAAACTTTCAGCGATTGCGCTTTTTTTCTGATTTAGCGAATCAATGAAGATAAACTTACCATCGTCAACTACAAGTTTACCAAACGATATTGCAAATTTTGACCCGCCAGATCTATTCGTTGGCTTAAAAACGCTCTGAAAATTCCATTTCCCATCCTTCCCCCTGATGATATAAATTTCTGGTTTATAAACCGTCGCCGTTTGAAATGTATATGTCCCCTTTATTAATCCGATCGGATTATATTTGACCTCCAGACCTAGTACTTTTATAAAGGGTTTTCCGTCAACATTAATATAAAACCTGTCAACTCCAAGACCCGTAAAAATATTCCCGTAAAATTTTCCAACATAAACTTCGCCCCCGATGGAGTTTTCAAGCTCTGTGATGACATAGCCACGGATGTAGTTTCTAAAGCCCTCCGTCTGTGAAATTATCAAAGCGATTGAGATTATTATCAAAAAAGCAGATGATGTATAAAAGGCGAACTTTAAAAACTTTTTGAAAAATTTCCTCATCTCGGACAAAATCTTTCAATGATGGTTTTGATTACATTTGTCGTTGACCTACCAGGGACAAGCTCAATCAATACCACTTTCCCACCATTTGCTTCAACGATGTCCCTCCCGACGACATTTTCCTCAGACCAATCGCTTCCCTTAACAAGGACATCTGGGACGATCTTTGAAATTAACTCATAAGGTGTCGGCTCGTCAAAAATCACAACATAATCAACAAAAGAAAGGTTTGAAAGAATAAAAGCTCTATCCTCTTGTGGAACGATCGGTCTTTTATCCCCTTTTATCATCTTAACAGATGAATCGCTATTAAGTCCAACGATAAGCACATCTCCAAGTTGTTTTGCCTTTGAAAGATATTCAACATGCCCCCTGTGCAAGATATCAAAGCAACCATTCGTGAAGACAATTTTCTTTCCCTTGTTTTTAAGTTCCATACTTATCTTCGCTATTTCATCAACCTCAACTATTTTTCCCATCACCATTCACCTTTTGAATCAAGAAGTGCTACTTTAAAAAGTTTTTCTTTATTAACAGGGACAACACCCACTTCTTCAACTACAATTCCAGCTGCGTAATTTGCAAGAGCTGCCGACTCAACTATATTTGCTCCTCCAGCAAGCGCAACGGTTATGGTTGATATAACAGTGTCACCAGCGCCAGAAACATCAGCCACCTTCTTCGCCTTCGTTGGTATATGCGTTATCTCGCCATCACGGGTGAAAAGCGTCATACCCTTTTCACCACGCGTCAGTAAAAGATACCTACACCTCAAACGCTCAAGTATGACTCTTCCAGCTTCAATTATCTTTTCCTCTGTGTCAAGTTTCCTTCCAAGAACATCCTCAACTTCCTTGCGGTTCGGCTTGAAAACAGTGACATTTTTAAACTCAAAAAAATTATCAAACTTTGGATCAACCGTTATCAAAACATCGTATTTATTTGCTATCTCAATAAGATCATAAATCAAGTTCCTTACAACCACGCCCTTGTTGTAATCTTCAATTATTATCGCATTTAAATCGTGTATGTTCTGCAGGATGATTTCTTTTATCCTTTCTTGAATCGTGTAATTTATCGGTTCTTTTGACTCTTTATCAATTCTCACAACATGTTGACTGTGTGCTATGACTCTTGTTTTAACAGTTGTTGGTCTTGTTTTGTCAATTATAATTCCACCCGTATTAAAGCCTTCCTGTTTCATAAGTTCAAAAAGTGTTTCGCCTTCTCTATCGTCCCCAACAACTCCTATTAAGAGGGGAAAAGCACCAAGTGACTTTATGTTATTAGCGACATTTCCAGCGCCACCAAGTTTGGCATCTTCACCTTCAACCTCAATCACCGGAACAGGCGCTTCAGGGGAAACTCGGTTGACGCTTCCCCAAATATAACGGTCAAGCATTACATCACCAATAACAGCAACCTTTACCCTTTCAAAATTTTTAAAAATGTCGTTGAGTCGCTCCTCGGTGAACCTTATCATTATTGACCTTAGATTTTTTTGATTTCAAATAAAAAATACACAAACCTGATTGAATAATCAAGAAAAGCACCCCGTTAAATTTTCACTTATCCATCCAATCCATTATATTATTTTTCAAAAACAATCACTGCTGAAGCAAATCCTTATGCGAATAAAGAAAATCCCAAACCTTGTCATAAGCGATGGCAAGGGAAACATTTACGATATCCCAGAGCTTGAAATGACTGGAAGAAGCGGATTTGAAATTGAGAGAGTAAACCCCCGAGATTTAATTGAAATCCCGGAGGGAAGTCAGCTGTTTGAGCTTCCTATGCGTAAACCTATCGGCTTTGACAGGAAATCTGGCGAAAGGGTTGTTGTTGAAGATGGCTGGGCTGTTGCGGTGTTTTTAGCTCCAGCTCACACGCAGCTTCTTCTTTCCGCCTACGAAAAGGATGAAAATGCCCCTTTGCTTCCACTTTTTGCCTATACCGCTGTTGGCTGGCTTGATGGGAAATTTTACGCCCCAGCAATCAGAATTGACCCGGACAAAAGACAGGACTGCGATCAATTTGATCACAACCTTGTTATAAAAAATGTCAAACGAAAATTAAAACTTCATCCCAAAAATCGCCTTCTTCATCATCTTGGTGAAAATTGTGCCCTGCGTTACCTTTGCCCAGCTGCAAGAAATTATTTTCTCGGGCGATGGGAAGCACCAATACCAACTTCACCAGGTTGCAATGCAAACTGCATCGGATGTATCTCTTATCAACCAGATGACACTGGGATACCAAGCACGCAAGATAGACTGACATTTATCCCCACTGTTGAGGAAATAGTGGAAATCGCTGTCCCACACCTTGAAAATGCACCAAATCCAATCGTCAGCTTCGGTCAAGGTTGTGAAGGAGAACCACTCCTTGTCTGGGAAGTCATAAAGGAAGCGATAAAAGAAATACGCAAACGAACAAAACGAGGCGTTATAAACTTAAACACAAACGCAAGCAAACCAGAAGCAATTGAACAACTATGTAAAGCAGGGCTTGACAGCATCCGCGTCAGCATGAACAGCGCTATACCTGAAATCTATCACAGATATTACAGACCAAACAATTATACCTTTGATGATGTCCTAAACTCAATCAAAATTGCCAGAAAATTCAATCGCTGGGTTTCGGTAAATTATTTCGTATTTCCTGGCTTGACCGATTGGGTAGAAGAATATCAAGCGATGAGAAAACTTATAAAAGAAACAGACATATCAATGATTCAATGGCGAAACTTCAACATTGACCCAGATTGGTATCTTGAGCTCATCGGAGTTGACGGAAAAACTGAAAAACTTGGGATTAAAAATGTGATGAAACTTTTGAAAGAAGAGTTCCCGCACCTCGTTTATGGCTACTTTAACCCATTTAAAATAGTGTCTGCTGAAGGAATGAAAATTTAAAAAATTTCCTCCTCCTTGACGGGGGAGGACTGAGGTGGGGGTGAAAAAATTAACTGCACTCCTACCCTCTCCCGCAAGGGAGAAAGTGTTGTATTAGAATGAAGGGAAAAGGATTCACTTAATCAAAATCATTTTGTTTGTTTTTGTGAATTTTAGTGTTTTTAAAGTTGGGTTTGGGTAGTTTTGATTGGGATTTCATTTGATTTTTCTTTTACTTCAACTTTAGGCAAACCGGACTTCAGCAAGACAAACTACTTGATTAACGCTAAAGTTGAAGTGAAAACAAACAAAATCATCAAACCAATCCCCTTGTGATTCCCTCTTTTTGTTTTTTTAAACCGCGCTTTTTTCTTCACAAGAAATTTAAAAAAATTTCGTTTTTTAATTTTCCCCCACTTGTTCAAAATCGCCAACCTTTCCTATGTTTTTTGTCCGTTTTGTTTAACTTAACAAGTTAGGTTGTGTTCAAATCAAGGAGATGCGATTTTGAACCTTTAAAGTCAGTCCATCTAAAATAAACTCCCCTGTTCTGGATTTGTCCTCGTCCCGGGTTTAATTTCACCACGACGAAGGGCATTAACAATCAAATGTGCTTGTCTTGTCGGCTCTGGTATTCTATAACCGCGAACCGTCTTCATAACGATTTGAATTGATTCGTCAAGTGTGATTTTGTGTCCGATGGATACAAATACAGGTTGAACATTATCCCTTGTCCTCAAAGCAACTCCAATTATTTCGCCAGAATCGTAAAGATAAGAAAAGTTTCCGGCTTCACCCTTCGGTTCTTCATATACTCCAACAAGCAAACTTTTCGCACAACCGATTGTTGGTTTATCAACCAAAACTCCGAAATGCGATGCTATCCCGAACCTTCGCGGATGAGCTATCCCTTGACCGTCAATCATAACCACATCCGGGGCGATTTTAATCTTCTCCCACGCCTTTATCAATGCTGGCGACTCACGGAAAGATAAAAGCCCGGGTATGTACGGAAAGTTAACCTCCGTTACAACAAGTGAACGATCAACCTCTTCAAGTTCTGGGAACTTCAAAACGAGAACACCAGCATAAACCACATTTGAGCCCTTATCAAAAGATACATCAGCCCCTGCTATATAACGAATTTCACCGACAAGTTTTTCTACCTTGACGAGGTTCCTAAGTTGGTTTTGAATTTTTATCGCTTCATCAGGTGAAACATCCCAAGAATGTAAAGTCCTGTAAAAAGCCATTAATTGAAATTTATCTTGCGCTTTTTTATTTTACTTTGTGCTCTTTCAAAATTTAATTTCATGAATGACGAGATGATCAAAATACCTCTTTTAATTTTGCTAATTTTCCTCTTAAGTTGCAAGTCAGAAAGGAAGCTAGAACAAGGGCAGGCGCAAATTGAAAGACAAGTTCAAGTTCCTAATTTCAATGCCGACTCCGCATTTTGGTTTCTTGAAAAGCAGGTTTCATTTGGTCCCCGCGTTCCAAACTCAAAATCACACGAAGAGTGCAAAAATTTTCTTTACTCTGAAATCTCTAAATATGCCGATGCGGTCCAACTTCAAGAATTCACACACTCATACCTTGGCAAAAATTTTAAACTCACGAATATAATCGCATCATTCAACTTAAAATCTGGTTTTAGAGTTCTCCTTTGCGCACATTGGGATTCAAGACCGTATGCGGATGAAGAGAAAGAGACATCAAAAAGAATCCAACCGGTTCCGGGGGCAAACGATGGCGCAAGCGGTGTTGCGGTTCTACTTGAGATCGCAAGGATTTTAAAAAATGACCCACCACCAATAGGAGTTGACATCATTTTCTTTGACGGTGAGGACCTCGGAATATCCGGTGACCTTGAAAACTTTTGCATCGGCTCAAAATACTTCGCAAAGAATAAACAAGCGAACTATTTACCACAATTTGGAATTTTACTTGATATGGTCGGGGATAAGGACTTGCAAATTTTCAAAGAAGAGAACTCAATGAAATACGCACCTGATGTTGTAAATTATGTCTGGTCAATTGCGCGTGAACTTGGCATAGATGAATTCAAAGATCAAATCAAACACAATGTTTACGACGACCATATCCCCTTAAACGAGGTTGGGATCAGAACGATTAATATAATTGATTTTGACTATCCGTATTGGCACACAGTTGAGGACACGCCCGACAAATGTTCACCGCAGAGTTTAGAAAAAGTCGGAAGGGTTGTTTTAAATTTAATTTACAGATACAAACCCGAAATCGCGGAAAAGTAAAACAAAAAGTTTAAAAGCGATGAGCGAAGAATTAAAAATGAAAAAATTGGAATGGGAAGATAAATTTTTGCATTCGGGCAAATTCAAAGAAAGGAAAAGTTCATTCCAAACCGATTCTGGCATTGAAATAGACAGATTTTATCTCCCCGATGAAAATTTTGACTACATTGAGAAGCTTGGCTTCCCCGGTGAATATCCATTTACAAGAGGGGTATACCCGACGATGTATCGCGGACGACTTTGGACGATGAGACAATATGCCGGGTTCGGGACAGCGGAAGAGACGAATAAAAGATTCAAATACCTGCTTGAACACGGTCAAATGGGGTTATCTGTGGCATTTGACCTGCCAACTCAAATGGGTTATGACTCTGACCATCCAATGGCTGAGGGAGAGGTCGGAAGGGTTGGTGTTGCGATTGACTCGCTTCAAGACATGGAAATTCTCTTTGACGGTATAAACCTTGAAAAAATAACCACATCAATGACGATAAATGCAACTGCTGCGATTTTACTTGCTATGTATGTAGCAGTTGCGAAGAAACAGGGTGCAGACCTTAAAAAAATTTCCGGGACGATTCAAAACGACATCCTGAAAGAGTATATAGCCAGAGGGACTTACATTTATCCACCTAAAGAATCAATGAAACTAATTGTTGATATATTCCAATGGTGCAATGAAAATCTCCCGAAATGGAATGTCATCTCAATCAGTGGTTATCACATTCGCGAGGCGGGGGCTAATGCGGTTCAAGAGTTGGCTTTTACATTCGCAAATGCGATTGAATATGTGCGCTCAGCTATAAAAGCTGGACTTGATGTCAATAAATTCGGGCAACAGCTTTCTTTCTTTTTCAATGCGCACAATAATTTCTTTGAAGAGATTGCCAAGTTCAGAGCAGCTCGTAGGATTTGGGCGAAGATAATGAAGGAGAAATTCGGTGTGACAAATGAAGAAGCGTTAAAGCTTAGATTTCACGCTCAAACAGGTGGTTCAACTCTAACGGCGCAACAAATTGAAAACAACATCGTCAGGGTGACCATCCAGGCGCTCGCTGCTGTTCTTGGCGGTTGCCAATCCCTTCACACAAACGCAAAAGATGAAGCACTTGCCTTACCAACTGAAGAATCGGCAACGACAGCACTTCGCACACAACAAATAATCGCCTATGAAAGTGGAGTAACAGACACAATTGATCCGCTCGCAGGAAGTTATTTCGTTGAATATCTTACGAATGAAATTGAAAAAAGGGTCTGGGAATATATTGATAAAATTGAAGCGATGGGTGGTGCAATAAAGGCAATAGAAGCAGGGTTCATCCAAAACGAAATCGCAAAAAGCGCATATGAATACCAGATGAAAATTGAAAGGAAAGAAAAAATTATCGTCGGGATAAATGAATTTAAAACGGATGAAAAACAAAAAATTGAAATTTTCAAACTAAACGAAGAAGCGATAAAAAAACAAATTGAACGCCTGAAAAAACTCCGAAGCGAAAGGGATAACGATAAAGTCAAAAACTCCCTTAAAAAACTTCGGGAATGCGCCTTGCTCGGTGAAAACCTTATGCCAGCTATAATTGAATGCGTTGAAGCATACGCAACGATAGGCGAAATCTCAGATACCCTGAGGGAAATTTGGGGTGAATTTAAAGAAAGATGAAAAACTATGAAAATAAGCAAACAAAAATATTCCCTGCTACAACTCCTCAAAAACAAAAAATATCGCTACAAAACGGGACTTTTCATCCTTGAAGGCGAGAAAATTATAAAAGACGCGGTTAAGTTCGGAGCTGATTTTTTATTCGTGGCGTATTCCCAAAAATTTATAAAATCACAACAAGAACAAGAATTTTTAAACCACCTCAAGAATAAAAAAATTGAAATTTACGAAATTGACGATGCAGACCTTGAAAAAGTATCGGAACTTGAGACAGCCCAAGGGATAATAGCAGTTGCCAAAATGTTTGAATTTTCAAAAGACGACATAATAAATAAACTCCAAAAATCAAAAAAGGCGACCGTCATCGCACTTGATAGAATATCAAACCCCGGAAATCTCGGGACGATCTTTAGGATCTGTGATTGGTTCAAAGTTGATGCAATTTTAATTTCAGATATGAGTGTTGACATATTTAACCCGAAAACATTAAGGGCGACATCTGGCTCTGTTTTTAATGTTCTCTTCCTTAAAGATGTCACCTTGAAAGATGAACTTACAAAATTAAAGTCAATCGGTTTTAAAATTTTTTCAACTGCGCCAACAGGAAAAATTGACTATCACAAAGTTTTAACCGAGGATAAAATTGTTTTAATCTTTGGAAATGAAGCTCACGGCGTTGACCCAGAACTTGTAAGAATTTCCGATGGGACGATAAAAATAAAAAAATTTGGACAAGCAGAATCACTAAATGTCGCTATATCAGCTGGAATAATCCTATCCGCAAGAGCTTATTCTATTTACGAGCGATGACGAAAACCCCAGGATAGATAATATGCGTCTCCGGTATGACATCAACTATTTCATACCTAATTCCCTCAAGAATTCCCGTCAACTCGTCAACCTCAATATAATGCAAACCGGATTTGACATTCTTTCCATAGACACCGAATTTCAACTTCAAACTTTCTTCAAATTTCGTCCACTTAAACCTCAAAGATTCGGATTTCAAGGTGTCTTTTATAAATACAATCCCTCCTTTTTCAAGCGAGGTGTAAATTGTTTTCAGAAGCGATTTTTTTTCATCAACAGGCAAAAAAAGAAGGACATCAATTAAAAGGACAAGCTTGAAGCTATCAAATTTAATCTCGGAAGGATCGCTTGTGAATTTCACTCCTAACAATGGAGTTGTTTTGTTCGCCTCTTCAATTCTAACCTTTGAAATATCAAATCCAACGACATTTAACTTCGGATTTTTCAACCTCAAATAATTTGCAAAGATTCCATACCCACATCCCCAATCAAGGACATTCCCCTCGGCTGGAATGAAGTTATCAAGATGTTTTTTAATTTGATCAAAGTTGAAAATTATACGCGCATAAATTTTCAACTTTTCCGCCAGAGACGAATCTCTGTAAAGTTTTAGAAGTTGTCTTTTTTCATCTGAAATTTTCATACCGTCTTGACTTCCAGGATTTCACTTTCGTCGCTATATTCTGTTTTTTCACCACTGTATTTTTCGCTTCAAGGTTTAAAATTCCAGCGGTTATCGCTAACACAACTTCAAATTTCGGCTCCCCGTCAGTTGAGATGTAAAACGACTTTTCTAACTCCGACGGCTTGAAATAATTCTGGATGAAATGCGTGTCATACTTTCCATTTCTAAAGTTTTCATTGTTCATAACCCAAAGACAAAAAGGAATTGTCGTTTTAACACCGTTAATTTTGTATTCCATCAAAGCGCTTTTCATTCTATCTATTGCTTCAATTCTACTTCTTCCCCAAACTATAAGTTTTGAAATCATCGGGTCATAATGGATTGTTATCTCGTTGCCGGCACTTACACCCGCGTCAACCCTAATCCAAGGACCCGATGGTTCTTTCATACTTGTTATCCTCCCGGTTGAGGGAAGAAAATTATTAAGCGGGTCTTCAGCATAAATCCTACATTCAATTGAATGACCTCTCGGTTTTATATCGCCCTGCGAAAAGCTCAATTTTTCACCGAAAGCGATCCTTATCTGTTCAGCGACTATATCAACCCCAGTGACCATTTCAGTCACGGGATGTTCAACTTGAAGTCGTGTGTTCATCTCAAGAAAGTAAAAGTTTCTATCTTTATCAACGATGAATTCAATCGTCCCGGCATTTTCATACCCCACTGCTTTTGCAATTTCAATAGCGGACTCAAAAAGTTTATTTCGTAGCTCTGGGGTCACAATTGGCGATGGCGTTTCCTCAATGACTTTTTGATGTCTTCTTTGGATTGAACATTCTCTTTCGCCTAGAGCAACAACATTGCCAAATTTATCTGCGATTATTTGAACTTCAATGTGATGCGGTTCCTCAACATATTTTTCAATGTAAATTCTATCATCACCAAAGGCGAATCTCGCTTCATTTTTAGCACCTCTTATCGCTGATTCAAGCTCATCTTCAGCATTGACAATTCTCATACCCTTTCCTCCACCTCCAGCTGCTGCTTTGATCAAGATTGGAAAGCCCAAACCTTTGGCAATTTTCACAGCTTCGTTAACATCAGAAATAGGTTGTTTTGAACCAGGGACAATTGGAACACCAACGCTTTGAGCTATTTCACGAGCTTCAAGTTTATCCCCCATCTTCTTTATCGCATCTGGACTCGGACCGACAAATACCAAACCATTATCCCTAACAAGTTGAGCAAACCCCTCATTCTCCGATAGAAAACCATATCCAGGGTGAATTCCATCCACTTTAAAATGCTTTGCAACCTCAATTATTTTTTCCATATTTAAATATGTCTCAGCTGGATTTGCCTCACCGATACATTCAGAATAATCAGCCATAGCGACAAACGGCTTATCCCTGTCAACTTTTGAATAAATAGCAACGGTTTCTATTCCAAGCATTCTACAAGTTCGGATTATCCTTAGGGCAATTTCTCCACGGTTGGCGATTAAAATTCTCATCTTCACCCCAAATTTTGTTTTTAATCAATATTTAACTCAACAATCGTGACACCGTCTCCACCTTCCTCCCAACTTCCAGATCTAAACGACTTAACATTTGGATGTCTCTTCAAAAACTCCGTTATTTCCTTTTTCAATTTTCCCGTCCCTTTACCGTGAATTATTTGAACTTGCTTTAAGCGATGCAAAAAACTCGTATCAATGAACTTGTCAACAGCAGTTATCGCCTCATCACTTCTCATACCACGAACATCAATTTTAGTTGATACGGATGCAAATAAATCAGTCGCAAGGGATAACTTCTTTGCTTCCTTTTGGCTTACTTTTTCAACCTCATCCGCTTTCAAAACCATTTTGACCGAACCGAAAGCAACAACAAGGTTTGTTCCTTCAACCTGCAAAACCTCGCCAACTTGCGTTCCATCTTTCATCTTTACAAAATCCCCAGGTTTAAACTCATCCGAAACGATGCCTTCATCTGTTTCAATCTGCTTTGAAATCTCGTAAAACTGTCTTTCTATCTGCTCAGCCACAGCGTGTGCCTTCTTTATGCTTTCCTTTGATGCGCTTGTTTCCTTGACTTTCCTTATCGCTTCCTCAATTCTCGCCCTCGCATTTTCCACAACCTCTCTAAGCTCAGCTATCGCCTCACGCTTCGCTCTCTTGCGCTCTTTTTCAACCTCAATGAGCTTTTGCTTATACTCAGCCAACATCTTATTTAAACTTTCCTCTTTAAGCATCAATTCCGCAACCTTTTTTCTATACTCAACCTCAAGCGCTTCAAGATTTGATAAAATTTCTTCAATCCTAACTTGTGATTCATCAAGTCTTTTCCTCGCATCAACTATGATATCCTCATCAAGCCCAAGCCGTTTAGCGATCTCAAACGCATAGCTACTTCCTGGAACACCAATTCTCAATCTATAAGTTGGCGCAAGCGTCTGATGATCAAACTCCATAGCGCCACATTCAATTTCTGGATTACTATAAGCATAAAATTTCAATGCACTATTATGGGTTGTCACGATAACGAAAGAACCTTTTCTCTTCAACTTTTCAATTATTGCTATTCCCAACGCCCCACCCTCCGCCGGGTCAGTCCCTGAACCAAGTTCATCCAGTAAAACAAGCGTTTTTGAATCCGCCTCCGAAATTATGCGTTTTAAATTCTTCACATGCGAACCAAACGAGGAAAGGTCCCTTTCAACCGATTGCTCATCACCTATGTCTATATAAACTTTTTTAAAAATCCTCACTCTGCTTTTCTCTTTTGCTGGAATTGGAACCCCTGCCTGCACCATAAGCGTCAACAAACCCACCGTTTTTAAAACAACCGTCTTACCACCTGAATTCGGTCCAGATATGACAAGAACAGAAGAACCATTTCCAAGTTTAAAATCAAGCGAAACAGTTTTTCCCCTGCCATGCCTTAACAACAAAATCGGGTGATAAGCGCCTTCAAAAATCATCTGACCTTCTTCCGCAACCTCAGGCACCTGACCATCTATTTGAAGGACGAACTTCGCCTTTGCATAAATGAAATCAAACTTTGAAAGTATAGTGACATTCGTTTGTAGATACCTTAAATTCTCCCTCACTTTATCAGTTAACCCCTTGAGGATTCTTTCAATTTCCTTCTGCTCTTGAAACTGCAATTGCAATATCTCATTGTTAAGCTCAACTATCTCGGCTGGCTCAATGAAAACCGTTAAGCCAGTTGAAGAAGTCCCATGAACGACGCCAGCAACATGTCTTTTATGTTCAACCTTTACAGGTATCACAAGTCGTCCATCCCTTTGTGGAATTATATCATCCTGGGTGTAATCCCTCTCCGAAATCTGCTTTAAAATCGCATACAATCTCCTCCTCACATAATCCTGTTTCCTCAAAATCTCCTCCCGAATCTGCCTTAACTCTGCGCTTGCGCTATCCTTTACATTTCCATTCTCATCAATGACTTCATCAATCGTATATTCAAGAACTCTATTCACAAAGATATTCCTCGCAAGCTCCCAAAGATTTGGATATTTCTGACTTCGTTTACTTAGATAATCCCTTATCAATCTTGAAACAGAAAGAACCGACTTTATATCAAGGAAATCCTGAGGGGAAAGGAAACTCTCTTCAATTTCACATCTGCGCAAGGCAACCCGAATATCCTTTATCCCATCTATCGGAAAAGGGTCGTCATATGCAAGTATATCTTTCATCTCAATCGTCAAATTAAGCTCTCGCTCAATTATGCTCTTATTCGTCAACGGTGAGAGTTTCTCAACTTGTTCAACCCCGAGTTGTGATGTAGCAAACGACAAAATGTATTCCTTTATTTTGTCAAATTCAAGTTTTTTTAATGTCTCTTTATCCACCTTTTATTGACTCAATTGTTTTTTGAATTCGCTCCTTGAACTTAATTTTTGAGCCGAAATTTTTCTCAATGAAATCGTAAATTGAAACCGTCGCCTTGATAACTGGCTTATAAAACTTTGACGAGTTTCTGATTTCCTCGGATGGGAAATTCAATGAACCAAGAAAAATCAACAACACACCAATTATCAACAAACCCTCAACCAATCCAAGAAAAGCACCAAGTATATTGTCCGTAATCTCAACGAAAACGGAAACATTTCTCAAAAATCTCGCAATCAAAGTCGCAACCAATATACAGGCGACAAATATCAAAAACATCGCAAAATAAGGTGCTATTTCAGCTGAAATGCCAAGATCTTTAAGAAACTGAGCGACTTTAAAATTATATCTAACGCCCAACCATATCCCTGCGACTACTCCAGCAAGTCCGAGCACCCTACTTAAAAATCCTTTTCTGAAACCGCGATACACAAAAATTGCTATTATTCCAAGTATAACATAATCAAGCCAATTCATTCACATGCCGAGTTTTTCTTTGACTATCTTTTGAACGAGCGAGCCATCCGCCTTTCCTTTCAACTCTTTCATAGCTAAGCCCATCACTTTACCGAAATCTTTTTGTCCCACTGCCCCGGTTTCTTGTATTATCCGCCCAACGATTTCCCTTATCTCTTCCTCTGACATCTGCTCTGGTAGATACTCATTCAAAATTTCAAGCTCTTTCCTCTCCTTCTCCGCAAGGTCAACCCTTCCGCCTTTCTCAAAAAGTTCAATCGCTTCTTTGCGCTTTTTTATCTCAGATTTTATAACTTGAATTTCATCCTCTTCTGTTAATTCCTTTCCTTCCCCTTTTCTCTCAATTTCCCTACGTCTAAGCATCGTCTGAAGCATTCTTACAACCTCAAGCCGAATTTTATCCCCCGACTTCATCGCATTTTTTAAGTCCTCACTTAACCTTTCCTTCAATCCCATTTTGAAATTACATTTTTGTTTTAAAATAAAAAAGGCAGGCTCATATAACGAACCTGCCTCATAAAACCTCAAAACAAATTATTGAAAAACCGCGCATAAACGCATTACAACTTTTGCAAAGTTGAATAATTAATTCTCAAAGCGTCCGCCTTCCTGAGGCGCTGCTGAATATCAATGACGATTCCCATCTTTGAGTCGCGGTCAATCCTAAGCGAAACGATAACATTTGGATTCTCCTGCCTCTTCCTATACATGATGTCAATGAGGTCATCAAGCTGAACGATATTATCATCAACCTGGATTCTACCGTCCCTCCCAACCCAAATATAAGAGACAAGACGCTTGTTTTCAATCTTCTCAATGGCTTTTGCTTCAGGCAAAATATATCTCACCTTGACATCAAAAACTTTTATAGTCGTCGTCACCATAAAGAACAACAACATCATAAAGATTATATCCGGCAAAGACGACGTTGGAACGCGCGGTTTCATCTGTCCAAACTTTTTCTGAAATTTCATCCTCTCTTTACCTCGCTAATGTTTTTATTTAACTTCCTCTGGCTCAGCAATTGAAATACGAATTGGGATTGCCTTCTTCACTTCCTCCTGCTGATCACGGTTAAGGTCTTTGAAAGATTTTCCATATGTTTTCAAAGAGTGCTCTTCACGCAAATCATTGTAAGCAAGTTTTAATTCATCAAGGACTTCAATATAACGGCTGTAATTGGTCTCCCTATCGGTTTTTATTGAAACGATAAGTTTTGGATTTTGCTTGATTTTATTCTTTATCGTCTCCCTTATCTGCGGAACTGTAATTAACTCACCGTCAAGAAGAACCTCACCGGCAGCATTTACAAGGAGCTTTGCGATGTCGCTCTGTTTAATTTTGACTTGTTCAGTTGTTTCAGCAGCAGGAGGAAGCACAAGCCCTATTCCAGTGTCAACATCAAATGTCGTCGCAACCAAGAAAAAAATCAACAACTCAAACGCTATGTCAGCCATTGAAGCAGACGGGATTTCCGCTTCAGCTCTTTTTCTCCTCTTAAGCATAAGTTAAAAACTTTTTTATTTTGATGTATTCTTTACTTCACCTGCAGCAACTTTCTTGCCCAATTGCATAGATGCAAGAACATCAATGAGTTCAATTGAACTTTCTTCCATATCCACCACAATTCTATCAACCTTGGAGACAAAATAGTTATAAAATGTCTGCAAAATTATAGCAACGATAAGACCGAAAAGAGTTGTCAAAAGGGCTATTGAAATACCACCAGCAACAATTTCTGGCGAAATGTTCTTCGCTTCTTTAATTGAGTCAAAAGCAACGATCATTCCTTGCACTGTCCCAGTAAACCCAAGTAGAGGTGCAAGTGATATGAAAAGCGAAAGCCAGACAAGTCCTCTTTCTAGGAAAGCCATTTCAACGCCACCATAAGCGATGATCGCTTTTTCCGCTGCTTCAATTCCTTCATTTGCCCTTAAAAGTCCTGCTTGGAAAATGCTCGCTACAGGTCCAGGGGTTTTCTGACAAACTTCAAGCGCCTTCTCAACGCCACCCTCATCCAGTGCCTTCTTAACCTCATTTAAAAATTTCCTCGTGTTAATGCTCGCCTTGGAAAGCGAAATCCACTTCGCAATGCTTAAACCCAACCCAATGATCAAAATCGCAAGAATTGGATGCATGAAAAAACCACCCTCAATATACTTCTGAACAAGAATATTCGCTATCTCCTCAACGAAACTACCTTTCTGCGGTGTCGCCTGAATCAAAAATGCTAATACGACTTGAAATGACATGCTTTAACCTCCAAATTTTTAGTTTTTATTTTTGACTCTTTTTATATATAACTAAAATTCAAGCGCTTGGTTCAATAATAATAAATAAATTTCTCAAAATCAAGATTTAATCCCTCCATTGAACCTTTTCAATATCTTTCCCATCAGACCTAAATACACCTGCACCCTCCTCATCCGTCCTGTGAATCTTACTACCAATCAAATTATAGCGCCTCAAAACTATATCCGAAGGATGATTATACTTATTATACTTCCCAACTGAAATCACAGCCCAAGTCGGTTTAACCTTCAAGACAAACGCAGGTGAACTACTTGTCTCACTTCCATGATGTCCGACTTTTATCCAATCGCTCTTCAAAAATGTATCATAAATTTTTATCATTGACTCCTCTGCCTCCTTCTCAGCATCCCCCATGAAAAGAAATGAATTACCACCATATTGAATCTTTATCACGACAGAGGAATTATTAACAGCATGCCCAGATCCATATTTATCTTCACCGTTATAATCCCCAACAAATGGTTCTATCGGATGAAGGACATAAATTCTTGCGACTTTTGATAGCTCAATTTTATCCCCAGCCCTTGCGACTATATGCCTTATGCCTTTGCGATTTATTATATCAAGATATCTCCTGTAAATCTCCGAACTATAATTCAACCCGTTATCTATCACAGCTCCGACCTCAAAATTTTCAAGTATATACGGAATTCCACCGATGTGATCATTGTGCGGATGCGTCACTAAGACAGCATCAATTTTATTTATGCCTTTCTTCTTCAAAAATGGCTCAATCACCCTTTGACCCGGGTCAAAATTAAATGTTTTATTTCCGCCGTCAATTAAAATATTTTTCCCGTCTGGGAATTGCACAAATATAGCGTCACCTTGCCCGACATCAAGAACTGTGACCTCAAAACTTTTAAAATTTTTCCGCTCAAAAAATACCCCGTCAGAGAAAAAATAAACATAAATGTTCGCAACAATTAAAACGGCAAAAACGATTCTTTTCATCAAATTTTTAGATTTTATTTTTACAATCAAAAACAAAGATAAATAAACTAAAGCAATTGAAAAAAGAACATCGCTTCTCGCCTCAACATAAGCGAAAGGAATTTCAGCTAAAAATTTAGCTAACGACAATGTCAAATTTAAAACAAACCAAGTCGCATTTGCGAAGACATCGCCAACAAAACCAGATATCGGATAAGATATGAGCATCGCAAATCCAAGCGGTACAGCTATTCCAACGAGGGGAACGATGAAAATATTTGCAATGAGCGAGATAAAGGAAATTTTGTTGAAATATGAAACTGTGAATGGTAAAGTTAAAATCTGTGCGCTCAAAGATACGAAAAATAAACTTAAAACTTTTTGAAGCAACACATAACTTGACATCAAAGGTAAATTTGAAACGAACTTAAAAATCCTCGGATAAAAATAAACAATTGAAGCAACAGCAGAAAAAGAAAGTTGAAATCCAGGGTGAAAAATTTGCTTTGAATCAAAAAGCAAAATTAAAATGGCAGAAAATCCAAGCAAATTGAAAATATCAATCCTTCTTTCAATTCCAACCCCGATCAAAAAAATTGACGCCATTATAACAGCCCTTACAACAGACGGTGGTAATCCAACTATAAAAGCATAAACGACAAGCCCGAATATGGTTAGAGAAATTCTTAACATCAATCCAACCCTTAAGAAACTCGTCAAAGCGAAAAACATTGAAGATATTATCCCAACATGGAGACCTGAAACAGCAAGTATATGATATGTCCCAGTGTCAATGAAATACTGGCGAACTTCCTTCGGCATCTCACCTCTATAACCAAGGGTGAGCCCCTTTAAAAAGGAAGCCTCAACGGAAGGCATAACGCTGTCAATCAAAGCAAAAACCTTCAAGCGAATTTTAAAAGCAACGCTTTTTAAAAATTCAATCGGTTGGGATAAACTCGGTTTAAATTTTTCAACCACCTTAACATGGCTCAAAACGTATGATAAAAACACAGCATCAATGTCGTGTATCTTCAAATATCTGCCAAAATCAAATTCCTCCGGATTGCGCGACCCTATTGGTTTTTTCAAAACTCCAATTACCTCAATTTTATCTCCATAGCCGACGCTTGGAAAAACATCAAACGGAGACTTACCTTTTCTAATGCTAACAAAAACATCACCTGAAACATCTATTTCCCTATCTTGGACAAAGATTTTATCGGAGCGAATTATAAAATTCGTTCTATTATTTTTCACCTCTGGAAGGGAAATCACATACCCTTGGATTTTAACCACTGCTGTATCATTTGCATATTTGACGATGAGTTTCGCGGTTCAAGTTTATAATCCGCTACATATTTCAATGCTCCTGAAAGAATGACAAGGAAAAAGATCAGTATAGACCTCAACTCACTTTTTCTGCTAAAAACAATATAAAGAAAGAAGGCAAGAGCGAATGAGGAGATCAAAACTTTCAATTCAAGCTTAAAGAAATGTTCAATTAAAATCCCCAGCACAAGCGCAACTGCGAATTTAAACGCTGGTCTATTTCTCACACCGTGATTGAAATCCCTATGTTAAAAATTTTATCCGATGGCTTTGCAAGCGTCAATTTCCCGGTCGGTTTGCCGTTCTCTCCAATCTCAGGGATAAACCTCGGTTTGTTATCATAGTTCAATGTGAAGTTAAAACTAACAGCTAAGCGATTAGTGACCCTTAAATTAAGATATGTCTTTGAATTCACCCTGTAGTTGTTAAGCTTTTGAAAATCAACAAAGCAGTTTGCATTATTCCCAATTTTCAGGTTCTTGCTTACGACGATTTCAAACTCCGGCTTCAACAGGGCAAAAAATACCTCATCGTCAAGAGTTCCTTTAACCACAAGATTATCCTTTGAATAATCAATCCCAAGCCCGAACTTGAGCCGTAGCGTATCTACTTCGGGGAAAAAACTATAACCTGCACCAAGTTGAAAATTTCGCCTTGACCAATATCCCTTGAATTTGTTCCCTGTCAATCCAGTTGAAATAAAAAGATAACTTCTCTTACTATCTGAAGTGAACCAGTCAATCCGAGTTGATATTGCCCAGTTGTTCGTGGTCTCAATCCTTGGTCCCGAACCATAACGCGATGTCCCGTAAGCAAGATTCAGACGAATATAATGAATGAACCTTTCAAACTGTTTCTTCACATCTGAATCAAAAGTTAAAATCCTTGTATCCGAATTGCCGGATGTCAATGTGAATCCAAATGTGCCCTGAAATTGAAGTGGGGTTGATTTCACCTTAGTATCCCCAGCCCCGTCATCCATTGAGAAGGCGTGTAAACAAAAAAGGAATAAAAAAGTCACAAATTTACACCTCATCCATCACCTCCTAAAATTAATTTTGACCTAAAATTTCCTCCAATTCTTTTCTATCAATCACTTCCTTCTCAAGAAGGCGATTCGCCAATTTGTCAAGCTTGTCTCTATGTTTAATCAACACCTGAATTGCCTTTTTATAACTTTCATCAATGATCTTTTTAACCTCCTCATCAATTAATCTTGCCGTTTCCTCACTGTATGGTTTAGAAAAAGGTCCCTTGTTCAAAAATTCCATTTCTTCAATTTCAGCAAGGGACACATGACCGAGTTTTTCACTCATTCCATATGTTGTGACCATAAGACGTGCTATCTCAGTGGCTTTCTTCAGGTCATCATGTGCACCCGTTGATATTTGTCCGAAAACAATTTCCTCAGCAGCTCTTCCTCCTAAAATTCCAGCAATTTTACCGTAAAGTTCCTCCTTCGTCAATAGATATCTCTCCTCGGTTGGGGTTCTGAGCGTATAACCAAGAGCTCCGATGCTTCGCGGAATGATTGAAACCTTTTGAACTACATCAGCACCGGGTATGTAGTATCCGACAATTGCATGCCCGGATTCATGATAAGCAACGATTCTTTTTTCCTTCTCGCTTATCACTTTGTTTCTTTTCTCAAGCCCCGCTATCACCCTTTCAATTGCCTCTTGAAAGTCAGACATTTCAACCTTGTCCTTACCTTTCCTCGCAGCTAAAAGAGCAGCTTCATTACAAACATTAGCAATTTCAGCCCCAGCGAAACCCGGTGTTTGTGCAGCAAGTGTTTCAAAATCAACATCATCAGCAAGCTTCAAATTCCTTGCGTGTACTTTAAAAATCGCGACCCTTCCTTTAAGGTCAGGTCTGCTTAAAACTATCTGCCTGTCAAATCTTCCCGGTCTCAAAAGAGCCGGGTCAAGGACATCAGGTCTATTTGTAGCAGCCATTATGATAACCCCGATGCTTGAGTCAAAACCGTCCATTTCAACGAGCAATTGATTTAATGTGTTCTCCCTCTCGTCAATGCCTCCGTAGACAACACCTCTTGCCCTTGCTTTTCCTATTGCGTCAATTTCATCAATGAAAATTATGCATGGCGCTTTTTCCTTCGCCTGAGCGAATAGGTCGCGAACCCTTGCAGCTCCAACACCAACGAACATCTCAACAAAATCAGAACCACTAAGATAGAAAAATGGAACACCAGCTTCACCTGCTATCGCTCTTGCCAAAAGTGTTTTCCCAGTCCCAGGCGGACCAACAAGGAGAACACCTTTTGGAATTTTTGCCCCAAGACGCTGATACTTCTTCGGATTCTTCAAAAAATCAACAATCTCTTTCACCTCCTCAATTACCTCATCAAGCCCTGCGACATCGTTAAAAGTAACCTTATTTTTCTCATCCGCTGCGTAAATTCGCGCCTTGCTTTTTCCAAATGTCATAACATTTTGCGTTGGCGAAAATCTTCTTATCAAAATCGCCCACAAAATCACAAAAAAAGCTATCGGTAAAATCCAATTCAAAAGCAAATCCCTACCCCAATTGCTTTCAACAACCCCGCGATAATCAATGCCTCTTTCTTGAAGTTCCTTTATCAAGCTCTCATCAGGCAACTTAACAACTTCAACCACCCGGGGAACTTTTTCTCTATCAACCACATCCTTTTTGAATGTGACAATTATTTTTTCGCTACCGATTTGAACCGCTTCAACATCACCCTTTGAAATTCTATCCTTGAACTCCTTATACGAAATTTCCTTCAACGGTGGGTGAAAAATAAAATACTGAAGCAAAATCAAAATTATCACAGCGATTATGTAATATGCTATTGAAAATTGCGTTTGTTTTTTCATGGCTTTGAATCAGTTAGTTTTTTCATTTGGTGAATTCTTATCCTGCTTATCATATAAAGCACAAAAATGACTGAAAAGATCAAAATCCAGCCATAAATCTGATACACTTTCAAATCACCGATAAACCTTTCAGCTGCGTGCCCGAAATAAAATCCGGCGTATCCAAAGCTCAAAGCCCAAATCCCAGCTGCGATTAAATTTAAAATCGTGAACTTTAGCGCATTCATTCCACTTAATCCAACCATCATCACAAGCGGAGTCCTTATCCCGTAAAGATATCTTGCCAAAAGCACAACAGCACTACCATATTTTTCAACATAATGTTTCGCTATCATTTGATATTTGCCAAACTTTTTGAACTTTTTCAAGATAAAATTGCTGTTTCGTCGCATTAAGTGAAAAATTATCTGGTCTGCAAGCGTTGACCCTATAAACGCAGAAATAATGGAAAGCTCAAGGTCAAGCAAACCCTGATAAGCCATAAATCCAGCTATCAAGAGCACCGTCTCGCCCTCAAGAAGCGTTATCAAAAAGATGATGATATACCCGTATTTTTGAATTAACTCCTCCATCTTTTTAATGCTCTTCTTACTTGCTCTTCATCCATACCGAGGTAATGCCCTATCTCGTGAAGGACAACCTCGCGTATTTTCTCGCGGAGTTCTTTTTCTGTCTTACAAATTCTTTCAATGTTCCCCTTAAAAATCAAAATCCTATCCGGCGTCACTGGATACATCCCGTAACTTGTTCCCCTTTTTGAAAGTGGAACCCCGGAATAAAGCCCAAGCAATTCAAATTTCCCCGCACCAGTTCTTCTTAAGTCATCTTCGCTTGGATAATCTTGAACGATGAAAACCACATTATCAATCCGACTTTTTATCTCTTCTGGCAAACCTTCAATCGTCTCTTCAATCACCTTTTCAAATTCTTCATTTGTCATGATAGGTCAACTTCCCTTCACATATAATTTTCGCGCTACCTTCAAGATAGACAAATCCCCGCTCCCCTTTATTCCGATAATTTACAAGCAGGGTTTCACCGCTCGTTGTCTTGACCTTAACCAGGGGCTTCAATCCCTTCACTTCTACAGATGTGATAACACTTGCAACTGAACCGGTTCCGCAAGCGAGGGTTTCACCCTCAACGCCTCTTTCATAAGTTCTCATCCTTATAGTGTCCTTATCAATTATTGACACAAAGTTCACATTCGTCCCATTTTCAAAATACGGATGAAACCTCAATTTTCTCCCAAGTTGATTGACATTAATTTGCTCAATATCCTCAATGTCATTATCCTCGGTAAATAAAACGAGGTGAGGCGCACCAGTGTCAACGAAGTGTGCTTTGTAAATCCTTTTTCCAAGCTTTAGAGGCAAATTGAATTTCTTAAATTTCGGCATAGGAAGCCAAAGTCGGACATTTTCGTGATCAAGTATCTCGGCTTTATAAATTTTCCCGTTCGCTTCAAATTTCATTTTTCTATCAACGAGTCCAAGTTGATATGCAAGTTTTGCAATGCATCTTCCACCATTTCCACACATTCCACCAAAGCTACCGTCAGAATTGAAATAAACCATCTTAAAATCGGCAAGTTCGCTTTTCTCTATTAAAATTATCCCGTCGGCTCCGACACCGAAATGTCTATCGCACACATAACGAGCCAAATCCACCGGGTCTTTTATTTTGCCAGAACGATTGTCAAACATGATGAAATCATTTCCAGCGCCAGTCATTTTGAAAAATTTGAGTTGCATTTGAGTTTGAAGTTTAAATTGTCTTTGAGATTTATTTGAATTTAAGAAAATTGGCAAAAATTTTGCAATTTTGAACTTTATTGAAAAAAGAGTTATATTTTTTAAGCAAAAAATTTGTGCTTTGGGCACGTGGCGGAACCTGGTAGACGCGCTGGACTTAGGATCCAGTGGGATTAAACCCGTGGGGGTTCAAATCCCCCCGTGCCCACTGCAAAAAATAAAAACAAAAGATGACTTTCCTGTGGAAGTAAACATCAATAAGATAAGCCAAATAGAACAAGAAGCCGAGATAAAACTTGATTGGTCGGACCTCGCACCTTACTTTGAAGAGGCGTATAAAAAATTCCAAGCCGAAGCGGAAATCAAAGGGTTCAGAAAAGGGAAAGCCCCACTTGAACTCATAAAGAGACAATTCGGCGAACAAATTGAATACGATGCCCTTGACGATATAGTCAACAAGGTTTATATAAAACTTGTTGAGGACAAAAAAATTGAACCGCTTGGAACACCACAACTCGTTGATGTTGATTATAAACGTGGCGAGTCACTTCAATTTAAGATAAAGTATGAGGTCATGCCAGATATTGAAATTTCAAATTATAAAAACCTTGAAGTTGAAAAGCATGTCCACACTGTTAGTGAAGATGAAATTGACAAAGAAATAGAAAGATTGCTTTCCGCAAACGCTACATATGAAGAAACCGATGAAGTTAAAGGTGAGCTTTTCAGAGTGACGATTGATTTACAAGGGGTGGATCAAAATAACCTGCCAGTGCTTGGAAGAAGAAGTGAGAATGTCGTGATTGAGCTTGACGATGAATCCATCGTTGAAAACTTGAAGGAGCGACTTTTAAGAGCAAGAAGAGATGATGAATTTATAATTGAACTAATGGTTGATAACAAACCCGAAAAAGTAAAGGTCACCGTCAAAAAAGTTGAAAGGAAAATACTTCCTGAATTAAACGATGAATTTGCCTCAAAGATAACCAAGGGCAAAGTTAACAGCGTTTCCGAACTAAGAGATTACTTAAAGAACGAGCTCCAAAAATGGTGGGATGAGGTAAATCAGCTAAAATTTTACGATGCCATAATCACCGAACTTGTCAGGACGAATGACTTCACAGTGCCTGAAAGCTTGATTGAAGATTTCATTCAAAGTATGCTTGACGAGGAAAGGAGCAAATACCCGGATGGCAAGCTTCCGCCAAACTTTGACATTGACTTCTTCAAGCAGAAAAAAAGAGCTGATGCGGTTTTCAGCGCCAAGTGGTATATCATAAAAAATAAAATTGCCCAAGCAGAAGGAATTGAGCTCACAGATGAAGATTATGAAAAACTCGCCGAGGAAGATTCTGCAGAGGTTGGAATTGAAAAGGAAAAATTGATCCCGTTTTACAAACGTTCGGAACATATCCGAGAGAAATTGTTAACTCGGAAAGTTCTTGAATTTTTAAAGGACAAAGTTAAAGTTGTTGAAAAAATCGTTTGAGCGGATTTAAATCTATTGAAAAACAAAACTTGACCTTGGAAATATGAAAGGCACTTATAACCAGCTTGTTCCGATTGTCGTTGAGCAAACGAGCCGTGGTGAGAGGGCTTATGATATTTTTTCACGACTATTAAAGGAAAGAATTGTTTTCATTGGGACACCGATTGATGATACCGTCGCAAGCTTAGTTATAGCCCAACTCCTGTTCCTTGAATCCGAGGACCCAGATAAAGACATCTATCTTTACATTAACAGTCCCGGTGGTTCAATTTCAGCTGGTCTTGCGATTTACGATACGATGCAATATATAAAGCCAGATGTTGCTACTATTTGTATAGGTATGGCAGCGAGCATGGCTGCGGTAATCCTCGCAGGCGGGGCAAAGGGGAAAAGGACAGCGCTCCCAAATTCAAGGATTATGATACATCAACCTTGGGGTGGAGTTCAAGGAACTGCAGCTGATATAAGAATCCAAGCCGAAGAAATTTTGAAGATGAAGAGAAAGATAAATGAAATTTTAGCAAAACATACAGGCAAACCAATTGAACAAATTGAAAGGGACACGGACAGGGATTATTATATGTCAGCTGAGGAAGCGAAAGAATACGGGATAATTGACCAGATACTTGTCCGAAGGGAAATCCCATCAACAAAGAAAAGGTGAATTAAAATGTCGGAGCGACCAGATTTAAAATCAAAACCAGTTTGTTCATTCTGTGGAAGAAGCGTTGACGAAGTCAGCAATATGATAGCCGGTCCAGATGTATATATTTGTGAGATATGCGTGAGCGAGTCGGTTGACATTTTGAAAAATAACATAGCAGCTTATTCAACTGCGAAAAGGCGCTCAAAAATTCCTCTGACACCTATGGCGATAAAGAAAGCACTTGATGAATATGTCGTCGGTCAAGAAAGGGCTAAAAAAATTTTATCCGTTGCAGTTTACAACCATTACAAAAGGATAGAGAACAACCTTGAATCGGGGAATCATATAAAAAATTTAGCTGAGAATGTTGAAATAGAGAAAAGCAACATCCTTTTGATTGGACCAACTGGCACTGGAAAGACACTCCTTGCGCAGACGCTTGCGAAAATCCTTGATGTTCCTTTTGCGATTGCTGATGCAACAACTTTAACTGAGGCGGGTTATGTCGGGGACGATGTTGAGACGATACTTCTGTATCTTCTGCAAAATGCCGACTATGATGTTTCAAGAGCCGAGCGTGGGATAGTTTACATTGACGAGATTGACAAAATTGCCCGCAAGAGCGCAAGCCCATCAATTACAAGAGATGTCTCTGGGGAAGGAGTTCAGCAGGCGCTACTTAAAATACTTGAGGGGACAATAGCTGGCGTCCCTCCAAAAGGAGGAAGAAAACACCCCGAGCAAAGCTTAATTTACATTAACACAAAAAACATTTTGTTCATATGTGGCGGTGCATTTGAAGGGCTTGAGAAGATAATCGCAAAAAGAGTGAATAAAAACTCAATTGGTTTCACCGCTGAGATAAGGGGAAATAAAGATGAAATGATAGACGAACTTTTACCACTCGTTGAACCTGAGGACCTTTTGAAATTTGGCTTCATACCTGAATTTATCGGGCGTCTGCCTGTAATAGCAACGCTTCACTCTCTTTCAAAGGATGCTCTAATTAAAATTTTAACCGAGCCGAAAAATGCTATAATTAAACAATACAAAAAGCTTTTTGAATTTGACGGTGTTGAACTTGAATTTGAAGATGAAGCTCTTGAAGCGGTCGCCGAACTTGCGCTTAAGAGAGGCACGGGGGCTCGCGGTTTAAGGGCGATAATTGAAGAGATAATGCTTGACATAATGTTTGAACTTCCAACACGACTTAAAGAACACCCCATCTCAAAGTGCATAATTACAAAGGAAACAATCTATGAAAGAGCTGAACCGATCTTCGTTTACAAAGAAGAAAAACTTTCAGCGTGAAATAAAATCCAAAAGCACCTTATTCTGCTTTAACGGCGAGAGTTTTTAATCCCGACCAAAAGTCGGGATTTTTTATTTAAAAACAAAAGGTGAAGGCAAAATGATGGCAAACGCAATCCTAACCGAAGAAAAAGTAAAGCCAATTCATATCAAGCACATAATGGAACAGATCGGTTTAACCGACGAAGATTTTGAATACTACGGCAAATTCACTGGTAAAATACGACTTGAGGTGATGGAAAAACTCAAGGACAAGCCCGATGGGAAGCTTATAATCGTCACTGCGATCACCCCAACTCCTTCTGGCGAGGGAAAAACACTGACATCAATTGGTCTAAGCCAAGCCCTGAACAAAATTGGAAAGAAGGCGATCGTCACATTAAGGGAACCATCACTTGGTCCTGTTTTTGGAATAAAAGGTGGTGCAACAGGTGGCGGTAAATCACAAGTCATCCCTTCGGAACTTATCAACCTTCACTTTAACGGAGATATTCACGCTGTCGCTTCAGCCCATAACCTTCTAGCTGCTTTAATTGACGCACATATTCATCACGGAAACGAACTCAGAATTGACGTAAACAACATCACCTGGGAAAGGACAATTGATATGAACGATAGGGCACTGCGACATATAGTTATTGGACTTGGCGGAAAAGTTAACGGTGTCCCAAGGGAATCGGGATTCGTGATAACAGCTGCATCTGAGACCATGGCGATATTATGCATGGCAAGTTCAAGGATGGACCTAAAAAGACGATTATGCGAGATAGTCATCGGTTATGACCTTAACGGTAAACCAATTAAAGCAAAGGACTTAAACGCTTGTGGTGCTATGATGGTTTTGCTAAATGAAGCCATAATGCCAAACCTCGTTCAAACAACTGAACACACACCTGCGATAATCCATGGTGGTCCATTTGCAAACATAGCTCATGGGACCAATAGTGTAATAGCGGATAAAATCGCTTTAAAGCTTGCTGATTATGTTATCGTTGAAACTGGCTTTGGCTCTGATCTTGGGGCTGAAAAGTTCTTTGACATCGTCGCTCAAATCCACCGACTTAAACCTTCCGCAGCTGTAATCGTCGTATCAGCCAAAGCGATAAGATATCACGGTGGAATAAAATCGCAAGATGAATTCACGATTGAAAAATTTAAAAAAGGGCTTGAAAACCTTGAATTTCACGTCAAAAATGTTAAAAAGTTCGGTGTGCCCGCCATTGTATCAATCAACAAGTTCGCAAACGATACCGAAATTGAGATTAACCTTATAAAGGAAAAATGCGCCGAGCTCGGTGTTGAATGCTCCGTTACGGAATTCTTCACAAAAGGAGGTGAAGGGGGAATTGACCTTGCCGAAAAAATTGTCAATATCACTGAGACAATCCCATCGGATTTCAAACCACTTTACAGATTGTCAACGCCATTGCTTGATAAAATTAAATTGATTGCAACTGAAGTTTACGGCGCAGATGATGTCTATATTGAAAGGAAAGCGATGAAAAAACTTGAAAAATACATTGAACACGGCTACGACCATTTACCTGTGTGCATAGCGAAAACTCCAAATTCAATTAGCGATAACCCAAAGCTTGTTGGAGTTCCAAAAGGTTGGACATTAACAGTCACAGACGCAAGATTATTTGCAGGAGCTGGCTTCGTCGTCGCAATTTGTGGCGATATAATGCTTATGCCAGGGCTTTCTAAAAATCCAGCAGCATTTCACATGGATGTTGACGAACACGGAAATATAATCGGTCTATTTTAAAACAAACGATAGGTAAAAATGAAATACATTGACTTGCGAAGTGACACGGTTACAAAACCGTCCCCAGAGATGCGAAAATTTATGATGGAAGCAGAGGTAGGGGATGATGTCTTTGGTGAAGACCCAACGGTTAATAAACTACAGGAAATGGTAGCCGAAATCCTTGGAAAGGAATCAGCCCTGTTTGTCCCAAGCGGTGTCATGGGGAATCAAACTTCAATAAAGGCACACACTGAGCCCGGGGATGAAGTCATAGTTGAAGCTGAATCCCACATAATGAACTATGAGACAGCAGCCCCATCAATGCTCTCGGGTGTCCAACTTTACCCAATTCAAGGCAAAAATGGCGTCATAACAGTTGAACAAATAAAAAGAGCTGTCAGACCAAAAGCGTATTACATGCCGAGGACTCGCTTGATCTGTCTTGAAAACACACACAACAGAGCTGGTGGGACAATTTTCCCGATTGAAGAGATAAAAAAGATTAGAGAATTCGCCCTTGAAAACGGGATTAAAATGCACCTTGATGGCGCACGCCTTTGGAACGCTTGTGTAGCAACGGGAATAAGCCCAAAAGAATATGCACAATATTTTGACTCTGTGCTGGTTTGCTTATCAAAAGGTCTTGGAGCCCCCGTTGGCTCAGTTGTCGCCGGGGATAGAGAGTTTATTGAGAAGGTTAGAAAATATAGAAAAATTTTCGGCGGTGGAATGAGACAGGTTGGAATTCTAGCTGCTGCTGGAATTTATGCCCTTCAACATAACATTGAACGATTGAAAGAAGACCACGAAAAAGCAAAATTTTTTGCGCAGGAAATTTCAAAAATTCCTGTGTTTGATATCAACCTTGAAACAGTTCAAACGAACATAGTCATAATCGGTGTTGAAAAAACGGGTAAAACACCAGATGAAATTTTGAAAGTTTTGAAGGAAAATGGCGTTTTGTTAAGTTCAGGAAGCTATATGAAAATAAGAGCGGTCACTCATCTTGATGTTTCAATGGAAGAAGTAAAGCAAGCGGTTGAGATATTTTTCAAGTTGTTCGCTTAAAAAACCGGGGCAAAATCTCGCCCCGGGAAATTCTTCATTTCAAAAAACGATAAAGATTTTGACCAAAAATTTTTTGAATTGACTTCACATCCCATTTCTCCTTCTGAAGATCAGCAATCAAACTCACAGCTTTATCCGGTTCCAAATTTAGAAAAACATTATCAATTTTTACAGAGTCAATCCTCTCAAGAAACTTATCAGCATCCGTGAAAACAAGTATATTTCCCCCGTCAGATGAAAGATCAATCTGATCAAAAATAAGCCCTGGCTTTTTGAAATTAAACCCTGCGAATTCAACTCCCTTCACGATCGGATAAACATCAAGATAAAAATCGTTCACAACATCAACCACACTTTGAATTTTTGACAAAGAAATTTCCTCACTGAAAACTACAAACTTCAATCCCGCCTTTGAAAGAACTCTCAAAACCTGAGGGTTTTCTTTAAAAACTTTAGCATCGGCAGAAAAAATTATATTCAAAACACCCGGCGAAGTTGAAAACTTTGATTTATCCGTAACGATGTTAAAATTCTTATAATCACGACTTGCGACGGAATCAAAAAAACTAATCACTCTTACAACGCTGGCAAGGTCATCACCCTTAATTTCAAATATGACCCCATCAACATCACTTCCTTTAAGCTTTGACCTTAAATTGTTAATTTCGCTTAAACTTGAAGAATCAATCGTAGTGTAAACCACCGTCCTTGCATTAGCATAAAGATATCTTTGATACCTATCTTTCCCCTTCAAGCTCTTCGGATAATTTGCCAGACCAAGTATGACATCATACGCCGTGTTTCCAACCTCGCCAAGGACGAAGGGTTGAATTTTATCGCTCTTGTCATCGGTTCTGTGATATTCGGGATGTTGCCCAGCCGAGATAAAGAAGAAAGCAGGGATTCCTCGCTCTTGAAATGGATAATGGTCGGAGTTTGCACCAGCGCGAAACTTCCCAAGATTTTTCAACTTTTCAGCTGGAAAAAAGTTTTTAACTATGTCCCACATTTCAGGGAAATTTTCTGTCCCGGCAATATTTATATTCCCGTTGCCTCTTCCAACCATATCAAAATTAAACATCGCAACTATATTTTCCTCTGGAACAGGTAAGTTTGATACGAAATGCTTGGAGCCCAAAAGCCCTTGTTCCTCGGCAGCAAAAAGCACAAAAATTATTGACCTTTTCGGTCTTTCACCGTTTGCAATCATACTTCTTGCAAGTTCCATAACAAGACAAGTCCCAGAACCATTGTCGTCAGCTCCGGGATATATAAACCCCTCTGCATCAACACCGTTATGATCCATATGAGCCCCAACAACTATGTATTCATCTTTTAAATTTTCATCAGAGCCAGGAAGTAAGCCGACGACATTTTTAGTCCAACCCTCAAGTCGTTCAACCTTTGTTTCAACTTCAAAAATTTTCCCAATCTCAAACGATTTAACTTTAAAATTAACCTCGCTTCTCAAGGCGTCAAAGCTTATCCCAGTGTCATAGAAAATATCGTCAATTACTTTTCTTCCGATCCAAAGAGCTGGAATTTCAGGAGTATAATATTCCTGGGTTATTGTTCCACCTCGTATTGGTCTATCTCCTTGGACATAAAAAACTGCGGATGCCCCCTTCTCATATGCCTTTCTAACTTTGTATCCCCTTGATCCTTCAACTTCAAATTTCCCCTCTCCATCACTTGGTGTTCCCGCGAGCAAAAGAACAATCTTGCCTCTGACATCAACACCTTCATAGTCATCCCTACCCTTTTCAGGGGCTGAAATACCATAACCGACGAAAACAACATTTGCTTTGACTTTACCGCTTCCGCTATTTGTCATGATCGTGAAGTCATCACCAAGTGAATATTTAACTTTCCCTTTTCTGCCGTTCAAAAGTGTTAACTTGGTGATTTTATCTTGTGTTGCCAAAATTTTAAAATTTTGAAAATAACTTCCACCATCACCAAAAGGTTTAAGCCCAAACTCCCTAAATTTTTCCGCTATCCATTGACTTGCTAATTCTCCTCCTGGTGTCCCCGATTTACGCCCTTGAAATTTTTCCGATGTCAGAACCTTGTTGAAATTCCAAGCAGAAATTGAATCAAATTTCACTTGTGAAAACAAAAACTCAAACACAAATATAAGCAAAACCAAAAATGATGTTATCCTTCGCATCGCCTTCAACCTTTTTTCAGAAAGATAATTAATTTCACCGAAAATTTGTATATTTTCAGTAAGATTTCCATAAAATATTTCCCATAAAATGAATAATCCTATAGAACAAGTCAAAAGAGAGATACCATCCGTTGATGAAATTATAAATGCAACATGGCAGAAACTTAACTTCAAAAAAGAGTTTATGTGGAAACAAGAAGTTCCCTCTGCTGGACCAAATCAAAGAATATATCTTATTACAATAGATGAAGAACTTTCAGAAAATAAGGTGAAGGAAATAATGGAAAGAGGGCTCATAGTTTTTGTCAGAGATGAAATTAAAAAGAGATTCAAAGACAATGATTGGGTAAGAAAACTATCAGATCTGCCGAAGGAGGTGAAGATATGACATGAGGCAATTGAGCTTGTTTTATGAAGAAAAAAGAAAAAGTGAGTCAACAAAATTCAAGCGTCAAAGAGATGAATCACTTGATTTCAAAGGCATTCAAGCAGGTCAAGGGATATATGCCATCCACCCGTATCCTGCAATGTTTCACTTTATGTTAGTAAGGAAATTTATAAAGGAGTTCTCAAAGGAATTTGACCTTGTTTTTGATCCGTTTTGTGGTTCTGGTGTTTCTGCCGGAGAATGTCTCAAACTTAACAGAAATTTTATAGGATACGATATTAATCCGCTCGCAATACTTATAGCAAAAGTTAGGACTACACCACAAGATATAGAAGAGCTCACAAATACACTTAAAAAAATTTTAACAGCTAAAATCAAAAATTTTGAAATTCCTAACTTTCCAAATATACACTATTGGTTTGATGAAGATGTAATAGAGCAACTTGCGCAGTTAAAGGAAGCAATTTTAAAGATTGAAAAGGAAAGTGTCCGAGATTTCTTCAAAGTTGCTTTTTCTGAAACGGTAAGGAAAGTCTCAAATGCAGATCCAAACGAGTTTAAACTCATAAGGAGGAAAGATGGTAAAAATAAAAATGTCAAGGAAACTTTTAGAAATATAGCTAAGCGAAATATAGAAAGTATCCTTGAAATCTCAGGAATAAAATCGGATTCAAAAATCATTCTTGAGAGAAGAAATATACTTGATGGTATTTCTCTTGATGATGAAAGCATAGACCTTGTTATAACTTCTGGTTTTACTCATATAAAAACGTTGGTCCGTGAGATTTCAAATAAGAGAATGCCTTCTCAAAATTCCCCGACAAATATAAAGGGTAACAAAGACGAAACAATGAAAAATGAATATGCGGTAATTCTTAAAAAACATTAACGGGGCAAAACTATGGAACTACTTTACACTTACTTTCTTGGTCCGAAGGGTGAAAACACTGAGCTTTTCAAAAAACTAATTAATCTGGCGATTGAATGGAACAAAAAATGGCGTGAAAATTTCTTTGAAGATGGGTCAATTTATCCAGCTGATTTCTTTGAATCAGAAACATTCAAAGAAGAGTCACAAAAACTTGAAAAGGTCTTTTCGGAATTTTTAAAACGGCTTGAAAAAAATCTCCCCTATTTTCACCCCCGCTATTCAGCTCAAATGCTTAAAGACCCGTCAATCCCAGCTCTTATTGGATACTTTGCCGTAATGCTTACAAACCCGAACAATCACGCTTATGAGGGTGGACCTGTAACGACAGAGATGGAAATGGAAGTAGTTGATGACCTGCTGAAACTTGTCGGCTTTAAAAATGGCTGGGGACATTTAACAAGTGGTGGCTCACTTGCAAATCTTGAAGCTTTGTGGGCCGTGAGAGATTATAGAAAAAAGGGGATAGCGCTGTTTTCAAAGGGCTCTCATTACTCGTGGAAAAGGATTTGCGCAATTTTAAAAGTTGATTTCATTGAAATTGATGTTGACGAAAATTATAGGATTGACCTCAATCAACTTGAAGACGCGTTGAAAGACAATACCGTTATGTTTGTAATGGCAAATTTTGGGACAACAGGTGTTGGAGCGGTTGACCCGATAAATGAAATTTTAAAGCTCAAAGAGAAGCACGGTTTCCATCTTCACATTGACGCAGCTTATGGTGGATATATGCGAAGCTTGATAATTGATGAAAACGGTCAAATTATTGACTTCACTAAAGTTGAGCCCACATTAAAAAAGTTCGTCTATGATAATTTAATCGCTCTTTCAGAAGCGGATTCAATCACGATTGACCCACACAAGCATGGTCTGGTCATGTATGGGGCTGGTGGGGTCCTTTACAAGGACGAAAATTTGAGGCAGGTTATTTTGAATACCTCCCCGTACACATATCACAAAAAGGATAAACCAAACATCGGGATGTTTCAACTTGAAGGTTCAAGACCCGGGGCATCTGCAGGAGCCGTGTGGCTTACCCACAAACTTATTCCCCTGAATGTAAACGGCTTTGGTAAGATTCTATCACAAACCTTAAAGACAGCAAATTATCTACACGATAAAATTCAAAAACTTGATGGCTTTTCCCCCTTAACTCATCCAGACCTTGACATTTTCTGTTTCTATAAACACGATGGGAATTTGAAACTTAGTTCAATAAACGAGAAGACGCTAAAAATTTATAACCGACTTTCAATTGAAAACCCCTCGGCTAAATTTATACTTTCAAAATTCGTGGTTGATAAAACAACGGCGAAAAGAATAAATCCATCGCTTCAAATTGATGAGGAATCACTTACCACGCTAAGGTCTGTATTTATAAAGCATTGGAATACTTTGAGCGAAAGGTTAAACTATGTTGATATGTTAATTGAGGAGATTCTCGCCGATTGATTTAATCTGCTTTCAGATATTTTTTGAAGAACTTATCTATCAAATCCCAAGCGCTTTTCGTTGAGATTTCGTCATAGCCAGTTTTATTGTTTGGATTCATAAATGCGTGACTTACGCCTGGGTAAATTTTAACCTCAATTTTCTTCCCGAGCTTCTTCATTTTCTCCTCAAAGCTTTTAACAGCATCTGGCGGAATTCCCTTGTCTTTTTCCGCGAATATCCCAAGGACCGGCGACTTTATCCTCTCAAGCTGCTTCTCATCTTCAACAAGACGTCCATAACAAATTACACCCGCCGAGAAATCCGGAATTTCAATTAAACTCCTGAGCGCAAATCCACCGCCCATACACCAACCAATTATTCCAATCTTATCTTTTTTTACATCTTCGCGCGACTTAAGATAATCAACTGCTGATTTGATATCCCTCAAAACGACATCATTTGAGAGCGATTGCATATATCTTCTCGCATCCTCTGGTGTTGTTGCAAGTTTCCCACGATAAAGGTCAACCGCAATCGCAACATATCCCATGCTTGCAAATCTAACAGCGTTCTCTTTTTCCCAATCGGTCAAGCCCCACCATTCGTGTATCAATACAATCGCAGGGAATTTCCCCTCCGCTTTCGGGACAGCAAGAAAAGCCTGTATATCTTCATCTCCGCTTTTAAACTTTATCATTTGAATCCCAACATTTATCCTCTTCTCCTGTGTAAAGGCAAGTATCGTAAATATCAAAGACAAAACCATCGCAATTAAGAGAAGGAGAAAAATTTTATCAAACATGTCTCTCACTCACTTAGTTTGAGTTATGGGAAGTTTTATCGTTATAGTTGTTCCTTTCCCAAGTTCGCTTTCAACGAAGATATCACCTTTATGTTCTGTAACTATTTTTTTCACTATAGCCATTCCAAGCCCGGTGCCGTGTTTTTTCCCATAGGTTACAAATGGCTCAAACAATTTCCTTTTGATTTCCTCTGGCATCCCTTTACCTGTATCCGTAAACTGCATAAAGAAGAAATCATCCTCCCGCCATGTCCTTATAATAAATTTCCCACCTTCAGGCATAGCATCCCTTGAATTATGTGCTATGTTAAAAACAACACGCGTCATCTTGTCAATATCAATTTCAACTTCACCATCAAACTCAAAAAACTTTTCAATTTCAATATTGTTCCTTTCAAAATCCCTCGCGAGAAAGGCAACCACCCCATCAATGAAATCGCTAAGTTTTATCTTTATGAAATTCATGCTCGTAACACCTTTTGAAAAATCAAGTATTTCTTGAGCCATATTCACAAGACGATCAACTTGCCTTATGACTTCATCAACGAGTTGGATCGTCTCTCCCTCACCGACTTTTTTTCTTATAACTTGAGCATATGCTTTTATCGTCGCCATTGGATTTTTTATATCGTGAATTATTGAACTCGCCATCCTTCCTATCACTGCAAGTCGTTCTGAGTTAACAAGTTCTTGCGCCATTCTTGCATTTTGAATCGCTATTGATGCGTGAATTGAAAGCGCGTTTAACATCTCTTCATCTCTTTTTGTGAAAACCCCACTCTTTTTATTTATCAATTGAAACACACCAACAATTTTATCATTTTTATCCTTTATCGGTTGACAAAGAATTGTCTTAGTCCTATAACCTGTTTTACGATCAATCTCAGGATTAAACCTCGGGTCTTGATAAGCATCAACAAGGTTAATTACTTCTCCAGTTTGAGCCACATATCCAGCTATCCCCTGCCCTATTTTGAGGCGTATCTCCCTTATTTCATCACCCTGCAAAACTTTTGACCATATCTCACCCGACATCTCATCAACCAGATAAACTGTCCCCCTATCTGCGTTTGTTATCTCAAGAGCTATCTCAAGGATAATTTTAAGAAGTTCGTCAATATCTATTGTTGAATTAACCCGCTTTGTTATCTCAATCAAATAATTCAACTTGTTTATCTGTTCCGTGACCTCCTTTTCATATTCAAGGAAATCCCTTAAAAGTCTTTCATTTGAAACCCTCAGTCTCTCGCTGAGCGCTCTCGCAATGTTAATTAAAATTTGTGGCTCACGATGAATTAACCTTTCAAAATAATCAGCGGGTATTGAAATCACCTCACAATCACTTAAGGCAACGACGCTCGCCGACCTGGGGCGAAGGTCAATCAAAGCCATCTCACCAAAAAAATCACCCTCGCTCATCTCAAATAAAATTTTCCCCTTTGTATCAGCTAACTTCAAAATCTTGACCCTCCCCTTGACAAGAAGACACACCTTGTCACCAGATTCGCCCTCTTTTAAGATGACATCCCCAGATTTAAATTCCTCAAGAATTGAATTACCTACTAACTCGCTCAAAAAACTTTCGTTTACACCAGATAAAAGTTTGTTGTTTTTTAATACCTCAATCAGTTCCACTTTTAATAACCTCCATAATAAGTTGGCAAATAAATTGACGCGTCCTGAACCACAGCGATAGTGCCGTTAATATTTTTCAAAACATCAAAATCATCAAGTGACCTCAAACCGATAACATTTAAAACCTCCATCGGCAAACTTGTTTTCAAATTTATATTAGCAACTTTTAATTTATTTATCAAGGATAAGGCGGTGTGTCCGTTCATTGAATAATTTTTGAGAAGCTCCTTTCTCATCTCATCAACATCTTTAAACTTGAACCAATCAAGGAATGTCTTTGAACCGATGCCATCACGGCATTCAACGAAACAAAAAATTTGACCCCCATCTTTAACTATGTAATGTGAATGATGAATTGACTTATGCGATTGTATTAAATTAACATCTTTGGGAAAACCACCAGCACTTGATATCACAGCATCAAATTTTTCATCTACAGGGATTGTGAAAAACCTTTTTAAAAAATCCGCCCCAGCTTTGTGTGAGGATATCACATCTCCACAAAAAGCCCCGACGATTTTATCCGCCTCGTCAATAACAACGCCAAAATGGAATGCCTTAAAATTACAAATCTTGAACGCCTCAACTATATCTTCATAAACAGGATTCCCATCAAGTTTCAAATTCGTTGCGTTCGGATTTATATCCCCTTTGCTCGTCAAAGTTAATTTGTGGTTTTGTATAGCGGTCTTATAAGATGCAAGCCCAGGGATTATCATTTTAGCCCCACCGCCAAACCCAGCAAAGTAATGATGGGTTATTGAGCCAAGAAGCAAAATTTTATCAGCATCACAAAGTACCTCGTTCAAAAGAATTTCAGTCCCACGGGAAGTGATACCAAAAAATCTAAACCTATCATTAAAACAATCATGTTCTACAACCTTAAAACTTCTATAAATTTCCTCGCCAAGTATCTCAATTTTTTCCTCCTCGGTTTGTCTCTGATGTGTTCCAGTCGCAAAAATTACTCTGACACTCTTACATTTAATTCTTTCAAGGACAAACTTCAAAACGAAATTAACCTTCGCCTTTCTCGTTTTATCTGGGACAACCACGAGAACATTATCCCAAGGCTTTATGAATTCTTCTATTTTCGGGGAGTTAATTGGATTGTCAAGTGCTTCAGTTAAAATTTCCCCTTCCTCTTTTTGAGGTGGTTTTTCGGACGGGGTTAAAATTTTAGCGTGATCTGGAACTTCAACTTCAAGTTCGGATTTACCGTATTTAATTTTGATCTTTTTCATCTTTCAAAATTTTCTATTCATAAGCGTAGCAGCAAAAGCTGCTCCAAAACCGTTATCAATGTTCACGACAACCACCCCGGGGGCACAGGTGTTTAACATCGTAAGAAGAGGGGCGATACCGCCAAAATTAGCACCATATCCAACCGACGTCGGCACAGCTATTACTGGTACACCGACAAGACCACCAACTACACTTGGCAAAGCGCCTTCCATCCCTGCAACAACTATCACCACACTGGCATCCTTCAATTTGTCAAGATTTAAAAACAACCTGTGTAATCCAGCGACACCGACATCACACAAAAGCTCCACCTCGTTTCCCAGAATTTCAGCTGTTACCCTTGCTTCCTCAGCGACCGGCAAATCAGCTGTCCCAGCGGTTATTATTAAAATTTTACCTTTCTTATCATCTTTTTTAATTTCCTCACGAACTACGGTTATTGTCCTTGCTATTTCATTATAAACAGCGTCCTTTGCGATTTCCTTAATCGCTTTGAAATGCTCAAGCCCAGCTCTTGTCGCAAGAAGCAAATTTGAGCGTTCAAGAATTTTACCAGCGATCTGAGCCACCTGTTCGGGCGTCTTCCACTGACATAAAATCACCTCCGGGAATTCGTGCTTTAACACCCTGTGATGATCAACCTTGGCAAAATCAATTTCCTCAAACGGAAACCACTTCAACTCATTTATAAATTCATCAACTCCAATCGTCCCCTCTTTATACTCCTTTAAAAGTCTCTCTATCTTTTGCCGCATGAATTGTCAAATTTTTTATTTATAGAGACCAAATTTTGCTGTGATCATAAATCTTTCATTTGCCCCGGAAATTTGAACCTTCGGGAGCACCCCGAATATATCACCCGAACCTTTATCCGATGTGAAAAAAAGAACATCAATTATATTTATAACCCAAATACCTACAGTGACCCCAAGAAACAAATTCCGCCGTTTGTAATCTTTGTCAATGTCCGCTTTTACCTGCAACATCTCTTGCCAGAGTTGATCTGCCCTTTCCCAATTCATCGTGTTTAAATACTGCAACTCAAGATTTTCAAGCCGTTCGTTTCCGCCGACGAGGTTATTTTGGGAAACAATCGTTGTTACAAGTGACCCAAAAGTTGCCAATGTGAAAAACATACCCTTAATCTTGTGACCAAGGTAAAATTGCCCAGCCCCAGGAATGAAAGTTGAATAAACCAACGCCGTGACCTTCCTCTGATTAAGCAACTGTGATGTGCTTTGAGCCATTAAAAATGTGTGAGTCAAAAGAATGGACAAGAGAAGTTTCTTCAACATCATCAGCGTCAACTTTGTTTTAAAATCACAGGTAAAATTTAAAAACTTAAACCGAGATTTAAAAACACTTCCCCGAGATTTTGGCTCAATTACTTCACACCCCATTTGGTAAAAATAGAGTGAACCTTCAAATCGTAATTCGTCAAAACAAAATTCTGAAAATTATTTGGATGCGCCTTTGATAAATAAGGTCTGCATCTAAACATCAAATCCCTCTCCTCATCTGTTAGGTTCGGATACCTAACCTTCCAAATCCTTTCCCACTTCTTCATTAAAGCAATGTCAAACTTGTCAAGCAAATCCCCATCCCTATTAAAAATTCCCTCAAAAAATTTTTCAGAAAACATTTGAAAAAACGACTTCCTCTCGGAAACGGTAGACCCGGGGAACCCATCAACATAATAATTTGGGAGAAATTTCCTTACCCATGAGTTCGCCCTCATGAATTCAAAATATAATTCTAAGTTGAAGACCGGCTTCAATGTCGCAATCTCAATGGCTGTGAAGATATTTTTATCCTCAATCTCAAGGTGGTCGTCACTTATGAAATAATTCAAGCAAAAAAATTTCCTTTTGTTCAGGAGAAAAACCTTTTTAAAACCTATCAACAAACTTCTCGCCATCCATAATCTTCTTCTTTTAGTGATGATGAAGAAATCAATGTCGCTTCTCATTGATATGTTCCACTTCGCAAGAGCTCCCGAAACGAAAATCCCCCTGACAAACGGAAATCTTTTCATAACATGCGCCATAAACTTAGCGACCTCCCAAAACCAAGATGCAATCCTCTCACCTTTAATACGTGCCTCAACCCATTCCCTTTTATCCTCAAGTTGGAAAAATCCATCAAACTCAAAAATTTTTTTGCTTTCTTTAAGTTTCACCGCTTCATCTTTAACCTCATCAAGAGAACATTCTTTGAACAAAAGAAATTTATGCAATTCATCTATCCTCAAAGGATGCTTAAAAATTGAAAAATAAGCCAGCGTCTTAACTATGCTTTTTTGTATATCGGTCATTTCGCCCTGGCGATTATTCTTTTTCCAAAAACTCCTTCAAGTTTCTCGCTATGCTCTTACCGAGGATTTTTTCAAGTTCTTCAATTGGTGCTTGCTTTATTCCCTCAATTGAACCGAACTTTGAGAGTAAAACTTTAGCTCTTTTCTCACCTATGCCTTTAACTTCAAGAAGTTTCGTTGAAAATGTGCGCTTTGCTCTTATATCCCGGTGAAATGTGATTGCGAAACGATGGGCTTCGTTCCTTATCCTTTGCAATAAATGAAGGGCAGGCGATGATTTTGGAAGTGATTGCGGTTGGTCAATCCCGGGGAAATAAATTTCCTCAAATTTCTTCGCCAGAGCGATTATCGGTTGTTCTTTCACCCCAAGGTTTTCAAGCGCTTTTATAGCCGAAGAAAGTTGCCCCTTCCCACCATCTACAACGATAAGGTCTGGCATCTTCCCCCCCTCACCTAAAACCCTTGAATATCTCCTTTGAATCACCTCAAACATACTCGCAAAATCATTCGGCTTGTCCGAAACGCTCCTTATTTTGAACTTTCTGTACTCGCTTTTCTTCGGTTTCCCATTTTCAAACACAACTACAGAAGCAACTATATCCGAGCCCTGAATGTTTGAAATGTCAAAACACTCAATCCTTCTCGGTAATCTATCAAGGCGAAGTTCCTTTTGAAGCTGTCTCAAAACATTAGGAGCAAATTCCCCCCTCGCCTTTATCTTTTGAATTCTAAACTCATCAAGATGATATTTCGCATTAACTTTACACATTGAGATAAGTCGCGCTTCATCATCATTTTCCGGAGTTCTTATCTTAACTGGCATTCCCTTTCTATCAGCAAGCCATTTTTCAATTGAATCCGCCTCCTCTATATTTTGCGATATTAAAATCTCCCCTGGGATATAGTCAGACGAAAGGTAATACTGCGTCAACAGCGTCTCAATCACCTCATCTTCACCTTTATATCCAGCCCCAGTCATAAAAAATTGCTGACTCCCTATAAGTTTCCCATCTCTAACTTTGAATAAGACCCCGCAAGCATCTTCATCCTCAATCGCAACAGCAAAGATATCTCTGTCAACTGGCTCAATGCTGACGACACTTTGTTTTGAGGTGTAAATTTCAAGTGCTTTTATCTTATCCCTCAAAACAGCGGCTTCTTCAAATCTCAGCTCTTGGGCTAATTTCTCCATCTGTCCCCTCAAATGTCCAACGAGATCATCAATTTTCCCATTTAAAAGTTGGGCTACTTGCTCAATCATTTTATTATACTCTTCTCTTGAAACAAGTCCCTCGCAGGGACCTCCGCATTTTTTTATGTGATAATCAAGGCAAACTTTTATCTTTTTCTTCGTGATGGTCTCATCATCAATGTAATACTTACAGCTTCTCACCATGAAAACATCTCTTATCAACTTCAATGTCTGCTTAAGCGAATACGCGTCTGTGTATGGACCAAAGTATCTTGAGCCATCAGATTTTATCCGCCTCGTTGAAAAAACGCGCGGAAACGGCTCGTTCGTTATGACAATGTATGGATAACTTTTATCATCTCTCAAACTGACATTGTATCTTGGCTTTAACTTTTTAATCAAGTTTGCCTCAAGGATCAGAGCTTCAACCTCGGATTGCGTAACTATAACTTCAACATCGCTTATTTTGGAAACAAGAGCGTTAATTTTGGGATTTGTCGGTTGCGTTTTTATGAAATAACTTTTAACCCTGTTCCTTAAATTCTTCGCCTTCCCAACATAAATCACCTTCCCTGTTGAGTCCTTGAACTGATAAACGCCAGGGAGCTGTGGGAGGTTTTGTATTTTTAATTCAAGCTTCGGGTTCATCTCGTTTGAGTTCCTGTGTTAACTCAACAAGGACACCGTTAAACGACTTTGGATGAACAAAAGCGATAAGACAATTGTTAGCACCCAACCTTGGAACAACATCAACAAGCTGAAATCCGTCCTCGCTTATCCTAGCGATTTGACCTTCAATATCATCAACTTCAAAAGCGATGTGATGAATTCCCTCGCCCCTTCTCTCAATGAATTTAGCAACCGGGGAATCAACAGATGTGGGCTCGGTTAGCTCAATCCTTGAGTCACCGATTTTGAAAACAGCGACCCTGACCTTTTGCTCTTCAACTGTTTCAATGTGATATTCCTTCAACCCGCTCAACTTTGAAAATCTCTCTATAGCGTCCTCAAGATTTTTCACAGCTATTGCGACATGTGAAATTTTCTTAAACATCGCTTTGCTCCTTTAATTTTTCAACTCTGATTTTCTTTATCCGTCTGTTATCAACCTTCTCAATTGTGAATTTAAGGTTTTCATAAATTATAACATCTCTTTCCTTTGGAATTTTCCCTGTTATCTCAAGGACAAATCCACCGATAGTGTCATAATCGCTTTGCGTTGTTTTAAGGTTCGTCCCGAGTATCTCATTTGCCTCATCTATTGATAAACCCCCATCAAAAACAAATTCATTTTCACCGACTTTCTCAAAAAGTTTATCCTCTTGTAAATCCCTTTCTATCTCACCGAAAATTTCCGTTATTATATCCTGCAAAGTCACAAGACCGGCTGTCCCGCCAAATTCATCAACTACGATCGCTATGTGCATTTTCCTTTGTTTGAACTCTTGAAGCAATGTTTTCAATCTCATCGTCTCTGGAACGAAAATCGGCTCACGGAGAATTTTTCTTATATCAAATTTTTTCCTCGCTTTTCTATCCCTTACAAATTGGATGATGTCTTTAGCATATAAAATACCAATTATATTGTCAATTTGCTCCTGATACACAGGCAAACGGGAAAATCCCGTCTCCCTGATCACTTTTATTATCTGATTTAATTCCGTCCCGAGCTCAATCGCAACCATATCAACTCTGGATGTCATCACATCTTTGACCGTTTTTTCGGGAAATTGAAGAAGGTTTTTTATAATTTTTTTCTCCTCGTTATGTATCACGCCGTATTTTCCGCCAAGTTCAATTAATGGTTCTATCTCCTCAACAAGGACATTTGATTCTGGCTTTGGAATCCTTTTTTTAAATGCGTTCGTGAGAATAAGAAATAACTCAGTGAATGGATAAAAAATTATTGAGGCGATATTTACAAACCCAGAAAGGAGAGATGAAACAAGTTCGGAATTTTTTGATGAGATTATCTTGGGCAAAATTTCACCAAAAACAATCACAAGAACAGTGATCAAAATTACACTCACCGAGATAGCATATTCTAACTCAACTTCAAAAATTTGGCTTAATCTCAATGCGATTATAGTCCCAACAAGAGCTATACCGACATTGACGAAGTTATTTGTTATTAAAATCGTAAGAAGAAGTTTTTGTGGTTGTTCAAGAAGTTTTGCAACAAGTTTTTTTGACCTTGACTCACTTCTTGAAAAATTTTCCACAGTGGATGCAGGCAAAGAGAAGAAGGCAACTTCGGAAGCAGAAGTAAGCCCTGATAAAAACAACAAGACAAAAATCAAAACAACAAGAACCAGCAAGTCATAAAACATAAACTCTTAAAAAATTTTATTAAAATGGTAAGTCGTCTTCATCATCCAATTTCTGACCGGGTTCTTCTGGCGGTGTCTCAGTTTTCGTTATATCATCCAAAAATGGCTCTGGGATTTCTTCAGGTGGACCTGCTTGTATTGCTGGTTTTTGCTGTGTGGCGGTTTCATTGGTAACGCTTCTTGGCTCAAGCAAAATTATATCATCAGCTACTATCTCGGTAACGCTTCTTCTTATTCCGTTTTTATCTTCATAGGTTCTAGTTTGAAGGCGACCTTCAATATAAACTTTGCTCCCCTTTTTCAAAAGGTCAACCGACAACTCAGCCAATTTCCGCCACACAACTATCGTGTGCCACTCCGTCCTCTCCTGAAGGTTCCCATCAACATCGCGCCAAGTTTCGTTTGTTGCGATTCTGAAAGTAGCAACAGGAACCCCACTCGGGGTATATCTGAGCTCCGGGTCTGCACCAAGATTCCCTATAAGCAATACCTTATTTAAACTCCTCGCCATAACCCTTTTCCCTTCAAATTGTTTTAAATAGCAATTTAAAAATACGGGATAAAATGTTAATTATCAAGACCCCGCCGATAATACTTCTTGACATATTCCCTTACCATTCTATTCGTGTTGAAAAAGTAAGTGATCGTTGCGATTGAATTTCTTATTCTCTTAATCCATTCCCTTGGGATACCTTTCTCGTCCCGGTTGTAAAAAGTGGGGATTATTTCATCTTCAAGTGTTTGATAAAGCGATTCTGCGTCAATTTTGTCCTGTATGTTTGGGTCCTCAACCGACTCGTCTTTGCCGATAGCCCAACCATTTAATTGATTAAACGCCTCGCGCCACCACCCATCAAGTATGCTGAAATTTAAACCGAAATTCAAAATTATCTTCTGACCGCTTGTGCCACTTGCTTCAAGAGGTCTTCTCGGATTGTTAAGCCAGAGGTCGCACCCTGAAACAAGATACCTTGCTATGTTCATGTCATAATTTTCAATGAAAACAACTTTTCCAACAAACTCAGGCATTTTTGAGATATTGACAATCCTTTGCAAGAATTCCTTCCCAGCATCATCTCTTGGATGTGCTTTTCCAGAAAAAATTATTTGAACTGGTTTATCCTTATTGGAAAAAATTTTCTTTGCCCTTTCAATGTCAGAAAAAATCAACGGTGCCCGCTTGTATGCTGCAAACCTACGCGAAAAACCTATCGTTAATGCATCTACAGAAAGAATTGAATTTATATTCACCCGCGAATCAAGCCCGAGCCTCAAAAGTTGCTTCAAAATCCTCTCCCTCACAAACTCAACAAGATTTCTCCTAAGTTCATACCTTATCGCCCATATCTCCTCATCAGTTATAAAATCTTCATCAAGAACTCTCTCCCATAATTTTGAACTTTCTATCTGCTCATACCAGTTCTCCCCAAGTTTTCTACACCAAAATTCGTAAGCAACCCTGCTAAGCCATGTTAGAGAATGTATCCCATTTGTTACATGCCCAATTGGAACCTCTCTTTCAGATTTGCTCCGAAACAAGGGTTGCCACATTTTCCTACTTATAACACTGTTTAACTGACTCACAGCGTTCGCCCCTCGCGTCAACTTAAGAGCAAGCACAGTCATACAGAATGTCTCCTGTTCATTATCGGGGTGAATCCGCCCGTAAGAGAGAAACTCCTTTAAACCCATTCCAAGCGATTTTATGAAATCACCAAGTGCATACTCAATTAAATCAGGCGTAAATCTGTCATGCCCTGCTGGAACTGGTGTATGCGTTGTGAAAACACATTTTTCCTTGACATTTTCTTCAGCCTCTTCTTTTGTTTTACCACTCTCTAATTCCTCACGCATAAGTTCAAGCGTCAAAAAAGCACTGTGTCCCTCATTCAAATGATAAACCGCCGGTTCAATCCCTAACGCCTTCAAAAATCTTACACCGCCGATCCCAAGGACTATCTCTTGAAATATCCGAGTTGTGGCATCACCACCGTAAACCCTGCTTGTTATATCCCGGTAATGAAAGTCATTTTCGGGAAGATTTGTGTCAAGAAGATAAATTTTTGAAATTCCGACATTGACCTCCCACGCCTGAATATAAACATCAGCGTGGGCTATTCTAACCTTGATTTTAATTGGTTCACCACTCTCATCTACGACAAGTTTAACAGGAAGAAAATCGGGCTGAACAGGGTTGTATTCTTCAATTTGCCAACCGTTCTCAGCAATTCTCTGGTCAAAATACCCGAATCTGTAAAATAAACTCACCCCAACAAAGGGTAAACCGATATCACTTGCAGATTTAGCGTGGTCGCCAGATAAAATCCCAAGTCCACCGGAGTAAATTGGAATAGATTCGTGTAGACCAAACTCGGCAGTAAAGTAGGCAACCGGATTATTTACAAAATCGGGAAAGTCCCTTTTTGAAAGTTCTTTTCTTGTTTCAATGTAATTTTTAAACTTCTCTACAACTCTCTCAATTTTCTCCAAAAAATCTTTATTTGACAGGCGCGCCATAAGTTCCAATTTTGAAATTGACTTTAATGTTTGAAGGGCATTTTGATTTGAGATTTTCCACATCATCGGCGATAGCATCTCAAATATCTCCTGCGCCTCTGGGTTATAGGTCCACCAGAGATTATAAGCGATCTCATAAAGTGAATTAATGACCTCATCAACTCTTCCAGCAACTTTTTGCATTTTCTCCAAGCGATTTTCTTGCAAAGTTTTTTCAAAAAGATAAAAAAGCAGTTTTTAAAAACAAAATGGATTTTTTATATTTTACAAAAGCAATGCCAAAATCAAGCGCGATGGTAGAAAAAATTAAAGGAAATTCCCTTGTTCTATTTGATAATGTTCAATTCATCTATGAACTGGCTCTAGCACATCTTGAGCTAAAAGCTTTCGGAGCGAAATTTGAACTATCCCCTCAACAGACTATATTGAAAATGATTTTCATGCACTTAAAACGCTTGGCTATGACCCTGAAAAGTTAAGAGAAAAATTCATTGGTGTAAGAGGTAAAGGCAAGGAGCGAATAGACCTATACAATGAGGATATGAAAAAAAGCTTGCAAGAGATGTATAGAGTTTTAAAACCGGGAAGATATGCCGTCCTGATAGTTGGAAATGCTACCTATCAAGGAAAGGAGATAAAAACCGTTGAATTTATAATAGAGCGGGCAGAAGAAATCGGTTTTGAACTTGTTGAAAACATAGATAAAATAATTTTCGGGCTTTATAATGTGATGCAAAAAGAAAACATTTTGATTTTTAGAAAATGAGCAATTCAGAGGAATACATAAAACAGCTTGAAGAAACCATACGAAGATTTTTAGAGCCGATTAAGGACATACCCTACAACATAGCGATAAGATCACTAACGGGCTGTAGGGTTTTAGAATTTGACCGAAATGATAATAAAACTGCTTATAGAAAGGGGATAAAAACAAAAAGACCGAATGAGGCGGGAAATCAAATAGAACCCTTTGTGATTAATTCGCTAAATAAAGTTGGACTTAAAGCCGAGAAACCAAAAAGCAGAAAGGGGAAAGTAAAAATCGCTGGATACCCAGATATTGAAATCTCAGATGAATATGGACGGACCATTTATCTTGAATGTAAAACATATAGTGCACTAA
>JGI1_Kryptonium_JGI_1_GBS_scaffold00013.13_pt1 | contig 70986 bp, 67 predicted proteins | sample GBScelen77Swater_FD_55273 | JGI IMG/M metagenome (IMG submission 55273) | reverse complement strand
AGCAAGTTGCCTGGGCAGGTTAGGGGAGAAAGGAGGATATATTTTGATGGTTTGCCGAGGGAGTGTGTGATAAGGATATACACATTAAGTGGTGAGTTGGTCAAAGAGATAAGACATTCAAGTGGAGTTGATAATGGGCGTGAGTATTGGAATCTTTTGAACAGGGATGGTTTGAGTGTAAGTTATGGAGTTTACATAGCTCACATTGAAGCCCCCGGTATAGGTGAAAAATTATTAAAATTCGCAATTATAAAATAAAATTTGGAGCGAATACTATGACCAGAAAGGTTTTATCACTGTTTGCCTTCGTATTCTGTGTGGTCTCGTTTTCATTTGCTCAAATAGGTAGCAGTTTAACAAAGACGGGAACGACATCTGCTCAATTTTTAAAGATAGGAATTGGTGCAAGAGCAATTGGAATGGGTGGAGCTTTCGGTTCGGTTGCTGATGATATAAGTTCAATTTATTGGAATCCGGCAGGGCTTAGCAGAATTTCTGGGAGAGGTGAGGCAGTTTTTAATTATGTTGATTGGATTATGGACATAAAATATAGTTTTGCTGCTCTTGCTTTGAATCTTGGAAACCTTGGCACGATCGGAATGCAGATATCAGCGTTGACAATGGATGATATGGAAGTTAGGACAGTAGCTATGCCAGATGGCACCGGCGAGAGATTTAAAGCGGGTGGATTGATGATGGGTTTATCTTACGCAAGACAGTTGACCGATAGATTTGCGATAGGTTTTAACTTCAAATATGTGAGGGAATACATCTGGCATGAATCAGCGCAAGGTTTTGCATTTGATTTTGGAACACTTTATGTAACGCCATTTTTGAATGGTATGAGAATCGGAGCAAGTATGTCAAATTACGGAACTAAGATGCAACTTACCGGGCGCGACTTAATAATAATTTACACAGTCGGTGGTGGGACAGGAAATAATATAAATGCGTTCATTCAGACGGATAAATTTGAAATGCCTTTGCTTTTCAGAGTTGGTTTATCAAATGATTTTTTGAAGACGGAGTCGCAGAGATTTACAGTCGCTGTTGATGCCGTTCATCCTAACGATAACACCGAGTATTTAAATCTTGGTGCAGAGTATTCGTTCAAGGAAATTTTTTATGTTAGAGGAGGTTATAAATCGTTATTTGAAAAAGGAGGGGAGCAAAGGTATACTGTTGGCGCTGGTGTAAAGTATTCAATTGCTCGTGGTGTAGCGGTTGCAGTTGATTATGCGTATCTTGATTTTGGGAGATTGAAAAATGTTCAGTATTTGACCCTTGCTGTGAAATTTTAAATTAACAATGGGTTTGAAGTGGAATATATCATTGGAATGGATGGTGGAGGAACGAAGACGCATGGGATTATAAGTGACCTTGATGGTAATCCTTTCGCCGAGGTCATGGGTGGGTCAGCTAATTTTCAAATGCTTGGTGTTGATGTCGTTGCGAGATCAATTTTGAAGTTGATCCTTGAACTTGTGCAAAAGGTAGGTTGTGATTTTCACGATGTGAAAATTATCGTCATTGGGCTTGCTGGAGCTGGAAAAGAAGAAGATAAAAGTAAAATTTACAACGGCATAGTAAAGATTGCGAATGAATATAACCTGAAATTGCCGAAGTTGATTATTGAAACCGATGCAAGGATTGCGCTTGAGGGTGCATTTATGGGTGGGGCTGGAATTGTTCTGATAAGTGGAACTGGTTCAGTTATGTTTGCTAAAGATACAAATGGTGAAATTCATAGGATCGGGGGTTGGGGGAGATTCATCGGTGATGAAGGTAGTGGGTTTTCACTCGGTTGCGAGGCTTTAAGGGCTGTTGCTAAGTTCATTGATGGAAGAGGGGGGAAGACAATTTTGAAAGATTTGATTTTTGAAAAGTTTAAAATCACCGACCTAAGGGAAGTTGTAAGCAAAATTTATTCTGGTGAATTTGACCCTGCAAGTGTTGCTCCAATTGTTACGGAGGCAGGCGAAATGGGTGATGAAATCGCTATAAAAATTCTTGATGATGCTTGTTACGAACTTTTAACTCATATCAAGGCGATGCTTGGAAAGTCAAATTTTGGGGAGCGAGTTAAACTCGTTCTTATGGGCGGTGTCTTGAGAAACGAAAATTATCTCTCAAGAAAATTGAAAAAGGAAATAACTGAAAATTTCCCCCAAGTTGATCTGATTGAGCCAATGGCTTCCCCAGCTTACGGAGCGATAATTTACGCTAGAAACTTGATCAAAAATAAAATTTGCACTTGAAAAATGAAAAATTTCCTAACCTTTCTCTTTGCATTTGTTATTTTTCCTATCTTGTTCGTCGTATTCACAAGGGCTAAAGATGATGTTGTCAGTGGGATACAAGGGAGAACGCAATTGAAGCCGAAGAAGGAGAAAGTTGATTTCTCAAAGATGACGAAACAGCAATGGGTGAATTATTGGATGAAGAAGTTAACATTGGAGCAGAAAGTTGCTCAAATGGTAATGCCAGATGCCCGTGGGATTTTCATTGCAAGGAATAACAAGGAATTTAAAAGGTTGGTTCATTATGTCAAGGATAGAAAAGTCGGTGGCTTGATATTTTTCCGTGGTGATGTTTTTGAGACGGCGGATATGATAAATTATTTCCAGAAAATTTCCGATGTTCCACTTTTAATTTCAGCTGATTTTGAGTGGGGGACCGCAATGCGACTTGATAATACGACTCACTTTCCTCCTGCTATGGGAATAGCTGCGACCGGGAATCCAGATTATGCCTATGAAGTGGGACGAATCATCGCTATTGAAGGTAGAGCGATCGGGATACATCAAAATTATGCTCCAACGGTTGATGTCAACAACAATTACCGAAACCCGATAATAAACATCCGTTCATTCGGTGAGACGCCTGAAATCGTTTCAAAATTTTCAATCCCATTTATAAAAGGTTTACAAGAAAATGGGATGATAGCAACTGCGAAGCATTTCCCTGGACACGGTGACACCGATATAGATTCACACCTTGATTTGCCGGTGATAAATCACAGCAAGGCAAGAATTGATTCAATTGAACTCCCACCGTTTAAAGATGCTATAAAATCCGGGGTCAAGTCAATCATGATAGCTCATATTTCTTTCCCACAGCTTGACACGGCGAAGAATTTGCCAGCCACACTTTCATACAATATCGTAACAGGTCTTTTGAAAAAAGAGCTTGGCTTCAAAGGGTTGATTGTAACAGACGCAATGACAATGCGGGGCGTAACAAAGCTTTATTCAAACGCGCTCGCCTCTGTCCTTGCTGTAAAAGCTGGGAACGATATAATTTTAATGCCACCAAATGTTGATGAGGCCATTGACGCAGTAGTTAAAGCGGTAAAGCGAGGTGAGATCAGCGAGGAAAGGATAAACGAGTCTGTTAAGAAGATACTTGAGTTTAAGTATGAGCTCGGATTGCATAAAAATAGGTTCGTTGATATTGATAAAATTCGCGATGTGGTCGCCACTGAGGAAAATCTCCGTAAGGCAAAGGAGATATCCCGTGCTTCAATAACAATCGTCAAAAACGAAAATATTTTGCCGTTGATTCAGTTCGGGGATAAAAAGATTTTGCATATAACGATCGTTGATTCAAACGATCCAAATAGCGGGGGTTATTTCGCCAGTCAACTCTCCCAAAGATATGATAACATCTCTTTTGAAAGGGTTGACCTTAGAAGCACGAATGGTGAACTTAACTCAATACTTTCAAAGATAAATAACTTTGACATCGTAATTGTTTCAGCATATGTTCGTGTCAGAGCGTATCAAGCCTCGCTTACTCTCGTTGAGAAACATGCGAAATTTTTAAGGCAAGTTATCAATTCTGGCAAACCAGTCATTTTAATTTCGTTTGGAAATCCATACATAGTTATGGATTATCCAGATGTTAAGGCATACATTTGCGCATATTCCGATGCTCAACCTGTTGTTGAGGCAACTGCTGAGGCTTTATTCGGTGAGATTTCTCCGCAGGGTAAACTGCCGATAAATATACCCGGTTTTGCAAAAATCGGAACTGGTTTAACTTATCCACAAACCACATTGCGTTATGGATATCCTGATGAAGCTGGCTTTGACCCGAACAAACTTTCAAAGCTTGACACTTTGTTAGAGAAGGCGATTCAAGATTCAGCTACTCCCGGTGCGGTTTTGCTTATAGCAAGAAATGGAGTGATAGTTTATCATAAAGCTTTTGGGACTTATACATACGATCCGTATTCAAGACAGGTTGAGCCAAATTCTGTTTATGATATGGCATCAATTACAAAGGTTGCAGCAACGACCGTTTCAATTATGAAACTCTATGATGAAGGCAAAATAAATCTTGATGATCCTGTTGCGAAGTATATTCCGGAATTTGCTCAAAACGGTAAGGACAAGGTCACGATAAAAAATTTACTTCTCCACAACAGTGGTTTGCCCTCATGGAAGCCGTTTTATCAACTTTGCAAGTCCCCAAGCGAGATACTTGATTCAATTTATGCTCAACCGCTTGTTTACAAGACGGGGGACTCAACAGTTTATAGCGACCTTGGATTTATAACACTTGGGAAAATCGTTGAGGTCGTAACCGGAAAATCGCTTGATCAATATGTCAAGGAGACATTTTACATACCACTTGGGATGAAGTATACGACATTTTTACCGCCAAAAGATTGGCTTGGCATGATAGCACCGACTGAGTTTGATAGTTCAAGTGGTTCTTTCATTCATGGCGTTGTTCACGATGAGAATGCAAGGGCTCTTGGGGGCGTTTCTGGACATGCAGGACTTTTCTCAAACGCAAGAGATCTTGCAGTTTTGATGCAGATGATTTTAAATGGTGGTGAATATGGTGGGATAAGATTTTTCAAAAATGAAACAGTTGATCTGTTCACGAAAAGATGGCAAAATAATCGTGGGCTTGGTTGGGATAATGCACTTTCACCCTATGGGAAAAGTGCACTTGATGGTGCTTTCGGTGAAAACGCATTCGGGCACACTGGTTTCACAGGGACTTCAGTATATGTTTATCCGGAAAAAAAGTTGATCGCTGTCCTTTTAACAAACAGAGTTCATCCAACAAGAGCAAATACAAAGCATATCCCACTGAGGAAAGCAGTTCATAAAGCGATAGTTGAAGCGCTCGTAAATTAAAAAAATTAAAGTGGGTAACTTTAATGCAAGTTCTTGACTGGATTATAGTTGCATCTTATTTCATTTTAAGTTTAGTTGTCGGGATTTATTATTCAAAGAGGGCGGGAAAGAACATAGGTGAGTTTTTCCTCTCGGGGAGGAATCTTCCTTGGTGGCTTGCGGGGACATCAATGGTTGCGACGACATTTGCTGCTGATACACCACTTGCTGTGACTGAGCTTGTCGCGAAAAATGGAATAGCTGGGAATTGGCTTTGGTGGAATTTCCTTTTCGGGTCAATGCTTACTGTGTTTTTCTTTGCAAGGTTGTGGCGAAGAGCTGGAATAATGACGGATGTTGAATTCGTTGAATTGAGATATTCGGGCAAACCAGCTTCATTTTTGCGCGGGTTTAAAGCATTATATCTTGGATTATTCGTTAACACAGTCATAATTGGTTGGGTTAATGTGGCGATGATCTCAATTTTGACTGGATTTTTCGGAGTTTCGGAAGAAGTTGTTAGATATTATGTTTTTGGGGCGATGTTGATAGTTTCTCTTTATTCATCACTTTCGGGATTGTGGGGTGTTGCCGTGACAGATGCAATTCAGTTTGTCATAGCTATAGCTGGAACAATTGTCCTTGCTGTTGTAGTGGTTAACCTTCCACAGGTTGGAGGTATAGATGGCTTGAGAGGCAATTTGCCCGAGTGGGTGTTTAAATTTACACCTGTTGTCGGTTCAACTGAAGAAGTCGCTTATGGCGGTGTTTTGTCTTTAACTGTTTCATCTTTTATAGCATATATTCTGGTTCAATGGTGGGCTTCCTGGTATCCCGGGGCTGAACCCGGTGGCGGTGGCTATGTTGCTCAACGGATGATGTCAGCAAAAGATGAAAAACATTCCTTTCTCGCAACCCTTTGGTTCACAATAGCTCATTATTGTCTAAGACCTTGGCCTTGGATTGTCGTTGGACTTGCAACGCTTGTCCTTTACCCCGAACTTGGACCTGAGGATAAAAAACTCGGCTATATTTATGCAATGCGGGATTATCTCCCAGTGGGTTTGAAAGGTTTGTTAATAGCTGCTTTTTTCGCTGCATATATGTCAACTATTGCGACACATTTAAACTGGGGAACTTCATATGTGATAAATGATTTCTACAAAAGATTTATCAAAAAAGACGCGGATGAAAAACATTATGTTTTGATCGCAAGAATTACGACTTTGCTTGTTATGGTCGCTTCTATTTTGATAACGCTTGTGATAAAAACAATTTCCGGGGCTTGGCAATTTATAATTGAAGCAAGCGCTGGATTGGGTCTTGTCTTGATTTTGAGATGGTACTGGTGGCGTATCAATGCTTGGAGTGAAATAGTTGCCATGATAGCACCATTTTTCGGCTATGCTTATATAAAATTTTTCACTAAGGTAACCTTTCCGGAAACGCTGTTCTATATCGTTGCCTTCACAACCGTATCTTGGCTTATCGCAACTTTAATCACTAAACCGGTTGACCGAGAACATCTCTTAAACTTTTATCACCGTGTTCATCCCGGTGGAATTGGATGGAGGAAAATATCAACGGAAGTTAACGATACCAAAGGTGACTCTGGTTATTTTTATCTTTTCATAGATTGGATAAGTGGTATTGTTCTCGTCTATGCTATGCTTTTCGGAATTGGGAAAATTGTCCTTGGTGAATATTTACAGGGCTTGGTTTACATTATCATAGGTTTTCTTGCCGGTTTTGTCATATATTTTGATTTCACAAAGCGAGGTTGGGAAAAAACTATTGAGTGATTTTTCAATCCCTTTTGTATTTTATTTCGCCTTCATAGATCGTAAGTTGAACGTTGAAGTTTTTATCAAGCACAACTATATCAGCATCTTTTCCAGTTGCTAAAATTCCTTTGCGGTGCTCTTTTCCCAAAACGCGCGCTGGATTAAGCGAAGCCATCCTCACTGCTGAGGTGATAGGGACATCAACAAGTTCAACCATAACCTTGACAGCTTGTTCCATTGTCAAGGTGCTCCCAGCTAAAGTTCCATCTTCAAGAAATGCTTTTTTATTTTTTACAATGACTTTTTGACCTGCAAATTCAAATTCTCCATCTGGCATCCCTGCCATTCGTGTCGCATCCGTAATCAGTATTATTCCAGCTGGACCTTTGATTTTATACAGAAGCTTCATTACCATCGGGTGGACATGGGTTCCATCAGCTATAAGTTCAATTTTAAGTTCGTCAAATAAAAGCGATCCAGTTATGACCCCTGGGTCGCGATGATGGAAGGGTTTCATCGCATTAAACATGTGGGTTACATGAGCTGCGCCATTATGGATCGCCATTTGAATTTCTTCAATGTCTGCGACGGAATGTCCTATTGAGAGTATAACTCCATCAAGAGCAGCATCTCGCATTACTTCATAAGCTCCAGGAAGTTCAGGGGCGATCGTCATTATTTTGATGTAGCCTCTCCCAGCGTCGCGGAGATTATGCCAGGACTCAAGCGATGGCTTTAGTAGATAATCTGGGTTCATCGCTCCCTTTTCTTCGGGATTGAGGAAAGGTCCTTCAAGATGTATTCCCCAGATGTTGGAGTTATTCTGTTCTATAAAGTCAGCAATGCGTCTTAATTCGCGGATAAACTCCTTCTCTGGCTTGGGGTAAAGGGTTGCAAGAAGTCCTGTGGTTCCGTGTTGGAAATAAAACTCGCTAATTTTGAAGAGCGCTTCGTCGTCTTCATCCTCAAATCCAAAACCAAGTCCACCGTGTACATGAAGGTCAATGAACCCCGGAACAGCAAACATCCCGTCAAAATCAAAAAAATGATAATCCCCATCGTCAATTTTTATATCATCTATCTTACCAATTTCGGATATCTTCTTACCTTCTATGATTATCCCAGCATTTTCAATTATTCTAAAAGGTGTGATTGCGTTGACATTTCTTATGAAAATTTTTCTCATACGATTTTAACTTTGTTTTTTATCTCAAACTCAAGGAACTTTTGCTTAAATTTTCGCGCTGTTTCTGTCGCATCAGCTGAGTTGAATATTGAAGAGCCAGCTACGATTATATCAGCCCCGGCTTCAAGCAAAAGTTCAACATTATCAAGGTCAATTCCACCGTCAACTTCAATTTCAACATTTAAATTTCTCTCGGTGATGATTTTTTTCGCTTGAATTATTTTTCTCAATGTCGTTTCAATAAATTTTTGCCCTCCGAACCCGGGGTTTACCGACATTATCAACAGGATATCAACATAGTCAATTATTTCCTCAATTGAACTTACGGGAGTTGCTGGATTTATTGAGACGCCAGCTTTTGCACCGCTTTCCTTTATCTTCATTATAGTTCTATGTAAGTGTGTGCAAGCCTCAAAGTGAACGGTGATTATATCGGAGCCAGCTTTTCTGAACTCATCTATATAAAAATCCGGATTTGAAATCATAAGATGGGAATCAAGTGGAAGTTCCGTTAATTTCCTTATCGCTTTAACGATCATAGGACCGAATGTCAAGTTTGGGACAAAGTGCCCATCCATTACATCAAGGTGAAGCAGATCAGCTCCACCTTCTTGAACCTTTTTTATCTCGTTCTTCAAGTCCGAAAAATCAGCTGAAAGTAAAGATGGCGCAAGTTTAAACATGGCTTAGTTAGTAATTTTGTTTTGGCGTTGCTGTGATTTCCTTAGCAACGAAAACATCAACGGATGAACCCTTTTGAATGTAAGCACCGGCTCGCGGGAATTGTTCTATCACTGTGTTAGGTAGAACAGTTGAACTCGGTTCATAAATCACTTTACCAAGCCGAAGTTCTGATTCGCTTAAAATTTGTTCAACTTTTGAAAACGGCAAACCGATTAAATTTGGCACTTGAACTTTACCCTCCGCATTCCCAAGAGAAACAACAACCGAAACAAAAGTTCCATAGGAAACTTTACTTCTTTCAGGAATTGATTGCGAGATTATCGCCCCCTCTGGAATCTCATCCGAAAAGTCATAACTTAACTCTCCTAATTTTAACCCTGATTTTTCCAAAATTAACTTCGCTTCACGAACAGACCTTCCAATAAGATTTGGAACTTCTATCTTTTGTTCTCCAGAGCTCACAACAAGATAAACTCGCCTTCCTTCCTTTATTTTCATCCCCGGTCTCGGGCTTTGTAAAATAACATATCCGACTGGAAATCTCGCGTCGTGTTTTTCGGTGACACTTTCAAGTTTGAGATTTAGAGAGTCAATGATTTTTCTCGCCTCGTCAAATTTTTTACCGATAAGGTTTGGCATTTCAATTGACTTTACGGAACCGACATAAAATGGCATCACAACTTTATCCATCAAGAGCAAAATCGCAAAAAATAATACCAGTATCAAAAGGTAATTTCGCAGCTTCCTTCGCATCAAACTTCATCTTTTTGTTTTTGAAAAATATAAAAAATAAATCTTTGATTTCATAACTCCAAAACAGTCAGAGATTATTGACATCCTGTCAACCAAATGGCAAATTATCAAACCCAACTTTGACAACTTGTCAATTCCCACTTAGGGATAACCAATTGAATTTTAATACATTTTTTTGGCACAACATTTGAGGTTAATTCCTTTTGGAATTAAAAACCAAAAAATAAAAAAGGAGGTGATAAGCCATGTTGATGAGATATTCACCATTCAAGGAAATTGAAATGATGGAAAAGGAAATCAACAAGATGTTCAATGACTTCTTCAGGAGCTTTGATAGGGGTTATGAATATCCGCTCATGGACATAATTGACTCTAAAGATGACCTTGTGATTTATGTTGAGGTCCCAGGTGTGAGCAAGGATGATATAAAGGTTAAAATTCACAACGATGTTTTAACGATATCTGGGGAAAGGAAAGAACCAGAACTTCCTGAGAAAGCGAATTGCCTGATCCGTGAGAGGGAATTTGGTAAGTTTATGAGAAGCGTAAGATTGCCATATCCGATTGAGGTGAGTAAAGTGAGCGCTGAGTACAAAGATGGGATTCTGAAGATAACTCTCCCGAAGAAAGAAGAAGTTAAACCGAAAGAAATTCAAATCAATGTCAGTTAAAAAAATCTAAAAAAGGAGGTGATGATATATGCTCAAAGATAAAGCCATAACGAAGAAAAGTTTTACGACATATATCACACCTCCAGCTGACCTTTATGAAACCAAGGATTCATACATGATTTTCCTTGACATGCCTGGTGTTTCAAGGGATGATTTGAATGTTAAGGTTGTTGACAACAGATTGATAGTTCAGGGTAAGTTTGAAATTACGAAGCCGAAAGACAGCGAGGTTTTGTTTAGTGAGCTTGAGAAGGGTGAGTATCGCAGGGAGTTTATATTGTCCGGTGACATTGACAGAAACAAAATAGAGGCGAAACTTGTGAATGGAGTTTTAACCTTAACACTTGCAAAAAGAGAAGAGAGCAAAGAAATTGAAATCAAAATAAATTAAAAATAAAAGGAGGTGACAAGATATGGCGCTCGTAAGATGGAGTCCAATTAGAGACCTTGCAACTGATTTAATTGACTTACAGAGGGAAATTAACAGGATGTTTGACAGATTTTTCCGTGGATTTGAAGAGGAAGAGGAAAGAGCAATATCAACTTGGAGACCTGTTGTTGATATATCTGAGACGGATGATGAGTATATCGTTAGGGCTGAAATACCTGGTGTGAGCAAAGATGATATTAAGGTGACGATAAGAGATAACATGCTTACGATAAGCGGTGAGAAGAGGCAAGAAAAAGAGACGAAGAATGAAAACTTCCACAGGGTTGAGAGAGTTTATGGCTCGTTCACGAGGACTTTCACTTTGCCTGGTGCTGTCAAGGTTGATAAGATTGAAGCGAAGTTTAAAGATGGGGTGTTGACGATAAAGTTGCCGAAGGTTGAAGAGGCGAAGAGCAAAGAGATTGAGGTTAAAGTTGGTTGAAATTTAAAATCCCGCCATTTTTGGCGGGATTTTTTTAAATTTATATTGAGGAAAAACAAAAGTTAAAAGTTGGAAATGGCGCTTCAAAGCCAAGAAAAGAGAAAGGGTTTAATTGAAACGATTAAAAATTTATTTTTGCCTTATATTTCAGAAAGGGAGGAATTGATAAAATTGTTGAACGAGAATTATTCAAAAGAGGTCGCCATTGCTAAGATGATGGATGAACACGCCGAGATAATACCTTTTGACTTTTTGAAGGAGAGACTGAAGAGGGTTGCTGAAGAGGAAAGAAAGCATGCGGAGATGTTGAGGCAAAAGATAGTTGAACTTGGTGGGTCGGTTAATCCAACACCGAAGGTTTTTGAAATTAAGTTGGACTCAATTCATAATGAAAAAGGTTTTAGAAAGCTTATCGCTGACCTTGAGTTTGATAAGGAAATTTACGAGGATTATATCTCACAGATCAATAAGATTGAAAACGATGATGTAAAAGATTTGCTCAGGCGAATAGTTGATGATGAGATAAAACATAAGGATGTTTTGATGGACCTTGTTATGAGATTGTGTTAAAAGATTTTTTAAAACAAAAAATTTAAAGCCATGGGAGAAGAACTCAAATATACATCTCATATTCCTGAGGCGATGTCGGTTTTGCCGTTGAGGAATTCCGTGTTTTTTCCCAAGCAATTTATGCCACTTTCTGTTGGTAGGGAGAGCACGATAAAGTTGATAGAAGATGCGTCAAAGACGGGTGAACTTATTTTAATTGTCGCCCAAAAGGAGCCACAGATAGAAAAGCCAACTCCTGACGATGTTTATCATTTTGGAACGGTGGCGAAAATACTCAAGGTTTATAACTTGCCTGACGGTTCAAAAAGTGTTTTTGTTCAGGGTTTGCATCGTGCGAGGATTTTGTCATTTATACAGCAAGAACCGTATTTGAGAGCGATTATCCAGCAAGTTGAAGATGAAGGTGAAATTGACATTGAAAGTGAGGCGCTTGCGGTTGCGATAAAGAATGTGTTCAAAAGGGTTGTTGAACTTTCTCCGGACATGACACCTGAGCAGGCAAATATAGTAAGCGGAACGGATGATATACGCAGTTTACCCGATGTTGTTGCTTCTCTTTTGAATGTTTCTGTTGCTGAGAAACAGGAAATACTTGAGCAGGTTAACATCAAGGATAGGTTGAAGAAATGTCATTTCATTTTAAATCGCCACGCTCAACGTCTTGAACTTGGGAATAAAATTCAGGCAGAAGTTCAAGATGAGATAACAAAGAATCAGCGCGAGTATTTCCTCAGAGAGCAGTTGAAGGCGATAAAGAGAGAACTTGGTGAAGATGAAGAAGGGGCTGAAATAAGGGAATTGAGGGAAAAGATTGAAAAAGCCAATATGCCTGAGGAGGCGAGGAAAGTTGCGCTTAAGGAACTTGATCGTCTCTCAAGGATGCATCCATCTTCTGCTGAATATACTGTTTCAAGGACTTACCTTGATTGGTTGATAGAGTTACCTTGGAGCATTTCAACGGAGGATAACTTGGACATAAAGAAAGCTGAGGAAATTCTTGATCGCGATCATTATGGGCTTGAGAAAGTTAAGAAAAGAATCCTTGAGTACCTCGCTGTTAGAAAACTTAAAAACGATATGAAGGGTCCGATACTCTGCTTTGTTGGTCCGCCAGGGGTTGGTAAGACATCGCTTGGGAGGTCAATTGCCGAGGCGCTTGGAAGAAAATTTGTTAGAATTTCACTCGGCGGGGTACACGATGAAGCAGAAATAAGAGGTCACAGGCGAACTTATATTGGGGCTTTGCCTGGGAGAATAATACAAGGAATTAGAAAGGCGGGCTCAAATAATCCAGTTTTTATGCTTGACGAAGTTGACAAAATTGGGGCTGACTTTCGCGGTGACCCGGCTGCTGCACTTCTTGAAGTCCTTGACCCGGAACAAAATCACTCCTTCAGCGACCATTACATTGAAGTCCCGTTTGACCTTTCAAAGGTTATGTTCATAGCGACGGCGAATATGATTGAGCCAATTCCACCAGCTTTGAGAGATAGGATGGAAATAATTGAGATACCAAGCTATATTGAGGAAGAAAAACTCAACATTGCAAAATACTTCCTCGTCCCGAAGCAGATAAAAGCGCACGGTTTAACGGAAGATATGATAAAATTTGAAGATGACGCTTTAAGGAAGATAATTAACTCATACACTCGTGAGGCTGGCGTTAGGAATCTTGAAAGAAGAATAGCCGATATTTGCCGTGGGGTTGCGAAAGAAGTTGCTATGGGTAGATCCGAGCCGACGACTATAACTGCAGATGATTTACCGAAATATCTCGGGCAACCGAAATTCTATCACGAGGTCGCAGAGAGAATCAATAAACCTGGTATAGCTACTGGACTTGCTTGGACTCCAGTTGGTGGTGAGATTCTCTTCGTTGAAGCAACGAAGATGAAGGGCAAAGGTTCGCTTCATCTCACTGGGCAACTCGGTGATGTGATGAAGGAATCGGCTCATATCGCTTTGAGTTATATTGCTTCAAAATCGGAAGAGTTTGGAATTGACCCGGATTTCAGAGAAAAATATGATATCCATATACATGTCCCTGCAGGGGCTATACCGAAAGATGGACCCTCGGCTGGAGTTACAATATTGACCGCTTTGTATTCGCTTTTGACTGGAAAAGTTGTTTGTAATGATATTGCTATGACAGGTGAAATAACTTTAAGAGGCGCTGTTTTACCAGTCGGTGGTATTAAAGAGAAGGTTTTAGCAGCACATAGGGCTGGAATTAAAAAGGTTATATTGCCAGAGAAAAACAGAGCCGACATAGATGAAATTCCTGAGCAAGTTAGAGCAGAGATGGTGTTTTATTTTGTGAAGGAGATGGACGAAGTTCTTGAGCTTGCGATAAAGAAAGAAGAAGTCCTTGAGTCAGTTTAATCAATAAGTTTTAGAATTTAAATTAGTTAAGGCGAATTGTTCCGATTGAAAATCGGGATGATTCGCCTTTTGTTTATTAAAGGAGGTGATTGTTAAAGATGAAGGACTATTATAAAATACTTGGAGTAAGCGAGAACGCAACACAAGAAGAGATAAAGCAAGCATATAAGAAGCTCGCAATGAAATATCATCCAGATAGAAATCCTGGGGATAAACAAGCTGAGGAGAAGTTTAAAGAGATTAACGAGGCGTATAGTGTTCTCTCTGACCCGGAGAAGAGGAAGCAATACGATCAGCTCAGAAAGTTTGGTTATACCGGTGTAGAAGGTGGATTTCCAGGTGGTTTCAACTTTGAAGATATATTCTCAAATTTCCGAACTGGATTTGGTGAGGGATTTAACTTCGGGGATTCATTTATTGATGACTTGTTAAATCAATTTTTTGACCGTGGTGAGTTCTTTAGAAAAAGCAGAAGAGGCGCTGTAAAAGGAGAGGACATTCATATAGATGTTGAAATTCCCTTTTCAACTGCGGTCAGTGGCGGTGAGATATATGTAGATGTTCCAAGGAAGGAAGTTTGTAATGTTTGTGGTGGAACGGGTGCAAAGCCAGGAGCGAAGGTGACAACCTGTCCTGTATGTAACGGAAGCGGAATGGTTTCGGAAGTTAAAGGTATGTTTGCTTTTTCAAGACCTTGCCCACGCTGTTACGGTCGTGGTAAGATAATCTCGGAAGTTTGCTATAACTGTGGTGGCACAGGTCAGGTTTCAAGATTAAGAAAGATAAAGGTTAAAATACCTCAGGGCGTTGACACTGGGACAACGCTTAGAATCAGAGGCGAAGGTGAACAAGGTATAGGTGGCGGTGGAAATGGTGATCTTTATGTTCATATAAAAGTTCAAGATGATAAATTTTTCAAGCGCAAGGGTAATGATATTTACGTTGAAATTCCAATTAACATTGCACAAGCGATACTTGGAAGTAGAATAAGGATAAAGACCATTTATGGGAATAAGGTTGAACTAACAATTCCTCCTGGAACTCAGAATGGAACAACATTCAGACTGCGTGGACTTGGTATCAGAAATAATGGCAATGTTGGTGATATGTATGTCACTGTCAAGGTTGAAATCCCGGAAAAAATAAATGAGCGTCAGAAAAGACTTATTGAGGAATTTGCCAAGGAGGGAAATTTAAAATATTGAAGGGCTTGAAAGGAATTTTAAATTGTGTTAAATTATCGCTGAAAATTTTTGAGAAAGAAATTGATTGGTTAAATGAAAAAAATTTTAACCATCGCCTGGTGGGAGTATATTACTAAGGTCAGAACAAAGACATTTTTTATATCTTTAATTCTAATGCCTGTCTTAATAGTTGCTTTTGGTTTTCTCCCAAGATTTTTAATGGAAAAAGCTGATCTAAAGCAAAAAAGGATCGGTGTTGTAGACTTGACGGGGCGGATTTTTGATAAGTTGCAAGATAAGCTTGAAAACGAATTCAAACTTCCCGATGGCAAACCAAATTATATCCTTATTAAAATTCAAGCTGGAGATAACTTGGGGGAAATTAAATCAATAGCAAATAAAAAGGTGATTTCTGGTGAGTTTGAGGCATATATTATTATACCGCGAAATTTTGAGGATAGTTTGAATTTTCAATATGTTGGTCAAAATGTTGGCAATATAAGGGACATTGAGCGTTTCAAGAGCGCGCTTCAGGAAATTGTGATCACATCTGAACTTGGGAAGTACGGTGTTGATAAAGAGGCAATTTCAAAAATAATTAGGCCAGTTAAATATAACACGATAAAAATTTCAAAAAAGGGTGAAGAGGAGAAGACGGACTTTCTTGCGCTGTTTTTTAGCTCGTACATTTTTATAATTGCGCTTATGGTACTTGTGCTTACAGGTGGGCAAATGCTTGTGCGAAGTGTTGTTGAGGAGAAGTCAAATCGTATTGTGGAAGTTCTTTTGTCCTCTTGCAATGCGAATGAATTGATGGCGGGTAAGATAGTTGGGCTTGGTATGCTTGGGTTGACGCAGATGTTTATATGGGCTATACTCGGTTTTTACTTTTTCTCTGGGTATGCGTTAATTTCCGTAAAGATTGACCTTATGCTTATTTCACTTGTTTACTTTGTCCTCGGTTATCTATTTTACTCCGCCCTTTTCGTCGCTGTTGGTGCACCTGTGAACTCTGAGTATGAAGCACAACAAATCGCCGGATATATCGCTCTTGGTGTTACACTTCCCATCGCCTTTTCTTTTTTAATTATGCAAAATCCGGATCTTTTTTGGATAAAAGTTTTATCCTTTTTCCCTCTATTTACACCCGCATTTATGGTCGCACGTATCCCTGTTAAGATGCCAGCAACTTGGGAGATAATTGGAACGATAGCAATTCTTGCTCTATCAGTAGTTTTTATGATCTGGGTTGCGGGAAGGATATTTAGAATAGCGATTTTAAGTTACGGGAAGTTTCCAAGTTTGAAAGAGCTTATATCTTGGGTCAAGGCAAAATAATTAAGGAGATTTAAAATGACAGATGCTTCATTTATTACTTTGATTATAAGCACTGCTTCAATAGCATTTCTCCATGCGCTTGCCCCAGATCATTGGCTTCCTTTCATCATGATTGGAAGGGCGCAGAAATGGTCAATTAAGAAGTTAATTTTTGTCACGTTCATCGCTGGGATTGGTCATGTTGGCTCTTCAGTTTTGCTCGGGCTTATCGGGTTATTTATAGGGATGGAGTTAAGCAAACTTCAAGGACTTGAAACGTTGCGTGGCGAAGTTGGACTATGGCTTTTGATCGGATTTGGTATAGCCTATGCGATCTGGGGCATAAAACATGTAAAACATCCACATAAACACGAAATCGTTGATGAAAAAATTTTGAATAGAAAAGTTATCACCGTCTGGACATTATTTGCGATTTTCGTTCTCGGTCCTTGTGAGCCACTTATACCGCTTTTCTTCATATCACTTAAATTTAAAACCGCTGGAATTCTTGCCGTTATAGTTGTTTTCAGCATCGTGACCTGGGTTATGATGATAGTGCAGGCATTGATCGGTTATCTTGGAATTCAACTTGCAAAACTTGAGAAACTTGAGAGATACTCACACGTAATCGCTGGAGTTGTGATCGCTCTGACGGGCGTTTTCATCTTGATTTCAGGGATTTAAATCTCGTCAAGGTTGAATCTTCTATCAAGTTCAATATATTTTTTGCCTTGTTTGACAGTGGCACAATCGGCGTAAGGATCATGCTCAAAGAATAAAATCCAATTCTCTTCAAGTGCTCTCTTTAAAAGTTTCTTTTTTTCTTCCATCGTGATTAAAGGTTGTAGGTCATAAGCCATTACATAAGGTATGGGTATGTGTGATGATGTCGGTATCAGGTCGCCACAATAAACTATCGTTTTTTCCCCGTCAGACACCTTGACAAGTTGTTGTCCGATTGTGTGTCCGTCCGATACGATTAATTCAACCCCATCAAAAATTTCAAATTCCCCGTCAACAACTTCAAGTTGATTAAATTCAATAAGTGGCATGAAATTTTCGGGCAGATAACTTGCCCTATCTTTTTCGTTTGGGTTCATTGCAAGTTCAAGGTTTCGCTTTTGGACATAGTAAGTTGCATTTTTAAATGTTGGTCTTAAAGTCCCATCGGAGTCAAGCATAGTTGAACCACCGGCGTGGTCAAAATGTAAATGTGTTAATATAACATCTGTTATGTCGTCTGTTTTAAGCCCAAACTTTGCAAGTGAATTTTCAAGTGTAAATTTCGCATGGTCAATGCCGTAAATCTCAGCGTATTTGTCATCCCATTTTTTTCCTATTCCCGTGTCAACGAGAATTTTTTTGTCGTCGCTTACTATTAAAAGCGTTCTTAAGGCGAGTTCAATTCTATTTTTTTCGTCCGACGGATTGAGTTTTTCCCAAATTGTTTTTGGAACGATTCCAAACATTGCACCACCGTCAAGTTTGAATCGTCCTGTTTCAACTGCATATATATCGTATTTCCCAATTCTCATTTTTCATCAATGAATTTTATTTTTGGTAAATTTTCAAAGTTTAAATTCTGTTTTTCTCCATTTAACGCTTTCTCCGCTTTTTCAAGCCAGATTTTGACCTCACTAAGCAATTCCCAAAGTTTTATGTTCATATAAATTTGCGGATAAGTTCCAATTTTGTCAAATGCTTTTTTAAATTGGCTTACCGCTCCACGAAAGTTATAGTTTGTCAGATGGTAGAAACCAACAGTTATGTGTATTAGACCGTGGTAAAATTTTTTTAATTCGGGGTTTCTTTCCTCGTTCCAGATTTCTTCAAATGTATCATGACATTCAAAGAAAAGCCCGTTGTTGAACTCATTTATTCCTTTTATAAATTTATTGCCCTTGTCCATTTGTTGAAAAAGTTTATGTTCCTGTAAGTTCTTTCAAAATTTTATCAATTTCTCTTTGTAGCTCTTCCTGTATTTGCACATAGCTTTTGCTGAAAGCTACAAAACCATTTTCCAAAATAAATTTCATACTTAATTTTATTTTTTGTGCGTGGGCTTACAAGTTTCCTTTTAAGCTCTTCTATGTTGAACACAGCGTATGGAACTTGAATTATTTTCATCTTTCTTTTTCCAGATCTTGCTTCTTTTCTCTGGGTTATTTTTGCAACCTGAAAATTTATCGTATCTAACTCGGCATTGCATTCTAATTTTAGATTCTTACCTTTCTTCTTGCAGATATATTCAAGCATATAGCAAAAATCCAATATCCCTTTCCTGAGAAGAAATGATCTACTAATCCAAGAATTTGACTTATCGGATGATGAGGTAGTAGAAATTTACAGGGAAACCACTTACCATTTTATAATAATATCGTTTTGCAATGGACATAAGCTGTGTTTTTGTTTTTTTAGGAAAATATCAAAAAGATTTTAATTTGACAAGTGTTAAATTTGGAATAGCGACCGCTTATTTTTAAATTTTTAAAAAAGGAAATTTTTCTCTCGTATGATAAATCGTCTTGGTGTTATCTTTTTGACCGTATTGATAGACCTGATTGGTTTTGGAATAGTTATACCACTTCTTCCGTTCTACGCTTTAAGCTATGGCGCAAGTTCTTCCCAAGTTGGACTTTTGGTTTCTTCTTTTTCACTTATGCAATTTATTTTTAATCCAATTTGGGGAAGGATATCCGACAGGGTTGGGAGAAGACCTGTGATTCTTTTAAGTGTTTTTGGGTCTTTTTTGTCTTATTTAATTTTTGCCTTTGCAAAGTCACTTGAAGTTTTGTTCATTTCAAGAATGCTGGCTGGGTTAATGGGAGCAAATATAGCAACAGCTCAAGCGTATATCGCAGATATAACTCCCCCTGAGGAAAGAGCAAGGGGAATGGGAATAGTTGGAGCTGGTTTTGGCATAGGGTTTATAGTTGGACCTTTGATCGGAGGAGTTTTAAGTAGATTTGGGTATAATGTCCCTATATTATTTGCCTCGGGACTTTCGCTTTTAAACTTTTTCCTCGCTTATAAATTCCTTCCAGAACCGCAAAGACATTCTCGCTCGGAAAATAGATTTAGCTACGGTTCAAGTATGTTAAAAATTATATCTGATAGGTTGCTTGTTTTCCTATACTTTACTTTCTTCGTTATAACTTTTGGGATTTCTCTAAATTATGTCGTTTTTCCCTTATTTACGAAAGATACATTTTCATTTGATGCGTCGCACAATGGGCTTTTATTCGGTTATGTTGGTGCTATCGGCGTTTTCACTCAAGGATTTCTCGTTGGCAGGATTTCAAAGAAATTTGAGGGTGAGAAGATTTTAATTTTCGGGACTTTGTTTATGGGATTGGGTCTTATTGGGATGGTTTTATCATTAAACTTTTATCAATTTTTTATTTCAGTAACTTTCTTTACATCTGGGAGTGGTGTGACGACTCCGACTGTTTTGAGTTTGATTTCAAGGCGTGCTAAAAGTGAATTCCAGGGTCTTACCCTTGGTTTGGGGCAATCGCTTTCAAGTTTGGCAAGAGTTTTGGGACCATCAACAGGTGGATTTTTATATGGGCATCTCGGTCATAGAGCTCCTTTTATGCTTGGGGCTTTAACGATGGGATTGAGTTTCTTGCTTGCAGTTAGTGTTTATAACAGAGCTAATTCAAAGGACAAAAATATAGATAAGGGAGAAGGATGAGTTTAATTATAATTTTGATGCTTTCTTTGATTTTTGCCTATGTTTTAGTTGTGAGTTACATTGGACCTATGAGGATTTTAAAACCGAGACAAAAAAATTTTTTGATTGATGGTAAGGTTGTTACCTCACCGTCTGACTTGGGGCTTGAATATGAAGATGTCCAAATAAAGTCGTTTGACGGTGTTGATTTAAAAGGATGGCTTGTCAAGTCAGTTGGTGACCCGATCGGTAATGTGATTTATATTCACGGAACATATACAAATAAAGCTTTTGGTTTGAAAAGGGCAAAATTTTTAAGTGAAAACGGCTACAATGTTTTATTGATTGACCTGCGCTATCATGGTGAAAGTGGCGGGAGGTTTTGCACATATGGATATTTTGAAAAGTTTGATCTGTCCGAGTGGATAAGTTTTATTTTGAAAAGGTATCCAGACCTTCCGGTTTCACTGTTTGGGATTTCGCTTGGTGGGGCGGTTGCGCTTCAAACGGCTGGTATAGATAATCGCGTTTGCGCTGTAATAGCTGAGGGAAGTTTTTCAAATTTTTACGATTTGATTTATGAGTATCAAAAAACAAAATTTAAGTTCGCTTCAAAATTTTTAACGGATAAAATCCTTGAAAATTGTGAGAGGATATCCGGGCTAAAAGTTAACGAGATTTCACCACTTGACTATGTCAAGAGAATTTCTTGCCCTGTTCTTTACATTCATGGCAAAAATGATGAAACAGTAAAACCGTGGCATTCAGAGGTTCTTTTTAGATATACCGCTAAAGGTGAGTTATTCCTTGTTGATAATGCAGGACATGTGAACTCTTGGGATATCGTTGGTGATGCTTATAAAGAGAGAATACTTGCTTTTTTGAAATCATCGTGTCGATCAAAAATAAATTAGGAGATTTTATGAAGGTTGCAATTGTGATGGGTAGCGCAAGCGATGATGAGATAATGAAAAACTGTGAGCGATATCTGCAGTATTTCGGTGTTGAATATGAGAAAATGGTTTTATCTGCGCATAGGAATCCGCTTGAGACGATTGAGTTTGCTAGAAATGCTGAAGAAAGAGGTTTTAAGGTTATAATTGCGGGTGCTGGTATGGCTGCTCATTTGCCAGGGGTGATAGCTGCGAATACGACGCTGCCGGTTATAGGTGTTCCAATCCCATCTTCGGAATTAAACGGGGTTGATTCTCTTTATTCAATAGTTCAAATGCCCCCGGGTATTCCAGTTGCGACCGTTGCAATTGGGAAAGCAGGCGCTGTGAATGCAGCTGTTCTCGCTGTTCAAATGCTCGCCTTACAAAATGAAGATTTGAAAAGGAAACTTGAAGAGTTTAGGTCAAAGGGTTCAAAATTATGAAATATGGAATCATTGGACATTTATGCCTTGATGTAATTCATCTACCAGATGGAAGTGAGGTTCAAAGTTATGGTGGGATATTTTTTTCTTTGGCTTCGCTTGCTAACATTGTTGATCGTGGAGATTTAATTTATCCTGTGTTCGGCGTTGGAGAAGTTGATTATGATAAATTTATTGAAAGGTTAAAAGCATACCGAAATGTGGTTGTTGATGGGATTTTTAAGTTTCCGGGGCTTACAAATCGTGTTCATCTTTTTTATCAGGATAGGAAAGAAAGAACGGAATGTTCCGTTCATATAGCGAAGCCGATTGGGTTTGATAAGATTAGATATTTGATGGATGTTGGTGTTGATGGAATTTTTATAAATATGATTTCTGGATTTGATGTTGAACTTGGAACATTGAAAAAGTTGAGGGGAAATTACAGCTGTTATATTCATTTTGATGTTCACAGCATGACGCTTGGGGTTGATGAGAAAAATATCAGATATAGGGTGAGATTGCGAGATTGGAGGGAATGGTTTGAGAATGTTGATACTGTGCAGATGAATGAGTTTGAATCAAAATCAATTGGGGAACCGGGTTGGAGTGATGATGAGCTTGCTGAGGAGGTTTTGAAACTCGGGGTTAAAGCGATGGTCATAACGAGGGCGAATCTTGGCGCAACGGTTTATTATTTTGATAATGGTCTAAAAAGAGCTGATTTAAAGGCCTACGATGTTGAAGTTGTTGACCCAACTGGTTGCGGTGATGTTTTTGGTTCTGCATTTTTTTATAAATTTTCAAAGACGAAAAATCCCATAGCATCAACGGATTTTGCAAATTTCGTCGCCGGATTGAATGCGACAATACCCGGGTCAACGCAGATAGATAAACTCAAAGAGCTTGTCAAAAGATGAGGGTTATGATAACCGGATGTCACGGATTGCTTGGGCAGAGGGTTTTGAAGGTTTTTTTGAAGAGCACATCTGCAGAGATTCTTGCAACGGCAAAAGAGCCCAGAACATTTCTTGAGGCTGAGGGTTTTGATTACACTATGCTTGATATAACGAATAGAAGCGATGTTAAAAATCTTGTCGTTTATTTTAATCCGGATGTTATAGTTAATACAGCAGCTTATACAAATGTTGATGGTTGCGAGTTAAATCGTGAACTTGCTTGGCGTGTGAATGTTGAGGGGGTGAGAAATCTCGTCCATTCAGCCCGCAGAGTTGATGCGAAGTTGATACATATCTCAACGGATTATATCTTTGACGGAAAAAATGGTCCCTACGATGAGAATGCGATTCCGAATCCGATAAATTATTACGGCAGAACAAAGCTCGCAAGCGAGAACGAGATCAAGATTGGGGGTATAAGATTTGCGATTTTAAGGACGAATGTCCTTTACGGTGTTGGTAAAAATGTCAAAAGTAATTTCGCCCTTTGGCTTTATAACAAACTTTCGTCGGGTGAAAAAATTAAGGTGGTCATCGATCAGATTGGTAATCCAACTTATGTTGATGACCTTGCTTTTGCAATTTTAAAAGTTGTTGAGTTTGATAAAGAAGGGATTTATAATGTTGGGGGCAGGGATTTTGTAAGCAGATATGATTTTGCAGTTAAGCTTGCTGAAATTTTCAGCTTTGATCGCGAGCTTATAATTCCCGTGAAGACATCCGAGTTAAATCAGGTCGCGCCCAGACCTTTGAAGTCGGGTTTGATAACTTTGAAAGCGGAGGCAGAACTCGGTCTTAAACCCTATGGCGTTGAAGATGGAATTCGTCAGTTTAAGTTTGAACTTGATGTTTGAGTTTGTTTTCAATTTTTGGTAAAATTAAAAAGAATGCTTGAATGAATAAAAATTTGCAGGAGATAATCAAACTTTATTCGGTTGGCTCTTCACAAGAATTGCAGAGTTTTCTTAATTCGTTATCTAAGCCGACTCTAATGTCAACATTGATAGATTTTTTGACAATTTACTTCAACGACAAGAATTCGTCAAAACTTTATATTGCTGGTTATGAACCGATAGAAGAGAAACTTGGGTATAACGGTTATAAACTAACTGTTGGAGCCAGAGGTTTGAAAAGGATAAGAATCAAAACTTAAACATACTGGTAAGTGGATTTGTGAATGGAAGGTTGGTTTACATACTTGAGTTTCCATTTAGCTGTGATAGAATTGAAAGACAGTTAAAAAGGAAATTTCCAGAAGGCAAAAGAGAACCGGGAGAATATTTGCGTTCGGCTTCGTTTACATTTAACGATTATAGAAATTGCAGTGATTTAAAGGTTATCTACCGAAGCGATGCTTTGGGGAAGTTCAGCAAGTATATCAATAGTAGATTTTATCTTTTTTAAAAAGTAGAGAGATTTGACATGCTTCCAATTGAAAATTTCCTGAATAAGGTGATCAATGGTGATGTCCTTGAGGTTCTTGTTCAAATTCCCTCTGATAGTGTTGATCTTGGGATAACTTCACCACCATACAACAAAAAAGAGCGATACGGCGGTTGGCTCGTTGATAAAGTCGTTTACAAAGGAGTAAGGGATGTTTTGCCTGAGGAAGATTATCAAAAATGGCAAGTTGATGTTTTAAACGAATTGTTTAGAATCATAAAACCTGGTGGTTCTTTCTTTTATAATCACAAGGTTAGATATGAAAACGGAAGGATGATTCATCCGATTGAGTGGCTTTTAAAAACGAAGTGGACGTTTTGGCAGGAAATAGTTTGGAATAGAAAGATAGCGGGGAATATAAGGGGTTGGAGGTTTTGGCAAGTTGATGAGAGGATTTATTGGTTGGTTAAGGGTAAGCCAGAGGAGTTAAGACCAGAACATGCAAAATTTACCTCAGTTTGGGAGATAAGACCTGAACCAGGGCATAAAGAACATCCAGCGGTGTTTCCGATTGAATTACCGACGAGAATCATTTACTCAATTTTGGATGGAAAGGGAATAGTTATTGATCCGTTTTGTGGGACTGGGACAGTGCTTGTTGCAGCGAAAATTTTGGGACACGATTATATTGGCGTAGATATTTCAAAAGATTATGTAGATTACACTTTAAAACGACTTGATCAAGCTGAGAAGGAGAGAAATAGGGTTTTAAAAGAGATTTCATTGCATGCAGTTGAGTTGACATTTGAGGAGAGGAAGGAGATGGGTTTATGGGATAGAAAATTAAAAAAATAAATTTTTCACAAGAAATGCTTGACCTTAAATTTATAAGGGAAAATCCCGAGGTTGTTAAAAATGCTATCAGATTGAAAGGGGATAGGGACACTGTTGATGAGATTTTGAAACTTGATGAAAGAAGGCGTGAGTTGATCAAAAAGGGTGACGCTTTGAAGGCAAGGCGAAATGATGTGACGGAGGAAATAGCGAACCTAAAAAAACAAGGCAAGGATGCAACCGATTTGATTGAGGAAATGAGAAAGGTCTCGGATGAAATTAAATCCATTGATGCTGAACTTAAGAAGGTTGAAACCGAGCTTGAAAACCTTTTGCTTTGGTTGCCGAATATACCGCATAGTTCGGTCCCAGTTGGAAAGGATGCAAATGATAATGTTGTTGTTAGGATGTGGGGGGAAATTCCGGAGTTTGATTTTGAGATAAAAGACCATTTAACGCTTGGGAAAAAACTTGGAATAATTGATTTTGAACGCGGGGCGAAGTTGACAGGCAGTGGTTTTCCTCTTTACATTGGAAAGGGGGCGACACTTGAAAGGGCATTGATAAATTTTATGCTTGACCTTCACATTCAAAAGCATGGTTATACAGAGGTTTTCCCGCCGTTCCTCGTGAATGAAGCTTCAATGCGTGGCACTGGGCAAATTCCAAAGCTTAAAGATGATATGTATTATTGTCCCGAGGATGACCTTTATTTGATACCAACAGCGGAAGTTCCTGTCACAAACATCCATCGCGATGAAATCCTTGATATAAGTGAACTTCCGAAAAAATATGTCGCTTATTCGGCTTGCTTCAGGAGAGAAGCTGGCTCGTGGGGAAGGGAAACGAAGGGTTTTTTGAGAGTTCATCAATTTAACAAGGTTGAACTTGTTAAGTTTACAACGCCAGAGACATCTTACGATGAGCTTGAATCACTTGTCAGGGATGCGGAAGAAGTTCTTCAACTTCTTAACATTCCCTATAGGGTTGTTTTGCTTTGCACAGGGGATATGAGTTTCGCATCGGCTAAGACATATGACATTGAGGTTTGGTCCCCAGCGGAAAAGAAATGGCTTGAGGCGTCAAGTTGTAGCAATTTTGAGGACTTCCAAGCAAGGAGGATGAATGTCAGATTTAGGCGTGATAGAAAATCAAAACCTGAGTTCGTCCATACGCTTAATGGTTCGGGGCTCGCAACATCAAGGTTGATGGTCGCGCTTCTTGAAAATTATCAAACCCCGGAGGGGAAAGTCATCGTTCCAAAAGTTCTTCATAAGTACACTGGTTTTACAATAATTGAGTGAAAACAAAAGAATTGGATCAAAGTATGAAAAAGAACATAACATTGATTTCGTTTGTGTTTTTAATTTCAGGATGTGCCTTTTTGAAAAATATCGGGGTCGTTGAAAAAAGAGAGTATGTCGCTAAAATTGGCAGTGAAGTTATAACGCTTGATGAATTTGAAAGGTCATTTGCGAGAAACAACGGTGGGGTTTCAAAAGCGAAGGAAAAATCAATTGATGAGAGGAAAAATTACCTTGACCTTTTGATAAGATTTAAACTTAAAGTCCTTGATGCCAAAGCTCAAAAATTGGATCGTGACCCGAGAGTTCAAAGTGAGGTGAAAGATTATTACACTACACTTGCGCTTTCGTATTTGACGAAAAGGGAAGTTGTTGACCCGGGATTAAAGCAACTTTATGAGAGGAGGAAGGAAGAAATAAGGGCAAGACATATACTTATTCAAATTAATGGCACAGATACTCTCTCTGCATATAAGCGTGCGAAGGAGGCAATTGAGAAGCTCAATGCTGGGGCTTCTTGGGATTCCGTTGCGCTTGATTATTCTGACGATCCATCTGTGATTTTTAATCGTGGTGATTTGTATTATTTCACAGCTGGAGCTATGGTTCCGGAGTTTGAGGATGCTTGTTATTCAATGAGACCTGGTGAGAGAACACAAGAACCTGTTAGAAGTAAGTTTGGATATCATATCATAGAAGTTCTTGACCGAAAGCCGAGGGTTGAGATGATTCGCATAAGTCATATTGGACGGAAAATTGAAAGAAACGCAACACCTGAAGATACGCTTAGGCTTTATAATGAGATGAAGGCAGTTCTTGATAGTTTAAGAAATGGATTTGATTTCGGTGAGCTTTCAAAAAGACATTCCGATGATAGGTTTTCTGTGCAACGTGGTGGGGATGCTGGGTATTATTCAAGGGGTCAAGCATATAGGGAGATTGATCAATTTATGTTTAACGCAAAGGTTGGTGATATAAGCGATATCATAAGGACAAGGTGGGGATATCACATAGTTAAGGTGACGGAAATTGTACCAGTTAAACCGTTTGATGAGATCGTTGATGATTTGAACAAGTTATATCAGTCATATCGTCTTGAGTATGATTTCAAAAGGTATGTTGAGCGTTTGAAAAGGGAGTATAATTTCAAGTTGAATGAGCAAACATTTGAATTTTTCTTGTCAAAAGCGGATACGTCAAAGACGACTTCTCATGAAAACTGGGACAGTGTTTATACGGGCGACGATAGAAGGAAAGTTTTATTTGAGTTTGCCGATGTTAAAATAACGCTTGACTCAGCGATAAAAATAATCAAAAGGAGCGCTGAGTTTTCTGGGAAAAAATTTGATCGCTTTTCTATGCGTTCTGTTCTTGATAGGATGGTTGAGATGAAATTAACTGAGTATAGGGCGAGGAATGTTGAGAAGATTTATCCCGAGTTTAAGAACGAACTTAAAGAGTTCGTTGATGGTGTTTTGCTTTATTATGTTGAGCAAAAAATGGTTTGGGATAGGATTGACTTGAATGAGGAGAAGTTGAGGAGTTATTATGAGAAGAACAAGGAAAATTATAGGTTCCCAGACAGGGTCAGGTTTAGTGAGATATGGGTTAAGAGCGAATCGCTTGCTAAGGACATTTACTCACAAATTTTGAAAGGGGTTGATTTTGATTCGCTTGCTGAAAGATACACCGAGAGACCCGGGATGCGGGAAAAGAGAGGTGATTGGGGGCTTGTCTCGGCAAGTGAAAATGAAATCGCATGGATGGCTTGGAATATGAAAGTAAATGATGTATCTGAACCGGTGAGGTTTCAAGGTGGTTTTTCAATCGTAAAAGTTACGGGTAAGGAACCAAGCCGAGTGAAAACATTTGAGGAAGCATTTAGCGAAGTAGCAAGCTCAGTTCAGGAGCAAGAGTTAAAGCGACTTGAAAATGAATGGGTTGAGTCGCTGAAAAAGAAATATAGGGTAGTTGTAAATGAAAAAGCGCTTGAAAAGGCTTTTAATCGTTAGTTTACTCGCTATGGTTTTCGGATGCTCAAAAAAGACCGGAAACGAAGATTACATTGCAAGGGTTGATGGTGAATATCTTTTAAGGCGGGATGTTGCTGGGCTTGATTCAAGCTTCGTGAGAAATTACATTGACAAGTGGATTATCAACAACTTGATTTATAAGGAGGCGCTTGAAAGAGGTTATGATAAAAAAGACGAAAAGATTGAGCGAATGGTAAATGAGTTTAGGAAATCACTTATTATTAACAAATTCGTGCAGGATGAAATAGTGAGAAAGGCGAGTAGTTTATCAGACGATGAAGTAAGAGAATTTTATCAAAAGCATAAAGACGAATTTATACTTGATAGACCCTTTGTCAAAATTGGCTATGTGAAGTTAAAGTCAAGGACTGATGCCAGTATTTTAAGAGGTAGAATCACAAGAACAAGAAATTTTAAAGAAGCGATTTCTGGTTTAATTTCGGAGTCAAGCGTTCTTGAAATTGTTGAGTCAAGATATTTTGATCAGCTCAGTATATCATCTTCTGATCTTTGGAAGGTTGCCTGGAACCTAAGCCCAGGGGAGGTTTCTTTCCCCGTTAGGTCGGGTGATAGTTATTTTTTGATTTACCTTTATGATAAAATAGAGCCCGGGGAAAGTGCTGATTTTGAACTTGTCGCCGATGATGTCAAACAGAGGGCTATAGTTGAAAAGCAAAACCGTTTGCTTGATAGTTTGGTCTCAAACTTGAGAAAAAAATACAATTATGAGGTGAGATGGTGAGGATGAAAATTTTATTTTTGCTTTTTTTATCTTTTACATCGTTTGCACAACAAAGAACCCTTGACAGGATAGTTGCTATCGTTGGTAACGAAATCATACTTGAATCGGATTTGAATTATCAGACATATATTTTCGCAATTCAAAACAATCTCAATCCGAACGATCCGAATCTGAAAAGGTATGTTTTAGAGGAGATGATAAATGATAAGATTGTTTTGACCAAAGCAATTGAGGATACAATAGTTGTTTCCGATGATGAGGTGTTAAGGCAAATAGACGCTCAAATTCAGATGCTTGTCCGCCAGTATGGTTCTGAGCAAAGGATTGAAGAAATTTACGGGATGCCGATAGGGAGGATAAAGCGTGAGTTAAGGGAAGATGTTAAGAAGAGGTTGATGATAGAGAAGATGAAGCAACAGAAATTTGGCATGATGACCGTTTCTGGTTATGAGGTGGAGGAGTTTTACAAGGCTTATAAGGATAGTTTGCCTGAGGTTCCGGAGATGGTTGAACTTTATCATATCATGTTAATTCCGAAGCCAACGGATTCCGTTGAACAATCGGTTTATAAGAGGGCGGTGGCAATTCTTGACAGTATAAGGTCGGGTGGGGATTTTGCGTATTTTGCCAGGGTATATTCTGAGGACAGGGCAACCGCAAGAGATGGTGGTGATTTAGGCTGGGTTAGGCGTGGAATGTTTGTAAAAGAATTTGAAGAAGCGGTTTTTAGATTGCAAGAAGGTCAGGTTTCGGATGTCATTAGGACGCCTTTCGGCTATCATATAATTCAATTGCTTGAAAGAAGGGGTGAGCAAGTACATCCAAGACATATCCTTTTCAAGGTTCCTTTGACGGAGGAAAGTGATAAAGTTGTGATTTCAAAACTTGAAGAAATAAGATATCAAATTATAACCGGTCGTGCAAAGTTTGAAGATATGGCGAAAAAATTTAGCGAAGATGAATCAACGAAATTACAAGGTGGATATCTTGGCTCTGTTCCGGTTAATGAACTTGACCCTGAACTTAAGGATGTAGTCCAGTCCCTCAGTGAAGGTGAAATTTCAAGACCGATTAAAATGAGTTATGGAAACTCATACGCCTATCATATCGTCCTTCTGAAAAGAAGAATACCAGCTCATAGGATGAACTTAAAAGACGACTACATGCGGATTTATCAGTATGCTTTGATTGAAAAACAAAATAGAGAATACCAAAAGTGGCTTGAACAGTTGAAGAAAGATGTTTATGTTTATATTGCTGAGGATTATCGCTGAAAAGTCAAAATAAAAATTTGAGGGTAAAGATATGCGTTTTAAAATTTTAAGTTTTTTGCTTTTCTTCCTTGTTGTTGAGGTTTTTTCGCAAGTTAAACCCGGGAAGATTAATTTCATTGAATATGACCTGCCTAATGGTTTGCATGTCATACTACACGAGGACCACTCAACCCCGATAGTTGCTGTTGATATTTGGTATCATGTTGGCTCAAAAAATGAAGACCCGGAAAGGACGGGGTTTGCACATCTTTTTGAGCATATGATGTTTCAGGGCTCTGCAAATGTTAGAAAAGCCGAACATATGGCTTACATTCAGAAAGCGGGTGGTATCTTTAACGGTTCAACCAATTGGGATAGAACAAATTATTTTCAAGTTGTTCCATCAAATCAACTTGAGCTTGTCCTGTGGCTTGAATCCGACAGGATGATGAGCTTAAATGTCAATCAGGAAAATCTTGACAATCAGCGTGAGGTTGTTAAGGAGGAGAGACGATGGAGGGTTGATAATCGTCCCTATGGGACGCAATGGGAGGAGACATTCAAACGGCTTTTTAAGGTACATCCGTATAGGTGGCCCGTCATAGGTTATATGGAACATCTAAACGCTGCGAAACTTGAAGAAGTTAAAAAATTTTTTGAGACCTATTATGTTCCTAACAACGCTGTTTTAGTGATCGCTGGTGATATTGATGTTGAAAAGACAAAAAATCTCGTGCAGAAATACTTCGGTGATATACCGAGGGGAAAGTACGAGATAAAAAGACCTAATGTCGTTGAACCACCTTTAACACAGCAAGTGCGGGATACGATTTATGACAATGTTAGATTGTCCGCTGTTTTCATCGCTTTTAGGATACCTAAAGATGGGGAAAGGGATTTTTATGCGCTTGATCTTCTTGCTAATGTGCTTGGTTCGGGTAGGAGTTCGCGACTTTATCAAAAACTTGTCTATGAGAAGAGAATCGCTCAAAATGTCAATGTCTATGCGATAGGTATGGAAGATGCTGGAGTGTTTAAAATTGATGCTTACTGCTCAATAGGTCACAAGCCAGAGGAAGTTGAAAGGGAGATATGGAATGAGATTGAAAAGATACAAAAAGAACTTATCTCCGAAAGGGAGCTTCAAAAGGTCAAAAATCAAACGGAAGCACAGACAATTTCAAGCTATCAAACTGTTTTATCAAAAGCAGATCAGCTTGCTCATTACTATGTCATCCATAAAAATACCGATGAGATAAACCGCGAACTTGATAAAATTCTTTCCATCACCCGGGAGGAGATTCGTGATTCGGCGGTTAAGTATCTCAAACCTGAAAATTCAGTTGTGCTTTATTATTTCCCAAAGGAGCAAAAAACTTCAAAATAATTGGGTGAATATTATGAGTCAGGAGACGGTCAAAATAGAGGCAAAGCGTTGGACTTATCAAGATTACCTTAAACTTCCGGATGAGGAAAGGTATGAGATAATTAATGGGGAGCTTTTCATGGTTCTGGCACCGAATTTGTTTCATCAGGATATATCAAGGAATCTTGAATACTTGATGTGGAACTATGTCCGAGAGAAAAACCTCGGTGTTGTTTATTATGCGCCTGTTGATGTCGTGTTAAGTGAGGAAAATGTTTTTCAGCCGGATATCGTTTTTGTTTCAAGGGATAATTTTGGGATTTTGAAGGAGAAGGCGATTTTCGGGGTGCCTGACCTCGTGGTTGAGATAATCTCGCCATCTTCAATTTATAACGATATGAATGTCAAGAGGGAAATTTATGAAAAGTTTGGGGTTAAGGAGTATTGGATTGTTGATCCAGCAAATAAAGCAATTCAAATTTTCACGCTTGAAAGTGGAAAGTTTAAACTTCACTTTTTTGGTTATGAAACGGGGAAAGCCAGCTCAAAAATAATCCAAGATTTTGAAGTTGAACTTGAGAAATTTTCAAAAGCGTAATTTGAAAATAATGGGGAGTTGCGATGAAAAATTTAAAACTAACATTGGCTTTAATTATGAGCGTAATTGTGTTTAAGCCGATTGAAATTTATCCTCAGAGCGAGGGAAAGGTTGATTTTGTTGAATTCACGCTTGATAATGGACTTCATGTTATACTTCACGAGGATCATTCCACGCCTATAGTTGCTGTGAATATATGTTATCATGTTGGTTCAAAAAACGAGAGGGAAAATAAGACGGGATTTGCCCATTTGTTTGAACATTTGATGTTTGATGGCTCAATGAATGTGAAGAGGGGTGAATTTGATAAGTACATAACGCAGGCAGGAGGTTATGATAATGCTTACACGACGGAGGATAAGACGAATTATTACGAGGTTTTGCCTTCAAACTATCTTGAGCTTGCGCTTTGGCTTGAGTCCGATAGAATGCTTGGCTTTTCAATTCAGGAGATAAGTTTGAAAACCCAGAGGGAAGTTGTTAAGGAGGAAAGGCGTTGGCGTTACGAGAATAGACCCTATGGTTCGGCTTGGATTAAAATTTCGGAGAAAAGCTATAAAAAGCATCCGTATAGATGGCCAGTGATTGGCTATCAAGAACATCTTGATAACGCAAGTATGGATGATGTCAGGGAATTTTATGAGACATTTTATGTCCCAAACAATGCTGTGCTTGTCATAGCGGGAGATATTGATATTGAGAGGACAAAGGAGCTTGTTCAGAGGTATTTTGGTGAAATAAAGAGAGGACCTGATCAAATCCCGCGACCATCTCCCTTTGACGAACCACTTGATGGCGAAGTTAGGGAAGTCGTTGAAGATGTAAATGCACCTCTTCCAGCTGTATTTATGAGTTATAGAATCCCAGAGGAAGGGAATCCCGACTCATATGCTTTGACACTTCTTTCAAATATACTTTCTGTCGGTGAGAGTTCAAGGTTGTATCAACGACTTGTTTACAAGGATAAAATCGCAAATGAGGTTGAGACATTCGCAGATGTCAGGGAACATCCTGGTTTGTTTTTGATTTACGCTATTTCAAATCCCGGGTTTGGTTCTGACACGCTTGAGAAAGTGATTGATGAGGAGATTGAAAAGATAAAAAATCATGGCGTTGATGAAAAGGAACTTGAAAAGGCAAAGAACAAGATTGAGTCGGCGTTTGTCTCAGCAAGGCAAACTGTTCAAGGCAAGGCGGATTTGCTTGCGCATTATTACACATTTTTCAAAGACGCTGGCTTGATAAACACGGAAATAGCCAAATATAGAAAAGTTACGGTTGAAGATATAAAGCGAGTTGCTCAAAAGTATTTAACTTCAAATAACAGGGTGATTTTGCATTATCTACCCAAAACGAATTAAATTTAGACAACAAATTTTTGGGAGGAAAGTTATGTTGAAAAAAATAGGGATGTTTTTCATGGTGATACTTTTATCAACGGTTTCAAATTCACAGGAGAAAATTGACAGAACTAAACCACCTAAACCAGGTCCTGAAAGCAAGGTTAAATTTCCGTCATATTACGAGAAAACACTTCCGAATGGTCTTAAAGTCATAGTGATTGAAAATCACGAACAGCCGATCGTTTATGTTAGTTTTGTCGTTAAAAGTGGTTCAACTTATGATGGTGAATTGCCTGGGCTTGCAAGTGTTACCGCTGAGCTTTTGACAAAGGGTACGAAGACAAGAAGCGCAACTCAGATAGCAGAGGAGATTGATTTCGTCGGCGGTTCTTTGAATGCAACAGCTAGCTGGGATGCTACAAATGTCAGCGTCCTTGTTTTGAAGAAATATCTTGGTGTTGGGATTGACATACTTCAAGATGTCGTTTTGAATCCGACATTTCCTGAAGAGGAGATTGAAAGGGTTAGAACACAGCGCCTTGCATCAATAAAACAATCAAAAGCAGAAGCGGGCTATCTTGCTGGTGTAAGGTTTTCAAAAGAATTGTTTGCAGGACATCCATATGCAAATGAAAGTGGTGGGAACGAGGAATCAATCCAAAAGATGAAAAGAGATGATCTTGTTAAGTTTTACCAGACGCATTTCATACCGAATAATTCGTTTATCATTTTTGCTGGGGACATAACCCCTTCTGAAGCATTGCCACTTGTTGAGAAATACTTCGGTGGATGGAAAAAGGGGAAAAATCCACACAGGGAATTCCAAACGGTTAAAGATGTGAATCAAACAAGAGTTGTCATAGTTGACAAGCCAGGTGCAGTTCAGTCAGCGATAAGGATTGGTCATCTTGGGATTGAAAGGAAGAACAAGGACTATGTTAAAGTTTATACGCTTAACACTTTATTAGGGGGATATTTCAATTCAAGGATAAATATGAATTTGAGGGAGACGCACGGATATACATACGGAGCTAGTAGCTTTTTTGATGCGAGGTTGTATCCTGGACCTTTCATAATCTCAACAGATGTGAGAAATGAGGTCACCGATTCATCCATTGTTGAGATAATAAAGGAGTTGAAAAGGATAATTGAAGAGCCGGTTCCGGAGGATGAATTGAAGATGGCGAAGGATTACATCGTCGGTTCGTTTCCATTGCAAATTGAAACCCCGGCACAGGTGGCTTCAAGGGTTATGACGATTGAAATATACGGTTTGCCTAAGGATTTTTATGACAGGTTTAGGGAAGAGGTAAAAAAGATAACTGCAAAGGATATACAGGAGACGGCGAGGAGGTATCTTCGTCCAGATAAACTTTTGATCGTTGTCTCTGGGAATTCAAAACAAATAAAGCCAGTCCTTGAGAAATTCGGTCCAGTTGTTGTTTATGATGCTGATGGGAACAAAATTGAATGAAAAACATATTGGGAGAAATTTAAGTGCGAAATAAAAGTGATGTTGAAATTGTCCAAGAGTTAAATTTGGCGTATAGAAAAATCAAATCTGAGATCGCTAAGGTTATTGTCGGGCAGGATAAGATAATTGAGGAATTATTGATAGCTCTTTTTGCTCGCGGGCATTGTCTTTTGGTTGGGGTTCCTGGGCTTGCGAAGACACTTCTTATAAAAACGCTTGCGCAAGTTCTTGATTTGAAGTTCAGCAGAATTCAATTCACGCCCGATTTAATGCCAAGTGATATAACTGGGACTGAGGTAATTGAGGAGAACATAACTACGGGTGAAAAATTTTTTAAATTTGTCAAGGGACCAATTTTTGCAAACATTGTTCTTGCTGATGAGATAAACAGGACTCCTCCAAAGACACAATCTGCTTTGCTTGAGGCGATGCAGGAGTATCGTGTTACAGCTGGGGGGCAGACGCATGAGCTTGAGCAACCTTTTTTCGTTCTAGCAACGCAAAATCCGATAGAGATGGAGGGAACTTATCCATTGCCCGAGGCTCAACTTGATAGGTTTATGTTCAACATTTGGATTGATTATCCATCTTTTGATGAGGAGGTTGAAATAGTCAGGAAGACGACAAGTTCGTATCAACCGGAGGTTGAGAAGGTTTTGAAGCGTGATGAAATACTTGAATTGCAAGACCTTGTGCGAAAAGTTCCAGTGGCTGACAATGTAATTGAATATGCTGTGAAGCTTGTTTCTCTGACGCGACCAAATCTTAATGGTGCGCCTGACTTTATAAAGCGATGGATAAGTTGGGGGGCTGGTCCAAGGGCTTCGCAATACTTGATACTTGGTGCAAAAGCACGGGCAATTCTTGAGGGAAGATACACACCTACAATTGATGATGTAAGGGCTGTCGCATTGCCAGTTTTAAGACACCGACTTGTCACGAACTTCAATGCAGAAGCGGATGGAGTTTCAACTCCAGAGATAATTGAAAAACTTTTAAAAATAATTTGAGGCAAAACAATGGAAAATTTCCAAGCCAATCAAGAACCGAGCTTTTCTGAAGAAGTTAAGCCGATGCCTTTGATTGACAAAATCTCCGGAATTTTTCTCGCACCCGCTGAAGTTTATGAAAATCTTGTTAAGTCAAAGCCTAAAACAATTGATTGGCTCTTTCCAGTCGTTGTTATGATTGTTGTCGTAATTGTTTCAACCTTGTTAAAGTTTGGTAACGAAAGCATAAGGGATTCTTTGATTTCATTTCAAGAGCAGAGGTTTGAACAACTTGTTGAAGAGGGTAAAATGACGGAGGAACAAGCTGAAATTGCTCGTGAAAGATTGAGCTCATTCACTGGTGCACAGAGAATCTTCAGCGTTGTCGGGGCTTTGATTGGTATTCCTATAGTTTTTTTGATCGTTTCGCTTGTTTATTTCCTGCTTGGGCGTTTGTTCTTTAAAGGTGATGTTGATTTTATGAGCGTCTTTTCAATTTATTCTCTTTCAAGTTTAATTGGAACAGTTGGGGTTATAGTTGCAACTCTTCTTTCTTTTTTGACGGGCTCGTTCTTTGCAAGCGCAAGCCCAGCAATTTTTATGGAACCATCGTCAAGCAAGTTATATCAACTTGCTACAAAGTTTGAGGTTTTTTCAATCTGGCAATATGTTGTTTTTGCGATTGGATTGGCGAAAGCTTTTAATAAGGGTTATTTATCTGCATTTGTGCTTGTTTTTGGAGTTTGGTTGATTTGGGTCGTGATGAGTTTATTTATCTCATTTCTCGGCTAATTAAAATTTTTTACCAATGCTTTTAACTTTGTTTGTTTTATTTCTTGGCTTTTGCAGAGTTGAGCCCGCTGACTCCAATAATGTCGCTGTTGAACAAACAAAGGTGAATAAGATAAAACTTGGCATCGTAACTGTTGGGACGCTTGGATTCGGTGTTGTGACATATGATTATTTCAATAAGGTTTGGTGGAAGCCGACGAGGGTTAAAAAATTTGTCTGGCGTGACGATTGGAACGATGTTTTAAAAGCTGATAAAGCGGGGCATTTTTATTTTTCCTATGTTTTATCCGATGTTTATAAAAATCTTTTCAAGTGGGTTGGTTTTAGTAGTAAGACATCGGCTTTCCTTGGGGCTGGGATAAGCACGATTTACGAAGTTGGTGTTGTTGAACTTACCGATGGATTCACAACTAAATGGGGTTTTAGTCCAAGCGATGCTATATCCGATGTGTTTGGTGCTTTCTTTCCAGTTGCACAGGAATATATCCCAATGCTGAGAATTTTTTCGTTTAAGTGGAGCTATACTCCGTCGGGTTATACTTGGTTGGATTATTTTCGTTTTGGAAGTTTGAAAGAGGCACTTTATAAAAAGCAGTTTCACACCGATTATTCCGGGATGACTTTTTGGGCAAGCGTTGACTTTCAAAATTTATTGCCAGAAAAATTTGAAAAGTTCATACCTGATTTTTTAAACATCGCTGTTGGTTATAGCGTTAAAGAGATAAATTACGCAGGTAGGGGTTATTCAGAGGTTTTTGTTGGGATTGATTATAATTTCTTGAAGGTTGACACAGGGTCTGAATTTTTCAACAAGGTTTTGAGGGCTTTGAATTACATACATTTCCCAGCGCCAACTTTAAGGATAAAGCCGAAAGTTAAGTTTTACTACCTTTATTTTTAAACTCGCTTGCGATTTTACATCCAAAAGGGGCTTTGAAAATTTTTCGCTTCTTCTTATCTTAAACAAAAAATTCTATGAAATTTATTTGCGCCATCGCTATGATATTACAATTTTCCGTGTTCAACTGGACTGGTAAAAAATCACCTGAACTTGACGGTGGAATTGGTTGGATAAATTCAAAACCGTTGAAGATCAGCGAACTCAAGGGTAAGGTTGTCTTAATAGATTTCTTTGAATATACCTGTGTCAATTGTCTTCGGACTCTGCCATATTTAAAAGAGTGGCACAAAAGATATAAAGATGCTGGGCTTGTGATAATTGGAGTTCATACCCCGGAGTTTGATTTTTCAGCTGAGTTTGAAAATGTGAAAAGAGCTGTTGAGGAACTCGGGATTGAATATCCAGTTGTCGTTGACAGCAAATATGAAATATGGAACGCTTTTAAAAATCAGTTCTGGCCAAGGAAATTGCTCGTTGACAAGGACGGCATAATAAGGTATGACCACATAGGTGAGGGAGCTTATGGAGCAACGGAGGCGAAGATTCAGGAGCTTTTAAAGCAGTTAAATTCAAATGTTAGTTTCCCAGAAATAATCCATTACCTTCGTGAAGAAGATAAGCCAGGTGCGGTTTGTTATCCTAGAACTCCTGAGATGTATGCTGGTTATTTGCGTGGTTATTTTACACAGAAAATAAATCCAGAAAAGGAAACTTTTTATAGCGGAAATGATTATAAAGAGACACAGATCACTTTGAACGGGTGGTTTAAGGTTGAAGCGATGAGGATAGTTCATTTAAGGGATATGGAGCAATTCAGCGATTATATCTCGTTTAAATTTAGGGGAACTGAAGTTAATGCTGTGTTTAATTCGGATGGGGGACCATATGATGTCATGGTTACACTTGATGACAAACCTATTCCGGAGGATATGAAGGGTTCTGATGTTTTTTACGATTCCTTGGGGAGGAGTTTGGTGAGGGTGAACTCCGGAAGGATGTATAATCTCATCTCTGGGAGAAGATACGGGGTTTACACTTTAAAGCTTTATACGAATTCTTCTTCGTTTTCGGTGTATTCATTTACATTTGGCTCATGCGTGGTTAAAGAATAAAAAATTCAATGCGGGACAAACTATGGGTGCGAACTTTTTTATTGAAAAGGTCAGATCCGAGATAAAGAAGATTGAGAAGTTTATTGATTTAAATCCTGAATCTCCACTGCTTGTCCGTTTAGCTTCACTTTACCTTGAGGTTGGGGATGTTGATAAAGCGATATCCTTGTGTTCAAGGGCGGTTCAGATTTACCCTGAATATTCAACCGCTCATCTTGTAATGGCAAGGTGTTATATTGAACTTGGGGCGTACTCAAAGGCGCTTGCGGAGTTGAATCGTGTAGCCGAAATTTTACCGGATTCAAAGTTTGTGGTTGATTTAATATCAAAAATTTCCTTAAAGAGAAGGAAACAACCTACAGCGATAAAAGGAACTTCTGAAAAGGTACAAGAAGAAATTAACTTGCCTGATATTTCTGAAGTTGATTTGGTGATATCAGATGAAGTTGAAGGATCAAGCGATACAAAGGTTGGCGATTTTGAAGAGGATGTTTTTGAAGTTCCCTCGCTTGATGAGAAAAAAGAGAAAGTTGAAACGCAGGCGTCTTATCTTGAAGAGCTTATAAGGCAGATTGAAGCTGGAAAGTCAAAAGTTAGAAATGAGGTCAAACAAGATAAAGGGGTTGAGGTTGAGAGAGAGTTGAGTTATGATGATATGAACATTGTGACGCCAGCTTTAGCCCAGATACTCGCAGGTCAAGGTGCGTATGAGGAAGCGATAAAAATTTACAAGAAGCTTATTGAACAGCGTCCGCAGGAGAAGGAGAAATATGAAGATGAGATAAGAAAACTTGAAGAAAAGATGAAAAACGAAGACCATGCTTAAGCCAGTTAAATATCTTGGACAACATTTCCTTAACGATAAAAATATAGCAAGGAAAATTGCGGAAGCGATAAATCCACAGCTGGACGATGTTATAGTTGAGATCGGGGCAGGTGAGGGTTTTTTAACTGAGCAGTTTGTCGGAAAGGTGAGGAAAATTTTCGCAGTTGAAGTTGATAAAAGAGCGGTTGATTTTTTAAGGGTTAGATTTGAAGATAAAGTTGAAGTTTTGCATAATGACTTTTTAAAACTTAATCTCAAGATGTTTGAAAGTTATGGTAAGATAAGATTGGTTGGAAACATACCTTATAACATTACGAGTTCAATCATATTCAAGGCGATTGAAAATAGGAGGTTGATCAAAGACCTTATTATAATGGTTCAGCTTGAAGTTGCATTGCGGATTGTGTCTCAACCGGGGGTTAAAGATTACAGCATACTCTCTGTTATGTGTCAGGCATATTCAAAGCCGGAGATTTTGTTCAGGGTGTCAAGGAATGTATTCTATCCAAGACCTAATGTGACATCGGCTGTCATACGGCTTGACTTTGAAAGAGGCGAGAGGGCAGAGAGGATAAGCGATGATGTTTTCTTCAGGAGGGTTGTCAAACTTGTTTTTAATAAGCGAAGGAAAATTCTGAAGAACACGCTTAAGGAGATTTTTGACGAGGCGATACTTTCACAACTTGAATTTGATTTGACGAGACGACCTGAACAATTGACAGTTGATGAATTTATAGACCTTTCAAATTCTCTTTACAACCTCGCTGGGAAAATAAAGGTCAACGATTTATGAATCTTTATGCGAACCTACGAAATTTACACTTTGGGGACTTGGTTAACATCTTTTTTTACCTCTTTTTAATTTTTCTTGCCATTTCGTTCTCACCTCAACTTAAAATTTGGTGGTTGATCGTTCTTTTCAACTTTCTCGTTATTTCTTTCATTCTTTTCGTCAGCAGGTGGAACTCTCTGGAGATTTTCTCAATCAAAAGATTTGTTCGGGAGTGGTATCTTATTCCGTTAATTTTGCTGACTTTTAAAGAGATTTATTTTTTCATCAATCTTTTGAAGCTTCCAGATTACGATTGGATTTTGATAAAGATTGATCAGATGATTTTCGGCGAGCATCCGACTTATGTTTTGAGTAAAATTGCTCATCCTATTTTGACGGAAATCTTACAGATTGTTTATTCAACCTTTTATTTTTTCCCGATAATTCTTATGTATGATTTTTACAGGCGTGGTGATATATTGACATACCGATATGTTGTTGCCACGGTTGTTTATGGGTTTTATCTTTCTTACATCGGTTATCTGCTTGTTCCGGCGATAGGTCCGAGGTTTACGCTTCATGATTTTTCAAATCTTGATGTTGAGCTTCCCGGTTTATTTTTAACCGAGCCGTTGCGTTGGATAATTAACACTGGGGAATCAATTCCACCGGGCGTTCCAAATCCTGAGGAGTTCGCGCAAAGGGATGCCTTCCCAAGCGGGCACACTCAACTTACGCTTGTGGTGATGTATCTTTCAATTGTTTTAAACTCAAAGACGAGATATTTTTTAATTCCTGTTGGGATTTTGCTTATTTTTTCAACTGTTTATTTGAGGTATCATTATGTCATTGACTTGATCGCTGGGTTTTTATTCGCTGTCTTCACACTTGCAACTGCGCCATATCTTTTCAATCAATGTGAAACAAAAATTGGATTAAAAAATGGAAAAGGTTGAATTTAAGCCATATGTTCCAGCGGAAACCAATTTAAAGGAGTTGACTTTAAGGTCTTTATTTCTGGGTGTTATAATGGCTGTTATCCTTGGGTCTGCAAATACATATATTGGTTTAAAGGCGGGGATGACAATCTCAGCGACATTTCCAGCTGCTGTTGTAGCGATGGCTGTGATGAGGGTTCTTCGCGGTTCAATACTTGAGGAAAACATTGCAAGAACTACTGCGTCAGTTGGTGAGGCGCTTGCTGCTGGGGCGATATTTACAATACCTGCGTTTGTAATTTCAGGTGTATGGGAAGATTTTAACTATTGGGAGAGCACCGTTATAATGCTTGTTGGAGGTGCGCTTGGCGTTCTGTTCATTATTATTTTAAGAAGACCACTTGTTAGTGATGCAACACTTCCTTACCCTGAGGCGGTCGCTTGTGCGGAAATGGTAAAAGCAGGACAAAAGGGTGAAACCGGAGCAAAATATGTCTTCAGCATGATGGGGGTTTCAGCTTTGATTGAACTTTTTAAGAACGCTCGCGGAATAAAGTTGTTTGAAGAGACATTGGGCAAGTTTTTTGAGTTTGGCAGATATAAAATTCAACTTTTCAGCGGTTCAAATCCTCTTGGAAATCCTCAAACATATACAGGCGGAATTTATCTTTCAACACCCGTAGCTTCCCCAGCGTTAATCGGTGTTGGATACATAATTGGTCCGAGATTATCAGCTGTTGCTTTTTCAGGTGGTGTGCTTGGATGGTGGCTCTTTATCCCGCTTGTTATGTTTTTTAATAATGGGCTTGAACCTTTGATCAAATCAGGAAGCGATTGGGAGACACTGACAAACGCAGTTTGGTATTATCAAGTCAGACCTATTGCGGTTGGAGCTATGATAGTTGGTGCGTTCCATACGCTTTGGAAAATGAGAAAACAGCTTTTTCAGGGGATAGCAAAAGGATTGAGAGACACGAAGTTAATAAATACAGGAAGGGTGACATATTCACGGCTTGAGGATGATTTACCGTTGACATCTGTATTGATTGGAATTTTGCTTCTTGTAATTCCCGTGGTTTTAATTTATTATTACTTCACGAAGGATTTTCTCAGTGCTGTTGTTGCTGGAATTGTGATGACTTTGACAGGGTTCTTATTTTCTGCGGTTGCGGGTTATCTTGTCGGTGTTATGGGTGGTTCAAATAATCCAATTTCTGGTTTGACGCTTTCATCCCTTGTCATATCAGCTGTGTTGATGGTGGCGCTTGGAGTGAAGGGGACAAAAGGGGTTGAGGTTGTCTTAGGTGTTGCAGCTGTTGTTTGCACTGCGCTTGGAATAGCGGGGGATATGCTTCAAGATTTAAAAGTTGGTCAAATTTTAGGCGGGACGCCAAGGAAAATGCAAATCGCTGAAATTATAGGTGTTTTATTTACAGCGCTTGTCCTTGTTTTCCCGATGTCAATACTTCACAAAGGAACGGAAGGAGGAATCGGGGGCAAGTATCTTCCGGCTCCTCAAGCTGGATTGATGAGCGTTATGTCAAAGGGAATTGTAAGTGGTGAAATTGCTTGGCCACTTGTCATCTTCGGTGGAGTTCTTGCTTTTGTGCTTATCCTTTTGAAATCACCTTCCCCAACTCTTATAGCTGTTGGGATGTATCTTCCATTTGAGACAACATCGGCAATTTTTGTGGGTGGCTTGATAAAGTATTTGGCTGATCAAATTGTAAAACGTAAAAGGATTTCACAGGAAGATGCAGTTAAAATAGAAAATCGCGGTATTTTGCTCGCTTCTGGTCTTGTAGCTGGTGAATCAATAACCGGTGTCCTTTTGGCTGGGCTTTATCTTTTGAATGTTCAACTTCCACACATCTCGGATAATCCATTTATTGGGATGTTAATTTTCCCGATCGTCGCTGTTATATTAATCCTTGTTCCGTTGCGAAGCAAGTAATTTGCCTTTTAAAGTGGCTTTTGTTTATTTTTTAGAAAAATCCTGGGTCATCTATGCGCTCATTGCTTGAGCTTAAACAATACATTTTGAAGTATAAAAGGTTAATTCTCTTTGGGATTTTGGCTATACTTTTGAGTGAGTTCTTTTATGTCGTCATCCCAATTTTAATTGGACGCGCTGTTGATAACTTAAAGGTAGGGGTGACCTTTGAAAAACTCTCACTTTTTGCCTTGCTCATTCTTGGTTCAACAATTTTAAGTGGGATTGCATCTTTTTTCACGAGACAGACGATAATTGTGGCTTCAAGGAAAATTGAGTATGATATGCGCAATGACTTCTACCGCCATGTTCAGGGGTTACATTATCTGTATTTCCGAGATAAAAAGGTTGGTGATATAATGGCTTATGCTACGAATGATATTCCCGCAGTAAGAAATTTCCTCGGGCCGGGGATAATGTATTCAATTGAGACCACCATTGAGTTCGTTGTGATACTTGCTATAATGTTTTCAATGAATTTAAAACTTACATTGATAACTTTGATACCTCTCCCATTGATATCTTATCTCGTTTATAAAGTTGGGAGGATAGTTCATGAGAAGTATGAGGACATTCAAGAACATTTTGGAACGATAACGACATTGGCTCAGGAGAACATCGCTGGGATAAGGGTTGTAAAATCCTATGTTAGGGAGGATTACGAGATTGAGAAGTTTAGAAAGGTAAATTTTGAGTATTTCATCAAGAATATAAAACTTGCAAAGGTTCAATCGCTTACATATCCGTTGATGATTTTGATAACTGGGATTTCAATTATACTTGTCATTTGGTATGGGGGTTATCAGGTGATAAAGGGGACGATGACGCTTGGGCAATTGACATCATTTTTGATCTATCTCGGTTATCTTATTTGGCCGATGATAGCTTTCGGTTGGATTATTAACTTGACACAAAGAGCAGCAGCTTCAATGGATAGATTGCTTGAAGTGATGAGGATTCAACCAGAGATAAAGGATACCGACGAAACTGATTTTTCAATTAGGCAGATAAACGGTGAGATTGAATTTAAAGATGTATGGTTTAAATATCCCGATTCGGAAAGCTATGTTTTAAGGGGTATAAGTTTTAAAATTGGACAGGGACAAACAGTTGGAATCGTTGGTTATACAGGGAGTGGTAAGACAACGCTTGTAAATTTGATCCCAAGATTATTTGATCCTGATAAAGGCGAAGTTTTGATAGATGGTGTAAATGTTAAGAGGATTCCGTTGAAGGTTTTAAGGGAAAACATAGGATATGTTCAACAGGATGTTTTTCTTTTTTCTGACACGATCAAAAATAATATAACTTTCGGGATTGACGGAGCCGATGATAGTAAGGTTATAGATGTCGCTAAAATTGCGCAGATTTACGATGAGGTTATGGGTTTCCCGAATAAATTTGATACGATTGTTGGTGAGAGAGGGATAACCTTGTCTGGCGGACAAAAGCAAAGGGTCGGACTTGCGAGAGCACTGATAAAGGAGCCAAAAATTTTAATACTTGATGACCCATTTTCATCAGTTGATGCTTATACTGAAGAGATGATTTTGAAAAATTTAAGAGAGTATAGGAAGGGGAGAACGACTATAATCATAAGTCATCGCATAACATCTGTTAAAGATTCGGATTTTATAATTGTTCTTGATGACGGGGAGATAGTTGAGAGTGGCACGCACGATGAACTTATTGAACTTGGTGGAATTTACGCTGAACTTTACCAGAAGCAAATACTTGAAGAAGAACTTGAAAGGATGTAAAAAAACAAAAGATAACATTTCTTTATGCACGATTTCAGAGAAGATGAAGTTTTAGGGAAGGCATATGATTCAAGGTTGATGAAGCGACTTTTGAAGTATGTCAAGCCATATTGGAAGCAAGTTGCTATTTCTGTTTTTCTTGTCCTTATCCTTGCGGTGTTAAATCCTTTGCGTCCATACATAACTAAATTTGCGATAGATGATTATATCTTAAAATCAAATTATGTCGGGCTCTTTAAGCTTTCCCTTTTGCTTTTTGGGTTGCTTTTGGTTCAGGGGGTTATACAATACATTTTAAATTATACAACGGAATGGATCGGGCATAAGACGATTTTTGATTTGAGGATGGAAATTTTCTCACACCTTCAGCGACTCGCTTTGAAATTTTTTGATAAAAATCCAACTGGACGACTTGTCACAAGGGTCACAAATGATGTTGAATCTTTAAATGAGATGTATTCGTCTGGAATAGTTCTCATTTTCGGTGATATATTTACGATAATTGGGATTCTTTATTTTATGTTCAAATTGAGCTTTGAGCTTTCGCTTGTGACTTTGAGCGTTTTGCCATTGCTTTTTTATGCGACTTTCCTTTTCAGGAAGAAGGCAAGGGAAGCGTATAGGGAGGTTAGGATTTTGATAGCTAAGATTAATGCTTTTCTACAAGAACACTTCTCAGGTGTAAGTGTTGTTCAGGTTTTCAATAGGGGGGAAGAGGAGTTTAAAAAATTTGATCAGATAAATTCAAAATATCGGGATGCAAATATAAAGTCAATTTTTTACTATGCGGTTTTCTTTCCAGTCGTTGAGCTTATAAGTGCGATTGGTATCGCTTTGATAATCTGGTATGGCGGTGGTGAAGTTATAAAGGGAGCTGTGACGATAGGTGTTTTGATCTCTTTCATTCAGTATACTGAGATGTTTTTTAGACCCGTCAGAGACCTTTCAGAAAAATATAATATTTTCCAGACGGCGATGGCTTCGGCAGAGAGAATTTTTAAGCTTCTTGACACAAAAATTTTCATAAAGCGACCTGAAAATCCCATCAAGCTTGAAAAGGTGAGAGGGGATGTTGAGTTTAAAAATGTTTGGTTCAGATATAAAGACGATTCGGACGGTGTGGGTGATGATGACTGGATTTTGAAGGATGTTTCTTTTAAAATTAAAGCGGGAGAGAAAGTTGCGATAGTTGGTGCAACTGGCTCTGGGAAGAGCACGATTATAAACTTGATGGGTAAATTTTATGAGGTGCAAAGAGGACAAATTTTAATAGATGGGATAGACATAAGAAACATTGACGAAAGAGAATTAAGAAAGCACATAGCGATTGTTTTGCAAGATGTGATGCTTTTTTCTGGTGATATTTTAACTAACATAACACTTGGGAACGAAAAAATCCCTTTTGAAAGGGTTGTTGAATCAGCTCGGTTAATAGGCGCGGATAAGTTTATTGAAAAATTGCCGCGAGGATATTTTGAACCCGTTTATGAGAGAGGATCAAATCTTTCTGTTGGCGAGAGGCAACTTATCTCGTTTGTAAGGGCGCTTGTTTATGACCCAGAAATCCTTGTCCTTGATGAGGCGACTTCAAGCGTTGATGTTGAGACTGAGTATATTATTCAGAAAGCAATTGATAAGCTCCTTGAAAATCGGACTGCGATAGTCATAGCACATAGGTTATCAACAATTCAAAATTCGGACAAGATAATAGTTTTGCACAAAGGTGAGGTTCGTGAGATAGGGACGCATGAGGAGTTGCTTGAGATGAGAGGGATTTATTATCGGCTTTATCAATTGCAGTATAAAGATAGAAAAGTTAAAGCGGGCGATTTATCGGGGATTGTTAAGACAAGCTCGACAAAATCGGGTTAAAAAATTAAACAAATTAAGGAGGGTTGAACTATGCAGAGGATAATAACAATTGAGCGTTTCATCATTGAAAGGGAACATGAAATCCCTGGGGCAACGGGGGAATTCTCAAAACTCTTGACAGACCTTGCCCTTGCATCTAAAATTGTCTGGCGTGAGGTCTCAAAAGCAGGTCTGGTTGATATCATCGGCTCAACTGGAAAAGTTAACATCTCTGGCGATGTTGTTCAGAAACTTGATGAGTTCGCAAATGAAATTTTCATCAATGTGATGCAAAAAGGTGGACATCTTTGTGTCATGGCAAGCGAGGAAAGTAAAGGTTTGATTGAAATCCCAGATGAACTTGCCAAGGGGAAATATGTTCTTGTGTTTGACCCTCTTGATGGGAGTTCAAACATTGATGTGAATGTTTCAATTGGTTCAATTTTTGGAATCTTCCGAAGGGTGACAACTTCTGGAAAGGGAACTGAAAGGGATATCCTTCAGCCGGGACGAAATCTCGTAGCTGCTGGCTATATCGTTTATGGTTCAAGCACGATTTTCGTTTACACAACTGGAAATGGGGTTCATGGGTTTACGCTTGATCCAAGTATTGGGGAGTTTTTGCTTTCGCATGAAAACATTCGCATACCGAAGAAAGGTGATATTTACAGTGTAAATGAAGGATATTATGAGAGATGGGATGAGAATATGAAAAGGTTTATAAATTATCTCAAGGCGGAGGACAAGGCGACGGGACGACCCTATAAGTTGAGATATGTTGGGACGCTTGTTGCTGATTTCCATAGGACGCTTTTATACGGGGGTATTTTTATGTATCCTGGTGATAAGAAAAATCCAGAGGGTAAGTTGCGCTTGCTTTATGAAGCCGCACCCCTTGCTTATGTTGTTGAAAAGGCTGGTGGAAGGGCAAGTGATGGTTTCAGAAACATACTTGACATTGAGCCGACAAGCTTACATCAGCGAACGCCACTTTTCATCGGAAGTGAGGAAGATGTAAAACTGGCTGAAAAATTTATCCAAGGTAAAGCCGAAGATTAAGTCAACAAATGGGGCTCTTTTAGAGCCCCAACTTTTCTTAATTATCCCCCCTCGTGATGTTCAATGTTTGTCTCAATCCACTTTGATATAAACTCAGAGACATCAAGCCAAAGTTTAATTTTCTCTTCTGGGGTTAATCCCGCCGTTCTTATTAAATTTTCAATTTCCTTGCAAATATCATCCGGGAGATTTATTCCCTTGTTTTCTTCCTGGATAGATTGTTTTACCGCCATGGGATGGTTCTGCTTTGTTTTATACCTGAAATAAACTAACGTTTTTCTCTTAAAATGTCAAGGGATGTATATATGCTTGTTTCAATCGGGGATATTGAGAGTTTAAAGGTTGGAATTAAAAAGACGCTAAGGAAAGGCGTTAAGCTACGTAGGATTGAGGGGGTCAATTTTACAATGTTATCTTTTTGTTGGTTTTTCCGGCGGTGATAGAGAGTTTTAAGGGATATCGCTGGGCAAAGTGATGTTAAACCGAGAAAATATGATGTTGAAAAATTTTATGTTAGCGGTGTTGAAACGTGTCGTAAAGTTTATGGAGAAAATTTTGAGATGTTAGTTCAAAATATGAACTTGCTTCATCCTGATCTTGCTCAGTGGATGATAATGGAAGGATATAGGAAAGTTTTAAGTAGGGATGTGTTAAGTTTAAAAGAGAGGGAGGTTTTAAATGTGGCAATTTTAACGACGCTTGGTTGGGGGGACAGTTACATTCGCATTTAAAGGGTGCTATAAATGTTGGGGTAAAGCGGAGTGAGATTTTAAATGTTTTTAGAGATATTGTTGACATTTGAGGAATGATAGTTAAGTTTGGAAAGGGGAAATTTAAACAAAGTGTCCTTTACGTTGCCGATGGGATCAGTTGAGAATTTGTCGTCAAGTCGTTGATCTTTCTTGCTATTGACATTTGTTTTTTAAATTTTTATATTTGTGTAAGTCGTGATGAAACACGCCTAAAAAATTAAAGTTAAATAAATCAAGGAGGATTTATGGAGTATGTTAAGAAAAAAACAGTGGGTGAAGAAACCCCGAGTGATAATGTTTTGTCTGTTGATAAATCTTTAAAAAGGGGGCTTAAATTCAAGAGGTTCTTCACGAAGGAGGGTGTTCATCCGTTTGATGAGATTCAATGGGAAAAAAGAGATGCGGTTATAACGAACGAGAAGGGAGAGGTTGTTTTTGAACAAAAAGGGGTTGAAGTTCCCGCTTTTTGGTCAATGCTTGCTACGAATATAGTTGTATCAAAGTATTTTCACGGTCAGGTTGGGACTCCAGAGAGGGAATATAGCGTAAAACAATTGATAGAAAGAGTCGCAAGGACGATAACGAATTGGGGGGTGAAGGATGGATATTTTGCGGATGATGAATCTACGGATATTTTTTACAACGAGCTTGTTTATCTATTGGTTAATCAATATGCTTCTTTTAATTCACCAGTTTGGTTCAATGTTGGTGTTGAAGAAAAACCGCAAGCATCTGCCTGTTTTATAAACTCGGTTCAGGACACCATGGAATCAATTCTTGAGCTTGCGAAGACGGAGGGGATGTTGTTTAAGTATGGTTCTGGGACTGGGACTAATTTTTCAACTCTTCGTTCTTCTAAAGAAAAACTCTCTGGTGGAGGGATTGCAAGTGGTCCGGTTTCGTTTATGAGGGGGTTTGATGCTTTTGCTGGTGTAATAAAAAGCGGTGGCAAGACGAGAAGAGCTGCAAAGATGGTTATTTTAAATGTTGATCACCCAGATATAATTGATTTCATAAAGTCAAAAGCTGAAGAAGAGAAAAAGGCGCATATTTTAATAAAGGCAGGTTATGATCCAGGGTTTAATGTCCCAGGTGGAGCTTATGACTCGGTTCAATTCCAGAACGCAAATCATTCAGTGAGGGTGACAGATGATTTTATGAGAGCAGTTCTTGAGGATAAACAATGGCATACAAGATATGTGACCACCGGTGAGATATGCGATACATATAGGGCAAGGGATATCATGAGGATGATAGCAGAGGCGGCTTGGATTTGCGGTGACCCGGGGATGCAATTTGACACAACCATAAACAACTGGCATACCTGTCCAAACACCGGAAGGATAAATGCAAGTAATCCTTGTTCTGAATTTATGTTTCTTGATGATAGCGCTTGTAATCTTGCTTCATTGAACTTGATGAAATTCAGGAAAGAGGATGGAAGTTTTGACATCGTTGCATTCCGTCAGGCTGTTGATATTTTAATAACTGCTCAGGAGATAATCGTGGATAATGCGAGTTATCCGACGAAGGCAATTGAAAAAAACAGCCGGGATTATAGACCGCTTGGTTTGGGATATGCGAATCTTGGTGCATTGCTTATGTCTCTTGGTTTGCCTTATGATAGTGATGAAGCGCGGGCATATGCAGGAGCTATAACTGCGATAATGACAGGTGAAGCGTATAGACAATCGGCTTTGATAGCGAAGGAGATGGGACCATTTAAAGGATTTGAGCTTAACAGGGAACCAATGCTTGGAGTGATAAGGAAACATATGTCTTATGTTGATAAAATTGATAAAAATTTAATCCCGGATGAACTCTTTGATTCAGCGAAAAAGGTATGGAAGGAGGCCTATGAACTTGGACAAAAGTATGGTTATAGAAATGCACAGGTCACGGTTTTAGCTCCTACTGGGACAATTGGTTTTATGATGGATTGTGATACTACTGGGATTGAACCTGACATCGCTCTTGTAAAGTATAAGAAGCTTGTAGGGGGTGGTTTTTTGAAGATAGTCAATAACACTGTCCCGCTTGCTTTGAAGAAGCTTGGTTATAACGAGAAACAGATAAAGGATATAGTTGATTACATTGACAAAAACGATACAATAGAGGGAGCTCCGCATTTGAAAGAGGAGCATTTGCCTGTTTTTGATTGTGCTTTTAAGCCAGCCAAGGGTAAAAGATTTATTCATTATATGGGTCATGTTAAGATGATGGCTGCTGTTCAACCATTTATCTCCGGCGCAATTTCAAAAACAGTTAATATGCCAAATGATGTAAGCGTAGATGATGTCATACAGTTATTTATAGACGCTTGGAAGATGGGTTTAAAGGCAATCGCCATTTATAGAGATGGTAGCAAAGGAACGCAACCTCTCTCAACAAGTTTGGAGGATAAAAAAGAGGAGAAGAAGATTGAGTATAGACCGATTCGTCGTCGCCTTCCTGATGAAAGAAATTCAATCACACACAAATTTAGCGTTGCTGGTCATGAAGGTTATATAACGGTTGGGATGTACCCAGATGGAACGCCTGGGGAGATTTTCATAACGATGAGTAAAGAAGGTTCAACTTTGAGTGGTTTGATGGATGCGTTCGCAACTGCAATTTCGCTGGCACTTCAATACGGCGTCCCATTGAAAGTTCTCGTTGATAAATTTAGCCATATGAGGTTTGAACCAAGCGGTTATACGAATAATCCCGATATACCGATAGCTAAGTCAATCATTGATTACATTTTCAGATGGCTTGGGAAGAAATTTCTGAAGCCTGAGGAACAGCCAAGCAACCTTGACTATACTGATATTTTAAATGGAACATATTTAGTGGAGAGGGGAGTTGCTCCAAGGAGTGAAGCACTTGAAAAGTATGAGAAACAAGTGTTTGAGTCGCAATCCGATGCCCCACCATGTCCGAGTTGTGGGACGATTATGCAAAGGTCGGGTTCATGTTATGTCTGTCCAAACTGTGGTTCAACGAGTGGTTGCTCGTAATATTTATAGGGCATCCTTTATGGATGCCCTTTTTTGTTAAAACAAAAATAACCTGAAAAATGAGAAGGATGATCATTGCCGGGAATTGGAAGATGAACAAGGACATAAAAGAGACATTTGATTTCATTCTGCCGTTAAAAAATAATCTCATCGGTCAAAATTTATCGGTTGAAGTTGTTGTTTGCCCTCCGTTTACATCTCTTTATGTGGTATCTGAATTGCTTAAAGAGACAAGCATAAAGCTTGGGGCACAAAATATGTTTTACGAGGTTGAAGGTGCTTATACTGGTGAGGTGTCTCCAAAGATGTTAAGATCGGTCAGATGTGAATATGTCATACTTGGTCATTCAGAAAGAAGGAGATATTTTTACGAGACGGATGAAATTGTAAATAAAAAAGTGAAGAAGGCGCTTGAATTTGGACTCAAACCGATAATATGTATTGGGGAGACGCTTGAAGAAAGGGAACGGGGGAAAACATTTGAGGTTATTGAAAGGCAGGTTAAGGGGACGCTTTCAGGTTTAAGTGCTGATGAAGTGAAAAGTGTCGTTATAGCTTATGAGCCGGTTTGGGCTATAGGAACAGGTAGAAACGCAACCCCTGAACAGGCACAAGAGGCGCATAAATTCATAAGGGAAGTTGTGTCTGGTTTGTTTGATTCTGATTTAGCTGATAAGTTGACAATTCAGTATGGCGGGAGTGTCACAGCGGAGAATGCTTATTCACTTCTTTCACAGCCAGATGTTGACGGAGCTCTTGTTGGAGGCGCGAGTTTAAAGATTGATTCTTTCCTTAAAATTGTCAAGGCCGGGGAAATGGCTTACCTTGAAAAAAAGGATTAACTTTGCGAAACTGGTTTGATTATCAAAACAGAACAATTTGATCTGCGAATCACTTTTTCAGCGGTGCTTCCAAATAGTAGGTGTTCAACTTTGCTATGTCCGTGAGTTCCAATGACTATTAAATCAACCCTTTGAGAATTTGCAAGGTCAATTATCTCTTTGTCAGGTTTACCAAGTTTAACGATGCCATTTACTTTGAAATTATTTTTCAAAGTGTCAATGGTCTCTTTCATCTTTTCTTCGGATCTCTGAAGCATCTCACTTTCAATTGATGGTATGTTGATTTGCCCCATTGTGAGGTCAGCGATGAACATGACTGGTTCAACCACATTTAGAAGGATTATTTCCGCATTAAATTTTTCAGCTATTGCTTTTGCATATTCAAGCGCTTGAAAAGAGTAATCTGAGAAATCAAGGGGAACTAAAATTTTCTTAATTTCCTTCACGGCTTATCTCACTTTTGGTTTGTTTGTTCAAGGGCTAATTTTAACGCTTCAAGTTCGGTTTTTAATTGTGTTACTTCTTGGTTCGTTCGCCTTAATCTTTCTGCGATTATTTCAGCAAGTTTTAATACTATTTGAATTCCAAGTTTAGGATGTTTTTCAATTATTTCAAAGAGGTCGGGTCTGAAAAAACCGATTATCTCGCTATCAATTCTACATATTGCTGATGCAGAGCGTGGTGATTCGTCAATCAGGGCTATCTCACCGAAGAAGTCACCATCCCTTAAAATTGCAAGGTCTTTTTTATTTCCATCGGGGTCTGTGTATTGAATAAGTACTTCTCCCTGAAGAATTATGTACATCCCCAGCCCAGGGTCACCTTGATAGAATATGTATTCACCTTTTTTGTATTCACGCCTGTGAACTATTGAGGCAAGCAGAGAAATCTCTTTGGGTTTGAGGTGGGAAAACGCAGGGACTTGCTGTAGAATTGATTCAACCGCCTCATCTTTTTTTCTCCTTCCCTTGAAGATATTAGTCCAGAGTATGTCTTTGAGTTCCATTGTTTGAAGTTTTTTATTTTCGTTCCTTGCTTTAAGATAAGAAGGCGTCTTGAAAAAAACAACGGCTTTTATGTTTTAATTTTTTCCCATTTTCCCAACAAAGTGCATTTTTGCCACATTATAGGGGCAATTCAAGGGGGATAATCCGATTAAAATTTAGTGATTTTTTGTTTAAAATTCTGGCACAATGATTGTTGCATTTACTTACAGAATAATTAAAGCTTCAGAGAAGATGAAGGTTTTAATAGTTGACGCAGACGAATCAATGCGAAATTTATTGAGCAAATTCCTCGCTCGCGAAGGGTTTGATGTCTATGTTGCAAGTTCAAAGAAGGAGGCAAATGAAAGTTTTTTGAAAAATAAGTATGATGTCGTCATCGTTGATGAAAACATTTATAATCGGGATCAGTGTGGTATAAAGCACTTCTTAAGCGATGTTATGCCTAACGCTAAGGTGATTTATATAGCGCCGTTTTACGCTTTGAGCGAGGATATTGATTTTGAGGATGAGAGGATTGTGAGGTGCGGGAATAAACTTTTTAGAATTTCTGAACTGAAGAAGTTAATAAGTGAAATAAAAAAATCCACCACTTAAAAGATATCAACCTATGCTCAGGAAGGCATTCAAATCATTTTTATTAATTTTGATTTTGAAAGCACCTTTATTGTCGCAGGATAATTCTCAATGTTTTGCCTGTCATGATGATAAAACGCTTACCATGGAACGAGCAGGTAAGGTGATTTCTCTTTATGTTGATCAAAAGAAGTTTGAGAAGTCCGTTCATTCCTCTTTGAGTTGTATTGATTGTCATTTGGGCTTTAACCCTGATGAAATCCCGCACAAAGAAAAAATTGAATCGGTTGATTGCTCAATTTGTCACGGAAACGAGGTGGTTGAGTTTAATAAAAGTAAGCATGCGAGTGTTGTTGGTTGTTCTTCATGCCATGGAGATGTTCATGGGATTGTAAAGGTTTCACGTTCGGATTTCGTTAGGAGATGTTCAAATTGTCATGTTAAAGAATTTGACGATTTTAAAGCCAGCGTTCATGGTAATGTTAGAAATGGCGCTAATTGCATCAGTTGTCATGGATATCATTCTGTTAAGTTAGCTTCTTCTGATGTTTGTTTACGCTGTCATGCTGACAAGAAGATCGTGCACGAGAAGCAGGAGTTCGTTTTGAAATATAAAGAGAGCATTCACGGGAAGGTCGTACCTTGTTCTGGTTGTCATACGGGGCATAAGGTGTTGAAGGCGAGCGATCCGAATTCAAGTGTTGCAAGGCGAAATATATCTCATACATGTATGAAATGTCACGAGGAAATTTCAAGGAATTATTTTGAGTCCGATCATGGGAAATCATTCGCTAGTGGTTTTGAACAGGCGCCGACTTGCACGGACTGTCACGGTGAGCACGATATATTTAAAGTAACGAGTTCAAAATCAAAGATAAGCCGAGCAAATGAGATAGAAATTTGTTTGAGATGTCACCTTGATAATCCGGATGTCAGGCAGAGGATGACGCACACTTCAAGTTTTATATCTTCTTATGAGAAAAGTGTTCATGGGCGATTGTATCACGCTGGGAATGAAAACGCTGCGGTTTGCAGTGATTGTCACGGTGCTCACGAGATGATGAAGGTAAGTAATCCCGCATCAAAGGTCTTTAAGTTCAATGTTGCTTCAACATGCGGACGCTGTCATGTAAAGGTAGTTGAAGAATTCAGTCAAAGCGTTCACGGTGTTGCCCTAAGCAAGGGTAACGCCGATTCGCCTACATGCACGGATTGTCACGGTGAGCATTTAATTCTTGAACCAACCGATCCACGCTCACCGGTTGCGCCGAGAAATGTCGCACTTCAACTTTGTTCAAAATGTCATGGCTCGGTTAAATTTGAAGAGAAGTACGGGCTCCCGTCAGGTAAATATAAATCGTTTGTTGATAGCTATCATGGTTTAAATGTCCGCCTTGGGAATGTTGAAGCAGCAAATTGTGCAAGCTGTCACGGTGTTCACGATATTTTACCATCTTCTGATCCGAGGTCAAGCATTCACAAGGCAAATCTTGTAAAAACATGTGGCAAGTGTCATCCAGGGGCAAATGAAAACTTTACAAAGGGGAAAATCCATGTAACAGTTACAAGCACAGATGAAAAAATCATCTACTGGATATCAACGATTTACATCGTTTTGATCGTCTCAATCGTTGGGTCAATGTTTATTCACAATGTCCTGGACTGGATAAGGAAAACGATAGATAGGTATAAGCAAAAGCATTCGCATGGGGTTTATCATAGGGACGAACTTGAACGGAAGACGAATTTGTATCTTAGGATGACGCTTGAAGAAAGAGTTCAGCATTTTGCGCTTCTTATCAGTTTCTTCACGCTTGTAATAACTGGTTTCATGCTTGCTTTTCCGGATGCCTGGTGGGTTGTTGGTATAAGAAATATCGGTGGTGAAGGATTTTTTAAATACAGGGGTTTAATACACAGAATTGCTGCGGTTGTCTTAGTTCTTGATTCAATTTATCATCTCTATTACATCATCTTCACGAAAAGAGGCAGGGAGTTTATACGGGACATAATGTTTAGGAAGCAAGATGTTAAAGATATGGTTCAAGTTTTAAAATATAATCTTGGGCTTTCAAAGGAGAAGCCGAAGTTTGGCAGGTTCAATTACATTGAGAAGAGTGAATATTGGGCTTTGATCTGGGGGACGGTTGTTATGACGGTGACAGGTGTGGTTCTTTGGTTTGAGAATCATTTCATGGGTTGGTTTTCAAAAACATTTGTTGATGTTTGCAATACAATTCATTATTTTGAAGCGTGGCTTGCTTTCTTGGCTATAATCGTTTGGCATATCTATTATGTGATTTTCAACCCGGATGTTTATCCTATGAATTTTGCTTGGTTGACTGGTTATTTGACTGAAGAGGAGATGGAGAAAGAGCATCCTTTGGAGCTTGAAAGGATAAAAACTCAAAAAATTAAACAAGAGGTTTAGCTATGAGTTGCGAAAATATGGAAGTTAAAAACATAATCGTTGAAATTTTGAGGACAGCCATTGAGCGAGAGAAGGATTCGTTTGATTATTATTACTCTGCGTCTTTGAAAGCATGCGAGCCTCAGGTTCAAAAGTTTTTGCTTGAGCTTGCTGAGATGGAGAAAGAGCATCGCCGTTTGCTTGAGGAGAAATTGAAAGAGATTGAGGCACAAATTTCAGTTACAGATGGGATCAGGTCAAGTTTTGAGTATTTTGAATAAAAAAATAGGTTGAAATATGGAAACAGGTAAAAAGATATTGCGTTTTTCGCTTTCTTGGAGAATTCAGCATTTTCTTTTGATGGTGAGCGTTATACTTTTGATAATAACTGGTTTTGCTTTGAGGTATCACGATACTTGGCTTGGGAGGTTTTTGATTTTCATTGAGGGTGGTTTTGAAGCGAGGGGAACTATTCATAGGATTTCAGCGATATTGCTTTTTATAACGGGAATTTATCACCTAATTTATATCATTTTCACCTCTGAGGGCAGACATGAGTTCATCGAGTTGTTGCCAAGGAAAAAAGATTTTAAGGATTTCGTTGAAAGTTTTAGATACGACATAGGCAAAAATGAGAGACCACCTATGTATGGCAGGTATTCGTATAAAGAGAAGATTCAATATTGGGCATTTTTTATATTCTTTTTGATAATGACTTTGAGCGGTTTCGTTCTCTGGTTTCACAATTATCTCTTTGGTATTTTCCCGAAATGGTTTTTTGACCTTTCGCAGGCGTTACATAGTGCGACGGCAACTCTTATAATAACATTTCTTGTCCTTTGGCATCTTTACTTAGTTCATCTCTCTCCGGGAAATTTCCCGATGAACTCCTCCTTTTGGCATGGTTATGTTTCTGAGGAATGGCTCAAGGAAAACCATTATCTTGAATATCTTGATATAAAAAATAAGGAAAGTGAAAGATGAGATATGGGCTGATTTTTTTATTTTTCTTCTTTGTGATCGGTCAAGCGAATTCGCAGTTGAAAAATGATAGATGTTTTGTTTGTCATGGTGTTAAAAATTTTGGTGTGATTGAACAGGGGAGATTTAAATCACTTTATGTCTCAAGAGAGGAATTTGAAAGTTCAGTGCACAGTAAGTTTCTCTGTGTTGCTTGCCATGTTGATGTAAGGGTCATACCTCATTTTACCAAGCCCAAGAAAATACATTGCTTGCAATGTCATTTTGAAGGGAATACGGTTGGGGCTCCTGTTACAGCAAAGCCGGAGAAATATAAGGAAAGCGTTCACAGTAGGGCTATAGCCCGTGGTAAAAATGCGCCCGATTGTAAAGATTGCCACACGGTTCATTATGTCAAAAAGCCAGAGGACCCAAGTTCAAGTGTATATAAAACTAAAATACCCGAACTTTGTGGTAGATGCCATCAAACGGTTAGGGATGAGTATTATAGTTCAATTCACTGGGCTGGGATTCAGAGAGGTGTTCTTGAATCGGCGGTTTGCTCTGATTGTCATCGCGAGCATGATATCTTGCCTCCGGAGGACCCGAGATCAAGTTTAAATCCAAAAAATGTCGTTGGAACTTGTGACAAATGTCATTCTGATGTAAAGTTAATGAAAAGGGTTGGTGTTCCTGTTAAAAATCCAGAAGCGTACAAGGAAAGCTTCCATGGTATAGCTTTGAAATTCGGTGTGGTTAGAGCTGCTAATTGTGCCTCTTGTCATGAATATCACGATGTTTTACCATCGCGTGACCCGAAGTCACCAATTCACCCGGCAAATCTCGCAAAGACCTGTGGTAAATGTCATCCGAGGGCAAACGAAAATGTGGCAAAAGGAAAGTTCCATATTCTGCCGGGTGAAAAAGAAGCTGGGATAGTTTATTATGTCTACACATTCTTTAAGTGGTTCACGCTTATCGTTCTTGCTGGGCTGTTCACACATATCGTTCTTGACTTAATTGGGCATTTTAGGAGAAAAAGAAAATCGGTGGAGTAAATGAAGAGGAAAAATTCATTAGAGGAAGCAGAAAAATTGATAAGCGAGGTTGAAAAGACTAAAGATGTTGAACTTGATGAGGAATTTCGCGAGAGGTTGAGAATTGAAATAGCCAAGAAGATTGAAGAGGAAGTTGAGAGGAAGAAGAGGGAAAGTTTGAAAAAGGCAAAAAAGGAAGAGGAGGAATATTTTGTCCGTTTCAGTTTAAACATACGCCTTCAACATTTGACGCTTGCTATTGGTGTGATTTTGTTGATCATAACTGGCTTACCGATCAAGTTTCACGATTCTTGGTGGGCTAATTTATTTTTTGATTTAATAGGTGGGATTCAAGTGTCAAGGTTTATCCATAGGGTTGGGGCTGGGATGTTAATTTTCGTCTCAATTTGGCATACGATTTACATAGCTTTTACGAAAGAGGGTAGAAATGAATTTAAAGAGCTTCTGCCAAGGAAAAAGGATTTCCTTGATTTTTATCAAAACATTAAATATATGCTTGGCAAAACGAACGAGAGACCTAAATATGGTAGGTATTCGTATATTGAAAAGTTTGATTATTGGGCTGTTTATTGGGGTATGGTGATAATGGTTTTGTCTGGGTTGATTTTATGGTTTCATAATTTTTTCCTTGGAATTTTCCCGAAGTTTGTCTTTGACATAGCTAAGGAGGCGCATTCAGACGAGGCTATGCTTGCTACACTTGCTATTGTCATATGGCATTGGTATAATGCTCATTTTAATCCGCATGTATTCCCGTTTAATCCAACGATTTTCACTGGAAAGATTTCAAAAGAGAGGATGATGAGAGAACATCCGCTTGAATATGAGAAGATTATGAAGGAGAAACTTATGAAGGAGGGGAAGGCAGATGAAAAGTAAGCGTCGGATTTTAATTTCATCCGTGTTTTTAGTTTTCGCTGGATATCTATTTTTTCTCTTTCTAAGGGCATCGGATGACCCGGAGTTTTGTGCTTCTTGTCATTTTATGAAACCATATTATGAGAATTGGCTTTCATCAACACATAATCAGGTGAATTGTTCAACTTGCCATTATGGGAGTGGATTTTCCAATTATTTCAAAGGAAAAGTTCGACTTTTTTCTGAGATAGTGAGGTATTATCTTGGCGTTTACAACTATGAGATAAGATCAAAGGTTGATAACGAGTCCTGCCTGAAATGTCATAGTGAAAAAGGGTATGTCGGCAAAGAGGTGAAGTTCTTAAACGGTAGAATAAGCTTCACACATTTGAATCATTTATCGGAGGAAAAAGTCGGTTTCAAGATGCAATGCCAGACATGTCATTCCGAGCTTGTTCAGGGCAGGCATGAGGCGGTTTCTGAAAAAATATGTGTATTGTGTCATTTTATGGGTGGGGAAGTAAAGGAGGCACATCCAGTTTCAGGGTGTGGGAGTTGTCATGGACCGCCTAAGGATGATATAATGATTTGGGGTGTTGCATTTAATCATTCAGAATATATCAAGAATAAAGTTGAATGTGGAACTTGTCACATTCATGTTGTCGTTGGAAGGGGTGATGTTAGGTTAGAGAGATGCTCATCTTGTCATATAGGTGTGGCAGGGATGACGCTTGGATCAAAGGATATGCATAAGGTTCATGTCAGCGCAGAGAGGATAAACTGTTTTAAATGTCACAATGAGATAAAGCACGGCAAGATTGAGGTTTTTGAAGTTTTTTCCCCAGTTTGTCAGGAATGCCACGGTAACAGGCATTCCATTCAAGAAAAAATCTACGCTGGAAGTGCTGGAAGAGGCGTTCCAATTTTGCCCGATCCAATGTTTCTCTCCGGGGTATCGTGTAGAGGTTGTCATGAGGTTAAACTTGTTAAAACACACGCCGAGACATTATTTGAACTTCCGAAATTTAATCCGATGTCGTGTGTGAATTGTCATGGAAAAGGTTATGATAAACTTGTAACACAGTGGCAGAAAATTATTAGAGAGAGGATAAGTAAAATTGAGAAGGAAGTTGAGATCGCCGGTCTTTTAAAAAAGGTTGGTATGATTGAGTTCAACAATGAAAATGTGAATGCGAATCTTGAGATAGTGAAAAGGGATGGCAGTTTCGGTGTGCATAACATAAAATATGTCAATGTCTTGCTTGATGAAATTGAAAAGGAGATAAAGGCATCGCGCAGCAAGCCATCGGTTGAGTTCGTTTTCAAGAATAATTCAAGGTGTCTTGATTGTCACTTCGGTATTGAAAATTTAAATAACTTATACAGGTCAAGGGAGTTTCCGCATGGCGTTCATCTTTTTAAGTTAAATTGTGTTGACTGTCATATAGGTGGTGAACCGCTAAAACCTTCTCATGGAAAAGTTCTTGACTTTGTCAAAGATTGTAATTCTTGCCATCACAGGGATTTAAGAGCTGATGTTAAATGTGAAAGTTGTCACGATAAGCAAGCGAAATTTTATCGTGGTAAGTTTTTAAGCTCGGAGGAGGATTTCATGGCTCAAGCGGACATTTCCTGTCAGGATTGCCATTTATCCAACAGTGATAAGCCGATAAGAGCAGGTATTGAGATTTGCGGTTCTTGCCACGAGCAAAGCTACATTGATGATTTTGCCGGAAAGAGAGAGGATTTAAGGAAGACAATTGAGAGATGGGATTCTTCACTTGCAGATTTGATCCGATTTTTAAAAATTAATAGTGATAAAGGTAATATTGGAGAGTTTGTCAGATTGAGAAGCGAGATTGAAGAATTTTTGAGAGAGGGTTCATTTGGAGCGCATAACTTACAGTATATTGACGATTTGAGACAAAGGATTGAAAAGTTTATGAGAGGTTTTAATTTTGTTGAAAACGGGAATAAGAATTAAATGGAACATGGAAAGTTGAAAAAGGCGCTTTTAAAAATAAGCATTGCGGTCATAGCTTTTTTGTTTGTGATTGCACTTTCAGCGGAGTTCACATCCCGTCCTTCTTTTTGTCCAATATGTCATTATATGGAGCCGTTTTACGAGAGTTGGAAGACATCAACACATAATGATGTAACTTGTGTTAAGTGTCATTTTCCGCCGGGGTTTGCTGGCACTGTTAGAGGTAAAGTTGAGGGTCTTGTCCAAGTTGTGAATTATTTTGCCCGTTCATATACGAAGAGGAAACCTTGGGCTGAGATATCTGATGAGTCATGTTTGCAAAGTGGTTGTCATGAGACGCGACTTTTAAAGGGCAAAGTTATATTCAAAGGTGTCGTCTTTGACCATGCTCCGCATCTTGAAGAGATGAGGCGAGGCAAAAAATTAAGATGCACGAGTTGTCACTCCCAGATAGTTCAAGGGGAGCATATAACTGTTACCGAGACGACTTGTTTTTTGTGCCATTTCAAGCGAGATGGGGATATTGAATTCGCTATTTATAGAAAACTTTCAAATTGTCAAACTTGTCATCATTGGGAGTCAATACCAAAGGAGGAAATGGTGAAATACAGATTTGATCACAGCGAGATCGTAAAGCGTGGGATAGAATGCACGCGTTGTCATGTTAACACGATTATTGGTGATGGATTCGTCCCGCGTGAGAATTGTTATGCTTGTCATTTTGACCATGCGAGATTGAGCCAATATGGAAATACAGATCTTTTGCATAGAGTTCACATCTCTGAACATAAGATAGAGTGCATACAATGTCATCTCACGATTCAGCATAAAATTCAGAGATTGAGCCCGGGTGAGGAGCTTGAATGCACAACTTGTCACACTGGTGAACATAAAAACCAAGTTTTATTATTCACTGGAAAAGATATAAATGGTTTAAAGGGACATCCAAATCCCATGTTTGAGGCGGGATTGAATTGTGCAAGTTGTCATATCTTTCACGAGGAGTTGGTTGGGGAAGCAAAAGTTAAAATAGCGCGTCCGCAATCCTGTGAGACATGCCATGGTAAAGGTTATGCTAAATTGCTGAAATTATGGGAGGAAACTGCGGATAAGAAGATTTCCCAGCTGAAAAGTTCAATTCAAGAGGTTGATTCGCTTACCGATGTCAAGGAAGCGAAAATTTATATTCAAAAGGCGAAAGACGCGGTTGCAGTCGTTGAAGCTGGGAAAGCGGTTCATAATATAACCTATTCCGATCAAATAATTTCAAAGGCATATGAATATCTTTCTAAGGCGGTGAAAGTCGCTGGTTTAAATTATCAAGTGCCGAGCGTTTTAGTTGGGTCTCGTGTTCCAGGCGAGTGCGCCAATTGTCACACCGGGATTGAAAATATATCAAGAGCAATCTACGGGACAGTTTTTCAGCATTCAAAGCATGTTCAAGAGAAAGGTTTGAGATGTAATGTGTGCCATTCAAATGCAAGGAGACATGGTGAATTAATCGTGTCAAAGGATAATTGTAATTCTTGCCATCATCAAAATCAAACGGTTGAGGGCTGTAAGGCGTGCCATAAAATTTCAGATGAAATTTATTCTGGAAGTTATTTGGGGAAAAAGATGCCAGATGTTATGAGAGAAGCTGGGGTTGAATGTGTGGATTGCCATGTGGTTAACAATAAAGTTATGCGTCCGAGCGAAAAAGTTTGCTTAAACTGTCACGATGCTGGCTATGATGCAATGGCGGTTGAGTGGAAAAATGAGGTGAGAAAATTGATAATTGAGATCAAAGATTTAAGTTTAAAAAGCCCAAGGAAAGATAAGGATGAGCTTAAGCGTATGGTTGAGGAAATAGAAAGATGGAGTGCTTCTGGGCTCCATAATTATTCACTTGTCGTTGATGTTTTGAACGAGATAAAAAGGGAACTAATCTCTAGCACAGCAAGCAACTGAGGTTTGAAATCAACTTGACAATTTGCTTTATTTCGGTTAAATTAAAGTTGTAAAATTAAAAAATATCGGAGGAAAAGATGAAAGGCTTATTAGCTGTCTCTTTCCTTTTAATTCCCATCTATTTGACCTATCTATTCTCTCAAGAATCTCCAAAGTTCAAGTATGTTGGTGTAGCGGTTTGCGCACCATGTCATAAGGGTGAGAAGAAAGGTAAGATGTTTGAGATTTGGCAATCAAGTAAACATGCAAAGGCGTATGAAACGCTCAAGACTGAAGAAGCTAAAAAGATAGCTGAAGCGAAGGGAATTAAAGTCCCACCGTATGAAGCGCCAGAGTGCTTGAAATGTCATGTGACTGGATTTGGGGCTCCAAAAGAGGCGTTCCTTGAAAGGTTCAAGATTGAAGATGGTGTTCAATGTGAGGCTTGCCATGGTCCTGGGTCTGAGTATAAGGCATTGAAAATCATGCAAAACCGTGAAGAGGCTATCAAGAACGGGCTTGTACTTGTGCTTGTCGCTGATGGTAGCGCCGAGAAGCTTTGCAAGACATGTCATAATGAAGAAAGTCCCACATTTAAGGGCTTTGACTTTAAGAAAATGTGGGCTGAGATAGCTCATCCTTTGCCGAAGGAAAAGTAACTTTTGATTAAGGGGCGCATCTATAAAAAAGATGTGCCCCTTTTCGTTTCTGATTAAAATGAAGAAAGGAGTGGAAATGGAACCTGGTTTAAGAAAATCAAGGCGTGACTTTTTGAACTATCTCCTTGGCTTTGGTTTTATCGGTTGGCTTATATCTGTTCTTTATCCCGTCATCAAATATATCATCCCTCCAAAACTTCCCGAGGCAAAAATAAAAAGTGTAAAACTTGGCAAGGTTGATGACTTTAAGCCGGGGACGGGAACTATATTTAAATTTGGCAACAAACCCGGGCTTTTGCTTCGGCTTGAAAATGGCGAGTTTAGGGCTTTCTCAGCTGTTTGTACACACCTTGATTGTACTGTCCAATATCGGGAAGACATGAAAGCAATCTGGTGCGCATGTCATAACGGAAAGTATGACCTAAATGGAAGAAATATATCAGGACCTCCACCGAGACCACTTGAGCAGTTCCGAGTCATTATTAGAGGCGATGAAATCTATGTAACAAAGGAGGCGTGAGGAGATGGCAAAATTGGGTGAAAAATTATTTAATTGGTTTGATGAAAGATATAATATCCGTGGTTTTATTGAGTTTATGTCTCACAAGTCAGTTCCTCAACACAGGCATTCAATTTGGTATTATTTCGGCGGGGTCAGCTTATTTCTTTTTATAATCCAGGTTTTAACGGGCATCCTTCTTTTGCTTTATTATCGTGTCGGTGAAGATAGCTCTTATGAGAGCGTTCAATTTATAGTTTCAAAAGTTAAATTTGGCTGGTTAATTCGTTCAATTCACAGTTGGTCTGCTAATTTGATGATATTGGCTGTTTTCATACATATGTTTAGCGTCTATTTCACAAAGGCGTACAGAAAACCAAGGGAATTGACTTGGGTTACCGGGTTTTTACTTTTAGTTCTTGCTTTGACTTTCGGTTTTAGTGGATATCTTTTGCCATGGAATGAGCTTGCGTTTTTTGCGACAAAAGTTGGAACGGACATTATCGGTTCAATACCTTGGATAGGGAAAGATCTGTTAAAAATTATCCGCGGTGGTGAGGATGTAACTGGGGCAACGCTTGCGAGATTTTTTGGCTTGCATGTTGCAATCCTTCCGGGGATCTTTACAGTTATACTTTTCTTTCATCTTTTGTTTATACAAATTCAAGGGATGAGCGAGCCCCCCGAGTGGGAGAAGTTACCGCCCGAGAGGAGAAAATACATACCGTTTTTCCCAAACTTTTTACTCCGCGATCTTTTGCTGTGGCTCATAATTTTGAATATACTTGCAGTCCTTGCTGTATTTTTCCCATGGGAACTCGGTAAAAAAGCCGATCCATTTGCCCCAGCCCCAGCTGGTATAAAACCAGAATGGTATTTTCTGTTTATGTATCAAACTTTAAAGCTTTTGCCCCCAAAGGTCCTTTTTCTTGAAGGCGAATTTTTCGGAGTCCTGATGTTTACGGTGGCTGGAATACTTTGGCTTCTTGTCCCATTTTGGGATGTTAAAACGAAAAATGGATACAGAAATAGATTGATAAATTTGATCGGTTTGTTCGTTTTGATTTACATGTTGACTATGACAATACTTGGTTATGTGTTAAGTTAAAATAAAAAATTTTGATATAATGGTGCGTAAAATTTTCCTTTCTTTATTCTTTTTGAGTCTGATTTCTTTCGCTCAAAATAAGGATGGCTGTTATAATTGTCATAAAGATGTTGTCGGCGATAAACCAACAGCTCTTTATTCCGAAGATGTTCATTTCAAATTGGGCATCTCTTGCGCCGACTGTCACGGCGGTGACAGAACAAGCGATGATATGGATGTGGCTATGAGCAAAGAAAGGGGATTCATAGGTGTCCCCAAAGGAGATAAGATAATTGATGTCTGTTTGAGATGTCATTCTAATGAAGAAACGATGAAAAAATTTAATTCAAAGGTTGATGTTTCCCAATTCAAACTTTTCAAGGCGAGCGTTCACGGCAAGAGTGAAATTGCAACTTGTGTAACTTGTCATGGCATACACGAGATAAAAAGAGCTTCTGATCCAAGGTCGCCTGTATATCCGACGAGAGAGATCAGATTATGTTCAAAGTGTCATAGCGATGCAAATTATATGAAAAGGTTTAACCCTGGGCTACCGACTGATCAATTTGAAAAGTATAAGACGAGCGTTCATGGGCAGAGAATTTTGCGTGGTGATATAAAGGTTGCAACCTGTTCGGATTGTCATTCCGCACATGACATTTTCCCTGCTAATGATCCGCGCTCAACGGTCTTTGCTTCAAATTTACCAACAACTTGCGCAAGATGTCATAGCGACGCCAGCTATATGCGCGGTTATAAAATTCCAACGGATCAGTATGAAAAATATGTCAAAAGCGTTCACGGTAGGGCTTTGCTTGAGAAGGGGGATTTATCAGCTCCTGCTTGTAATGATTGCCATGGAAATCACGGTGCTATTCCCCCTGGTGTTAAGTCAATTTCCCATGTTTGTGGTACTTGCCACGCTTTAAATGCCGAGATGTTTTCAAGGAGTCCCCACGCTCCTGTCTTTGAAGCTAAGAAAATACCGCAGTGTGAGGTTTGCCACGGGTATCATCTAATTGAAAAACCGACGGATGAAATGCTTGGAACAAATACAAAAGCGACTTGTATAAAGTGTCATAAAGAAGGGGATAAGGGCTTTGAAGTCGCAAGGCAAATGCGCGAGATGATTGATACCCTTGTTGTCAAAATTAATAAAGCGAAGGAGATACTATATGAAGCTGAAACCAAAGGAATGGATGTCTCTGACGCAAGATATCAAATGAATGATGTCCCCCAAATTTTGATCAAAGCAAGGACGGTAATTCATACAGCAAACCTTGATGAATTTAAAGAGACGATAAATCCCGGATATGAGATAATAAGTGAAGTTACAAGAGCGGGGCTTGAGGCAATAGATGAATATTACTTTAGGCGATGGGGACTCGGTGCTTCAACTTTGATAATAACTATCCTTGTGATTGCACTCTACCTTAAAATTAAACAAATTGAAAGACGAAAATGAGAATTTTAATTTTATTAGTTTTGCCAGCATTTTTATTTGCCCAAAATCTAAACCTGCGCTTGACAACATCTGCGTACATGTGGCAAAGACAAGAAACCCAAACAATATCAACAAATCATCTTCGGGCTTATCAATTTGCGCAGTTATCTTTAAGTCAGGGAAATTTATCTTTTCATGCCTTTGCTAATCTCTCAAATGATTTTCGCCAGAAGCAATCGGGTGACCCGCGCGTTAGATTTTACAATTTCTATATCAACTGGAGAAATCTCTTTAATAGATTTAATTTGAAAATCGGAAGGTTTGCGGTTTTTTCTGGCGTTGGTGTTGGAACGATTGATGGTGCTTTCATAAATACGAAAATCTTGAAGTCTCTTTCAGCGAATGTTTATGGTGGTTTTCTCCCACCCGTCGGTCAGAAATTTAGTATCACAGATGACACAAGGAATAATTTTATGTTCGGCGGTCAATTGAAGTTTTCAAGCGGTGATTTAAACACTTCGTTAAGCTATTTTAACCAACATAGAAAACCAAAGCCGTATTCAGCGCTACGAGCTGACAGCTTGGGTGATGTCTTTGCTCAGGAGATTAACACAGTCTCTTCACAGTATCAAATCATCAGCGCTGATGTTGGGTATGATTTTTCCATTTTTGAATTTTATTCACGGGCGGATTATGATTTGAATAAGTCAAAATTTTCAAGAGGGGAGGTGTCACTTGGAGTTAATTTGACAAATCGCTTGAAGTTGAACGCTGGTTATGATTATCGCGACCCGCGGATCCCCGTGAATTCAATTTTTTCCGTTTTCAATTATGGCGTCACGAAAGAAATTGAAGTGGGCGTAAATTATAAAATTTCATCACTTTTCAGACTTACCGTTGGATTTTCAAATGTGAATTATGTTGATGAGAAATCGCAAAGGATAGTTTTTGGTTTTGATGCTGGATATGGTTCTGTTAATTTTGCAAAAAGGATTGGGTATGCTGGCGAACTTGATGGGTTCTCGGCTCAACTTTACTATCCGATGTTTGGAGATAGGTTGATACCAAATGTGAGCTTAAGCTACGCCTCATATAAACTTTCAGATGTCACAGAAAGGGAAAAATCCATCGCTTTATCGCTCGGTGTGAATTATAAACTTAACAGGGCGTTTTCATTTGACATCCAAGGTCAATATCTGCGGAACAGAATTTACAGCTCTGATTTCCGTTTCTTCTTCAAGTTAAATTACTGGCTTTTCACAAACATTGGTTTTATCAAATGAAAAATTAACATTCGGAAGTTGCGATGAAATCAAATTTTAAAATTTTTGCTCTGTATTTCTTCACCATTTTACTTGTTCCAGCTTCATTTGTGTTTGTCGCTTTTTCAAACTCTGACAAATCCGACAAGGCGGAATTTTATGGTGACAATGTTAAGCAATGGATGAACATTAAATTTTCACATCAATTTCACGCTGAAAATGTTGGTGCCGAGTGCACCGATTGTCACGCTGAGGCACTGAAAAGTGAAAACGCCTCCGATTTTCTTTTACCTGATATGAGCACATGCTATAATTGTCACGATGAGAAATCAACACCATGTGAGTATTGTCATAAAGACATTGAACTATTAGTCCCTTACGAAGCCCCGGTGCGGAAAATTATCTTTTCGCATAAATTTCACATTGAGAATCAAAAGATGAATTGTCTTGACTGTCACGCTGGCTCAGATAAAGTTGACTATGCAACGCCGGAACATTTGCCAAGCATGGAGAGTTGTTTTGCCTGTCATAACAATAGAATCGCTACGAATGAATGTGAGGCGTGCCATAAAGAAATGGTTTCAATCTTGCCGTCAAGCCATAAGGTAGCCGATTTTAAAACCGAGCATAAAAAGCTTGTCCGCGCCGGTGGGGCTGAAAATAGTTGCATCACTTGTCATTCAGATGATTTCTGTCAACAGTGTCACGATGGGGCAAATCTTTTGCGAGTTGGAAGTGATTTTTATTCTCCCTTCACCCCACAAAGCTCAGGGAAGCAACAGCTTGTTTTACAAAGAGTCCATGACCTAAATTACCGCTACACTCACGGAATTGACGCAAAGGCAAAGTCAAATGATTGCTATGTTTGCCACGATAGGCAAACGTTCTGTTCTGGTTGTCATGTTCCAAATGGCGCAACCACAAGTTCTGTTAAACCGGAATGGCATAAGGGAAATGATTTCGTTACAATTGGAGTTGGAACGGGTGGCGGAAGGCATGCAAAACTTGCAAAAAGGGACATTGAAATGTGTATGAGCTGTCACGATACAGAGGGAGCTGACCCAACTTGTGTTCTCTGCCATGTTGATAGAAACCCTGGACTTGGGAACGACCCGAAGACGCATCCGAAAAATTATATGAAAGATGTTGAAGGTGATTGGCACACAAACGATGGTTCGGTTTGCTTTACTTGCCACATTAATACTAGAAAAGCTGGTATTGGTTTCTGTGGATATTGTCATGGGCAAGAAAAGTAAAAATTAAATTTTCAAAAACGAAAATGAAATCAAAAATTTTGTTCTTGATTTTTTCACTTTCATTGCTTTTCTTTTCTTGCAGTGAGTTAAAAGAGGATGTTTTAACACCTCAACCAAAAGTTAAATTAACCTACAAAGACGATATAAAACCAATTTTTGATAACAATTGCATCGGCTGTCATAACCAAAATTCAGATTTTGACCTTTCAACTTATTTCGGCATAATACAAAGTGGTGTTGCTTTTCCGGGGGACCAAAACAGCAAAATAGTTCGCGTCACTCAGCCCGGTGGAAGTATGCGAAAATATCTTGGTGCTGATTCCTCAATCAAAGCTGACAAGATAAAAAAATGGGTTGTTGAAGATAGCCTTTTGCTTGGTGATATAAGAATTCATCCTTCAGATTGGGTTGACATTAAAAGTGAAAATTCACATGGTAAGTTTTTAAGAAGAACAAGTTATGACTTTGATCAGTGCAAACAATGTCACGGAAAAGATTATACAGGTGGTGTGAGCAGGTCTTCTTGTTATACCTGTCATAATAGCGTTGGTGGTCCAGAGGCGTGCAATACTTGTCACGGAAGTGTTGCAAATCCAGCCCCGCCGAGAGATTTGAACAATAACTTCTCAACAACTTCTCGTGGTGTCGGGGCTCATCAATCTCATCTCATTGAAGGTAAAGTCAGCGTTGGTTTTGACTGTGCTGAGTGTCATATAAAACCGACCGCTCTTAAATCCCCAGGTCATATTGATTCAACCCCAGGAGCAGAAGTCATCTTTCAAGATAGCTCACTTGCAAGACATAAATCTGCTGGTTTTAACATAGGTGAATATATAGTGCCGAGCCCGATTTACGATTCAGGCAATTTAACCTGTTCAAATACATATTGTCACGGTTATTTCAGAAACGGGAACATGAACAATGCTCCTAAATGGAATGTCGTTGATGGAAGTCAAGCCGAGTGCGGAAGTTGTCACGGGCTACCACCTGGCGGAACTCATCCGAAGGTATCGGCTACATCTTGCGGGACGAGCTGTCACAATGATGTGGTTGAAATTTCAAATGGTGGTTTACGCATCAAGGATAAAACAAAGCATATAAATGGAAAGTTGAGCTTGTTCGGCAATGAAGTTGACTTTTCGGTTAGTGGGTTAAGTAAAGCTGTGTCAAGGTGAATTTTTATTTAATCAGTAGCATTTTTTGAATTTCTTTTTGTCTATCTACGGTCAGTTCGGCGAAGTAAACTCCGCTTGATAGGTCGCTTGCGTTGAATTCAATTTTATAAGTTCCTGGTTTTTTGTTTGAACTTACCAGAGTCGTTATAATCCGTCCTTCAATGTTGTAAATTTTAAGAGAAATATGCTTCCTTGTAAATTGAGAACTCAATTGTTGTTTTTAGATTAAACGGGTTCGGATAATTTTGACGAAATTCAAAAAGTTTTGGCACTGAGGTAACATACGAAAGATTGCGATATCCAATCCAGGTTCTGCCCGAATCAATTGAAAACGCATACGCAAACCCTCCCATATCTAATCCAACCAAATGGAATTTACCTG